>Ga0209190_1000044_pt1 | contig 84993 bp, 69 predicted proteins | sample M_140205_XF_Meta_FD_187315 | JGI IMG/M metagenome (GOLD analysis project Ga0209190, IMG submission 187315) | Freshwater microbial communities from Lake Montjoie, Canada to study carbon cycling - M_140205_XF_MetaG (SPAdes) (version 2) | ecosystem: Environmental > Aquatic > Freshwater > Lake... | reverse complement strand
GCTCAACAACATCCACAAAGACGTTGTGGGTTACTTGAGTTTTGCCAAGCAAGACCTGTACGATTTTGATGCCAAAAGCTCAAGCCGTGCATTCGCTACTCCGCGTACCTGGACATTCGTTAGCGAACTGTTGGAAGATGACGACGGCGATGACGACACCATTACCAACTTGGTAGCAGGTACAGTTGGTGAAGGACTTGCTGTGAAGTTTATGGCACACCGCAAGGTGGCAGGACGCATGCCCAAGCCTGAAGATATCTTGAGTGGCAAAGTCAAAGACTTGAATGTCAAAGAAGTCAGTGCCATGTACAGTCTAGTTATTTCCATGTGCTACGAGCTGAAAGATGCAGTAGAGAAAAAAGTGGAGCAGAAGAAGTTCCACGAGATGGCTGATAACTTCCTCAGCTACATGATGAATAACTTCGAGACTGAGCTGACGGTGATGGGTGCTCGTATTGCGTTGACCACATACGACTTGCCATTCTTGCCAACCAAGATGAAACACTTTGATGAGTTTCACAAACGTTTCGGCAAGTACATCCTGCAAAGCAGCAACTAAAAAACGGGCCCTAGGGCCCGTTTTCAATTATGAAATACGAAGTAATCAAACTAGATCGTCGCCATAGTTATTGCAAGATTTACAAATACTCAATTGAGTTCAGTAAAGCAGGTTGGAAAGGCACTGGCGCGTTGGACTTTGATCGTGCCCGTCGTTGGTTCAATAACAACTTTGGGTGGAGTCAAGAAGTAGATGTGCAGCAAAAGATGGCCGGTCAGGCACGTGAAATGGACCAAGCTGATGGTATAAACTTTCACTGGGCATTTACAACTCAATATCGAAATTATCGAATCTATGTCAGCTCTGACAAAGAACTGGCTTGGTTTCAATTGAGCCATATCTGTGATGTATGACCGCCGAACAAAAAATTATTGTCAAACCCAATCTTGTTATTTTTAAAGATACTAATCATTGGGACAACATATGGCAAAAGATATTATCTGAGCATGGATCTACAATTGCCATATCCTGGGTATTGAAAAGAGAATTGGGATTCACAACCCGCCGTCATACTCATTGGATTAACTTTTTTGCAGATGGTGCCAAAGTTGGAGGTTATTATCAAGACCAAATTCATCTGGACTTTTATAATGAGTCAGCATTATCTTGGTTTCAACTTAAATATCTCTAGTGCTGGTTGACCAGTATTGGCACCAATGCTATAATACACGTATGTCCAAAAAAGGAGTAGTCATGCAATTTTTCAATCCCAATGTACTGTATGCCACAGCTGGCACCACCAACAACAAAAAAGAATCCGACAAGTATAAAAATCTACTTGGGCCCACTGACCCCAAGATAGACAACGAGGTACGCGAAAAATTGGTCACAGCCCGTGTGGGCCTGTTGCTTAAGGCCAGTTTCTTTGGCAATCTTGCCACACGTTTGAAATTGGTCAATGCTGATGAATGGTGCGGTACTGCGGCAACAGATGGTCGTAATTTTTATTACAATAGTCGCTTCATCAAAATGCTCAAGACCAAAGAGATTGAATTCTTGTTTGGGCATGAGGTACTGCATTGTGTTTATGATCACTTTGGACGTCGTGGAGATCGTGATCCGCAGATTTGGAATATTGCCAATGACTTTTGTGTGAATGGCGATTTGGTCAAACACAAGGTGGGCGAGTTGATCACCACAGTGCCTGCCTTGTACGACACCAAGTATGATGGCATGAGCTCGGAAGAAGTGTTTGACGACTTGATGAAAAATGCCAAGAAACTCAACATGAGTGATCTCATTGACAAGATGATCGACGAGCACTTGGATGGCGAAGGCGATGCTGACGGTGAAGGCGACGGTGAAGGCAACGGCAAAGGCCGTCCTAAACTGAGCGAAGAAGAACGCAGAGCCATCCGCGACGAAATCAAAGAAGCCATGCTGGCGGCTGCGGCTACTGTGGATGGTGCTGGCAATATTCCTGCTGGTGTCAGGCGCATAATCCAAGATCTCACTGAGCCCAAGATGAACTGGCGCGAACTGTTGCGTATGCAATTGGAGAGCACAATCAAGAGTGATTACACCTGGATGCGAGCCAGCCGTAAAGGTTGGCACATGGACGCTGTGATGCCTGGCATGAAGTTGGATCCCATGATTGATATTGCACTGTTTATTGACGCTTCAGGCTCAATGAATGAAAACATGCTCAAAGACATCTTGAGTGAGACTGCCAATATCATGGAGTCGTTCCCTGCTTACAAAATCCATGTGGTGACATTTGATACCGAATGCTACAATCCGCAACAGTACGATTCGGAGAACCTGGATGACATCCGTGATTACGAAGTAAAGGGCGGCGGCGGTACTGATTTTGATGCAATTTTTAGATACCTAAAAGACAACGAGATCGAACCCAAGCGCCTGGTTGTGTTCACTGACGGTTATCCCTGGGGCAGCTGGGGCGATGAGAACTATGCAGATACAGTTTGGATCTTGCATGGTACCACAACCATTGTTCCGCCCTGGGGGCAATATGCCTACTACGACGACGCCGAATAAGCAAAACAAATTTAGCCAAAACCTCCTAAGAAATTTATCTTAGGAGGTTTTCTTTTGTAAATATCTATATGAACGACAAACAACTAACCATTGCTGACCTAGCGTCAATCAAAGTTATACTGGATACAGTGATCACTCGCGGAGCCATACGTGGCAATGAAATGACACTGGTAGGAGGAATATATGAAAAACTCTCTGCTTTCTTAGCAGTATCCAGTGCCCCTGCTCCTGTTCCCGAGCAACCAAATCCACAAGGAGAGCCTAATGCTTAAACATATCGGACGTCACGGTGATCGCAAGGTTGCTATATTATTCAGAGAAGTGCCAAATGAGGAACACATGTGCCTGGTGATTTATCCAGACACATTGCCCACTCATATTCATAACAGCATTATGACCACACTGGAAAGCGCACCTGGGCAGGCAGCAACACAGCTGAGCGAAGTGCTGCATAGAAACTTGTTGCCCGATGGACGTGGACAATTGGAAGCATTGCACAAAGAAGGTATGATCAAGAAAGTACCCACAGCACAGATCATTGTCACACCCACCAGCCAAAGCTCAGTCAAGCTGGATGAAATGAACAAAATCATCCGTGAGATGGAATCCGGAGATGCTGCTCTCAAGCGTCTACAAGACATTGACAAAAACACTGGGTTTGTGGATCCTGCACAGAAACGCAAGGCTGAAGCTGAATACAAACGCAGTCAAGAACGTGGCACAGTAACGCCGCCTGTGGCTCCATTGATGGCCAGCTCGGATGGTGCGTTGGATGACAAAACCCTGGCTCACAACATGTTGGCTCAGGCCAAACGCATGGAGGTTGAAGCCAAGAGCATGATCTCAGAAGCTGCTCGCATGAAGAAAGATGCTCAACGCATGTATCCTGGTGTGAGAAATGGCCCTGAAATGATTGTTGCTGCACCTGTCGCTGTACCTGCTGCACCTGTTGCACCCAAAAAAGGTCGTCCTGCAAAAGCCAAGCCAGTGACTTCAGATGCCGTTCAGTGATGAATTTCTTGAACGATGGGAACATATTATCAATGAAGTGTCCATGACCGAAGTGCCACTTGAGTGTATCAAGAAGGTTGTTATAAAAATTGATGGTCGTAAACAAAAAACCATCAACTTACAAACACTACGGCGTCAGGGACTGGACACAGACCAAATTGAAATTGCTCTCAACCGCACGTTGACCGATCTAGGTGACTCGGTTCGTGACGTTGACTTTGTGGTCGACGTCAGTGCTGTGGCCAACATGGTGCAGCCAGAAACAGACAAGCTATTAAAAGACCTATGAATGTACGACTGCTCAGTCACAGCCAGCCAACTGAAGAATTTGCTAGCATGGGAATTGAAGATGCACAAGACCTCATTGCATACTGTGCCCGTGTTAGCAATCCCTCCAATCAATTCAACACAGAAACTTCAGAGAGACTTATTCAATACCTCATCCAGCACCAACACTGGAGTCCACTTGAAATGGTCTCGGCCTGCATTGAAATTACCACCACAAGAGATATTGCAAGACAGATCCTTAGACACAGAAGTTTCAGTTTCCAAGAGTTTAGCCAACGTTATGCTGATCCAACGCAGGATCTCAGCTTTGTACGGCGAGCCGCTAGACTACAAGACACTCGAAACAGACAAAACAGTATAGAAACCAACAACGAAGATCTAGCACTGTGGTGGGATAGTGCTCAACAAGAAGTAATAATGTTGGCACAAAAACACTATGCCAGAGCTATAGAATTAGGCATAGCCAAAGAACAAGCCAGAGCCATATTGCCCGAAGGCAACACAGTCAGCAGACTGTACATGAACGGTACACTACGCAGTTGGATACACTTTGTTCAGTTACGCAGTGCCAATGGCACACAACAAGAACATCAACAAGTGGCTGTGGCATGTGCTCAAGTGATTGCCAAAATCTTTCCTATGGCAACCAAGTTGGTTGCAAAAAACTAAATGGCATGCTATACTAGCACATGGCCATTTTACGCGATCTAGATCAAGAACATAACCGACACAAAAAACCACGACAGACCAAGATAGTCAACGGCCGGCCTGTGGCAATTTCTGACTTGCTGGTGCATCGATTCCGCATGGGCGATGTTGAAGATCCTGTGCTGTACGCAGCTCAACCCATATACGAATGGCAACAGACTGAAGCCGGTCAATTTGTGATGGAGCATGCTGTGGAACCTCCTTGGTGGGTACGCATAGTTGATCATGCCACATACGGATTTGAATTTGCTATCATGGCACGCATGAAAGAGTCAGATCAAACTTTTTACAAACTGAAATATGTTATCACCACGAATTGAATTCCTAGACGAGCGCGACGCAGTTCCTCGTCCTCCTGTGAAAAAACAAATCTGGAATGGCACAGAATTTGTGCCTGTGTATTTGTATAGGTCAGACGAAAAACTCAAGGACGAAGAGTGTCAGTGGTTAGAAAAAACATACGGGGCGCCGGGAAAATTTGTAGATGGTTGCTATTGGGATCGTTTACATGGTAAGTTTACTGTGATGGATGAAAAGGTCTACATGTTTTATAAATTGAAATGGGCAGGAAAATGAATATACTGGTCACAGGCGGTCTTGGGCTGATCGGGCACAATGTGGTCACACGACTACAACAGCAAGGCCATACAGCAAGCGTGATTGACAACCGCACCACGTATGGAATGATTCCACCAGCAGAACTTGATTACTTGATCGTCGAGAGATTGAAAAAAATCCAGCTATCACCATCGCACTTGTACAATCGAGACATCTGTAATAAAGACTCCATTGACGATATATTTGAGATGGAACAGCCTGAGGTCATGATACATATGGCTAGCTTTCCCCGACAGAAAGTTGTAAATGCCAACCCTGCGTGGGGTGCTAGAGTCATGATGGAGGGATTGATCAATGTGCTCGAGAGTGCCAAAAAACACCATGTGAAACGAGTTGTTTATATCAGCAGCAGTATGGTGTACGGTAACTTTACGAATGATGTGACCGAAGACGCTGTATGTAGGCCGCAAGGGCAGTACGGCATAATGAAACTTGCAGGAGAAGACCTTGTTAAAGATTATACTCGCCGTGGTTGTTTTGATCACGCTATTATCCGCCCCAGTGCTGTTTATGGGCCACTTGATGTTGAAGACCGAGTCGTATCAAAATTCATGCTCACAGCAATGCGCGGCGGAGTGCTCCGAGTTAATGGAGCAGGCGAAACACTAGACTTCACTTATGTGGATGATGCTGCTGATGGTATTGTGGCTGCCGCACTTGTGCCGGCTGCTGCCAATCAAACATTCAACATCACAAAAAGTCACAGTGTGAGCTTGTTACAGGCTGCTGAAATGATTGTTAAAATTGTAGCCAATGGCAGTATTGAATTGCGTGACAAAGACGCAGACTTTCCGTCACGTGGTGCATTAAACATAGATCGTGCTAGAGCTGTGTTAGGATACGATCCCCAGATTGATGTGGCAGAAGGTTTTGATAATTATCATGCATGGTTTAAAAATAGCCTTTACTGGGCTCCCAAGACAATATAACAACCTACGAGAAGAGATACTGGATGTTACGGACCAGGTTCTGACATCTGGTAATCTCATGAACGGCCAATTCACTCAACAGTTTGAGGAATGGTTGGCAGCAAAGAATCATACAAATTATGCAGTACTGTGTCACTCAGGTACACAGGCCCTAGAGATACTGGCTGGCTATTACCGCACGGAGCATGGCCTGCATCCCCAGCCAACACCGCCCACAGTATTGATCCCTGCTATGACATTTCCTGCCAGTGCAAATGCATTTGTACGAGCAGGATGGAACATACACTTGATTGATACTGATGCATATGGCAACATGCAATTTAGAGATATACCACCGGATCTGAATTATCAAGCTATACTTGGCATTGGATTGTATGGCGCAGCATTGTCCAACAGTCTACGTCGTAGTGGCCTCTGTATCATCGAAGATGCAGCACAGCACTGGTTATCAGACCGTTGCCATCGGGTGGGTGAAGCTAGTGCCATTAGTTTTGATCCTATGAAAAATCTAAACAACTACGGCAACGGTGGTGCTGTTGTTACCAACGATCGCAATCTAAGTGACTATGCACGTAACTGGTGTGACAACGGTAAAAGATCTAATCATGCACACACAGGCACTAACTCACGCATGAGTGAAGTAGACTGTGCTCAAATGATGGTCAAAACACGCTACATCGATGAATGGCAACTGCGTAGAAAAAACATAGCCGCACACTGGTGGTCTCAACTTGCAGATGATACACGAGTGCGATGCTTGATCGACTATACCAACTTTGACACCCACAGCTTCCACAAATTTGTGATTGATGTTGATGACCGTGATACATTACAGCAGAAACTGGCTGACCTGGGTATTAAAACAAAGATACACTATCAGAATCCATTGCACGAATTGGCTGCATACGAAGATCTGCCTGGGCCAGGCCTGCTGAGTGTGGCCAGTAGCCTGGCTCGTCGATGCCTCACACTGCCTTTGTATCCTGAACTTACAGATCTGGAAGTTGAATATGTGATCGACCAAGTGCTCGATTGCACCCAAGAAGGTTAAAATCTAATAGGATTATTGGCATCAAACACATAGATTTTCTTGTCACGTAGACAATCGTCTATATGATTGATCCATTGTTTGGTTGTTTCGTTGATTAGATATTCAGAGAGATTTTTTTCAACCCATTGCAGATGTGTGTTAGGACTAGGATGTGTATCAATTTTATCAAACAGGTTTGAAGAAATACTTCGATCTTTTTTTACTGTTGTTAGAAACTCTCTGCATTCATTTTTAATAAAGTCGGTCAACGGCAACGATTCAAAAGATTCATCTATTATAGATTCTAACGCAGGCCAATCTTCACCTCTAAGACGACGGAACAAATTATCTACTTCTATCTTGAATTTTGGACTCAATGTATAAGGGCGAGGATTGTTGTCAAACGGAGCATAAACTATGTTGTTCAGCAGTGGTTGGTACAAAGCAACCGCATCCGAATATAATTCAGGTTGATTCCACTGGAACATTTTCCATCGGCAGCCTGTGTGATTCAGGATATGCACGACCGATGCCATCCATGCATAGGACAACATTTCATAACCCAGCGGGCATGAATATGGACGTTCCGTTGATTCCAAATCATAGTACTGATTATGTACATGACACCAGTGGTCGATTTGATAGTAATCAATCCGAGACAGTCCGGTCCACATGATTATCACAGTATCGTCTGATCCTAGTTTATTTCTTAGATTGCACTCATTCAAAGAATTTGATATGAAATTATTTCCTGCTCCAGCTTTGCCCCAATTTTGGAATTCAGAAAAATTTCTACCTATAATATCGGCCCAGGTTGGGTAGTGATATCTAGTCAAACTGCACCCAAAAGTAAAAAGTCTAGAACATGTCATATCAGATATTTACTGGATATCAAACGTCAGATCAAATAAGTCACTTAGATAACACTATTGATTGGTTGTTAGATTGCGTTTGAAAAATGCATAACTGGCCAACCAATCCCACTCATAACTTTTCTTTAGTTGATCAAAGTCACCATTGACTTGATCATAGTACTCTACGGCATCTTCGGCACCAAGTCGACTCCACTGCGGATCTGCTTCGTCACTGTTGACATCAAGCCATTTATTTAGACGGTATTCATTTTCCACATCAGGTAAACTGGCTTTCAATTTGATACATTCACGGAATGCTGTTCGCCAGCTTGACCACGGTGAGGTGTTGTAGTGTGCTATCCCACTCAAGATAGGAACCACTTCATGTGGTGAATCTAGTGTGAAGTCCAATCCAACACCCGGATTGTCCAACACCAATTGTCGGTTGTAAGCAATCATGGCCTGATGACCATACTCCAACCCATTTACAGGATTCTGGGCATGAAAGATATAGTGCTTGGCCTGTTGCATGCGATCAGGTTGCCAAGTCCAATCAAAATCAATATCTACTTGTAGTTTAGCAAACACAGCAAAGAACCATGGCGTGGTACTGGCTCGAGCTGCTGCATGATATGCTGATGCACGACCGTTGATGTTGTCTACTCGTACAAGTCGATTTGCTTTAGCGTTAGGTAGTAAATTTAATCGTTTGAAATTCTGCTCAGCATTGGGTTCTCCATTGGAGATGAACACTATATCCAAGTTGGCATCGCTGTGTCGCTTTTGTTGCGTTTTGTCAATGTGCAAATAATCGTATAGTTGTGTCTTAATGTGCGGCACAGCCACACGTGGTACCACCACTGTACTTGCTCCTAAACTCAGTGGTATTATTGTTTTGGTTTCTGAGCGCCATAAATTCACAGCTGGAACAGTCATAGGTTCACCATTGGTAGTGAACAATGCCAGTGGCCCTGCCCATTCAGTTGACTCAACTGCTTCAATTTGACTGTCATGATTGTGTTCTATAACAGGCATGCGTCTGCGTGGTACCGGACAACGTGACACATAGTTTACACTGTACCACTCTAATAACTGTTTCTTCTCGGCGCGTTCAGCAAAGCTAGGCACATGCATGTAGAACGTGTCACCAAATTTTTGTTCATTGCTGGCAAACACATGCAGCATGGTGCTCTGCCAGATTTCCGGGTGCCATGAAAAGTCAAAGTTGGTATAGTCACAGATGCTGGAACATACCCATACATGCTCGTATTCACCTACTAGACTTCGGGCCAGGCGTATCAGAGTATCGCGGTAGTTGTCAAAATAACGAATCTTCTTGATCACATTGGGAATTTGGCCTGCATTGTTATCTAGGTGATCAATTTCAAACACAGGTGCGGCTTCCTTTTTAACTTCGGCTCGCATCATGTCCACATACTTGAATTCAATTGCATTGGGCATTCGATACTGCGGTCCACCAGTCTTTTGATGTTGTGTGGCAAACTGGTATATGTAAGGAGGTTCGCCTGGGTCCGGAACCCAAGAAAAATCCATGTCAGTTACGTTGACATGTTCAGGCACATGCCAATTGGTCATGTCAATTAACAAGTTTGCCGAGGGCGCGGACATGTACTTGCGTTCTGTGGCGCCAGGCATGTGATACTCCACAGTGGGCATCTTTTCAGCTGACCACCATTGATTGCCCCACACATACATGTAAGGCGGGCTGCCCGGTTCAGGTCTCCAAGTATAGTCCCACTCACAGTCAACAAGCGTATGCCAATGATCGCTATGATTGGGTAATAACTGTGCAGGGATATCCATGTACTTGCGTTCGGTGGCTGTGCTCATGCGGTATTCAACCGTGGGCATGACTTCTGCACTGTAGTACTGATTACCAAACACATAATTATAAGGTGGGCTACCAGGTTCGGGTTCCCACGACCAATCAAATGCCACAGGATAATGTTGAACAAAGCGTGTGTGATCACCACGACGTTTTGCTCGCGGATGATCCATGTATTTGATTTCTGTTGCGTTTGCTACACAATATCTTAGTGCAGGACGTTGTTCTGGGGTAAGCCATTGATTACCAAACACATAGATATAAGGAGGATCCGTAGGATCAGGTCTCCAAGAGTAATCAAATTCTTCAATGTCATCCAATGATTCCCACACACTCATATCTTGTGCTACTTTGGCTATGATGTCATCAACGTACTTGATCTCAGTACCGCCAGCATTGTACACTATTGTGGGTTCTAGCACAGCCGAGTTCCATTGATTGCCAAACACATACATCATTGGTGGATCAAACGGATTTGGTTCCCAAGAATAATCAAACTCACTTACTGCTAAATTATGTCCAAACAATTGCGGCTGCGGAAGTCTGCGTGTGCGTTGATCCATGTACTTGATCTCTGTTGCACCCTCTACTTCATACTGTATGCTGACCTTGTATTCTGGCGGATTCCATTGATTGCCAAACACATAGATGTAAGGAGGATCCTGGGGGTTTGGCTGCCAGGTCCAATCCCAGACACTGTCGTCAATGTCTTCAAACAGTCTCCAGTTGCCCATACAACTGCCCAGCCGAGCAACCGGACTATCCACAAATTTTTCATGAGTGCTGCCAGGCATTTCATACATGACCGTGGGCATGTCTGTGCCAGGCCAATGCTGATTGCCAAACACATAGTTGTAGGCTGGCTCTGTGTTGTCCGGATGCCACGAATAATCAAATTTGCCAATGTATTCCAGCAATCTAAAAGCAGATTTATTGGGCAATCTACAATGCTGTATGTCCACATACTTGCGTTCTGTTGCACCGGGTACAGTGTACACAGCACCACCGTTGGATTGCCATTGTGTGGCAAACTCATAGATGTATGGTTGTTCTGTGTTGTCCGGGTGCCAAGAGCAATCAACACTGTCGGGGTCGACATAGTCAGATACTGTCCAGTTTGTTGTGTCAGACAATCTACAATGCTGTATGTTCACATACTTGCGTTCTGTTGCACCCAGCACAGTGTACACAGCACCTCCATTGGGTTGCCATTGTGTGGCAAACTCATAGATGTATGGTGTGTCTCCTGGATCAGGTTGCCAAGAAAAATCCACACTGTTGTAGTCCACTGTGCTGGGAATGACCCAATTTTCGTATGCAGGCAATAAACGTGCAGGCTGAGTCATGTACTTGCGTTCTGTTGCGCCAGGCATGTGATATTCTACCGTGGGCATTTTTTCAGCTGACCACCATTGATTGCCAAACACATAGATATAGGGCGGGCTGCCTGGGTCTGGTTCCCATGACCAATCAAAATTACAAGGATATAAACAAGTGAACTGATCCTTGCTGGGCAATCGCACAGTTCGAATGTTATCCATGTATTTTTTTACGGTGGCGCCAGGCACATGATATTCTACACTGGCACGTGCTTCTGCAGGCCAGTGTTGGTTGCCAAAAACATATATCATCGGCGGATCAAATGGATTTGGGTGCCAGTTGAATACCGGGTCGTTGCAGTCTACATTGTCGTGTACTTGCCAGTCTTGTCGATCTGACTGTGTACTAGTAACAAACACCGTCATGTACTTGCGTTCTGTTGCTCCCGGAATTCTATATTCAGGACCACCTGCCCTATCCCAATCCCATTCTACAGGAAACTCATATATATAAGGAGGATCTGTAGGGTTAGGTGCCCATCTATAGTTTATACTGGCAGGATCAATCCATTTGGGTATGTGCCAAAAATCAACGTTGGGCAGTCTGTGTATCACATGATCAGTATGATAATTTGTATCTGTGTATCCATCTTTGGGCACAAGGTACACCCCCGCATCAATCTCATATTGGTCATGCCAGGCATGTCGTTGATGTGCTTGCCAGGATACAGGTTCCCAAAGAAAATCAAAACCAGTACAGTCAGATAAGTAATTTACAAACCAGAAAAAACGAGTGCGGCTCAGCTGCTGTGCTTGCTCAATAGACTCCACTGCCTGCTCGTGTGCAAACAAATTGGGCCGGATTCCGGAATAAAAAACATCAAACATGATAAGAATAGACGAGATTTATAATAATACTTTTTGGCCATGGTTGCGCGACAATCGGCCCGGATTCCGAATGTTCATGTGTGACCCGTTTGGTCGTAGCGACCCAGACAGTGTGATTAATTATGGTAGAAATGATATACAAGAATACAATTATATATTCTTTTTTGACCAAGAGCCAATACATTTGGACATACACATGGAAACTTTTTTCAAGGTGCGCGACTACAATTTAGATATCACGCATGATGGTGCCACTAGTTTTCTTAAATTTCAACACCATTATAGCGCAGGTATTTTGCTGACTAGTGAATATAACAGTGAAAATGTTGAGGCTGTATGTGAAAAATTCAAATGGAAAAGTGCGTACTATTTTTTCCATGGCTGGGCAGCATTGGATTGGTACCGAGGATACGATAAAACGTTTTTGATTAAACCAATTAAAAATCGCACAATAAAACAAACGTTTATTGCTCCTAATAGAATTGTGGCTGGCAAGCGGCAGCACAGATTAGAGATGCTGTATCATATATTTAAAAACAACATGACACACAATCATATTAGTTGTCCTAGTGTGTGTCCGGCAGAAAATATTAGTATACATGACGCTATTAAACTGTTGAAATACAAATATCCAGATATTGAATCAGTATTTGCAGAACAAGCATTACCAATTAACTTTGCTAACGAAACTGACCATCCCATGCACAGTTGTTGGTTAAGTCTGTTTGACGAGTCTGCTGAAAGTTTGTTATATCTAGTGACCGAAACTGTTGCCACTGGACGACGATGGCATTTAACTGAAAAAACATTCAAACCTATTGCATTAGGCATGCCTTTTGTTATAGTAGGCACCCGAGGCAGTCTTGAATATTTGCGTAGTTATGGATTTCGTACGTTTGGGCACATATGGGACGAAAGTTACGATCAAGCTGAGGACCAAGATCGTATTGCTCGTATCGCCAGCTTGTTACGCAGCCTAGACGAATTGCCAACTTCGGGCAAACAAGATCTATTTGACATGGCACAAGAAGTCATTGAACACAATTGGAATCATTTTTACAATGGCGGATTTGAAGCTGTGTTATGGCAAGAGCTACAGGAGATGTTGGATGGAATTGAACCTAGTTGCGGACCTGACAATTCACGGTAAAATATATCCTGCATTGGCAACATGGCAGGCACAACCGTACACCCAAGAATGGCGAGAATTTGAATCGCATTATCCTTGCACAATTCCTTTGAGATTGCAGGAATACTGCGATTATCATGGTGTCAAGATCAATATCTACAACATCGACGATCCGCTGCCTGTCAACACTTACTATCCAATAGCACTGGGTTTTTTTGATTTTGCCATTGATTATTTTTCACTGCTGACTCCAGAAATTCGTAAAAAACTTCGTGAAGATCGGTTACAAATTTTGTTTTGCTATCACGAAGGCGACAACCCTGAACGTATAAAACACCGACTGGATCAATTGGCCGAAGATCACCTTATGCCTGCTGACTGCTATCGTTTTGTAAGTGCCAATACTGCTGCTGCAAAACTTCCTGGATTTGTTTATTTCACCGATTTTGAACTGTGGTATTACCAACGCAATTCAGATATTGCAGCACTAGCGGTGCATGGTAACAAAAGACAATATGATTTTACAGTGTTGAATAGATTGCATAAGAGTTGGCGGGCTACTATAATGGCTGACTTGCATCGGCAATCACTGTTGAACAACAGCCTCTGGAGTTATTGCGAACCCGGCGGTCTTGACAACGATAATCCCATTGAGATTGATTCGCTAACTGGGTTACGGTCAGCCACTGAACAATTTTTAGAACAGGCACCTTACTTGGCCGATGCATTAACCAATCAACAACGCAATGATCACAGCCAAACTGAGCCCGACTATCATACCAACAGCTATTGTAATATCGTAGTGGAGACACATTTTGATGCTGATCAAAGTGGTGGTGTTTTCCTAACTGAAAAAACTTTTAAACCTGTCAAACATGGCCAAATGTTTTTTATAGCAGGGTGTGCAGGTAGTTTGCAAACCTTACGACAGTTGGGTTACAAAACATTTGACCATGTGTTGGACAACTCATATGATTTGGAAACCAATTCCACTGCAAGATGGCAAAAATTATTGGCATCAATACAACAGGCAAGGCCTTGCTTGGCCCAAATGTTTGAACAATGTCGAGCTGACATTGAGCACAATCAACAGTTATTTTTAAGCAAAAAAACGGATAGATTAAATACTTTACTCACTCAACTTTATGAACATTATTAATTCTTATACCAGCTGGCAACCACTTGAAGAAGTAATCGTCGGCCGTGCATACACCCCAGACTATTTTGATTTTATCGAAAACGCACAAGTTCGAAATCAACTACAACAAATCTTATCCGAAACGGAAGAAGATTTAGCCAATCTCTCCAAGACCATAGAACAATTTGGTGCTTGTGTGCGCCGGCCTGACTTGCCCAACAAAGACAATTTTGTATGGCATCAAACCGAAGGTGGTGGTGCTCCATTGCCTCCGCTGACTCCAAGAGATTGGCAGATCACTCTGGGCGATCGATTGCTGCGTGTACTGCCAATGCAAGAATTGGATGGCTTATGCCAAGAGTACGAAACTGCACAACCGGGCAGCGTGATCAATCCACACGGCAGTCATTGGGATCCAGACTGCATATTGAATCAAGCATCAGCATCGTGTATTGTGCGTGTGGGTCGTGATGTGTTCTTTGACAACAGTGATTTTCTCAAACCAGAACAATCGCGCTGGATCATAGACAATGTGTTGGGCACTGAGTATCGAGTGCATGAAGCAATCACCGACGGTCATGGAGATGCTGTGTTTGCTATTCTCAAACCAGGAGTATTGTTGAGCAGCAAGCATGATGTAAATTTAAACCTGGCCGCAGACTTTCCTGGGTGGGATGTATGCAAGATCTGGGACAGCAGTATCTGGGCTGCTATGGAAGTGGGCAAGTTCAAGTACGAACAATCACCCGGCGCATGGTATGTGCAAGGACAAACACCTACTGCTGAATTTACAGAGTTTGTGAACACCTACCTGACCAAGTGGACTGGCTTTGTGGCTGAAACTGTGTTTGATGTCAACTGTCTTGTGCTGGACGAAAATCATGTTATCTTTAGTGCATACAACAAGGAAGTATTTGACTACTGTCGTAAACACCAGATTGAACCAATTATTAGTGAGCTACGACATAGCTATTTCTGGGACGGCGGCATCAGTTGTTGCACACAAGATATTCGTCGGCGCGGTGGATTAGAGACTTACTTATAAAGATACCGTTGATAGTCTTTAACTGTATCATCCACTGATTGATACAGTCTCAGCCGATCTGAATCTACTAGATCAGGGTGTGCCCACCAATCTTCGTAGTCACATGCAATGCCTTGATCACTGATATTGTTTGCCACTAGCTCGTATCCGTGTGACCATAAAAAATCTCTACTTGCATGTTTGATTTCTGGCCCTTCTGCATAGCATTCATGTTCAAATGTGATCAAACGAAATTTATACCGGTCCCATGGCACACGTTGTAAAATGTCAAATGTGCGGAATCCAGGATCACAATCAATAGAAAGATAATCAATCACCGATGGCATGTTGGATAACAGCTGATCAAAATCTACTGTCTGTCCATTGCCTTTTACAAATGATTTGCGGCCGGCGGCTGCCCACATGTCAGGATAAACATCTTGGTAATCCAAGCTGACACCACACCAACCAAATTGTAGTTCTAACAATGCTGTGTTGTTTATGTACTCGGGCCAGCCAGCTCCTATGTCAAGATAAGTACCGTTGTGTAGCCCATCCAACATGCTCAGCACCCAGATATCTTGATCAGCTTGACTGTAGTTATGAGTGATTGTGTTTGAACCAGCAAAGGGCCGGAGCAATCGCTCGTCGCACCAGAGCTGTTTGATTTCGTGAATCATGAACAAACTTGGACGCCGTACATGCGTTCAAATCTATCTGCATCTGCTCGGTCATTGACCATGGGCTCGCCACGTATGTTCAGACTGGTATTCAACAGCATAGGGCAGTCGGTCATAAAATGCCACTTTTCCAATAACTGTCGAATTCCGCTTCCATCCTTGGGTACAGTTTGTATACGACTAGTGCCGTCGTGATGAACAATAGCAGGAAACAACTCAGGATTCCTGCAACGACCGACCACTTGCATATACCTACTGTTGTGCCAATGGCGAGGCATATCAAAATATTGATCAACATACTCTTCCAAAATAACTGGAGCAAAGGGTCTAAATTTTTGTCTGCGTTTGATTTCATTAACTTGATCCTTAATTTCTGTGCCTCTCGGGTCTGCCAGCAGGCTGCGACTGCCTAGTGCTCTCGGCCCAAACTCCGCTCGGCCACTAGCCACACCAACAATTTTGTCAGTGAGTAATATATCAAGAATGGAATTGACAGGATAATCACCAGGAATATTATGACCCAGGAAACAGTCACGCCAATTGACTTTCGCACCGTACCCCAGACACGCTGCGCCAAGGCTGTTGCCGGCGTCACCGGGGTTGGGCATGATCCAAATTTTTTCATAAAAGTTTCCTAACAATCTGTTGGCCAAACAATTCAATGCTACCCCACCGCCGTATACTAGATTTTTACTAGAGCCTAGCATTCTAGCTTTAGCCATTACTCTAGAGATCATGTGTTCTACCAACTCTTGAGAAGTACTGGCAATGTTGTAATCATCAGCATCTTTTAAGAAAGTTTCATCAACACCTATATGTAGATTCTGTTTGAAAGTGAATATATCTTTGCTGTCCACCAACTGATTTATCATATCCTTTAGATGTATGGGTTTTCCATATGCTGCCATACCCATCAGAATATATTCTTCATCAAGCGGTCGTAGACCAACTCTTTTGGTCATTGCTGAATAGAACAAGCCAATACTGTTTGGATACTTCATGCTCCACAACTTTTTGTATTCAGCTTTACCCGTTGAGAAATCATACCAGGCATCCCAGATAGTGATAGTGTCAAACTCTCCAATGGCATCAATCACTACCACAGTGGCATCTTCAAAAGGACTTGTTTGAAATCCCGCCGCTGCATGACACAAGTGATGAGCGTGAGTGTGTATTTGAGGTTGGTCTAAGAAATTGTAAGAGTTTCCCAGCAATCGATTCCAGGTGGGCCATCTGAAACCCTCACCACTGCGTAATTGACGCATGGCCTTGACCCAGGGACGTTCGTAATAGTGATACTCAATCTGGCTAGGATCTACATAGTCCATTGCATCCAATAATAGATCTCTACAGAGATCTTTATCATGTTTAGTTTTGCTGTATCGCTCGCTGTGAGCAGCAAACAAGATGTTGCCGTCATGACTGACTACACTGACGGCTGCATCGTGAAACCCAGCAGATATTCCCAAATAGTTCATTTGTAGATGAATGGGTCGCGCTTGCGAAGTTCTCGTAGTTTTTTACGGTAGCGAATTTCTAATGTGATTCTGTTCCATAAATTTTTAATCCAGTTCATGACAATTCCTTTATTTGTTGTTGATCGTAATTCTCATCGCTCCAGCGATATTCGTATGTAGCTTCGACTGCTCCGGTTCGTATTTTATACACATCCAGATGTGTTGATATTTTTTCCCAAATTTTATTGTAATCTGTAGTACCAAAACTGCGAACCAAGTCCACTTGTGCGATTTTAGGGTGTCCGATGGTCAGCGTTTTATCATCAGGATCAAATCCGTTTTTTACCAACCAGGTGCGGAATTCTCCAAGCCGCTCGATTTGCCACGAAAAGTCTCCTGGATTATTTGCCCACTCAATATCAAAATCGCCAGCTGCTTCAGTCTGAGATCTGAGTGTGCTGGTAGCGAGTTCACCTACGCGACTGTCTCGTCCTTCATCATTGAAAACTTCCCAATGATGTTTTCCCACTGCTTTATTTACTCCTGCATATACACCGCCTAATTCTCGATTGATTGTGTCAATACCAAACAGTTCATAGTCTTCTGGTTCCAGTAGAAATCTTGGAGATTGTAACCAACACATCAACTGTGATGGCCGGCGCCATTCGGGAGCTGTTTTTGATTTACGAATACTCAACACCAGACTTTCTAGTTCATGACACAGCAAGTTCAATTGACGTATGTGCCATCTTGTGGTATTGTCAGCAATGTCGTAATACGGACTCATTGCCCCGGACACTCCTTGCAGATCTTCAAAATAGCTATGTAGTTGATTCATGTGTGCATGATCAATTTTTCCATCGGGTGTTGTGGTATTGGATGGTGTAAAAAAATCTTGTATCACATAACCCACGCCTGCTGCATTGATTGCATGTATGCTGCGATTGATTTGAGTACAAATATATTGCACGGAGCGAGCACTTTCGACCCAGCCTAGCCAACAATAATTTTTTTCCAAATGATATTTGTTATCAATCAGATGAGTCAATGCTGCAAGCCATTTGCGTGCAAGGCTATTGTCGTACACATCAACGTACACAGTCAGCAGTTTGTTGTCTGCACTTCGTAAATCTAGTTCAATTGAATTAAGCAATGTTCATCCACCATTTTAATACCGCAGGTCTGGCCGATAGGATATCAGTCATAGTGACAGATTGTGTTCTTATCTGTTCCAATTGTAACACACGAGCGCGGCCCTGGGCAAGACTTTGTTGATAGGTATCTGGCCATTGTTCTTCAAAAGTGGGTCGATTTTTTAACTGCATCAATACTGCCTGCATGGCACCTGATGTTTTGGCAATCAATTCATCCAACCACGGATGCAACAAATGCCTGGGCAAGGCTAATGGACTCATCATAATGTCAGGGCTGAATGAGAAAATTACTTTGGCCAAGACATCGACGTCAAGTTGTCCAGCGAGTTCTGTAATTGGGCCAACTTCAAACATTCCGGGCAGAGTGAGCGTAAAGTCAATTCTGACTTGACGTGGGTGACGTTGGATTGCAATTGCTCCACGGAAGTTTTCAAGCCATTGATCATAGTCAAGGCCTGTTCTAATGTATTCTCCAATTGGGCCTGTGCCGTCGAGACTTGCACATATCTGCCAATCCCTAAGCCCAGACAAAATATCGCGATACAAGTTGATCCCGCGATAATCCACTCTTGATAAATTTGTATTGTATCTAGCATATACTCGTGGCCCGTCCCCTAATTCTATTATGCGCTGCATGTATCGCCAGTGCTGTTCGTACATCAAGGGTTCGCCACCCACCCAGTACACTTCTTCTACTCTGTGCTGTTCTACGGCATCGCTAAACTCTTGCTCAATTTGACTGTCCTGGAACTGAGAGATTTGTTCTCGCACTTCGGAGCGCATCCAGTTGTTTTTGGAATTGCTCCAGTCCACCATGCGGTGTGTCTTTTGTTCTGACTCCCAAGCACTGCTCAACATATCTCCGCAGGTTCTACATTTGAAATTGCAAAGGTTACTGAATCTATAATCCCAACTCACCGGCAATGGTTCATAAAATCCATCTTTACCAGTGGCTGCCATTGCGTCTGAATATTTATGTTTAAAAAGTTGCCAAAAATATGTGCGATAAACGTCGGTGTTCAGCAGTTGATCATTGCAAACTTCACATTCAGACAATTGTTCTCCGGCCATCATACGGCGACGGACTGATCGCATGTGATCACTGTTCCAGTGCTGTTCTAGTGTGATTGGTATGTAAGTACCTGAGCCTGATGCAGTATCAATGTATTGTTCAAAATTTTGTGCAGGTTCTCTTGATGCACAGCACATGCGTCTTTCGGTCTGTGGCGAAAGGTACGTATGTACCCATGGAGCCATGCACAATGTGTCTGGTTTAGTCATTGGCAAACTCAATGATAGGATTTGTGATGGTGTCTGCTAGAAATTTTGCAGTTAGATCTTTGTCAAAAAATCTCGCTTGATTATGCTGCAATTTTTCTCGAACAATGGGCATTGACAATGCAGCAGGGTCAAATGATTGGAGGATACTCAGTATGGCTCGCACGCGATCAGTGTAGTGTGGCAAATTGCTGTAGCTTTCATCCCATAGTTCGGGAAAGGTTTCAAATCCTTGCTGCCGTACATAATTTAAATTGCCGCAGGTGCCTGCTTGTAAAAAAGGGTGGCCATACGCAATGGGCTTATAAGTCTTTTCGCACAAGAACCACTGATCATTTTTTGTTATACTGGTTCCAGTTATGGTAGCATCGTCAATGTTAGTCTCCACTATCACTGTGAGATTGCATTGATCAATCCAATCAAAATTAGTATATCGTTGCCAATCTGGTACTGCGGTTGTGTCAACATCATTGGGCAAAAATATTCCACGACTGCGATAACTGTGTAATCCGCGATGCAGCACAGGTGCCATTATATCATACAGCACGTCTCTGTCAACCCTGGGCAGGCTTATCTGCATGAAAAAATCAAATTTGTATGTGGGGTTCCACCGATACTGGTCGTATCCAAATTTTTTAAACTCTGTTTGGTCAATTATCCAATACCAATAAGGCGTGGCTGCTATTGCTACTCCGGCAATTGTTTGTGGCTCATGTCCAGATATCAAAATCATTCCTTGACCTGGATGTGCCACAAATTCGTCCAGCACCCAATGTTTGTCAGGATTCACATAGTGTTCATTTTTGGCATCATATATGACTCGGTGTCCTTGATCAAGATGTTGCTTGATATATTCCTGGTAAGGGCCATACATGTTGTACAAAAACACAGTTGGTGTTGAATACTTGATACCTGGATCAAAAATCTCAAATGGACATCCTTGCAGCATGACCTGAGTGTGCCAAGGCATCAGATTGTCCGGAAACATTAATACAACCGTCATGGACCTGTGTATTCTATTATCTGTGCAAATTCAGGAGCCACTGTTCGTAGATCTTGATTGCGTTTTCTATCTAGATCGGCTATCTTCATACGTGTCATAAATCCGTCGGTGGATGCTCCGTTACGCATAAAATCTATTATGCGCTCAAATTCGTCTTGGTATTGATCGGGCACATCGGCCAATTCTAAGTGTGCAATAATTTGTGTTTTTGCAGTGTCGGGCAAAGTGGCTATGCTAAAATACCAGGCGTCATGCATCATGTTCCAGTACACAAAGTCAAAGCGTTGCAGAGCTATCCAATGTGCTAGTTCATCAAGGTAACGCACATTGAACACATTCACTGTTGAACAACATTGTAACCGCAAGTTGGGCATTTGATCTTGCAAGTATTGAAAACTTGTGATATTGTCTAACACCACTGCCCAGTCTGCGTTGGTGCGTTGATAATCAAATCTAGCACCCACATCGTCTATACTAAATGCCACTTCTACTGTTTTAAAATGTTTCCAAATGTCTGGACCGCGCTCGGGCCATTGTGTGCCGTTGGTGTTGTAGTGTATCTCTACTTGATCAGCAATGCCACGATCTACTATGCCTTGCAACATGTCAAAATGTTGTTCAATCATGAAAGGTTCGCCGCCAGTGAATTCAATATAACGTATGTCGGACAACACACTATCAATCTGAGTCCAAAACTGCGTGTTTTCTTTGGGCCAGGCACCGGCACGCAGCATCAGATAAGCATGACTGCTTTTTTGTTCTTCACGTGGTAAGAAAGAGATTTCTTCACTGGCAAATTGAGAACTCGACCATGATCCGCATATTCTGCATTTGAGATTGCAGATATTACCCAATTTTAAATCCAAAAACATTAACGGTTTAGCATCCGTGGTCCATTCTTGATCTTTGAGAACATGTTTGAGACGATCCAATGTGTGCATACGTTTGCTGGTACGGCCAGATCGTTCTTCATTCCAACACTTACGGCATGTCTGCGGTTTCTTTTCTGCTAAAAAATCTTCACGTAAATCACGCATGTGACGGCTGTTTTGTATGTCAGCAAAGTCTGCTGTGGCCAATTGAAATTTTTCACCAGTGTTGTCTACTATTTCGTCATCGGCTAAGCAACAGGGCCGCACTGTTCCAACAGGACTGGCTTCAATGCTGATCCAAGGCAGTACACAAAATTTATCGTGTGGTTTATTCATTTAATGATTTAATACAAATGGTTGTAGAGCGTCGACAAAATAACGATCGCGTGCCTGAAAAAAATTACGAATTTGCCAATTATCAACCAGTACCGGGCAGTCAATTTGATTTAACAGGCAAACGCTGTGACACCAGGCAAGCCAAGGCCTACTATCGTAATTACTTATATGATCAGTTGGAGGCTCGCAACTGTTTTGAAATAGCATTATGGCTGCGTCTACAAAAGACTGCGATACCGGTGCTAGTTTCACATGCTCACATAACCAATTGAACTGTGACCTAAATTTTACAGGGTCAAGAAATATGTTTGTGTAATCAATATCAATTTGCAACACAAAGTTTTTGTGATAATCTGCAGATTGGCGCCATGTGGCTTCATCGCTGAGTGTATATACGTCCTCAACAAATGATAAAGGCTTTTGATATAACTTTCTGTGCTTGCGCCAAAAATTCAGATAAAAATTAAACCCAGATCTTCCGGTAAAATACCAACAGTCATCAGCAACAGGTGTGTGGCTTAGCTTGACTAGGTCTGTTTGTTTGTGATTATGAAAATTAGGAGCAGCAGGGTCAACCGGAACTTTTCTGTATTGTGCTAACCATAACAAATGTCCCAGCCAATGCCCCCCGGTACCATGTGTGTATACAACATTTAACTTAGTCATTACCTAAGTGCTGTTAATTCCGGAATTACATCCAAGATTGATTCATTTCTTATGGCATCAAGTTCGTGTGTTTTGCGCCAGAATGTATCAATGAGATGTGTGTTATCTGTGGCCATCATAAAATTGATAGCCGATTCAAACCCCACGCTGGCGCGTTGTAATATATCTTGATCGCGCAGCCAATCTAAATGTTCTTCATACTTTACCCGTAGCCGTTGTTTGTATTTTATTGGAGCAATATCAATTCTTAAATGAGCAGGATCTTGTAGGATGTTTACATTGAGATCTTGCGGTTTGATAAATCCACGTTCTACCCAATCTCTATGAAAGTCAGGCAGATGCCATGCATTCATTATGCTGAGTGTGGGGCTGATGTAAAAATCCACGTCTGGACAGATATTTAACATTTCAATTCTATTTTGTTCAACCTTCTGCCAGTCTGTGCCTTTGCGTATGTATTCACCGTAATGTGCAGATCCATCCAGGCTGGCACCCACTGCCACACTGTCAAATTGTTTCCAATAATTGAATACACTCTGACCTTTTAAATCAGTATGAGTAAAATTGGTGTTGTATATCAACCGCACATCAAATCTCTTTCTGCGAACCAATTCATCTAAGATGCGATAATGTTCTTCCATCAGCAATGGCTCGCCGCCGGCAAAATAGATCTGTTCAACATAATCTATATGAGGTAACAATTGTTCCCACATGTCAGTTTCTGTACGGCCTGCATAGTTCAACACAGGATTACGAGCTTTCCAGTCGCCGCCTGCTAGTTTGGCTTGATCTTGATACCATTGGCTTGAAAATATGTGGCCACAACTACGGCATTTTAAATTGCAAAGATTTGAGAATCGTATATCCCAATATGTCATTTCAAAAGGATTTTGTTCTAATTTTTTAACATGGTGTCCGTGATGCTTGTTGGCACTTTTACGGCCACTAAAAAATCCTGATTGTTCTTGTTCATAACAGCGTCCGCACGCAGGATTGGCAGTTTCATTCAGCATGTCTGACCGTAGTTTTTGCATGGGTTTATCTTGCCAAATTTCACTTAAAGTATTGGTTCTGCAATTGCCCACTGGATATTTCATTTCTGCATGGCAACAAGGATATGCTTCTCCGGTGGGGTAAGCATGCAGATGTATCCAAGGATAGATACAAAAAGTTTTTGATTCGGCAAGTAAAAATTGCTCGCGGTTTGTAAGTTCAGTAGCACGTACCAAATCACTGCTGTTGTATTTGTATTGAGTCATACCAGTGTTTTAATGTGGGGAACGCCAGACCAAAGTCTTTGCCGCGGCGCTGATCGTATTGTGTATAGAACTGTTTGAAGTCGTTCAACAACTTGGGCATTTCAAATGCTTCTGAATGAGGAGTCTTGACCACATCCAGGTAATCTATTAGACGTTGTACATGATTGAGTTCATGTTCATGCAAAAATTCACTGCCGGCCCAATGTTCTAACCATGTGATCAATCGCTGACGATATATCATACGCAGATTGTCAGGCAGCACCAGTGGCGATTGGAAACTGGGGAATCGTAAAATATTCAATGTAAAACTCACAGCATCACGACCATATTCTAACTTCCAGTTCATTATGCATTCCAAGAACTGATCCAATGTATCCAGGCACAAGGCATTGATGGTGTTCATCACATGTATACCACGTAACTTTCTTGAGTCCAACAGGCGTTCTACATTGTTGGCCCAGTCGTCCCATACTAGTCCGTCTCTGATGTATTCAGCTTGTAAGCCTATGCTTTCGTTTGATGTGTATATGTCCACTTCCAATCCTGTGATGCTGTCTAACAATCGATCCAAGTCTACTGCTGTGCCTAAATTTGAATTGATAGCCAAACGAGTGTTGCTGCGTCCAGGATTGTTTTGGAACCAGTCAATCAGTTTCCAAGTTTCTCCCGACATCAATGGTTCGCCGCCGGTGATCCTTAGTTCTTGTAGTGTCCGATGGAGGTCTGTTTCCCACCATTGGAAGAATGCTTCCACATACGGATTAGTTTGACCGAATTTATAAAGTTGGCTGCTATCGTGAGTGTGAGTAAAATGGTTCCGACCGTCACTAACAAGTCCGTTATAAGGTCCATTCTTTCGTATATCGTTAACCCAAGTGCTACTAAAAGCAGGGTTACAATAGCTACAAGCAAATTGACAAGTACGGTCAAATGCAATTTCAAGGGTACGTAAGCTAACGTCATCAGCTGCAGGAGTTTCAAATGCTTCATTCAATGCCTCTATAGGATAAATTCGACTTTTATACACACGATCACTTATGGCATCGCTGCCCATATCTTCAATCTTCCAACAATATTCACAGCCTGGCGGCCGATCACCATGTTGCATTTGATCACGTTCAAATTTCTTTTTAGTAGTGTTATGCAATGCTGCAGGATTGTGTTTGATATCATCTATATCGATGGCATGTGCTGGTGGATGATGACAACTTGTGGTCATTCCGCTGCCCAACCAAATGGTGGCATTGTACCATTTGGCCGCACAAAAACTCTTGCTTTTGTTGTCCAACACCTGTTGCCGAAATTTAAGATCGTTCATTGAAATATATTTTCTACCAATGCCGCCTGCTCATCTGCCCACTCAAACCAACGCTGACGGTTGTGTAACAAATCAGGCAGCATGCTTTGATACATGTCTAGCATCTGTGCAGGCGACAATTTTACTAAGTTTTGCAAGGTCTTGACCAATTGATTTTTACTTTGTTCTGCTGCCTCAGGCGGTGAGGTATTGACTTCTGTGTCAGGAAACCAATTTTCAAAAGTTCGGAATCCGTGTTTTCTAAGATACGCACTTTGCTTGCTCTGTCCATTTATTATGAATGGACGCAGTCCAATAATGGGTTTGAAATGTATCTGATTAACAAACACTGGCAAATAATCAGGAAATATAGTTGCTCCTGTCACATGTAAAAAATGATGTTGCCACACTGGCCAATTGTGCAGGCTAAAAAGATCATGCGGAATCACATGAGGGGTTGACTCTGTTCCTGGCTCGTACCAATGCCCATATTTTACATAGTCTTCTTCACGCTCTCCTATGCTCATGAATAATCCATGATCTTCTCCAGGAAAACTTTGACCCATTGTTATCACACCATGATTGTTTAAACCGGTATTCACTAGTTCTCGAACAAACTCTAATCGGTGTGGGTAAGGTTTGCGATTGTAGCTCACAAACGCATGTTTCACATCAGTCAGTATTAGATCTTGTGTGTTGTACTTCTTGAAATGATCTCTACATACTATAGCAAAAAAATTAAATTCAAAAGGACTATTTTCAAAATTTCCTATCCAATGCACAGTGGAAACTCCAACAGTGTCTTTTAAACGTTTTATGTAATGATCCAATGTGCCTAGGTATCCATCCACAGTACACACGATAAACAACTGATCAATCTTCTTGCCAGTTGAGATATAGTCGTCAACTTCGGTATCAGTCCACGGCCCGTGCCAGGTAAAATTTAAAATTAAATTGTTTTGATCAGGAAATCGACTGTCGATCTGTGCTGAAAGACTGTGTAGTATTTTTTCTTCGTACTCACCGTACACCCACTTGGTGGGAAAAGTTCTGGCTATAGTGTGTGTTGGCATTTATATAAATCTCAAGTGAATCTGGCAGAACAGCACGTTGTTGCGTGTTGTGATCTCGAAGCTGCTGATAGTTGTATTTACATGCGTTTCTGGCAGCTTCTAAGAAAGACTCAGTACCATTATAGCATATATCTTTCACAACTGCAACCACTCTATTGGCACGATCTGTAGGATCGTCAATCTGGTCAAACGATTCGTCAATCAAGTGGCCAAATGTTTCAAACCCTGCGTTATGCAGGTCGCGATAGTAGCCCGGATTGGCAGCCACCACAAATGGATGACACATGATCATGGGTTTCCAGATTTTTTCTGTGCGGAATGTGTGCGGATAGTCAAATATGGTTTCTGTTACCAATGAAAACGATGTATCCACATAAGCCGCAGGATTAACTATGGCATCGCCCCAGGTGTTTGCAAACAAGTGGTGTTTGACAAATCCTACTGGCAGCAAATCCATGTTAGGCAATGCACGTGGTATCTCATATTGTTTGGGCAATAGTCTAACTGGCTCGGTCTGATTGGTTATTAGTGTGCTGGTCCATGACATTTCAACTTGATCTCCAAGATTGGTCCACAAGGCTCGGTCCAGCAACTGTTGTTGGCGTAGTTGGTCTATTAGATATTTTCGATGTGGGCGCAATCTTCCGTTCAAAAACAAGAAGTCGTATGGCTTGTTTGTTTTGTGATACACCTGTGGCCACGATTCGTGTGCGCCGATATTTTCAAGATATTCAACAATGTTGGAAAAATAACAATCAGTCTTGCAATAATTCCATCCAGATTCAAGATCTCCTGATGTCAACAGCAATATTTCTCCTGATTTGATTTGCTCAGAAATCATTAATCTTTTCAGTTGCAGTAATATAGTCTGGGATCCTTCAGCAGGGTTGCAAAACACTATTTTTCCTGGATGTTGGTGTGCCCATTCGGTTATGGATTGCCAGTTCTCTTTGAGCACCACTCGCCCAACAATATACACAGTTGACGGGTCAAGAGTTAAATCACTCCAGCGCCAGAAGCTGCCGTCGGCATAGGGTTTGAGAAGATCCCAAACTTCAGCCCATTCATCCACAATGATTTTATGATTGCCTAACATAATTTTTAAAATACAATGATTGATTCACTTTTTGATATTCGGCAACATATTGTCTTATGATTAATGTGGCAGGTTGTGACACAATCTCACAAATGCTGTCTACTAAATCTATATTGTCAATGCCCATGATAGTTCTAAAATTAATTACATGATGGACCGGCACAAACCTATGGTGATCTTGCCATTTTTTTGTGTAGTTTATTACCAGATCATTGATCAAATCATTGCGAATTAATTTGCTTTGCTCTACATTGCTTTTGTGGTATGGAGGATAGTCGGGTCCAACCCATTTAGCATATTCTTCTGGTGTCCACATGTCTGGCCAGGCTTTGGAAACACATAACTCGGTGACTTTTCTATAATCCTTAGGAGCAGTGTCGATCTTTATTATTTTAACATCTGGGTTTTGCTGTATGTAATTGTATGGCATCACATGCGAAGTATACAGCCTGGCACCTGGACGATAATTCATTTCCCAGTTATCGCCGATTAAGCATAAAGATTCGGCGCCGCGCCAATTTCCCCGGCCCATGTCATGGGCATGTCCGGTGTTGCTAAATTTTGCTTTGATTTGATAGCCGAGCAGTTGTGCAACTACGGTGGTCAGAAATGATCCACCGTCACCGGCGCAGCATATGATCATGTACTGTTTCATTTAAATAGATTTTCTATTTTGTATTTTTGTTCTTTTGCAAATTCCCAAAATCTGTTGCGATTGTGTGTCAATGCTGGCCACATGCGTTGATACATATTTTGTAAATCAGCGGGGTTGAGCTCTTGCAAATATTTAATCACTTGTACTATGGTGTCATGTACTTCAAGCTCGGTAGCACCTTCTACATCAACCTGCGGCCAATAATGGTTGAATGTCTGGAATCCTTGATCACGCAAATATTTATATATCTTTGTCTGTCCATTGATCACAAATGGTCTGAGTCCCAGGATGGGTTTCCATGTTTTTTCACTGATAAACATGTTGTCCCAGGGAAAGAATTCAGTCTCCCCTACTATGTTTAAAAAATGCTGTTGCCATATGGTTAAATTGCCCAGGCTATGTATGTCGTGAGGAATACCAAACTCCATATTCATTCCCCAATTACCAACAGCATCTTGGGGTGTTTCATTTAGATTTAAATGCTGTTTTGGCAATGTTTCTTTACTGTATATGCTATTTGGTTTGCCTAGTGTGACAACTCCGTATTTGAGTAAATCTTCATCAATCAATTGATTTACCAGTGCCGACCTGTGGTCTCTTGGTTTACGATTGTAATTTATATACAAGTATTTTGATTTTCTAAGATGCAACTGTTGCTCCGTGTAGGATACAAAATATTTAGGTATCACCTGTGAAAAAAAATTAAAGTAGTACTCAGTGTCAAAATTTCCCAACAGATATATCTTGGCTCTGGTTTCTACCTGCATGTGAGAAATCTGATCACTATTTAAAAACACCGGGTCAACTGCTGCCAACATGAACACTCGATCAAATTGTTTCTGCGATATAGTGTGTTGATACCTGTGCCATAGTGCATTGCCAAATTGTGGACCAAACCATGTGGTGTTTATAAACAAATTTTGACTGTTAGGAAATGCACAATCAATTTGATCGTGTATATTTTTTATTAGATTTTTTTCATCAGTGTGCCAATCGCTAGAGGGCGGAAAGGTAGTCCCAACAAACTCAGTTGTCATGCTACTGCTTGCCCCAATACTTGCACTCATCCCACCAGACTCGCATTTCAGGAAATGCCTTCGAGAAGTCTGTTCCGCGACGTCGATCATGCTCCGTGAAAAATCTATAGAAATCTGCTAAATGCCGTTTGGAACTTGTATTTGAATCTGATCGCATCCATGCTATATCACGTTCTAGTCGTTGCACTTCATAGTCTTTAAATCCATGGAACGGATCCAATTCAGTTTCTAGATTGGCCAACATAAAGTCTCGTGCCTGTTCTAGATTTGCTGCATAGCTCTCAGGCAGAATTTGTAGGCTTTGCCAGGCAGGTTGTCTTAGCACAGGTGTATCAAACCATACACGCTGATATGTTTTACTATGTTGGCGTCGTAGTTCTAAAATCCACTTCATCAATGGCAGGAATCCAGTGACTGATAAATTGTTCATTGTCACAATAAATGTAAGACTGTTACGATATGGAATATCTCTTAGATATGTTTCTACATTGTGTGCTAAACGATCAAAATCTAATCCATGTCGAATGTATTCTGCTTGCGGACCTATGCCCGAGTCAAGGCTCACATACTGCATGAAATGTTCGATGTCAGTGTCGCATAAGCGTTGAACATAATCAAAGTATTTTTTTGACAGTTCAGGTTCCACACTGAAGTTTGATGTCACAGCCAAGTGCAGATCATTTTTAGGATGCTCCAACACATAGTCAAACACTCGATAGGTGTTGCGATCCATGAGTGGTTCACCGCCGGTCATGCGGAAGTGTTTGAGTTCAGGATACAATGAGGGCCACCATGCCCAGAATGCTTCTACATAAGGGTTGTGATCACGGGCAGGGATAGGCCTGCGATGGCCGCTAAAATGCTCAGGAGCGTTATGAGGAACCAAAGTAGGAAATGCCCCATGACGTTCCACTTCTTGCTGCCAACTAGAGCTGAACTGCGGACTGCAATAGCTGCATTTAAGGTTGCAGGCATTGTTAAAATTGACTTCCACATATGACGGTACGACATCTTCTTCTCCGGTTGAGTTTTTTATCTTTTCAAAATCTACGGCTGCCCAGGGCTCGCCTGATCGGTAATGTCGATCGCTCAGTTTGCCCAGGTCTTCCATGTTCCAGCAGTAAGAGCATTCGTCGGGACGTTCTTGCTGTAGCATTATTTTACGCTGTGCTTTTTTATGAGCAGTATTATGTAGAGCAGAAGGATTAATCTCTATCGCAGCAGGATCAATTGCATGCAATGGCGGATGATAGCAACTGTTGTTTAGACCTGTAGTGAGATGCAAGCTGACCTGTTTCCACTTGGCCAAACACAGTGCTGGACCGAGATCTTTGTGCATCTGCTCGGCCGAAAATAAGAATTTGCTTTTTTCAATCATATTAATTTTATGTTATTAGACCACTTGCGCTGTTTCAATATATTTTGATTGTGCTGCAACGTGTATTGAAGATCCCAGTACATTGCTTCACGCTGTGATGCAGTCATTGCGGCTATGGTATCCAGCACCGACAACATTCTTATCAGTCTTTCTTTGCCTTCATGCCCGTCGTAATCTTCGGACCAGAAGTCGGAAAATGTTCTAAATCCCATCTGTCTTAGATATACCAAATAATTACAACTGGCGAATACCAAAAATGGTTTACCCAACAACATGGGCCTCACGGTTTTTTCTGTAGGGAAAAATGTATTGCCAGCAACATGACTCTCAACCACAACGTCAATTAATATTTCTCTATACAGTTCAGTCAACGGATCAGTATAAAAATATCCCAATGATCCGGTATACTGATCTCGAGGGGATAATAAAATAGGCAAGGTAGGCAGTAGCTTGGATGCGTTTTCCAAGCTGGGCAAATGCCACGACAACAACTTGTCAAATTCAAATTGAATAAGACTATCATCATCTGTATCTGTGCTAAAATGGATCAGGCTAGATGCTGCATGGTGTTTGTGCAAATATCCAGCCAATGCCAGGCGACCAGCAGTGGGACGATGATACAAACACAAAAAAGTTTTGTTTCCGGTATATTCACATTGTGAGACTGTTATATCAGCCTGGCGATCAAACCAAAAGTTGTCACCTTTGTACTTGATCGTATATTGCAAATGTTTTTCAAAAGGGTTCCAGGTATGTATAGTCACTGATTCAAAATTAAAACAATCTAATATTTTATAAAAACCAAGACTATACAAACAGATAGCTTCTGGTTGAACATCAATGGAAATTGATTTATGTTGATTTTGTGCAAGATATTGTATCAACCCCGGCACATCCCAAAGACGATCACTGGTACACCCCAAGGGATACATCACCAGCCCTCTTGTTGTCGGATCACATCTATCTCTCTGACCATTGCACCACGGTTGTGCCAATTGCTGCGATAATGATATTTGAAAAATGCACTCTGTTCAGCCTCTAAGATGGCCATTGGCAAGTCCAATTGAGTACCAATCTCAGGACCTAACTGATTACTTAGTATGCGTGGTTGGACATCTTTCACGGTTTCCCAAATTTTAGCTAACGCATCAAAATCTTGAACCAGCTTATAATCCCAGTTGGTCAGCATGGTCATGTATGTGCCTTGTCTGGCACCGGCCATACACCATTCTCCGTTTTCAACATCTGCACCAATGTTGTGCCATATGGTCAAGTGATCAAGATTTCTTAGCACTTGATTCTTAAATTCTTCTACAGTGGGTTTTGCACCTTTGTTCAAGCACATCTTAACCCCTTCACGAAAGCCAGCACGCCAAGCATGGAATGGCGACTGTGCTGGGTACGTGGTGCTGTAGCAGTCGTGCATGGCCCAGTACAAGGGATCAAAACAAAACTCAACTTGTGTTTCTGTACGTCCATCAGTGGCTTCGTGTGTACGCATGGCATTTGCAAATTCACGTGTCCAACTACTGATGCCACCATTGCCATACATGAGTCCGTTCACATGATTCCTAGCGCGCCAGCGGAACACTGCTTGCTCGTAGTCAGCTGTGGGCAATTCCAATGTTTTGTTGAAAAAATCTGCAGAAGGCAAGTTGTCGCCATCAATCAAAATAAAACGTTCTGTGTCACTGGCAGCAGCAGCGGCTTTGTGTGCTGCATCAGACCCGCGGACACCATCCACACGTTTGGCCCATGGAATCATGTTTTTGATCTTTACCCAAAATTCTTCTCGTTGTGGTTCGTCATAGGTGAGATAAATGCAGTCCAAGTCTGCTGTGTCAATTTTGTTCATGTGTTTGTTTGCTCCATTTGATGTGCGGATTGTTAGGCGAAACCACTACAGTTATGTCCGTGGGGTGGCAACATGTACCAGTTTCCGTTGGTTGCAGTTTTTCACTAGTGACCCAGGTCACCTCAACCAGACAGCCATCTCGTACTCTGACGTTTGTGGACTGTAGTGCAAAAGTTTCTGCATCAATTTCAATGTATGTACCTGGAACATCCTCCATGCTGTAGAATAATGCGCGCCCGCGATCATCATGATACAGTCTAAAGAAAACTGGTAGAGGTTCGGGCATGGCTGCCAGTATACTCCAAAACTCTTGTTCAGTTACGGGTTCATTTGACATGGTAATGAAATGCTCCCGATTGTGTCAAAGTCTGAACACGTAAACTGCTGTTATCCCATTCCCAAATCAGTTCTTTTTTCCAATTTTCTGTTTGTGTACCAGCATGATGCCGTTTCATGTGAACTATTTTGGGATATGTAGCAAATGGTAAAGTTACCAGTTCAGGTCCGATGATCTGTGCTGCCATGGCGTAGACCAAATCTGTTGATGCTGTCTCATCTGGAAATTTCAATAGCTTGCGGTATTCGGTCCAGTGCTCAAATATGTTGCGTGTCAGATCAAAAAATTCTTTTGCCGTGATACTCAATCTCCAGTACGTGACAGCATTGTACACGTCAGGCAAATGATTGGCATCAAATATTTTACGATAATGCCTTGCTGTACTAGATTGGTCTTGCCAGTTTCTGCAACCTGTGCTGATCACCAGATCACGTTTGCGAAACATATTCCACCAGTGATCAATTGAACTGGTAATCCACATGTCTGCTTCCAGTTTGATGGTTTCACGAAACGGAGATTGATAAAACACTTGCCAGTCATCAGCATAGGCATTATGAAGATTGGCACGTGTGATCACTCGTACATGATCAAACATTGAGTCATTGACATCTGTATCCGTGACCAAACACACCTTGGCATCCGGATGCCAGTGTTTTAATGTTTGAACCAATGATCTCGCGCAGTTGACGTAATCAACTGTGGCTGAGTTCCAGGCTGTTATCAAATAGCCTTGCTCTTCTATGACTTTCAACTATGACCTCTAAATCTCTTTTGCCCATGGCATGTAAATCCTGATTTGCCAAATCCACATGATGTTTTTTGCTGTTTGAATCAGTCCAGGCCACACGATAGCAATCTTCGTGTAGTTGTGTTAGCGTATCACCAGGATACACATTTAACAATGACCCATGAATTGAGTGGTTGCTGGTGTGCGGCACATGACCATTCACAATGTTTATTGCTATACTTAGCGAGTAGTCGTTGCGGTATGTGCTGCTGTGAATATGATAGATATCTCTGTAGTGCTGCCAATTGTCTTTGATCATATTCATGCACTCAAACGTGTATTGAGCCTGGGTGCATTTACGAAATTGTACTACTGTGGCCCAATGCATGCTCATGGCAAAATTACCAAACTGATCAGAGTTTTGATTGTTATGCACGTCTGTTGATCTTGAGTGGGCTTGTAAATCTCTGCCATTTGTACAAGCATGGCGCAATTGATCACTGGCCACCACATAATCTGCGTCTAACAATAGAGTATTATCCCAGGGTGTGAGATTGTATGCATCGGGCCTACCGGCGTTGTGCCAGGTCACAGTAGCCTTATAGTCTTCAAAGTTCCTGGTTCCACCTGCGGAAGGTTCGGCAAAGATCACCTGATCAAATGCTGCGAGTGCAGTATGATGTTCGTTATCTGTGACCACAGCCACCGGAATGTCAAGATGTCTATGTATGTTGGCAGCTGACCATGCAGCCAAGGCCACATAGTCTGTTTTTTCATTGTTGAATGCAAATATCAATGCACCGGTCGTCATCGTTGCTTGTTCACTTGTTCATGTTCTATCAACCAGGCATTCATCTGTTCTTGCCAGCGTTGCATGACCAGGTCGCGTAGTTGTTCAGAATTGACCTGGATGGGATTTTCATACAAGTCCAGTATTACTACACTGCCCGGAGGTACTGTGGCTAGCAATACCGCCAGCTCAGGACCAGCACGCCACATGCCTCCGGCGTGAGCAAACAGCATGCGAGCTTGATATTTTTCTCTGAGTAACCGTTTGGCTGATTCGTGATTGAATCTAGAGCGAGCGTGAGCAATTAAATCTTCTGTGTCCATACATGTATTATACACAATATGCAATCAAAAGTAAAGGGCCAATTGGCCCTTTTGATTAAACTGTGGTAGCTGCCACGGTGGGGGTTCCCCAACTTGCGGTGGTTAGATAAGTGGAACTAGGAGGTTTATAAGTACAAATAGTACAGGGTGCAGTACCGGGGGTAGCAGCCACGGCTGCGGTTCCTCCTGTGATTGGGTCACCGTCACTGGCTGACCATAGTGTGGTAAATGTCAGTATGTTTGCGCCGGCATTTAATGCCACGCTGTGCTGTATGAAATTGGAAGTGTAAGGAGCAGTTGCCGAAAATTGTTTGAAAATAATTGTAGCGGCTGCGCCGGCAGTCAATGCGTAATATCCTGTGGCTGTGCTCAGTGTGGTGTTTATACCTGATCCGCCAATTTTGGTAGTTCCGGTGTATGCAACTGCTGCAATTGTTTTACTTGCTGCTGCACCGCTAAACACAATTGTACCAGCGGCTGTGGCCATGGCATTCCATGGTGGATCTCCTGTCGCTCCTGTACTAGTTTTAGAAGGTAGTAGAGAAATAAGGCCGCCGCCGTTGAAAAAATAACGAGCTGAATTTGAATCAGCAAATGTCACAGTGTTTGTGAATGTGATGGTCCAGGTGGCCCCTGATGTGGCAGCAGTTTTACTATTGGTTCCGGTCCAGCCTGTGTATTGTGTACCTTGTGCAACTGCATTGTTTCTGTTGGTGGTAACCGAAGTGAGATCGGTGTTGAGTGCTGCCAGGATAGCAATTGTGGTTCCTGCAGTTGGTGCCGATCTTGCAGTAATAGTTGTGTTGGTCTGGCTGCCTAAACTGCTCAATGTGTTGACCAAACTGGCCCATTGGGTGGCAGAAACTGTGCCAGCAGCAGCAACAGTACTCACCGCAGTTTGCCCATATCCTTTATCACTTGAGCCGGTGGCCCAGATATCGTTGATATTTGCGCCGGCAGTGGTGCTAACAAACCCATTGTAGTCTGTTGCTTCAATTAATCCACCTGATGAATAAGTCATTGTCTATTCCTGTTTTAGTTTTTAATGGTCACAATGGCTTCGACTGTACCTTGTTGTGTGGTAGTTTTGTCTACCAGGCTGCGCCCAATCACATTGAAAGCAGTGGCTTCGCCCAGCTGAGCTGCTCTTGCCAGGCCTGCTCCTGCGGCTACCAATCGATCGCCTTTGCGTATTATACCAATAACATTGACCGGAACGCGACCTGTCATGGCAACTTTTGGATGAGTTGAATCTTCGCCTGCGCCACCATTCATTGTGTAAGCTGGTCTAGTGCTGATAACACCAAACACATTTTCACTTAGGTCAGTTACAGCACGAGTAATTTCTTGTGATCCACCCAGTTCAACCACAGTTCCTGGTTCTAACACTTCATCGGCTGCAAAACGTTCAGCAACGTCAGCATACAGTGCTGTGGTAGCTGTGGCAAACACCTGATTAAAATAGTTGCTGGAACTGCCAATATTGCCCACTGCATTGCTACCAGTTTTGGTAATGCTGGCGGTACTGACCAGTCCAGCAGTGATCAAGTTGCCACCAGTGATGTTGCCAGTGGCACTTACGGTTGTTCCTGCACTGACCAACCCACCAGTATTGATATTAGCACCAGTGACGTTGCCTGCCACACTGATCACAGTACCATTGTAGATATTACCGAACACTGTGTTAAAAAAGCTAGAGCTGGATCCAATATTACCAACTGCATTGCTGCCTGATTTGGTAATGCTCTGTGCGCTGAGCACATTGGCGTACAAGGTACTAGTATCAATAACAACCACATTGCTCACGCCACCTACATTGAAGTTTATATTGCCGCCGCTGGCACCAACATTACCTTCGCTGGTACCATTCACAAACTTGGTGACACTTACACCCAGACTCAATCCTGTCAACGCTGAACCATTGCCAATGAAATATGTACCTGCTACATTGGCTGCCGAGGTAATATTACCTGTTGCACTGACTTGCCCGGCGGTACGCAAGTTGCCACTGTCAACGTTGCCCGAAGAAACCAAAGAAACACCAGAAACCGCCGCAACTGAAATAATGTTGCCACCAGTGATGTTGGCAGTGGCAGTAACTTGCCCTGCTGTGATAACATTGCCACCAGACACATTGCCCACAGCCGACACAGTGGTACCGGCAGTCATGGCATTTGACACTGCAAATACACCAGTGCTGCCCACTATTCTTGCTACGTTGTATATATTACCAGATACGTTGGCCTGCATTACCAGATTACCATTGGAAATGTTGCTTCTAATGTTGGCATCGGTGCTAGTTGTAGTTACCGAAAAGACATTGGCAGCGCCCACAGTAAATCCAAAATTGTTTAAAACTGCCAATGTACCAGTGGTTGATGTGTTGGCCGTGGCGCGCATGAAATCAGTACTGTCTAGGCTGTCTAACAATTGTGCATTGGTTGCTGTTCCTGCATAAACCGGAGAACTGGTATTGTACAAAGTGATACCATTGTATATGGTAGGGAATGTGGTAACAGTAGGAGCAGATGGAGTAAAATTAGCGTCTTTACTCACAATGGCCACTCGGGTGTTGTTCACATACAGACTGGTCACATAGTGCGGAGTGGCTCCCGAGTCAGTGATTGTTTCAGGAATGGCACCGGCTGTGCCTTCGGCGGATGTGTAAGCAGGGCCAACAACAGTCCAAGATACTCCGTTGTAAATTTTCAATTGTGAATTGGTTGTGTCCCACCATAAATCGCCAGTGATAACATTGCTGGGTGCGCTGGCCGAACTGGTAGATCCAGTCATGACTTTGAAAGCAGTGCCGTTATACACTTTCATCAATGCATTGGTGCTGTCCCACCATAATTGTCCTGTGAGTGGTGATGCTGGGGCTGTGGTGTTTGCGCTATTTTCCAGCAGGTGTATAAAGTTTTCGTCTAAAAATTCACCATACCCAGCATAGTTTTTGCCCACCAGCGTCATGCTACTAGCGTTATTAACGGTGCCATCGTTGACAGTAGCAAAAATTGTACCGTTAGTTAAATTAATTGTATATGCCATTTGAATTACCTGTTCCTGTTATCAATATTTATACAGCATTGATATTACTCAATGTCTGAATTCTCAGTGTGTAGTCTATCTGAATTTGCCGATTTAGACTTTTTTGCACTGGATGAAAAATCACATGGGTAATCAGTCGAAGATTGTCTGTTGAGCCGTTCCAAGATTTGAGGCCCAACTCATCAAACACATATTCACCGTTAAAGTTAGTTGAGTTATCAAAGGCCTGCTGAGTCGGAGGTTCGCCATAGTCCAACAAACAACTTACCAAAATATCAGTGTATAGATTTCCAGATGTGTGTAACACTGTCATCTTGTTGTTTTCAGGATCGGTGTCTGCTGCGGAATTATCATCTACTACTTTTTGGTAAGTTTGGTTGTAAAGATCGGCATTTTGTCCTGTGGTATTTGGGGGCAGGTACGTGATCACTCCAGTGGGATCAACACTACTGCCACCGTTGCCAAATGCCATCAAATAGATATAACCTAAGTCTCTGTTGCTCAAGGTCTGTGCCATGGCAATAGAAATGTTTTCATAATGGATGGCATTCTTTTTATCTACTAGAACTTCGCCCGAATTTGGGTCAAGAATCTTGACAAACCCTTCAATTTTGCACAGTCCGGGAGTGATCATGCTCGTCCCTCCACATAGGTTTTTTGTGTTTTGGGATCATAAATCCTCATGTGTGCTTGTACCGAAATTGACCCACTTTCGTTGGGTTTGTTTACTCTAGGTGCTGGTACTGGTGCAGCTGGTTTGTTTGGCATTGTAGTTGGCATGATATTTTATTTACCTTGTTTATAAACCACGTAAAAACCTTGCAGCAACAGTGTCGGTATCTTGCAGAGCAACTCCGTCACTGGGTGTGGTAACTCCGCGTTGATACCAGGTAACTCCCTGGCGTACCAATATTGTGACTTCAACATTGGGAGCCGGGGCAAATAGTGGAGGATACACAGTGTTATCTACAACAAAATCCACTGCCAATGGGTCAAAATCTGTCACAAACCAACGATATTGGCTGGTGGCAGTTGTGTCACTGTAAGCATATTGTCGTGTGCCGCCAACATATACTTCAATTGCAGGAGCTTCACTACTGCTATCAACAAAATCATTGACATTTATACTTGGTGCATAAAACACCGTGGTAGACCCATCTCCAGTGCTGGTGTCTGACACAATGTAATCTTGATAGCTGCTTTGTAATAAATTACCGCGGCTGAGATTGTACACAGCAGCATTTACCAAATGGTCAGCTGCGGCTGTACCAGCAGTACCTCTCATGAGTCCCATAATGGTATTGGTTGCTGCATCAACATCTCTGTACATGATACGTTCACCATCCACCGTGCATACTCCAAACACACCCAGTTCAAGATTGGGGTGACCCAGTGCTGATACATTTTCTACATACATTATGTTGTCTGTGGCACTGAGTGGCTGTGTCAATACTGTGGTAGTGGCAGTGGTCATACGATATGTGGCTTGCACGCCGCGCATGTCTTGAAATATACGGAATGCTATTGCATCTGGCACAATGCTGTTGGTAATTTCTGTTATGACCATTATCTGATCGGGTTTGATTGCACCCGATGCCAGTATTAGATATTCACCTTCTACTGTGTAGTCTATGCTGTTGGTCAATGCATATCCATCCAATGTGACCCAAAGTCTAGATGGGCTGACATTGGCACGTTCTAGCCAGAATTGATTGTTGTACACAGCCGCACCTTTGCTGTATGAAAAACTCCATTGCGTATTGTTAACTGTAGCGTAATCAAAACTTCCCGGTTGACTATTATACGCTGGATCGTTTGGCAGCGGGTCAAACGGATCTACAACTTCCACACCTGTAATCACTGGCCCATTGAACACCAATGTCAATGGATTCAGTTGCGAAGTGTCATTGAAAGTTGTCACTGCGAATAAATCGTTGAGATTCACGCCTCCCACAATTTGTAGACTGTTGCCAACTAAATCATATCCAGCTTGAGTAGTCACTGTGATCAATATTCTAGCTCCTGCTGGTGGTGCCACATTGAACACCACCTCACGGTCATTAGCGGCCACATATGGAGTCACGCTGTATGTGCCTGGAACACCACCTATGCTTTGTTGTTGTAATATTTCGTCAACCCAGACTATGACATCTGTGGTGGCATTTATAATACTCTGGCTGTAGCCGCCGCGAGTCGGAAGACCAAATGACAATGAACTTCCGTCGCTGATCCATTCTCTTCCTTCGGGCGGCTGCAATCTCAGCCCATTGCGTGTGACAATCATGTTGGCAAGATTACTGCCTTGAACAGAATTGGTCAAAGTGGTGGTCTTGAATGTGACAAAATTTGCGTCAGCCACAATGTACTGAGTTTGTGGAGCACTCCAACTGTATGTTGTAGATGCTTGACCTGTGCCCGATCCCACCCCACTGGCTGTGAACACTGTCCCTATTGTGTTTGCTCCGGCTCCAATGGCTACAAAATTAGTAGTTCCAATTTGAGTAATTGTGTACTGTCTACCAATTACAAAATAGCCAGCATCAATGGTTGACACGCCAAATGCAGTCAGTGCAATTTCGTCAGTGGTGTTGTATACTGTCCCAAAATTAACAATTGATTCAAATGTAGGCACATATTCTAACCAATAAAGAACATTGGTAATTTCAATGCCGGCTGGTACATTTTTTATTGCTCGATAATAAGTTTCTGCAGAGCTGCCATCATTGATATTGACCACATCTTTGAACGAATAACTAGACAACTGATTCCAGTCCACACTTGCAACATATGGCGTCCAGGTTGCGCCACTTGTTAATGTTCCATTGACAAATATTGCTAAACTTATAATTTCAGCGGCATTCACTGGAATTATCACAGTTTGCAAACCTGTGCCTGCAAAATTGTCACGATACAATTGACTGCCGCCGCCAAGTTCGTATGCAGTGATGCTTAAGATATCCCCATTGGCCACAGTCAACACTGTGAGCGTCTGTAATACCCAATCCACAGTGTAGTCAACGTTCAAACTCAATGGTAAATTGGTAGTGGTATTGACTACAGAAATGTTTACTGGATTTTCAACTAGGCCTGCCCAACTAAATGTGTCAGTAACTGCTGCTTCATACAGATAACGCTGATCTGTCATTTGGAAACCATGACCATCTCTGTTCCAATCCGCGCCTGGTCGTGTGTATACACGCAGATCAAGTGTGTCAAATTCTGCACCATTGACCAGTTCTTCAGGAGCATGCCCTTCGTACAATCCTACAAATTCGCCGCCATCAACATTGATACTAGAAAAAGTGTTGCCTAATGTGGCATCTGTAAACGAGCTTGCATAAGTGGCATCGGTGAGAGCAGTTCCTAAGAAATAATTGCCATATACTTGAACTCCTGGATAATCAACCCCATCAATTAACAAAGGCAAATCCAATCCTGGTTGATTTACCCCAGGCACATACAATCCCATTGTGCGATTTACACCAGTTAAATCTCGAGCCGGAATTGGTGTCCAATCTTCAAGACTAAAATCAGGACCTACCACTGCGGTAGAATCTGCACTGGCAGCTTGCCATACACGATCATCGTATCTTACCAATTGGCCATCTTGATAAGTTCCGCTGGAACTCCAATCTTGTACATCACTGAAATATTGGAATCTATCATATTTGATAGTAGTTTTAAAACTTCGTGCAAGGCCTGGTGTTATAATTGCATAGGCTCTAGCATCACGCCCAACTCCCCCGCCGCCATCAAATGATATAGCAGGAGTTGACCGATATACTGCGTCTGAACTGGTTACATTTATTGCTACTACCTGGCCCAAGCTGTTGATTACTGCTGTTGCGGTAGCGGCGGGACCGGCATACACCAACATAGCAGTACCATCAGTCTGAGTTCCGCCGGTTGTAAATGTTGGAGGTATTATACCTGTAGTTCCATTTGCTACCACAGTATACAAATTGTTCATGTTACCATCAACATAAAACAGTTGTTGATTTATAGACACCGCTGTGTTGGCGGTCCACACATTGCCAACGATCACCAATGGCGGTTCTGTATAACCTGTGCCGTTGTTAACAATATTTACAGCAGTCAATGTTAACAAATAATTGTTATACCATTGATTGTACGAGAATGCAGACCATACCGTGCTGTTGGATGATAAATCGCTTGAAAAATTAGCAACGTCTGACGAGCCATGCTCATACGGCAACAATATAGGACTGGTGTATTGTGGCACAGTCAATGAAGTATTATAATATGCTGGAACATCAAAGTCGGTCAGACTTCCCGGATACTGATCTGCTCCGTTATAACGTAGATTAAATTCACGTAGTTGCACATGATAAGGTTTGACTTCTTTGATATAATCAATTACAAATTCTTGATTGTCACGGCGATAGTTTTGATATGGTACTAGATCACGTATTCTATGATCCACATCAATTAGACTGGTTTTAACCAACCATTCGGGTGCAGCAAATTCGCTCAACACATAGTTAAACATCAACGTCAAAGCAAGATTACGTTCTATTAGCAGATCATTGATTAATAATTCTTCATTGATGGCTTGAATAATTTTTCGTGTTTCTTTTACAGGTTCTTGGTCATAGTATTGAGCATCAAACACTTCGATATCAAAACCAAATCTACCCAATTGGTAATCCCACAACTCTGCAGAGAATGCAATTGTGCCATCTTGTAATCCCACACGTTCCCACCCTGTGTTAGTTAATAGGTATATTTCCCATTTACCTTGAGAATTTGCAGTAACTCGAACACTGCTGCCCACTGACAACCCTAAAGTTCTTAGCGCGGCTTGGTTGGCAACTTCTGCCAGTACCTTGGTGCTGGAATTGTATCCTGGGAGATACCAATCAATATAACTCCAATAATCAGCAGTGTTATATCCTTGAACAAATGACAATCGTAGTAGACGTTCGCCTGCCACTTGATCGCTGGCTATCACAGTATAGATGGTCCACAGGCCACGATTATTACTGTCAGTCACCACCAAGTAGCGATATCCCAATGGTACTGTATAGATATTTTGGAACCCCAATATCTCTAAATTTGCCACACGCAAATTCCACAGACCTGTGGCTGCACTTGGTTCAGGTTCTGCACTGTTGAGAAGATTGAAACTGCGACTTTCAGAAATTGTAAATCTTGCCAGTACAGCATTTACTCTTGTGAGATAATTTTTAAGAGCATCAAATCTATCCACAAACATGCTTTGCCGTGGTCTAAATTGCACACCATAACGTTCTGCTGGACTGAGATTAGCGTCTGGCACATTGTTACCAAATGTATCAACTCCGCAGAAACTGTCTTGCAATTTGCGATAGAGATTCGTGCTCAAAAATGCGTCTGGTTTTCCTTCGGCAATCAGTTCATATTCAGTATGTACGTTGCTTTCTGTGGCTTCTCTGTCAAATGATATATTGATCACTGTGTCCGATGCCACTATGTATTCAGCAGCATTGTAAAGAGCAACAGTGCTGGCATTGATTGGTGCCATGTAAGTTATCCCACTGGCACGTGGATTTTCTATGTACTGTGCCACAGTGGCCACGCTGAGTGTTTTTCCTTCTTGCACAGCAGTGGTTGTGATTCCACGCACCCAGAAATAGTATTCAGTAGCAAATATACCGTCTCGGTTGAGTCTAGTATTGATGCTGTAACTTGAAGTGCTGTACGGCACACCCGGACCAGTATAACTGGCTGGAGGCACTGTGCTCAAAATCCATTGATATACATCTATTGAACTTCCAGGAAAATTTTGCCCCCATCGTCGACTGGCGTAGGTTATGTCATCTTGATTGGGATCAATAAAACGCACTGTGCTGGTATTCCACCATACTTCACCCACATGCCCTGACCACCAGGTGGCACCATTGATACCGCTGGGGCCAATGTTGTAGTTGGCAGGATCTATGCCGCTGATGTAATCAATATTTTGCCGTGCAGCACCTAATATTTTGCCTTGAAGAGGATCAAAAAAGTCAAAGAACTGTGTGGTAGCACTGGTAATACGATCGTAGGTGAATACTCCATTGAGTAAACTGACATCTACCACTGGTTGCTGTTGTCGTATCACTGTCCAGGCGGGAGTGCGGGTGGGATTTTCAAACAAGAAAATTCGCCCATAATTTGCCGTACTATCGCCTACATCATTGTTTGGAGCACCAGCAACCAAAATCCCATCAACATAGCTGACAGTTGATCCAAATGTATCTAATGCATTTACTTCACTGTTGTTGATCTGTTGGCCAAACAAGAACTTGCCTGGATTTGATATACTCATACTTGCACTTGGCAAATAGTCATATGTGTACACTGCACCACTATTGATTACCGTGGTAATAAATGTAGTACTGTCAGCATCAAAGTCTGTGTTGCCATCATCAAACACAGTTATCAGATACAAGGTGCCGTTTGGCGCACCCACTACCAGGGTAGTGGCCGAATCTGCAATGTTTACACTTGAACCAAAAGCAGAATATTTTACAGGATAAGGACTGACTATGGTTTGTGTAAATGCAAATGTAGTGAATGCCAGTGTGGCAAATGCTGTACCAATTGATCCTGGCGCCACTTGTAATTTGTTAAAGGCCGGAGCTGAATTATTATTTTTAACTGACACAGTTAAATATCCACTGACATCAACAGTGGCAATCACATTGGGCACTGTGCTGTTTATCTGTGCAGCCAATGCACGTACATAGACGCTGGCCGCTACTGTGGTTGTTGTAACTGGAGACCAATAACTAACATTGGTCAATGCTGTGGCTGCCGGGACATCTTGTAATGCAACATAGATAGTGTAAGTGCTGCCTGACAAATTGTAAACTACATCATTTTTATAGTATGCACTTAGGCTATTCCATGCAGCAGGCACCACAACATCCATGTTGTTCACACGCACGGTATTGCCAGCGGTCAATGCTGCATTGACCACAGTTGATGTGATAGTACCATATATACGGCTTTGATTTACATCGCGTTCAACCACACCGCCTTTGTAAATTTGCACACTGCTTTGAGGTACACCCACATACAAACTGCAATTGTAACTGCAGATGTCTACACTTTGTCCAAAGTTTGAAAAATTAGCCACTGTGTTCTGAGTGATTTTTTGTATCTGAGCAAATTGGTTGGTTTCAATTTCAACCACATCACCGTATTGCAAATCAGCATTGACTGTGACCGTGTTGGCACCGTTCCAGTAAAAAGTATTTGGCGCACCAATCACGCTGTCAGTTTGATTGGTCAAGAATACATTGTTCACAATGACACTGACTGGCGCTGCCGGAGTTCCCAGCAAGGTAAATGTCACAGTTGAACCGTCGCTGCCGTAGATAAATCGTTGCACATTGCGATCAATCACGTATACAGAGCCTGCTTCGGCATTGCTATTTTGTGTGCTGTACGGTGTTCCAATTACAACTTGTCGGCCATCTGTGGTACACGCAATTGAATGTCCAAATCTATCACTTGCGCCAAGTCCACTAGCAGTGATAGAATTCACATAGGTAAAGTAACTTTGTGCTCGTGCAATAATTATAGTACCCGATGCTGGGCCAGTGCCAGTGAATGTTAAATCTTGTGTGACAGTATCAAACGTATAGTCAATATTGGGTCTATAAAGAACACCGTCAACTGCAATACTAAAACTATAGATATTGATGGCTGTAAAGAAATATTCATTCAATGAAAATACTGTGGCCAAAGTAGGAGGAGTATATGCAATATTAAAACCACCAAGTGTGCCGCCTGTGCCAATGGATGTTATTGTTAGTACAATATTGTTTGTGCCACCAAAACTGGCGCCGGCAATGGTTATGGTATTGCCTACTGCGTAACCTGTTCCGGCAGAAGTAGCACCTACTCCACCAAAACTAGCGCCAGGCTGTCCCACTTCCCCGCGAACACGAGTTATGGTAAACTTGGCACCTGTTCCGCTGCCACTGGTAGATGTTTGTGACACATCATAATAAGTTTGTGCATCCAGTTGTTGAGTATTGATGCGTTGAAATTTTATCAGGGCACCCAAATCAGGTGCTGTGGTGAACGTGACTTTGTCAAATGCTGCATCTATTGAATAACCAGTGGTTTGCAGTTGTCCATCTATTAACACTTTCAGTTGACTGCTGTTGTTTATTTGTATTGTGCCAGCAATGGTGTATTGAGTGGTTGTTCCGGTGCCAAGTATGGTTACAAACTGATCTTGCCAGTCCACACGACCGTATGCATACACTGTGTTCAGGCCTGGTGCACTGATATACATCCAACGTTCGTCAAGACTCATTGTGACAGAATATCCAAACTCTCCTGCACCCGGAGTAGTTGATGTTGTGGTTCCTGGTAGAGTCAACAACTGCCAATTGATAAACGGATTCACACCTGGTTGACCCAGTGCTGGATCTCGATAGATCACTGAAGCGTACCCATTGTTGGTTTCGCTGCTGGGCCCTAGGCTCTGGCTGGCCCCTGCCACTGCCCAAGTTTGATTGCCAAAATCCACAGCATTGCCGTAGCCGCGCACTCCGGTCCGATCCAGTGTGAGTATGCCATCTGCGTTGATGATCGGACTCACTGGAGCATATTGATCTTGTGAGTTTTTAACATAAACATACACTGCACCTTTTTGGGCGCTGCCGCCAAACCCGTATCTTGGGCTACCGACAAACAAAGCCAATCTTGCTGTGGCCTGTGCGACAGCAACTCCAAATTGTTCACCTGCATCCAGCAGTAACGGACTAATTTGTGATGAGTCAACAAACACTTGTTGTTTTTGTATCACTTCCCATAGATCATCACCGTTGTTATCTACCCAAACTTTAGCGCCAGGTACAACATCATTTGCATATGGCAAATTGATCACGTCTGACGCTTGTGCCACACGCATGGTCTGCAAGGTGAATCCCAGTCCAAGTCCATTGGCCACAGTACGTTTCTGAACAAACTGAAATGCAATATTTACTGTGGTTAAATTACTCACACTCAATACTTGATATACTCCATTGACTTCTGTATCAAAGAATTTAATTATCAATGTGTCACCAGCAGACAACCCATGTGATTGACTGAATATTACCCGACTGGTTCCGTCTAGATTGTCGCATACATGTTGTACAGCGCCGGGCACTGATTGAGCACGATATATATTCCAATCATAATCATTTATTTTTGCTATCCAGATTGATGTTCCCACTGCAATGGCATCAAGATTAGCAGCAATATTGGCCAAATCATTGATATCAAATACCGTGATATCAGCGTCATTTAAATTTACATATCCTGCCGTGGGCAATGCTATGTCAGTGGGTGTGATTGTGGTCGTTGGTAAAAAATCTGGTGAAGTTAATTTATAACTTTGTTTCCACACATCACCGAGCAATATTTGTTGATCTGCTGAACTCACTTGCTGCGGCACCACCACTTGCACTAGACTAGGATTGCTGCTGAGATATGAACGGTCCAATCTTAATTCAACAAAACTGCGATTGGCATTGGCACCATAGACAGATCGTAGCACTGCCCAATTTTCATATATGCTGTAATCAGCAGCTTCTTTGCCAAGGTTGGCATTGGAGAATAATTCTGCACTGAGGATTGTGCCTTTGGATCCAAGGAACTGTCTGTACACATTGAGTTGGCTGACGTCGTCAAGATTCAATGCAGCCATGTATTGGCGTGGACGGAATCCGATCAGGCCGTAGCTCAGTAAGTCATTGTCTTGTTCAAGATTGGCAGAGTTGATATTGTAACTGTTGGACAACTGATTGGCTTTGTTTGCCAAGTTAGGCAACAGTCCCAATTCAATCTGTGTGTAATCGCTTTGTACCCATTCGTTGAAATTGAATTTTTCGCTGGGTTGTACAATATTTAGAGAGCTCCAATACACATTTTTGTATTTTACTATCTGACCTTTGGTGTATCTTTTGAGGCCAGACCACTGTTCTACATTGTTTAGATTGAGAATAAATCCTGGGGTGTTGATTTGTCCAGTCCAGTCAGCTGTGTTAGAAGCTATCAAGATCAAACGATTTTGGCGAGCACCGGTGATAGGTTGATAAATTAAATCTCCAAATACACTTTGGTTATTCAACACAATCATGTGTTCGTAGGTGGTGTATTTTAGATCAATGAAACTCAGCGTTTGTGTGGTCAATGGTTCACAAGTAAATGTATTGTCAATACGTGTGATATTGAGATTGCGAGTGGGCAATTCTCTATTGTTTTGATCCAGCAACACATTATCTGCTGCTTGTACAACTATGCTGTCCACCACTGCTTGATCCCGGGTGACTGTGAGTTTAGCGGCCAATGGATTCAAATTTAATAAAGCATTTTCCCCCCATCCTTGCTGGCTCCAGTACAAGAATTCCTGGCACATTTGATTCCAATCCAATACGTAGCCATTGGCACGATTGGTAAATGTTATACCTTGTTGTTTTGACAATTCGCCGTAGCTGAGTAAAAAATCGCACACACTGGTTTCATTGGCAAATATAAATCCATATGGTACGTGGACCTCTGTGTTGGTGTAAAAAGTAGGCACCCGTACAGTGGCACCGCCAGATGAAATGGTGCGTAGCTGACCGGTGGATCTACTGGCCAGCACTTTGAAATAAGGCAAAGATGTACTGTAGCCAAACACTGCATATCCACCTGGAACATTTTGTACAACCACTGCAGAATAATCAGTGCGATCAAATGGTTGATTTTTGTAAAGTAATAGATTGTAACTTTCGTCAGGAATCATCAATGTGGTATTGGTAGAATTGGGGCTGGATTTTTCAGTATATAATTTGATGTATTGTTTGTCAGAAAAACTGGCCATTCTGTAACACAATCTCACGTCAAGATTGGCCAGATCCGCAGTGAGTTCGTCGGTAGAGTTAATGCCAGATTGACGATTATAATCAACTATCCAATCAATGTAACTGGCTTTGCTGACACCATTCCCGTAAACTTCAATGCCATTGGCATCCAAACGATAACGATCATTCAACAAGTATTGACCAAATTCTTCATTGTAACGATACAGGTCACGGTCAGCAAACAATGCAAAAAATTTAGCTGGTTTGGTAACTGCCAGCACATGCATCACTGCAAATGGATAACTGGAGCTGTTCCACCACGAAGCTTCTACTGGTCCTCCGTCACCGGGTGCCCAACTTTTCTGAAATTGTGCATTGCTGTACACGCCCATTACACTGTTGAACGGGCTGAGTAATTGTCCTTCGTCTCCGGTGGGTATGATTGGGAACAGCGAAGGGTATGGTCCTGCTCCCCAGATGCCGCCACGTTGGGGTTCAGCGATCGAGCCAGTGCTGGCCGGACGTGCATATTTGGGGCGAAAATACGGTGCCACTGGATCAGCCACATAGCCAGCTGCTAGATCATCCCACAACACCAAGTTATCGCCGGTGTACGGAGCAGGGCCATACGCATCTTCCCACCATAATGGTTTTTTACTGAATCCCAACATCTCCCAAGGAGTGTATTGTGGTTGTTCGGTGTCATAAAAATATCGATTTATGCCGCGCCAGGCGCCCAATAGATTTTGACTGTTGTCAAGTTTGTTCTTGGTACTACTGTAATTCCAGGTGAATTCGTTTGTGGCACGAAAATCTTGTGTTCGGTAATCAAGTTTGTTTGCTCCTACATATCTTAAAAAATCTTGATTTAATATTTCAGTAATTTCTGAATAGCTGAATCCTGTACTGCGGAATTGTCCAGGCAACACATCGTCGATTGTTAACGGAACTGGATTTCCATCTAGTTTGAGATTGTTATAAATTCTAGTTTCAAATTCTAACAGCACTTGATCTCGTATGTCGTTGAACAACGGAGTAATTGATCCGTCATGCCCTTGTGTGACCTGTACGTTGCCATTGCTGGTTCGCTGAGTAATCACTTGAGGCACAAACGCTGGGTACAATCCCAACTTGGTAGGAGTATTAGGGGCAAAGCTGCCGTATGTGGCGCTGTATTCTTGTAACACCAATGTGCTGCCAACGGCCAGATCAATCAGCACTGTGATTCGAGGGCCGTCTGTGGCCACAACATAATCGCGATCTCTGACCAATAATACCTCTCCAAGATACACGTTCATACCCAAGTAGTTGGCTGATCGATAATTGTAAACTTGTACAGTATCAAAACTGCTGGTACTGGTATAGCCAATGGTATATGTGGTAGTTGTATATACTGCTCCGGATGGCAACATGTCTGACCAGTAGAACGGTTGTGATTCAACTCGGCCCAAAGTAATACTTTGAATAGCTGTGTCTAACACTTGACTAATTGTGTCAAATCCAATGGTTTGATTTGTTACTGCATCTAACAATTGATATTTGTATTTGTTGTATTCTCTGTCGGCAAAACTCAATGATGCAAAAATATTATAGTCAGGAGATCTTAAAAAATATCCTGCCAATGTCAATGGCGAACTTTGTTGTAAGATGGTCAATCCATACGGAACTAAATTACCAAGATCTCTAGTGTTGTTGGAACCGTTAACTGGCCCAACAACAGTGAGAATATTTTCACAAATACTTTCATAGTGTGTGCGTATGGTTCCAAGAGTAAACTCTGGACTGTTACCATTCAATGGATTGTTCTGCAAATTTATGGGCACTTGATAAAATGCTGCGCTACTGGTCTGACTGCTTAGTGCCAATACCTCAATGATATCACCAGGTACATGTGTTTTATTCAACGTGATTGTTGTGGTAGTTGCTGTGGTAAGATAACTGTATGTGCTGGGTGCTTGAAATACCGATCCTACATATATTTTGATTGCTGGAGTATTGTTGACTGGATCGTCAACTTTGACATCTAATTTGAGTGTGGTTCCGGTATAGGTAAATTTAAATTGTTGGTAACATTGACTTGGTGTAGCAGCAGTTTGCCAGCCTATCAATCGACGATAGCTTGCACGAGTTGTGTACTCTTTGACTGATCCTGAACTGATATCCAATGTCACACTGGCATTATCTGCCACGTATAAAAAAGTATCCTTGTACAAGTTGTTGACAAACACAATGTCGCCTACATTATTGATATTGAGGTACTGCAACGGAAATTGCAATATTGGGTCAATTATGCTGGTGTCGCCTACTGCATAGCTGAACAACTTGCTACCCACAAACGTAGAACTTTGATATTTTGACTGATCACCAAAGCTGTATCCATTGGTGTCGTAGATATTGAACAACGGAGCCTGCTGCACAGCAGTTTTTTGCTGTGCTTCAGTCCAAGTGGTACCATCAAACCAAAATGTTACTCCCGGCGATGTTGTGCCATACAAACACACTGTACATTGATCAACCAATACTTCACCATCTTGCGCCGGTGTCAACGAAATTATAGGTTGTGCAATCAGTGGTGCTACTGTGTCAGGAACAATGAATGACACTACATAAATTTTATCTTTGACATTTTGATCTTGATCGGCAGCAAATATCACACGGCTACCATCAATCAATGTGTATCCGTCAACTGAATATCCTGTAGATCCTTCCACATTACTAAAAGCATCAGTCTGTGAAAAATCAATGATATCAACTGGATTTTTACCGTCAGTGCCCATGTTCCACAATCTGATGTTGGGACGGAATTGTATGATTGGACGCTTGGCTCGATAATTGTTGTCAAAAACTGCCGTGGTGTTATTGTACTTTGCTGTGGCATTGATAACATCAGAGTGAAACCAGCGATTGCTTCGACTCCAAGCATTGCGGTCTCGACTGGCGCGATTGATGGTGAGATAATCAGTTTGGCCAGGTTCTACATAGATGGTGCTGTCGTTGGCATCAACCACGTACAATTCGGGAGTAGAAAAAATTTCAACTGGCAATAATTCAATGGCAGTTCCTACACCGCTCACATAGTATTCTAAATCGCTGACTGCGATGGCACGAGCATTGGCTGATCCTACTTGCAATGGATATGCGCCGCCGCCTTTTTGTAGGCTAATACTGAATTGAGTTCCGTTGGCTGCTAAACTTTGAACATAATATGTTCCCGGCGATACTCCGCCAATGCTGTCAATGAATATGATTTTTTCACCAACATATAAATTTGCAGTAGATTCAGTAGTTAGATAGTTACTGCCTGATTGTGCAGCAGTGATGGTCAGATCAAGTGTTCCTGATGCATACGATGTTGGAAACACATCGCCAACAAATTTTACTTTGAGTCCATTGCTGAATACCACACCATTGGCACTGGTATAAGATTTTTTACCTAATATAGCATCAATATACAGCGTGGTATCAGCAGTTTGTTCTATCAATCTTATGCGGCCAAAAATTTCTGGATCTGTACCATCCTGGTAATACAATGTATCCTGTGCAGCGGTCAACAAAGGAATTCTTTCGAATATTCCGTTGGCTTTTTTGTACCATTCGGTGTTGCTGTAGTTGATTCCGTATCTTGCTTTGAATTTATTCAGTACCGGAATATCAGCCAGCTTGGATAGACTGATGTAGGTCAGTAGATCTATGGTCACATATTTGATTTGCCACAGACTTGCTTCAGCATCAGTTAACGATTGTGTGAATACCAGAGTTCGACCATTGAGATTTTTTGTACCATCTATGCCGCCATATGTGGCCAGGAACACGTCCACCAGTTGATTGTTAACTTGATTGAATGAAAGATCGCATATTATATCAACCGGAGTAATCAATGCGCCGCTGGAATTTACACCAAATGGTGTTAATGAATAATAAAAACTTTGTGCAGTTTTTTGAGGAACATTAAATGTCACTGTGCCAAGATCAGTACCATTGTTAGATACGCCCAGTACATCTCTCGAACTGATATTTGGTTGGCTTGGATCTTTTCCACTTACTCCCGGAAATGCTTGTATCCAAAATCCTGGACCAGTTCCTTGGGTACCATTGACAATATTCAATGTGCCTTGCATATTGAGCTGAGTTTGGCTGGCGTAATATAAAATATCCGGGGCGTCTTGGGGCACAGTAAATGTAACCAGGCCAGTACGAGCACCGTTTCTTGTGACGCCAGTGCTGTACACATCTTCAAGTCCGGTGACTGGTGCAGTTTTGATCCAGAAAGGAAAGTCGCCGTTGAGAACCAGATTAAACACATAAGTGTTGCCACGTGCCAGTGTGAGAGTTGGATTTCGTAATCCATCTAATAGATAAGCAGAAATCCCTGAATTAGTCACACGATAATTTGCAGTTTCTTTGTTGTTCTGCGCTATTTGAAAAGTATAGTTTCCGCCGCGTACTAGATCAATTACAGGATCCGTGCCTGCTACTCCTGAGAATGTATAAATTCCATTTTCTCGGGTGACAAAAAAATTGTCGCTGGTGGGAATGGTAGATGCTGCCACATCAACTGCGTCTGGGCCTGCTGGTAACCAAAAATATTGACTGAAATTTACAAATGAATCAAAATCTACAAACGGGTCCCAGCTGTAGTATTCGCTTTGATACAGTCGATCTGGACGACCACCATCTCCACCACTGAATGACACAGCATCATTGATTCCCGGATAAGTGATGGCATTTTTAATGGTGTTGGTGTCAGGCACCAGGCTGATCACACCGGGCTCCAGTTGGTAATCTCTTCTGACTGCGGTTGATTCTACCACATACTTGTCGTTGGGGTTGACACCCGGACCCACAGTACGTCCAATAAATCCTTGTGTTTTTTTAAATTTGGGTTCCTGTGTGAGTTGATCCAGTGTGGCAGCCAAAAACTGTTTGTTGGTCTCAGTTTGAAATATTTGTGGGAGAAAATCTACTGATCGTGCGGTTGCCATTAAATTACTCCACTGCCTGGAGCTGTACGTAGATTGGTACTGGTGAGTGCATCAATCACTTCAATATTATCTATAGTAGCTGCATTAACAAATAATTCATTTGGTGCTGATCTTACTTCATACAAGTCACCAAAGTATTTTTGTGAGTTCAATGGCACCAACACCACTGAACTGATGATAGTTCCTAGCACGCGATGCAAATATGCTGCCAATTCAGAGAAGTAAAAAGTATCTCCAAAATTCCATTTGTCAATGCTAAAATAGTTGTTTGTTTCTGCCACCACAGAACTTTTGATTTCGCTGACACTGGCTGTGGAGTTGGCTGCACGTATCACTTTGATAGTGGCACGTAATTCAGACGCTGCTTTCATGCCAAATAATGGCTTGAAAGTCACAGGATTTAAAATAATATTGTCGCTGATCATTTTGTAGTTTTGCAATCCTTGGTATGCAGTGTTGAGTTCATCGATAGTAGGAACATTTGGTTTGGGTACAGTACCTGTGGTGTCTCTAATCCAATTCTGATAGGCAGTATAGTAGGACTGTGGTACCACATAAAGATCAATGATGTTGGTAGTTCCGGGATCTATTCTGTTGGTCAATGGGGAGTTGTGTCGATATTGATAATACAAACTTTGTCGACCAACTCGAGCTATCCATCCAGAAACAGATACTAAAGTACGTACTCCGGTCACTGATACGCTGAGTTCATAAAATGCCGCTTGATCGTATGCATAAAATACTTGGCCCGGACTCCATTCGCTCTTGACCAATTCAATGTCGTCTATGGTTGCATAGTCAGAATTCACACGACCTTGTTCTACCAATAGATAACGTTGTAAATTATCAAAGTCCACAGTTTGTTGTAGGAATACAAATTTCTGGTTGGCGTTGACCGTGGGTGCTACAATTTCTGTAAAAAAATCTGGATTGTCTGGAATGCCGTCACTGTCGGCATCTCTGTAGCTGACCAACACTTGGAAATCATCAACATACCCGTCACTTTCCACAGGTTGTCCAATGATGGTGACAGGAACGTCGCCGGGCAAATGATCAGTAGAATCTGGCTGAGTGTTGACTGCCAGCATGTTGATGTAGTCTTTGATCACCGTGCCTGTGCGGCTGTCGTAAATTTGCTGTCCTTCATAGAAGAAAAATCTTGTTTGCAGCACAGATCCAAAATTGTATTGCAGCCCACGGAATGTGATAGTGTAGCTTTGATTCACTGTGACAAATTGTATTAGCCAACTGGCGTCTGAGTTCACTCCGTCTTTGTTGCCGGCAATACCTGGAACAGTCTGGCTCCATGCAGAATTTTGGTCCAAATTGGTGCTGGTAATCAAGTACCAGGCATATGGTGTTCCTGTTACTGAGCCGTCATTGTCGTAGCCCAGTCCAAAATTTCGATACAAAACAATTTGCTCGCTGATGGCCGCTTCTAGATCCAGCGGCAAATCAGTCACAAACAACGGAATAATTGTGTCAACAATAGCACCTGTGGGAACAAAGTTGTTCAATGATACAGGGCCTGCGCCTGACGGCAAATTGCCCAGACCACCACTGTACCCGTCACCAATCACTTGTAGTGGACTGGCCCAGATTTCTAGTTTTTCATCCGACCGCGAAGGAGATCCTTGCACCAGTCGATTGTTGCGGTCAAAGTAGTATCCAGTGGGCGAAACAAATTTGATCAACGCACCCGGTGTGACAAAGTAAAAAGGATTGGTAATGCCTACAACGTTGCCCACTGGTATAGGAGTGCCGCTGGGCCAGGCGCTGGTCACAGTGCTATTGCGAAAGAAGCCTGTGGTCTGGTTGGCCAGTGTAGTGCTTTGTTGCCAGGTGCTTGCTGCTGTGGCACCAGTGTTGACTGACTGTCTTGGAAAATTTGCATAGTAAAATTGTTTCACAATAGGCGCAAGCAATTGCGGCTGAACTTGATTTGTTATGACATCTGCAATTTCATTCCTGGTATTCCAGGTAAACAATATTGTAGGCAATATGTTCTGTTCCCACAGGCCGCCGTCGCTGCCAAATGTGTTGGTGCTGCTGTATTTGCCAGTGTTGTCCACTAGGTCAAGATAACGACTGGTTCCAATGCTGGCACGGTTTAGGGCTTTGCTTTTGAGAATAGAGTTGTACTGAGTGTATGGAAATAGATTGTAGTCTTCTCCATTGACCATTCTGTTTTGTGTGTAATATTGTGCTGGAGCACGTTGTTTGATTTCTGCAATTGATTCGCGGGTTTGACTGTTGCTCACAGGTTGTGTAATACCACATGTGAATGTTATGGTTTCAAGATTCCCGGTGCGACTGATGTAACTGATGGGCAGGCTGACTGCTTGCATTTCTTCAGGATTGATGATGTATTGTAATCCATTGGATGCACGAACATAGCAACGAAAAGTTCCCACTGGGATTTCGCTGAACACTCCGTCTCCAAACACCAGGGTTATTTGATCATTTGCTCTGCTGGTCACAGAAAATATAGGGCGTAGACTGGTACCAATTTGTTCAGCTGCTGCCGAGTATACATTTTCTGTGAATTGCCATTCTCTGTTGACTGTGCCCACTGTGTCAAGCTGGAACAACCAACGGTCTTCTTGATTGACCCCTTCGATGTTGATATTCACAGTGCGGTTGGCAATACGCTCGGGTAAATTAAAATCTTGATTCTGCAATACACCTTGTTTGAACATGAAAAAATATCCAGTGTTGTTGCTGTTGAATCCCAGTTGATCATTGCGGAACAATATATTAAATGTTTGATTTACTCTAGGACTGGGTTCATAAAGATAATTTTCACCCATTGAAGTACTGGACATTGCTTCAAATGGCATGGAGATGCCATCTACTGTAGCATTGTACGGGATTACTGGCAAGTAACCTGGAACCAAGTTAATGCCATATTCATCTGTACGCACACCCAAGATGGTCTGACGATTGCCTGGGCGACCAATGCGTTGTGAATCTACCAAGCTGGCATTGATGATGGCCGTGAATTGTTCTTGCCAGGCAGGATTGGTAGGATCTGCCCAGTCCACTGTGACGTTGCTGAGATTTACACCATTGTAGTCAGTGACATTTTCTGTGGTCACAACTGAAAACACTTTGAGTAGACCCTGTGATTCTGTGTTGCGTTTGGCTGTGTAGCTGACCAAATTTGCCAGTTGAACCACTGAGTCTCTGCGCTCAGCTGTGTCCATATAGTTTTCTCTTGTGTTGAGATCTGTACGGAATGCCAGTGCTTGTCCCATGAATGCCATTACATCTAGTAAAGCAATAAATTCACTGCTTTCAATGTAGTCGTTGAATGTTTCAGGATAGTACAGGCGTAGATAGTCAACAAAACTTTTGCGTAGAGTTTCAAAGTCGTAGCTTTGAAAATCAGCTTCACGGTAAGTCTGGTAAATTTGTTTCCAGTCTTCAACTCCGAATATTGCTGTTTGTCTAGTGGTTGTTGCCATTGATTTTGACCTTTTGTGCCTTATCGTTTATTTATGGACACAAAAAACTGCGTAGTTTATACCTAAATATAACTGGCTCGTCTGGATGTAATATCAAAAAATATTGCCAGTCGTTGGGCGTCGGTTGATGGAGTAATTGTCAATTCCAACTGTATCAGTATACCGTTGTTTTGCGGAAAAATTTGTATATCAGAAATATAAACTCTAGGATCTCCTCCAGCCACACGTTGTATTTCTGCAACCATGCTGTTTTGCAATTCTTCAAGTTGGGGTTCAAACAAGAAGTTCCACAATATGGTGCCATATTCGGGTCTGCCCGGCAATTCACCTTGCCGGATATTGAAAGCATTCAGAAGATCTTGTTTGATCAGTGGAAAATCAGTCAAGGTAAATTTTTTAACTTGATTGATAGTGTTGAAACCTATGAATGTTTGAGCCATGCTGTATTTACCGAGAAAAATTAGGCACTTACGTTGGTGGAAATTTTGCTGGCCAACTGTTTGATACGTTTGATAATTGGAAATGCCAGGTCTGTTAATTCACCGGTAGACTCAAATATTTTGTCTTTTAGTGGTTTAAATTCTTTTTGTATTTCAGCAGGAGCACTATCATAAACAGCTGATGCAGGCACATAGTATTTTGATAAAATATCCAGGTAAGATTGATTTGCTGCTTGCTGTTGGCCAGCAATAGACATCCACTCTTGTTGAGATATAACTTGTTGATTCTCTAATGTTTTTAATTTTTCATTGATGGTGTTCCACGTTGGTATTATGCTTTGAACAGCAGAATCATAGTCAGTGAATCCTGATTGTATTGTTTGTGATATAGTGCCAACATCGGGTGTTGCAGTAGCAAAATCAGGTGCAGGAATCTTGTCATTGCCCAATACTCGATTGGTAGCACCGGTTAGGGTACTGCGATCCACTGTGTCTGACGCTGCAACTGGAGTAGTTTCTGCTTTGAATACCGGCTCCACTTTGCTTTGTGCAAGGTTCACAGCAAAAGAACCGTCTTTGACCAGGGTATTAAATTTTGCTTTGGCATCTGCTGATGATGGTAATCCTTTAAGTAGTGCTTCGGTATCAGGCACACTTTTGGCCGCACTTAACGACACACCTGCTAGACCTTGTGCGCTCAGGCTTGCCACCGGAATGCCAGCTGCACCCAATGCTGCGGTGCCTTTGGCCATGAGATCTTGTTGTACCCCAGATTGCAATGCAGGATTAGACAACAGTGAATCTATGCTTTTGATGCCATTGGCTCCGGTAAACACTGCTGGGCTTTTGAGTACTGATGATAATGAAGCCCCTGAAGCAGCAGCCAATGCTGCGGTGCCTGGTTTTAGAATTCCTGCAGTTTCCAGTTGGGAAACATTCAACCCAAATGATCCTGCACCAGTTGTGTTGCTGAGAACTCCGGCACCTTGATTTACTATGTTTTTAGACTGTGCCAGCACCCCGCTGACATCACTGGCGCTCATGCTGCCAATGGGACCCAATGCAGGAATCTGCTTGACAAAATTGGCTGTGTTAATTGGAGATGTTACTGCGGTAGACCCAATGGTTCTATTGATAGTGCCAATGACTGTGGTAGCCACCGATCCCACACTGCCTGCTGATAGTGCTGAATTTAATAATCTATTTGCTATTACACCCGATGAGTTGGTAACTGCTGGACCTATTGCTCCTGTCAACCCCGATATGCCTGGGGCTAGACTGCCGCCCAATGCTCCGCCAGCTGTTGCTAGGTTCTTTGACACACTTCCCAAGATGCCAGTAGCGCCTGGGACTCCTGCTCCTAATGCGCCAGTTATTCCGCTTAGTGCTTGATTTACTGCGCCTTGTGCAGAGGGCAGTCCACTGACTGCCTGAGTGGCTGCACTCAAACTGGCGCCAGGTTTGAGTCCAATCAGTGAACCTGCACTGGATTGTTGATCAAATATTGCTTTGGCTTGATCAGCACTGAATCCTGGAGGACCGTCAACTTTGAATGACTTTCCAGTTGGCAATGAAAATGTAAATGCTGCCATATCAATTTGCCGTGATTGCCACACCCGGAGGTACATCCGGAGCGCCTGGCGGTACTGCATAGCCACTTTCAAATGCCACCGGTACATCTACACCTTTGTTGTGATAGGGATACGGTTCGTGAGTGGTTGTGCGACTACAGATACTGGTCAATCCGTCAGTTTTGATTTCCCAACCTGCGCTGGTGTTGAATTTCACTTCATCAAACAGTGTTTTGGTTATGGGGTTGGGTGTAGAAACACTTCCGGCTGCTGGTCCATTGAGTTCAATCTGAGTTGCTTTGACTATTAATTCGCTGCCGCTGCCCCAGCTGCCAGATGCACTGTTGATGGTCAATGCACCATCTGCTTTTACGCCAATGGTATTTTTGCTGTACACTGTTATGTCTTTTTGAGCGTCTAGAATCATGGTTTCCATGCTTTCCAACTGCATGCGTTTGGTGCTTTTGATCTGTACATTTCTACCAGCAAACATGTTGATGTCTCTGTCGGCATGGAAATTTATATCTCCTGCTGTACGCATGTTGATAGAGTTGGTGGAGTACACATCCACAGTACCTTCAGATCCAAATTCCAGCCACGTTTGTCCATTGGCATGAGTGATGTAAAAAAAGTTGCCGCTGTCGCTCATGGTAATCTGATGACCTTTGCTGCTTCTAAGACGGAACAAGGCATTTTTATCTTCAAGATCTCCATCATCCATGACCAGCGTGTGGCCGCCCACACGCCCTATCACCTGCGCCTGTCCCGGTTTGATACTTCCATCATTGATTTTTTTACGAATGTCATTGGGCTTCATGCCGCCTTGATAGATAGGAGATCCTGGGGTGCTTATACCAAACACACTGCTTGGAGTTTCTCGTTGGCTAGTACTGTTTATGGGACCACGTTGGGTGTCATCAATAAGTCCTTGTTGAAACATGATTCCTGCCACATAGCTATGTACTGGTTTGCGTTGTGAGAAAAATGTAGGACTGTTAAAAATTTCATTATTGTTGACATTGATTTCTGTCACTGGAAGTATTGGTGATTTGGCAAAATATTTTTGTTGATTAACATTTGTTTTGTCAATAGAATAATTGCTAGTGGCGCCAATGGCTGGCAACATGCTGCCTAAGCCCTGTTCAGGAACAGTTCCAATGTAGTAACCTTGATCTCGCTGACCATCAACAAACACACACAGCACAGTGATACCCACATCGGGCGGAGTAAACCACATGCCATAACTGTTTTCATTACCAGGATAATTGCCAATGGCACTGGTGGTGCCGCCAGCAGGCTGCGGCGGAGTAGATCCACCAAATTGTTGCATGTAACTGACCGTGGTCCACTTGTTGGGATCATCTTCCCCTGATTGTCCACCATCACTAAATGCTTCAATGTAAACTTTCAATCGTCCCGACCGTGTGGGGTCTGCTGAGGATTTTACTATACCGGTAAACGGACCAAATTCTGCAGGCATACCGCCGCGATCAAATTTATAATTGCGTGGTTTTCCCCTGCTGCGTGCGTTGTTTTGTGCCATTATGTGTCTCTAGTTGTCAAATAAGGTGGAGTGTTGGTTGGATTTGATTGTAAAGAATCCAATGTTGTTCTCCCAGGGGCCGCCACCGGCGGCGAGCTGTTTGGTCCTGTTTGTCCATCAGTGGCAGCAGTTCCCACCGGTTGTCCGCTGCTGGTTGGGTTGCTTGCTGGTTGTGATGGTACAATGTTAGGCACTTGTTGTGCCAGCTGACTCAGCTGTTGTGGATCTCTGATTCCTGCTTGATTTGCAAGATCTCCGATGGGTGCCAACGTTGTGCCTGTTTGACCTTGTGCAGCTGATGTCAATGCCGGAGTTCCTTGTCGTGCAAATCTGCTGTCGCTGCCGTCGGTAGTATCGGCAGCATTGGCAGCAGCAGAGGTAGTTGTTGCTTTGGGCTTGTTGTAAAAATACAATGTGCCTTCTAGTGTTTGTTCAAATTGCCCACCGCGGAATTCACTCGTGACTTTCATAGCATTGTAAATGTTGCTTTGCAATGGCAAACGTTCGCCATATTTCAGTTTAGTTTTGGCATAAGGATCTGCCAGCCCACTTTTGAGATCATAATCTTCAGGACGTTGCCAGGCAATTTCGTACAGCACTTGAGCACTGTCAAACGAAATAGTACCGTCGGGCAAAAACCCCAGCTTGGCTTCGGCTTTGTAGGTTTCAACATCAATGGGTTTGAACAAACTGCCTTGTTGTATCCAAGCAGGATCACCAACAATTCGCAGCCTGGAACTGCTCAATGTATCCGGACTATAAAGATATTCAGCAGCATTGGCGCTGCCCTCGTTGCTTTTGCCGTCGCCATAGCCAACAGCTTGGGTGCTTCGCGGATTGTAAGAGTACTTGGGCAGGTCATTGGTGCTGCTGGTCAGTAATTTCTTGCGTTGTTCGTATGCTGAGTCGCCAACTTTGCTGCCATTCACTGTGAGGTTGTATAGTGCATCATAAGTTGCTGAATAATCCAATACTGATGTGTTTTGCCCAGTAAACCAATAGTTGTATTGTTTGTGCAGCCCGGGAAAAGTAGTAATTGGAAAATACTTGCTATCAAAATTTGGTACTGCATATTTTGTTATGGTGTATTTTATTTTGTAAGCAAAATCGTTGCGTTGGGAATCAATTTTGTCGCCGATGGGGGTGGCCGAATATGTGATCAAAAACCATGACATGGGTTTTTGAACTGCTGAAGATCCATCCTCTGCGGATCCATCTGGATTGTTGATTACTCTTTCTTGTTTGGTTATGTAAGAACTATTTCTAATAATAAGGTCAATCACTTGTGTGATTGATTGACCAGCCGGAATAGGCTTGTTTCGTTGAGTGGTGTTGGCTGGTATTTTGCTGGAATCTAAACTTTTTGGATCAGCACTAGCACTCGGAGCCATGGATCCAGTTTTTTTATCAACCTCTTTTTGTGGTCCTTGCAATTGTGCTTGTTTTATTTCATCCGCATCCACAAACACAAGTTCGTATTCATCAGCAATGTTGTAAACCTTTCTCTGAACTAGTTCTTGTTGAAACTTGTTCATTGCATCCATCAACCCTGATGTAATTGTTTTGGCTTTGGGAGTAGGTACTGCTCCTGCATTTGGTGGTGCTGATGGACTGCCTCCATTGGCTGCTCCACCAGTTCTAGTTGGTGCCGCTGCACCGGTGGCCGCAGTTCCTTGTCGTGCAGATCTGTTATCTTTATCATCAACTTTGGGTGCAGCATAGGTAGCAGACCCAGACAAAATTTCTCCTACACTTTTTGCACTGAGTTCTATATCAAATGGCACAGTACCACGAGCAGTGCTGCCGGCGGTGATTTGACCCACTGGCGCTCCTTCAATTTCATAACTGACCAATTTGGTACCCACAGTCCACTTGATAAATTTTATACAGAAAGGAATATATTTTATAACCACTGCTTTGGGGTTGGCAGTTCTTCCAACTGCTGCAGGTATCCCTGGCGCTGATAAATTGCCATGTTGATCATATCCAAAAAACCGTATGGCCATCAGATATTGTACTGCACTGAAATTTACTTTTCCTGCAGTATCCAGCGGCATTGAATCTGCCACTGCATTGGCCAGTCGATCTAACAAGGTTATTCCCATTGGCTCAGTCACAGTGAATTTTAAATCAGTGACCATGTGAGCTCCTTGAGTCTGTTTTCCGGCCAATGCAGTTTCTAGTGTGATATTGTCTATGTAAAAGTCATTGTCAAAAAATTTGTTACCAACAGTTTTGCCGCCGCTTTGAAACAGCAATTGACTGTCAGGAATAGTTTTGTTGGCGCTGCTTAACAAATTTCGATATTGATCTGTAGTCATGAGATATACCGATGCTTGATATGTGTAGCTGGCAAATTTATCCAGCACATTGGGTTGCGGCTCAATCAGTGCTTGAGACAACGTGGAGTCAGTAAACGATTGTTTTTGTGCAGCGTCAGCAGGTGCTAGATTGTCAGCCATGTTTTAGTACCCCAACGCTGATTTCAATGTGTTACCGTTTGGCAAATATATAAAAGTGTTGGCTGCGAAGTCAAATGGGGGTTTTGTCAGTGTGTTTGGATTGCGCTGATAAAATACCCACCACAGTCCAGCATTGCCGTACAAGTCATAGGCCAATAGGTCAGGACGATACTGATAGGTAAGATTGATAGTAAAAGTCAAATCGTCATTGCCTGCTGGTATGGGTCTGTTGACCATTTTGTCCAGATAGAACTGGGCATAGGGCGTGTTGTAATAGGGACTGGTTGCGTCATAAGTGGCCATTACCAGAATCCTCCACGTAACAGGCTGCCGGTGGCAAATTTTTTAAGACTAAACTGTTTGCTGACCTGATCTCTTGTTTGCACCGGCAACAAGGACACACTGATATCTATTTTGGTAGGAACGTATGTGGCTTTGGCTGTGTTGGTCACTGAATTGGTAATAGGGCCATAGTCTGGTTTAGATGCCACAGCATTGGGGAACAATCCTGACAGGTCCAATCTAGTGGCAATAGCACTCAATGGGTTGGAAGGAGTAAATGCTCCGTTTCGTCGATTGGCTAGATCTGTACCAAAGTTATTGAAGCTATTAGCTCGTATGTAGTCTACATCGCTGGGCAAGCTGTATTCAAAATTTGTGACCACAGCAGGATGTGCGTTGAATTGATAGTCGCCTAGTCCTGTGAGATACACCAGCGGTGGTGGTGCTCCGCGTTGTTCGTCTTGGCCGTAGAACATCTTGGTAACTGATCGGAAAAAATGTATCACTGCCAACAAGTAGCCTGCTTCAAATGTGTTTTGTGCAGTGAACACTCCTCGCACACTGATTTCACTCACACCGCTGCCTTGATAAAAAACTCCACGATAGTTTGAATGCACTAAATCATAGGTGTTGTATTTGGCTTGATAGCTGGTGGTCACTGATGGTGTGTAGGGAAATACCACTCCGTTGGTGGTTGCCAGTGGTGCCAGTATATTTGTATCACTTCCGCTTGCAGCACCATTTGCACTGCCGCCAGCTTTGTAAAGATAAGTGGCACCTTCAGCAAGACTGATGCGGAATCGCCAGTCACCATTGCCAGGCAGTTTGTAGGTTTGATTTAGCGTGGCCTGCTGAATGGTATTGTCTTTGTTGCGTGCTGTTTCTAATGAATTAATATAGTCAGCATCATTCATTCTACGGTCATTGGGCTGATCTACAGGGTTTGGTGGATACGCTGATTCTTCATCCACCGGTGTTGGACCAGTTGTGGGAAACACAGCCAGGTCAGCTGCATTGCCGTCTCCATACCCACCAGCTGCTGGCCCTGTGACCACCGGTGTTGGACCAGTTGTGGGGAACACGGCCAGGTCAGCTGGATTGTCGCCATATCCAGTGCCAGGTGCGGGCCCTGCACTGCCAGTGGAAGGAGTTGTAACTGCTGGTACCGGAGCCTGACCGTTGCCACTCACAGCTGGGGCAGGCGCAGCGACAGGAACTGTACCGCCTTGACCGTTTTGTGCAGCGCCTGGTGTGTTGAATACCGGTACTGGAACATTTGCTGCAGGTGTTGCTGCAGGTGCTGCTGCAGGGGGTTGACCATTAGCAATAACAGGTGTCACGGTGTTGTTGGGCAATGGTGGCGCCTGTTCGATTGGCCGTTCAATAAGGCCGGTACCTCGACCACCGTCCGTCGGGGCAACGGGAGTTTGACTAGCAGGACCGGGTGTTGTAGCTTGGCCATTTCCGGCGCCAGGCACAGTGCCAACAGGAGCATCTTGTGGTATAAAAGTAATGGTACCGTTTCTCTCCACGATGCCTTCTCTACGAAGTGGAGTTGCAGCTGATGCCAATTGCACACCTTGGGCCGGTTGTCCAGAAAAAGTTTGCGGAATTGCCTGAGTAGCAAAAGTAGATTGTTCAGTTGCCGGAGTGGCAGCGACTCCAGGATTCTGGCTGCCAAGATTGTTGTTGCTGCCAAGTGCATACTGAGCAGCAGCCGCAGGAGTAATACCAGCCTGCTTGGCTGCATCAGCTGTGCTGAGACCACTTTGAAGAGCTTTGTTAAATGCTGCTGCGTCGTTGGGATTGTAATTGGCCATTGTTGTTCCTGTATCTTATTTAGCAGGTGCAAAAACGGCATAGTTTATATAAAGGTTGACAACTTGAATAAATCTGCTACAATAAATACATATCAGGAGAATTCATGTCTTTATTGCCAAAGTCTGCACCCCGCGTCAACTATCTCAACAACAGAGATATCCTCAAAGAAATTCATCTCAGCAAAAACAACTACTGTTGGTACCGTGATCGTGGGCTAGATCATCAATTTGATATCATTTTGCCCAGTCTTGACAAGATCAATCAACGAACCACAGCCGAAGCACGACGCAACAGAGCAGATCGTATCAAACGTGAAACTGGTGAGATTGTAGATCCTAAAAAAATCCCCAACACAGACATTGTGTTTCGCATCACCATGTGGGATCATGTGCCCATGGCTCCCAAGAAAATTACCAAAGCAGAAGCCAAAGCCAAACGTCGCCGTCTGGAAGACATCTTGGATCTAGATGACGCCGTGGAAGACGAAGATCCTTTGGCGGATCTGTTAGACGTGCCAGTGTTGAGTTTGAATCATGTGCGATTGAACTTTCCACCATTTGAACACTATCGCATAGACAATGAAAAAGTTCCATTTATTGTGGGGCGCAGTCACTGGCGCGGCACATTGGAAACCGGGGAGTTTTCAAAAGATCACGGAGAAATGACTCGCAAGTTAGCCACCATGTTCATGAAGCTGTGCGAACGCTATGCCACCCGCTCAAACTGGCGCGGATACACCTACAACGAAGAAATGCGTGGTCAGGCCCTGTTGCAGCTGAGCCAAATTGGATTGCAGTTTGATGAATCAAAATCACAAAATCCTTTTGCCTATTACACTGCTGCCATCACCAATAGCTTCACCAGGATCCTGAACATAGAAAAGAAAAATCAAAACATCCGTGATGACATTTTAGAGATGAACGGACTCAATCCTAGCTGGACTCGACAGAATTCTGGCAAACACAGCATGCAAGCCATGTCCGGTCCGGTTGTGAGCACCTTGGATGAGTAGTATAATACATCAATGTCATACTTACTATTGCACAACGGTAACCAATTAGTTAAACCGTGGGCATCAACATTTTACAAAAGCAGCTCTCGCCTGTGTCTATTAGATCAGTGGCCTGATGCCACTGATCTGTCTCAAAAATATCAACAAGCAGTTGATCTAGATATTTGCACAGATTTAACAAGTGCTGATGTGTTTGATGCTGAAGAACTGTTTGCTGCTGCTCGTAATTTCAAAGTCATAAAGGTTCTCACTTCTTATGAGAACGATTTGGCAAATCTAGAACCAGTCTGGAATGATGGATATAGCAAATCACATTGGCTGCATTCAAGTTTCTTTAGATTAATTTTTGCCGACAAAATAGTATTCCAGCAACCGGTTGTTTTGGAATGCTTGGAAACTGAACCAGCTATTGTGTTTACTCCTGGTCGATCTGGAACTCACGTTCTTAGAGATATCACTGGTGTAACCAATTGTCTACACAATATTGATGATTTGCTAATGCAAGATCAATTTTCAACTGTGGTCAATGCTAAAAAAATTCTTGGTATCTTACGCAAAAGATTCATTGATCAAGTGGTTAGTGGGGCAGTTGCAGAAAGATATGGTATTATGCTGACTACAAGAAACAATTTTAATGAAAATCAGGCACGGGTATCCGGCTGGAGAGAGATCACACTTTCAGATTCAGACTATAAAAATACACTGAGCTCAATTTGTAATTACGCCGATTTTTTGTTGGGATTAAAGATATTTTACAATAAAAAAATTGAATTTAGTTTTCTTGAAGACCTACATGCACACTTTGATAAGATATCACATGTGAAAAATCCATACAGTGCTCAACAAATTATATCCAACTATCAAAAAGCAGTTGATACTTGCCAACAGGATTATCAACCAATTTACAATCAAATTATCACGACCCTAGAACGAGTTCTAGGTACAAACCTGTACAACTATGACTAATCTATTTCGTAAAGCCGCAATCTTTACAGACATCCACTTTGGACTCAAGAGCAACAGCACCACTCACAATGAAGACTGCTTGAACTTTGTTAAGTGGGCCACGGCCAAGGCTCTGGCAGAAGGCTGCGAGACCTGCATGTTCTTAGGTGACTGGCACAACAATCGAGCCAGTCTCAACATCGTCACACTGAACTTCAGTCTACGAGCATTGGAGCACATGAATGATAACTTTGATCGAGTTTATTTTATTCCTGGAAATCACGATCTATACTATCGTGATAAGCGTGATATTCAAAGTGTTGAATGGGCCAAGCACCTCCCCAATGTTGAAATTTGTAACGATTGGTTTTCCAATGGTGATGTGGTTATTGCTCCTTGGCTGGTTGGTGACGATCATAAACGCTTGGCTAAGTTAACAGGCAAATACATGTTCGGGCATTTTGAACTGCCCGGATACCTCATGAATGCCATGGTAGAGATGCCGGATCATGGAGAAGTTCGCAGAGAAGACTTCAACAACTTTGAACATGTGTTCACCGGGCACTTTCACAAACGTCAGACCAAGAAAAACATCACTTACATAGGCAACTGCTTTCCGCACAACTACGCCGATGCCGGAGATGATGCACGTGGCCTTACCATATTAGAGTGGGGCCAAGATCCTGTGTATCATGCCTGGCCCGATCAACCTAGATACCGTGTGCTAGGACTTGCCAACATCATCGACAATGCAGCCTCATTGCTTGCACCCAGGATGCATGTGCGTGTTAATTTGGACATTGAGATTTCATACGAAGAGGCCAACTACATCAAAGAAACATATATTCGAGATTACAACCTCAGAGAGATGGCCTTGATACCGAACAAGAACTCATCAGTGGATACCGACATGGCGCCTGGTGAGATCAAGTTTGAATCGGTAGATCAGATTGTGACAGATCAGATTACCAACATTGAATCAGAATTCTACGACAATAAACTGCTGCTGAAGATCTACCAGAATCTATGAATTCTACTGCTAAAAAAATTTTAATCTGTGGAGACAGTTTTAGCGCAGATTGGTCAGCTAAACATCAGGACTATAAAGGTTGGCCAATTCTGTTGGCCGATACTCATCAAGTTACCAATTTGAGTCAAGCTGGATGCAGTGAATATAAAATTTGGAAACAGTTATATGCAGCCGACTTATCATTATTTGATTATGTTATTTTATCGCATACCAGTCCTTTCCGAATCCCGATAGAGTCACATCCAGACCATTACAATGATGTTTTACACAAGGATTGTGATCTAATTTACTCAGATATCAAGCAATCTAAAAATAAAACTTTACAGAGTGTTGCTGACTACTTTGAAAAATTTTTCTTGCCCGAGTATGCAATTTTTGTACATGATCTTATCATCGGCTATGAAATAAAATACTTAGAGTCGTTTAAAGGAACAGCAATACATATCACTGGTCTACCACAAGATTTTAAATTTGTTGATTGTAATTTTATATCGTTTGAAAAAATATTCCAAGAACACCCTGGGTTAATAAATCATTTTAGCAAAAAAGGAAATCTAATGGTGTTTGAATCTATCAACAAGGTGATAACATGATCTATGTTGATGGTGCTAGTTATACCTATGGAGATGAACTGGTAGATCCTACTTCACAATCTTGGCCGGCGTGCTTGTCAAGAATGTTAGACATAAAAGTTATTAATCATGCAAAAGTTGGTAAAAGCAATGAGCATATGGTATTTGATGCTATAAATTTTTGTGTCAATGATCGCCCAGACCTAGCAATAATTGCATTTGGTCCATTGGAGAGAAAATTTTTCGTTCGTCGAGAAAATAATTTTCCTGTGGATATCTCTATCTCTGGTTCAAATTCCGTGTATCAAAAGCACAAAGAGCTTGAACAATTTAAAAATTTGTTGTTTAAATACTGGAGCAATTATCTCTATGATACTTGGAAGTTTTTACAACTGATTATAACTTTGGAAAGTTTTTTGAAGCAACAGCAGATTCCGTATCTGCTGTTGAATACTGTTGATCAGCAATCAGTTGTTGATCTGTTGACCATATCGACTCAATCTGCAGATTGCAAATACGAACTTTTAGATGCGTTTGATGTCATGGACGACACCCAAATTTTAGAGGTTGAAAAACAATTACAATCTCTCTATAATAGCATTGATCATACAAATTTTTACGATTTCAGATGGCACTTTGAAAAGTTAGTTAAATTTAAAAGTCATCCATCAGCTGAACAACATCAAGAAATTGCAAAATTTATATTAAACTTAGTTCCTAATGATTCAAATTAAAACGCTAACTGTAAAAAACTTCATGAGTGTGGGCAATACCACACAGGCCATTGACTTTGATCGTAGTGATCTCACACTAGTGCTGGGTGAAAACCTAGACATGGGTGGTGATGGATCTCGCAATGGTACCGGCAAGACTACCATTATCAATGCACTGAGTTATGCTCTGTACGGACAAGCACTATCGAACATACGCAAAGACAATCTTGTGAACAAGACCAATGCCAAACACATGCTGGTCAGTCTTGACTTCAGTGTCAGCGGACAGAACTATCGGATTGAACGTGGGCGCAAACCCAATGTGCTCCGGTTCTATGTGAACGACGAACATCAAGCAGCACAAGACGAAGCACAAGGCGATTCAAGAGAAACACAAGAAGCCATAGAACGTGTGTTAGGCATGAGTCACGACATGTTCCAACACATCGTGGCATTAAACACATATACGCCGCCGTTCTTGAGTCTCAAAGCCAATGAACAACGAACAATCATTGAACAACTGCTGGGCATCACGCTGCTGAGTGAGCGTGCAGATCGCATCAAAGAAATCAACAGACAGACCAAAGATTCTATCCAAGCAGAAGAACTACGTATCCGTGCTGTGCAAGAAGCTAACAAGCGTATTGAAGAACAGATTGCTAGCTTGGAGAAACGCCGAACCCTGTGGCTACGCAAACAAACAGAAGACACAGAAAACCTTGCACAAGGCATTGCCGATCTTGAACACATTGATATTGGCGCAGAAGTGCAAGCACACAGAGATCTCGAAGCATATCATGCTCGAAAGAAGGCCGCGGACGAAGCCATCCGTTGGATACGGCAGATTGACGCCGACGATGCCAAACTGCTCAAGCAAATGTCTCAGATTGAAAAAGATCTTGGTCAGATCGCCAGCCACAAGTGTTTTGCTTGCGGCACAGACATACACGACAACAGCCTTGACATTGTGAAAGCACAGCGTGAGAAGACTCTACAAGAACTTGCATTGCAAGTGCTGACCAACGACACGCAACGATCTGAACATCAGGAGAGATTGAAAGAACTTGGCGAACTAGGGCAAGCACCTCGAGTATTCTACGACAGCCTAGAGCAGGCACTGAATCACAAGAATACCTTGGATACCTTGATGAAGGATCTTGCTAGTCGTTCAGCAGAGACTGATCCCTACAGCGAACAGATCACCGAAATGCAGAATCAAGCCCTGCAAGTGGTTTCGTATGATACCTTGAACGAATTCACCAGAGTGCAAGAACATCAGGAGTTCTTGCTCAAGCTGCTCACCAGCAAAGATAGCTTTGTGCGTAAGAAGATCATTGATCAGAACTTGAGCTATCTCAACAGCCGACTCACACACTATCTTGATCGTATTGGATTGCCACACACTGTGAAGTTCCAGAATGATCTCACTGTGAGCATCGAGGAACTGGGGCGCGAGTTGGATTTTGACAATCTAAGTCGAGGCGAACGTAATAGGTTGATCCTGAGCATGAGTTGGGCGTTCCGCGATGTATGGGAAAGTTTGTATCAACCCATCAACATCTTGTTCATCGACGAGATGATTGATTCTGGGTTGGACACACAAGGTGTGGAGAATGCACTTGCACTGCTGAAGAAGATGAGCCGCGAACGGCACAAGAGCATTTGGTTGGTCAGTCACAGAGACGAGCTGACCAGTAGGGTAGAAAACATTCTCAAGGTAGTGAAAGAGAACGGATTTACATCCTACAATACTGATATCGAACTGGTATGACTTTAGCAACTTGGCATTTTCATATTGAGGTATCCAGTAAATGTACTCTGGCTTGTCCGCGATGTTCTCGTCAAGAAGTTCCCGTCGGTGTTATCAACACCGAACTAGATTTAGAATTTTTTAAACAAAACTTTACTCCTGAGTTTGTGTTGGCAAATGTAGAGAAAATTACATTCTGTGGAGATGATGGCGACCCTATCTATGCTCATGATCTTGTGCCAATTATTCAATATCTAAAGAGCATTCGACCTTTAGAGATTGTGATTGTTACCAACGGCAGTCACAAAAAACTTGACTGGTGGACAGAACTAGGAAAAACACTAGATCAAAACGACAGCGTACATTTTAGCATTGACGGATATGACAATGCCAGCAACAACCTCTATCGAGTCAATAGCAATTACGATAGCATCATTGCAGGGTTGCAAACACTTAGAACTACCAGTGGCTGTCAAATTGTGTGGGCTGCTATTGCTTTCAAATTTAACGAACATAAACTAGACTTTATGCAAGAGTTTGCAAAACAACTAGGTGTTGATCGATTCCAACTCACTCACAGCACCAAATTTGGTAGTGTGTATCCGTCTTACGGAGCAGATGATCCTTTGCAACCCAGTGATTGTTTTGTGAGCAGCACACATAGATTTGAACGTGAGATCATGAATCTTACTGAAAAATTACCAACACCAATCAGTTTAAAAAACATTAAATTATTCCAAGAAACACAACCAAAAAACGGAGTTACTCCGTTGTGTAAAATAGGCAACAAGGGGTTATATATAGATGCCCGCGGCAGACTATTCCCCTGCTGCTGGGTAGCAAACAGATACGCACACAATCAAGAATGGCAACAACAGGCAGAAAAATTCAATCTACATAATCACACATTAGAACACGTACTGGCAGATACTTTTTGGACAACAGAATTAGAAACTTATCGGTGGTATGAATGCCAATCCAAGTGCGCTAGTGCTGCGGTCGACAAAAAATATGCAACTTCATGGTAAAAGGCATAACTATAAGACCCAAACTAAACAAATTTAATTTACATGACATGGCTATATCAAAACACCCCAGTGGAGACATTGCCCGAATCATGTGTAGGATTTGTTTATCTGATCACAAACAATCTCACCGGACGCAGATATATAGGCAAAAAACTGGCCAAATTCTCAAAAACAATTTATCGAGTAGTCAAGCAAAAAAACGGCATCAAAAAGAAAAAACGCATACGCAGCAAAGTTGAAAGCGACTGGCAAGAGTACTATGGTTCAAATCTAGAATTGACCGCAGATGTGATTGCGTTAGGCGCTGAAAATTTTTCCAGAGAAATACTGTACTATTGTCAATCAAAATCTGAATGTTCGTACATAGAAGCAAGAGAACAGTTTTCAAGACGAGTATTAGAATCAACCGACTACTACAATGGTCATATACAAGTTCGTGTGCATGGGTCTCATGTCATGAACAAGATAACTAGAGCAAATGAAAATTTCTAATTATACTGAACAATGGATTGATACCAATGTCTAAGATTGCGTTCACTGGAGGCTCAATCACCGTCGGGCTTGGATGGAATCTGCCTGACGAACAAGATCTAATGTGGGTAAATTTGGTGCACAAAAATTGTTTTCCAGATCTATCATGCATCAATGCTGCTCAAAGCGGAGCTCCAAATGTTTTTGTTTTTCAAAAATCCATTGATCTTATTGTCAACAACAACGATTTGGCATACTTGTTTTGTTCATGGGTCAGTGCGCCACGATATTTTATTGATCCGGGATTTGAATTGTATACAACCGGCGTGCATTTTGGGCCTAATTCTACTGTAAACGACATTAATTTAAACACAGGCACAATTCCCAAATCATACATTGAAAATTTAAAAAATAGATTTTTAGCGTTGCATCACTATCATCATGACATTGTCAAGATTGTTGAATATGTAAACATAATCAACAAGTTGTGCAAGCAAAAAAATATCACAGTCTATCACGTGAACGATTCCTGCGGCTGGGATAAAAATTATTTTGATCGCTTAGAAAATGTTTGTCCAGAAGAATACACAGCATTTACCAAAACTAGTATACTAAACATCATTAATCGCAGCGACAACGACATATTGAAATTGTATACAAAACTTCACAACGAGTATGATTCAGCAGGGGGCATTGATGAATCTCAGTGGATCAATTTATACAGTTCGTGGGTTGATAACAAAATTGATAGAAATCATGATGGTCAGCATCCTGGGCAACAAAGCAATAGAAACTACTTTACCACAGTAAACAACTTTTTGCAATCACAGTAGTCACATTCACTAGCTGACAAATAAAATATGATATTAGTTTTAACTGACCCGGCAGTAGGAGGTACATTTCTAACATGGAGCCTACATTACCTTGCTGGCCACAAAAAATATTTTCACAGTAAAACCAATCGTTGGATTGATGTACCCGAAGATCCAACTACTAATATCAATGCTCATGCATTTCTTGCAAATCATCCTGACAAGATTGATCAAGTGAGCAACATGGTAGCCATTTTAAAAAACATGCAGACTTCTGATTTTCATACCATGTATATACATAATTTACATGAAGATTCTAGATCTCCAAATTCTCGCATGAATCCTGGCACCAGGCATCAACCCACTGCTGAACTCGTATCTACTATTGCTACAGAATTTAAAAAAATTATTGTTTTATACAGTGGGCATCCGTTGTATCACTGTTCAACAAGATTTAGAAATTTGAGTTCAAAATGGTCTGACTACAACAAAAAAAATGCATCCAATGAGGAACAATTGCAAGACTTTGTTGAACATTTTTTTGCTGATAGTCATAAAGTATGGCAAGAGCAAAATTTAAATCACATATGGGATCAGCGAGAATTTCTGGCCTTGAATATACGTCCATTTTCTGTTCCCAATATCTCCGTAAACATTGATCTAACTATTCCACATTATAATTTTGATACATTTGAATTATATACCATATTTGATCAAACAGTTGATCAGCTGTTTGATTTTTTAGAAATCCAAATCAACAACAGCAAAAAAACTCACTGGATAACAGTTTACAACAAATGGAAAAAAATACACTCTAATAGATTGACATTTGCTATGTACTTTGATACTATTGTAAATTACATCATCAACGGAAACGACATGGATCTAGTGAGATTTGACTTTGATCTCCTGCAAGAAGCAGCTATACAACACTATCTTATATACAAACACAATCTGAACTTGAAAACGTGGAAATTAGAAAAATTTATCAATACAAAACAATTACACAATCTATTAGAACCAAATACTCATAAACTAGAAAACACTTATCTAATATAAAATAGGCAAATATCAAGACACAGTGACAGGCGACATGGCTTGTCCCCATTGAGGAACGGTGAGATACCCGGTCTGGACTTGGGCGTCAAAGGCAATTGCTAACTTAAGGCAACAAATGGTTGGGGCTCTGTAAAACAGATACAACCCCTGCTTATAGGACTTGGATTTACATTGGGTCACTAGGGTTCCGTTGATATGTGAAGCTTGAGTAGGGGGTACCGGTCAACCGCCTCCGTGTGGGTAACCACAATCTCATTATCGTAAATGACTGCTGTCACTCAGATGATGCATCAATTCACCGTGCATACGGTGAATTATGACCGCAGTATCTAGATGATACTAATAATCGCTTCGCTCTAGTCCAAAAAGATGTTAATGAGCGTAGCGAAATTAACAGAACTTCGCTAGAAGTTCTTAAATAGATCATGTACATAGAAAAATCAACTTTTTGTGCTGCACCATGGTTTCAACTTAGAACTGATAGCATTGGAAATTTCAGTGTATGCTGTGAGATAGATCAGACTAGCACTGAGTTCACTGGAACTGTGAATTTTAAATATCCTGATTCATCAGCCGATCAATGGTTAAACAGTGATTACATCCAGTATGTAAGACAAGAACTTTCTCACGGCAATCAAATAAAAGAATGCAACAAATGCTGGCAAAAAGAAAAACACAGCGAAGTCAGTTTGCGGCAAACAGCCAATGACACAGTGACCAAGAATCTTGGTCACCTGATTGATCAATCTTGGGTCAAACTCTATCTTAAACATAAAACAGATTACAAAAGTGATCTGCTGCTGTCAGCTGATATCAGTCTGACCAATGTTTGCAATTTTGCCTGCTCTATGTGCAATCCAGCTAACAGCAGCAAAATATATGCTCATTGGCAACAGACAAAAGACTCCGTCTGGGTGATACATAATCTATCCCAAAACCCTGCGTATTTAAATCAAGTTCGAAACGCATTTGTAGACAAAGGCAATTACCAACTGTTGAAATTTGTAATTGATCAACACACTCCCAATATCAAAGTACTGGGTGGCGAGCCGTTGCTGGATATGAAGATGCTAAAAATGCTAGCATCTATACCTGACCAGCAAAAACAAAAAACAGCCTTGACCATCGTGACCAATGCAAGTGTTTCATTGTTGGATACACTTGAACAACTGGGTAATTTTGGTCACGTACATTTTTGTGTCAGTCTTGAAGGTATTGCAGAAGTTCAAGACTGGGTACGTAAAGGCAGCACTTGGGAAAGTATCAAAATCAATCTAGAGCAATTTTGCAAACAGATGCCCGAATCTTCAAGCATAAGCAGTCAGTGTACAGTTCAAGCACTGACACTATTGCACCTGGATACATTGATATCGTGGACCGCACAGTTCAATATTCCATTGAGATTTATCTTGCTGACCACACCGGAATGCATGTCAGTAGCAGCTATTCCTGAAAAAATACGCTCAGAGTGTTATACTAGATTAGCCAAAGTCAATCAAATTTCATCGTCTGACAGTCTGATCAACATGGTCAAAGATGTACCAGTTGATACCAGCAATCACTTTTTGTTAAAAAATTTCCTAGAGTGGTATGATCCAGATCAATCCTGGAAAACTATTTTTCCCGAATGGTGCAAATATCTAAGTTAATCAAACTTTAGAGATTGGTATCTGGCCAATCTCTAAACAAGGCATGTTGAATGTCACCTGACACAAACTGATTGAAGCTTTTGTGTTTGACTTCAAGTTCGCCCTCTAAAGGTGCCACACGTTTGAAGGCCAGGTCCATCTGTGCCATGCCTGTGAATTCCATCAGGATCATCCATTCAGGCATGTCTGCGATTGATCTAAATCCCATCTTGCAGCGGGTGATTCTATAGCTCTCCATCTTGCCTTCAGAGATCAGATGATCAAAAAAACTTTTCATGCCTGTGACCCAGTCAAGGTCTGAGATATCGCCTTCTTTGTTTGCCCAAATTGTATATAAGTCTGCCATGTGTTACTCCAGTGGTCCTAGTATTTCAAATCCATCAATTTCTGACTTGTACAAGTGCGCTTGTTCTAGATACAAGTATTCAAATCCTCGCTCCTTGTAGATCGCACACTCGGTTTTCATTGTTTCTATGCCCATGCGTAGCTTGGGCCGATGATAGGTCCAAGCAAATTGATCGCATTGTGCATTGTGCTGGTCAAATCTGCGTATCAAACTCCAGGCCACCAGCCGATCTGCGTCATAGTATCCAATCAGATCGGCCATTGAGTCATGATATCTAGAATGAAACATGGGTATCACGCTCACAAAGCGTCTGTAGATGCAGTAGGTTCTATAGATGTTGTCCAGCTGTGCCAGCGTATCAGCATCACGATTGGTTATGAACCGCCAGTCTACCGTGGGTTTGTAGTTGGTTTTTTCTAAGTCAATTCTAGCAAACTGATAAGTCATCTTGGATCTTTTCTATTTTCAAATAGACCTGTGAGATACTGTTCTGGCCAGGCATGATAGAATCCTTTGTCAGCCATTTGTTTGGCACGACGGTCAAGATCACTCAGACTCTGGACCAGGCTCAATGCATATTTGCCTTGATTCATGATCACTCCGTTGACATCTTCAACGTCGGTGGGATGATCTTCTAGCACAATCAAGTCTGCTGCAAGCAAAAAGTCTTGGTTGGCTGCTTGTAATCTTGGTGAAAAAATATCACGGGTCCATTCTGTAGGATCGTAAGCATACACTATCACCTCGTACTGTTGCATGCCTAATGCAGCACGTGATTCAAGATCAAAATATGGATCCTGGCCAATGAATATGCCCACAGAGCCTTTCAGCCGTGCTTGCCGTGCAAATGGGCAAGGTGGCCAACCACCCAGGGCTGGATGCGGAACTTCTACAAAAGTTTCTGACCAGGTGAGTATGTCTCGAGTGACTGTGAGAATGTCCATTAGAAGAAAGGCAGTTTGCTAGTTTTGGTAGTTTCAAGATTTTCTTTGATTATCTTGCTGACCATGCCGCGTTCACGATAGCTCAGACTCAGTACATCATCATATGACAAGCCGCCGCGCATGTACCAACTCATTTTTAAACTTTGCCGACGCAACTCATCAGCCTCCTGTTCCATATCGTCTACCATTTTTGAAATTTCGTCAGCGGTGGAATTCAGGAGGCGGCTCCGAAAAAACTTGTCATATCCAGTGTGATTGTCTGGTGATATTCATGTGAACAATTGCCACACTTGATATCCAAGGGTTTCAACTCACTGATTTCTCTAAGACCAATCACACGGTCACGTATGGCATTGAACAATTTTCTATCGCAATTGATTAAAAATTCTTGTATGTATTCTTGTTCGCTCACAATAGCACTGGGAGTACGTATGCCGGCGATACTCCATTTGAGTGCTTGTATTGTGAGCTCGGTGATGCGTCGCATGGCTTCGTTGAGTTTTTTAAGTTTTTCTTCTTCAGACATGTCAGAATCAGTTATGCTTCGTATCACTTGTTGTTCTTCAAATTGCGATTGATTGCTTTGGTTTTGCTGTTCATAGCTGACTGGTGCAAATGCAATTTCTAAATCGCCATGCTGCAATGTGGTTTCAAAATCAGGCAATTTCAATTGATCTAGTATTTGTCGCAGATCCACAGCATAGTCTTCAGCAGTGTTGCAGGCAGGGCAAGTGCTAGAGATTTCCAATTCATGACCGTAGCTGGCCAGTCTTATGGCCACCAGCATACTGTTGACATCTGCTGCAGGTGCTGCCCAGGCATTTTTAACATTGGGCATGCAACTTTGTATCACACTGATCACAGCTTGTCCATTGAACAGAGCATCGGGAGTACGATATGTTATTTCGTCAATGGCAGTCATTGGGTAAACTGGTATTTCACCGTTTGGTGGCAAGTCAATGGTGCCTGCGGGCCAATATTTTCCTCCTGTGGGCAAGCGCATGTAGATCGCAGGTTGCCGAAAATATTGTTTCAACGGGTTAGCAAATTGGGTCATAAATCACCTATAAATATACACTACTTATAGGTGTAAAATACATGGCTGACTTAAATGACGAAGTAAATTCGATTACCGCAAATTTGGGTAGACTCAGTTCAGAGTTTGACCGATATTCCAGACTGACAGCAAGTGCAGCTGATTCCACAAGAGAACTGTCAGCGGTACAACGAGCACAAATGGCTGCGTCAAGATCAGCAGCAGATTCGCTATACAATTTACAAAAAGCATCAGGCTCACTCGGTAACTCCTTGTATGAAGGCCGACGTGGCATGCAGGCGTTCAGTACGTCGACCGCGGCCACAGCAGAGTCAGTTGCCCAATTTACAAATACCATATCAAAAGCTGCTGGTGTGTTAGGAAATAGTCCACTGTTTGCAAGTTTCCTGTCTGGCCTGGCAAAGCTGTCAGGCAGCAGTGTTAAACTTGTTGCTACCCTGTATGATTTGACCAGCAACATGGCAGATCGACAGTATGATGCCTACAGCAAATTAGCCGACTCAGGTGCTGCTGCCAGTGAAGGCATGACCGGAGTTGGTCAAAGTGCTTCAAACTTAGGTCTCAACATTCTCAAAATGGATGAATACATAGGCCTGGTCAATCAAAACAGCAAAGAACTTGCAGCGTTTGGCAGAAGTGCATTTGATGGTCGTAGAAAATTTGAAAATTTAGGCCAGGCACTTGAAAAAGACAGACAAAACTTTTTTGCCTTGGGAATGACACAAGACCAAGTGAATGAAAGCATGATGGGCTATATCAGATTGCAAAATCTTGCTGGGCGATCTCAAAAAATGACCAATGATGAATTGATCGCTGGCACACGCAAATATATCTATGAACAAGATGCATTGGCCAAACTGTTGGGCATGAGCCGAAAAGAACAGCAATCTGCAAGAGAAGCAGCACTGAGTGAGCAAAGATTTGGTGCCAAAATAGCTGCCATGAGAGCCAGTGGAGATGCTCAACAAATTGCTGCTGCTGACGAACTTGAAAAACAAAATTTAATTTTGGCCAAAGTATCTCCTGAACTGGCACAGGGCTTTCGTGACTTGTCCACAGGGATGATGACCACCGAAGCTGCACAAAAAGCCAGTACCAGCACTCAAGGTCAGATAATGAAAGATATTGCGGATGTCAGCGCAGGACTCAAATCAGGTGGCGAAGGAGCATACAGTTCATTACAAGCTCTTGCTAGGACCAGTGAAAAATTCAACAGCGCCTATCAAACAGGCACAGGGGAAAATTACTTAGTAAAATTTGCAGAAACACAACAGGCCAGACAATTTCTTGAAAAAGATTTCAATACAGAGATGGCAAAAATCCTGGATGAACGAAAAAAATTAACATCTGAAGATGGCAAAACTCCAGAAAAAGCCGGGGGAGATCCAAGACTAATTGGTTATGCCGCATTGCTCAAAGATCAACAACAAATAATGATAGCATTGCAATCGTTGGTCAACAAAGGTATAACTATCAATTTCACCGATGGTACCAAAATAAAATTGTCAGCAGATACTGTGGTTGACATACAGAAAGGAATCACAAAAGAAATAATTGATTACTTACAAAACAATCCATATTTTAAATTGGATGTTCGCAATGCTGGCAAAACACCAACAGACCAAATTGTATCAACAGATACTGATCTAAAAAAAGCACAATTGGAAAAAGCTCAGGCAAACGAGTCTAAGACTCAAGCAAGTGAAGCTGAAGCTTTGGCAAAAAAATCTCTAAGAGAAGAGATGGAAAAAACTGCACTGCTTGAAAAAGCAGTCAAGGCTGGCAAAGCGTCTCAAGCTGATTTGGATGCAGAAAAGAAAAAATTACAAGAAGCAGCAGATGGTGCCAAAGCAGCAGAAACAAATCGAGTGGCTGCTGAAAAACAATTAGAAGCAGCTGAAAAACAACTAGCGGTAGCTAAACAACTTGATGAAGCAGCCAAGAAAACAATCAAACCAGCAGCCGACGCAGTCAAGCCCCAAGAGCCCAATGCCGAACCTGGAGCGGTTAAACCTGGAGCGGTTAAACCTGAGCTAGTGAAACCCAAATCAGATGCTGCTGCAAAAAAAGCCGCTGCCGACAAAGCTGCTGAAGAAGCCCGTGCTGTTAAAGATGCTGCTGCAAAAAAAGCCGCTGCCGACAAAGCTGCTGAAGAAGCCCGTGCTGTTAAAGATGCTGCCGAAGCTAAACCTGTGGCAATCAAACCTGAAGCACCCAAGCCAAAGCCAGTCAAGCCTGATGAACAAGCACTTGACAAGAAAATTGAAAAAATACTGGAAGAACAGGAAAATAAACCCCAGCCAGTCAAACCCAAAGCAGCTGAGCCCGAAGCAGCTGAGCCTGAGCCAGTCAAACCCAAAGCAGCTGAGCCTGAGCCAGTCAAACCCAAAGCAGCTGAGCCTGAGCCAGTCAAACCCAAAGCAGCTGAGCCTGAAGCGCCAAAGCCCAAGCCTGCAGCAGCTGGATCTGAAGCAGTTGATCCTGCAAAAATTACTCTGCTGCCAAATGGTGCTCGGGTGCTTGAAGACGTGCTTGAATTGGTCAATAAAGGTGTTCCAATTATCAGTAACTTCCGCACCAAAGAAGAACAAGAAGGATTGAAACATCATCAAGACGACAAAGGCCGATGGTTTACCAAAGATGATCTTCCTGTTGGTGAAAATAGCAAACACCTTTCTGGTGATGCTATAGATGTAGATACTGGTAAAATGACAAAGGAATTTGCCAAAATCCTTCAAGACAGCGGCTGGCGTCGCCCATTGCCAAAAGATGATCCGGGGCATTGGGAACGTACTCCCAAACCAAAAGATAAAAAATCAACCGAAACAGTGGCACCTAAAGATCAAGGTGCAACCACTGTGGCACCGTTGACTGCAGATCAAGTGGCTGCATTGAACCCAATGGGTGCATATAATAAAAATATGCCGGGGGTAGCAGATCTCACAATCAATTCAGACGTGGCCACACTCAACAGCAAGGGTATGAGTGTTGCACTAGATAACCCTGCAGATGTGGCCAGAATGCTAACTGAAACCATGACTATCAAAACAGACGCTGAAAAGAAAGATCAATCAGCTGCCAGAACCAGTTTTGAAAACAGCATGGGTGATGTTAAATCTGCGTTGACCAATCAACAAGACACAAATCAAATGCTGCTGTCTGCAATTCAAGAGTTGATCAGAGTGCAAAGAAACGGTGTTTCAGTCAATGAAAAGATACTGGCGGCTCAAGCATAACGCGGTAAATAACATATCATGCCAGAAAAAACAACTCAAGGCTCTTGGAAAAAATATTTCAAAGTGGCCGACACTTCCGGACAACTCAGCCCCATATCGGGCCGTAATCAATTTGGTCTAGACAACTACGGCAAAAATGACGGCACCGGTCCTCAAGCAGATTTTGTGTTTCGTAACTATGCCAGCCGCTTGCCCGAAGTGTATAGTGGTCATCCCAACAGAATTGAACGTTACAATCAGTATGAAAACATGGACATGGACTCAGAAGTCAATGCATGTTTGGATATTATTGCAGAGTTTAGCACACAGCCCAACAAGCAAAACGGCACACCGTTTGAAGTGGATTTCAAAGAAAAACCCACTGATCACGAGATCAGCATCATCAAGAAACAACTACAGCAATGGGTCAAACTGAACAAACTGGATCAACGCATATTTAAACTGTTCCGCAACACCATCAAATACGGCGATCAGATATTTGTACGTGATCCAGAAACATTTGAAATGATGTGGGTGGACATGAGCAAACTGGCCCGTGTGATTGTGAACGAAAGCGAAGGCAAGCGTCCAGAGCAGTATGTGATTCGTGATATCAATCCCAACTTTCAAAACATGAGTGTGGCAGCCAAAACCACCACAGACTACATGACCAACCCCACCACAGGCAGTGTGGGCGGATCGTCCAACTACACCATGCCCAACGGCGGCACCGGAGGTGGCGTGGGCAACAGCAGATTCATGCAGGCCATGAACGAAGTTTGTTTGGATGCCAAACACGTGGTACACATGAGCCTGAACGAAGGTCTAGATGTGTTTTGGCCATTTGGCAAAAGCATTCTGGAACAGATCTACATGGTGTTCAAGCAGAAACAACTGCTGGAAGACTCCATCCTGATTTATCGTGTGCAACGTGCTCCGGAACGGCGAATCTTCAAGATTGACGTGGGCAACATGCCCAGTCACTTGGCCATGGCGTTTGTGGAACGTGTCAAAAACGAAATGCATCAGCGGCGCATTCCTACCATAACAGGTGGCGGAACCAACATGATGGATGCCAGTTACAACCCATTGAGTGTGGGGGAAGATTACTTTTTTCCTGTCACAGCAGACGGTCGAGGCAGCAGTATTGACACCTTGGCTGGCGGTCAAAATCTGGGCGAAATTGACGATTTGAAGTATTTCAACAACAAAATGGCTCGTGGTCTACGTGTGCCTTCTAGCTATTTGCCCACAGGTCCGGACGACAGCGGCGCCACCATGAACGACGGAAAAGTAGGCACAGCTTTGATACAAGAGTACAGATTCAACCAGTATTGCGAGCGATTGCAAGCACTGATCGTACAAAAACTAGACGACGAATTCAAGATGTTCATGAAATGGCGTGGGTTTAATATAGACTCCAGCCTGTTCAGTTTGAAGTTTAACCCACCACAAAACTTTGCCAGCTACCGTCAAAGTGAACTGGACAACACACGGATCAATGCATTCCAAAGTCTGGAGCCGTTGCCTTACATGAGCAAGCGATTCATGCTGGAACGTTTCCTGGGTCTGACCGAAGAAGAAATCAAAGAAAACGAAGAAATGTGGCGCGAAGAAAACGACACTGTGGAAGAAAAATCCGCAAGTGGACAAGATTTGCGCGGAGTAGGAATCACGCCAGCAGGTATGGAAACAGACATTGAAACAGGACAAGACATTGCGGGAATGGAGCCTGCTGCTCCGGGCCTACCAGGCGTGACACCAGGTGCACCTATGCCAGCAAATCCCGCTGGTGCAGCGCCAGGCGCTCCGGCATAAATATCTGTATGATACTGAACGAGTTTTTTCACAAAGAGCCTGAAGCCTATCAGGATCTTGCACAGGACAACAGCCAACCTCAGCTGGGTGATCTGCGAAAAACTCATTTGACTCTACGTCAACTAAACAAACTGCGCCGCATGAATGACATTCGAACTGTAGAATACAAAGACAAATTGAAATTGGTGCGTCAGCAGTATGCACCAGCACCAGCTGCTCCACCGGGCATGTGACAGCTGGACGATTTGCAGATCCTGCAATTTATCGTCATTTTGAGCCCTTAAACACTGTAGATTTCTCTGGCTGTGTAAATAACAGCACACTTTACCTATAGGAGTTTTCTTATGAACAGATTTGAACAATTGATTGAATACGTGATCAATGATGAAGAGCAAAAAGCTCAAGAGCTTTTCCATGATATCATTGTGGAAAAGAGCCGCCAGATTTATGAAAATATGATGGCCGACGAAGCCGATGAAGAAATTGAAGAAGGCATGATGGACGAAGTTGAGATGGAAGAAGAGTCCGACATGAACATGGAAGCCGAAGGCGACGATGACGGCGACGAAATGGGCGGCGATGAAGCCGAAGAATTTATCAACAATGTCAAAGCTGACGATGATGACATGGGCGACGATGATATGGGCGGTGACGAACCAGCTACCAAAGACGACATCATGAATGTAGAAGACAAACTGGACCAGTTGATGGCCGAGTTTGAACAAATGATGGGCGGCATGAGCGGCGGCAACGGCGACGGTTTTGGTCCTGAAGAAGGCGGTGACGCTATTGAAATGGACGATACTGGCGATATGCAACCGGGCATGATGGAGGCTGTCACACTCAAAGCAGCCCCAAAGCCAGTGACTAGTGAAGAAGGCGGCGTGAACAAGCGGTCTACTGTGGCTGCAAATGCAGGCGCAAAAGGCCCAATTGGCAACAGCGTAAAACCTGTACATGCTGGCGGCGAAATGGGCGGCAATCACGACACACCTGCTTACAGAAACACCACCAAAGACATGATTGGTCGTGTGGGTAACACACCAGCACAAGGCACACAAAATCTCAAGCCAGCTAACAAGCCACACTTGGGTCAAGCCTCTGGTGTCAACACCAAGAGCCCAGTTGCACGTGGATAATTGATGAAATACCTAAGAGAACAATTGACTTTTACACAGGCCAACATCCAGGTTCTTGAAGAATCTGGACCAGATGGCACTGGAAAACATCTGTATCTCAAAGGTATTTGCATCGAAGGCGACAAACGCAACGCCAACGATAGAATATATCCATTGCATGAAATCAACAAAGCAGTTACCACCATCAACACCCAAATACGTGAAGGCAATTCGGTATTAGGTGAAGTGGATCATCCAGAAGATCTCAAGATCAATCTGGATCGAGTTTGCCACAGTGTAGAAGGCATGTGGATGGACGGAACTGCTGGTTGTGGAAAATTAAAAATACTTCCAACACCAATGGGAGAATTGATCAAGACATTGCTAACATCCG
>Ga0209190_1000043_pt1 | contig 87100 bp, 123 predicted proteins | sample M_140205_XF_Meta_FD_187315 | JGI IMG/M metagenome (GOLD analysis project Ga0209190, IMG submission 187315) | Freshwater microbial communities from Lake Montjoie, Canada to study carbon cycling - M_140205_XF_MetaG (SPAdes) (version 2) | ecosystem: Environmental > Aquatic > Freshwater > Lake... | reverse complement strand
TAGAATCTAAGATTGCTGAACTTGAAGGTAAAGAAGATCCAATGAGTATTGCCGCATTGCGAGTGTATCGTAGGTTTCTTTATCAATTACAAGTAAGCAAGGTAGAAGTTGTTTCTAAGATTGGAAAGAAGTGATGACTAAAGCATAGAAACCATTATCAGAAAAGCGCGGGTTTAATAGGCTAGTTAAAAAATTAAAGCGTGAGCGTAAGAACGCACAGCCTGTACAGCCCGCGCCCTTCAAGGAAGAAAAAAATGAACGAACGAATTAAAGCACTTGTTGAACAGGCACGAAAATACGCAGACGAAAATCGTCCAGGATCCTTTGTAAAATATGATCCTGAATGGTTTGTTTTGTATAACGAAAAGTTCGCCGAGTTGATTGTGCGGGAATGTATTAGTGAATTGCGTGATGCATTTGATATGACAATTGAAGAAGGCAATCATCTTAAAGAACATTTCGGAGTTGAAGAATGAACGAAGAATTTGAAATAGCAGGAGTGATAGGAACAGAAAAGTTTCCCCAAGTTAGACAATTATGGGACGGGCATACAGTCCATACCGATCAATCTGACGAACGAACTGTGCCTATGATGTTTAAGAATCTTCCTGCTGGTACGCAACTATTCATTAAGAAAACAAAAGATGAACGAACGAATTCATGAACTTGCCGAACAGGCTGTGGAAGACACGCAACTACTTATGATTATGGAGTATAAGAATTTTGAGAGCAAACTATACGAAAAGTTCGCCGAGTTGATTGTTAAGGAATGTATTGACATTGCTGACAAAGCAGAACCGTACAAGGCTAATGATTTGATTAAACAACATTTCGGAGTTGAAGAATAATGGAAGCAGTAGTAGAAACAACAGAATGGTCTGGTGATATTCAGCCCAATCATAAATACTTGCTTGATGGTGCAAAGGTACTTGCATACATCAAGCAAGGTTCTACTACGCCATTCTATTTCAAAACACCATTGACAATTGACAAGCGTGGTCGTAAGTTTGCCCCACTTAAGGTTAATCCTTTCAAAGTGAAAGAAAAGGTTACAGTTATCAAAGTGTCCGGTAGCAAAGGTCAGGTCTATTCTATTGACACACTAGATAAAACATGTACATGTCCCGGATATACTTTTCGCGGAGCATGTAAACATTTAACAGAATTAGTAAAATGAAAACATCCCAATGGGAAGGTAATCAACTACCAAAGTTAACTAATGCACAAGCCTCATTAACTAAAATTATTGAAGTAATAAATAATTTTGGAGAAAAACAATCATTAGAAATTCCCACTGAACGTGCGTTAACGGTTTATGTAGATAAAAAAGAAATTGTTACACTAATGACATTAGGAGCATATCCCGAATGGTTAGTATTAGGGTATTTGCTTAATCAGCGTTTAATAAACTCGGTATTAGAGTTAGAATCTATAACTGTAGATTGGGAAGTAAATGCTGCCGCAGTAAAAACTTATAATGGAATCGTTAATCTAAAGAAAAAAACTGCTAAACATATTGTCACTACAGGGTGCGGGCAAGGAAGTATGTTTGGAAATTTAATGGACAACATAGCAGATATACAATTACCAGAGTCAACTATTAATCAAAGTCAATTATATTCTATAGTAAATACTATACGTATAAATGATAGCGTTTATAAAAGTGCCGGTTCGGTACACGGTTGTGCTTTATTTGAAGGTGAAAGTATGCGTGTGTTTATTGAGGATGTGGGAAGGCATAATGCATTAGATTCAATAGCCGGATGGATGGCTATTCATCCTGAAGTAATACATAATAAAGTGTTTTACACGACAGGTAGATTAACGAGCGAGATGATAATTAAGGCTGCACAAATGGGAGTACCCATTGTTATATCACGAAGCGGCATTACGGAAATGGGATATTATATTGCACAAAAACTTAATTTATGTGCCATTGGTCGGGCAACTAACAAAAGATTTTTTTGTTTTACTGCTCCGGATCGTTTAGTATTAGGATTTTAAAAATGAAAATAGCAATATGTAGTGATTTACACTTAGAATTCATGGACATCAACATCCAGAACACAGAGAATGCAGATGTATTAATCTTGTCCGGCGATATTCTTGTCGCCGAGGACCTGCACAATCATCCTGAAGTGCATCCTATGGACCCTACAAACATTCCTAACTTGGGTCGCAGACAATCAACTGCATTACGTTTCCGTGACTTCATCAAGCGTTGTAGTTTTCAATTCCCGCATGTTGTGGTAATTGCAGGCAATCATGAATTCTATCATGGTAATTGGAAAGCCAGTATCCAGTACCTACGTGATGAATATAGTAAGTTTCCGAACATCTATTTCCTTGAGCAAGAACTTAAGGTGATTGATGATGTAACATTCATTGGTGCAACATTGTGGACTGACTGTAACAAAGGTGACCCTCTTACGCTTCATGCATTGGGTGATATGATGAATGATTTTAGAATCATTCGCAATGATGAACTTGGATTTACTAAGTTACGTCCTGCTCATACTATGCATCGCCATCAAAGAACTGTTGGTTATTTGAAAACAGTATTGTCTGATAGAAAAGATAGTAAGGTTGTTGTTGTCGGTCATCATGCACCTACATTGAATAGCATACATGAACGCTATCGTAATGATCAATTGATGAACGGAGGTTATGCAAGTGACCTGAGCGAATTAATCTTGGATCATCCACAAATTAAACTTTGGACGCATGGACATATGCATGATCCTTTTGACTACATGGTTGGTGAAACCCGCGTGGTTTGCAATCCTCGTGGTTATGCAGGACATGATGCACAAGCCGATGTGTTTGAAGTAAAGTTTTTGGACATCTAATTACAATTAGTTGCCCAATATATGTTGTACGACAGTTAGAAACATAGTATAATTGTTGTACATCGTGCGAACGATGAATCATTTAATAAGGAAAACAAAATGACTTTAACTAAACAAGCCCGTGTACTAGAAGCACTACAAGCCGGTGAGCAACTTACCGCAAAACAAATCGCCGCACGTTTTGGCGTAAAGAACCCAACCGCTACTGTTAGTGACTTGCGTTTCGCTGGTTATGCAGTTTATGCAAACAAGCACACCGACACCAAAGGTCGTACTTCTACCAAGTACCGTTTGGGTCGTCCAAGCCGTGAAATCGTAGCTGCTGGCTACAAAGCAATGGCTCTTGGTCTAGTCTAATCTCGGGATGAGATGAGCAATAAAGGGTGCATTGCACCCTTTATTTACTTGTACAAAAATCAATTTTGTGTTATAATTAATAAAGGAAATAATATGTATATTACACTAACAAACGCAACACCCGCACACCGCGGAAACAAACTAGCAATTGATAGTAAATTGATTGCTACAATTCATAATTCAACTATTACCCGTGAGACCGGTGAAACAGAAAATGTTACATTTATTTTTTGTCCACCACATGGTACTTGGGAAGTAGTTGAAACATTGGAAGAAGTAGTTGCTGAACTTAACAATGACATTTGGAATCGCAAATGAACGACCAAACTAGAGAAGTATTGCTAATCCTACAAGAGGAATGTGCTGAGGTAACTCAAGCAATTAGCAAATGTTTTCGTTTTGGACCTGATCAAATGAAGCCAGGAAAAGATAGAACAAACGTCAATATGCTTGAAGAAGAAATTGGCGATTTGTTCGCTATGGTTGAATTGCTTGTTGATTTAAAGATTGGGGTAACCCAAAACGGTATCAGTAAAGCAAAGAAACAGAAATTTGAAAAATTGAAACAATGGTCTAACTTGAAAATTAATAAATAACATTATGGATTACTCTCTTACTTATTTCTTGGATCTTGTTTTTGCCTTCTTATTAGGAGCGTGGATAACTGATAAGATTATTTTTTACAAAATACGTAAAACATTAGAAGAAGCCGGAGTAGATTTTGAAGATGATGAAGAAGATAAAGTAGAAGTAATTAAAGTTAAGAAATGTTTTGTAGAGAAAATTAACGGATCATTATACCTTTACGAACATACTACAAATAGCTTTATTGGTCAAGCTAAATCATTAGATGAACTTGCTATTCTTGCCAAGGATCAGGCCAGAGTTGTAGGGGTAAGTTATAATGAAGAAGTACTTTGGTTTGTTGACGGGAAAGTTAGGACTACAATATGAAATTAAATATTGGCAAGTTTCCAAAGAAATCTAGTGGGAGACGAAAAATTGATATTCAAATTGAAAACCATGATACTTGGAATCTAGACCACACTCTAGCATTGATTATCTATCCAGCCTTGCTTCAACTTAAAGCAACTAAACAAGGGGTGCCAAGTGAATTTGCCGATGTTGGCGGCGAGAGTAATGGGACGCAAGATAGTTTTGATTTCTACCAAGAAACACATGAAGATGCCTGGAAAGACGGACTAGAACGCTGGGATGACGCATTAGACAAGATGATTTGGTCTTTTGAGCAATTGCTTAAAGGTGAATATGATGATCAATATCATCACGGCGATGCCGAATATGATTGGGTCAAGACTGACAAAATATTCCCCAATCCTATTACAGGTAAAGTAGAAGATACATTTCAAATGGTTGACAAAAATCCCAATGAGCATTGGTATGATGGTGTTGGTCATTTAAAACACGAGGAACGAATACAAGAAGGGCTTGAATTGTTCGGTAAGTATTATCGTAGCTTGTGGGATTGATATGTTTGATAGAATAGCAAAAGAATTAGAAGCAATAGTAGTAGATCCAAAGAGCGAGAAAGACTTCTATATCACCGAACAAGAATTTGATGATTTTTGCAAAGAGTTTCTATTTGAAGAACTAAAAGGTAACGATGATATAGGTGGAGCATTTTGCAAAAAGTACGGTCAATCAAATTATGTGCTAAGTACTCTATTGAGTAATAAATCAGCAAAAGAACATATTAAAAAATTCTATATAAAATGAACACAATATCACCAATTTCTATTCCATTTTATGAATTTACTGCCGATCAAGAATTGACAAATGATGTTTTGGAAGATGTAAAAAAACTAAATTTTGAAAAACATAACGTAGGTAATAAAATTTCATATGGTAATGATTTTTATTATCATCCCAAACTATTTGAGTTTTTTGATAAATGTTTATTGGAATTAAAAACTATATTAAAACTTGAAGAAAAATTAGAATTAACCATTGTATCTTGTTGGGCAAACAAAAATTCTAAACTTCAATATCATCACTATCACTTACATCCAAATTCAATAGTTAGTGCTATATTTTATCTAACTACACATGAGAGTGGCAATACTGTTTTTGCAATACCCGATCCATGGTACAAGGATATAAATTCGCAACCCGGATTTATGGCATGTTCCATAAATAACGGTGCATCGCACGATGAAACTTTACCGCAACTTTCAGGTAAAAATAAACCAGTTTCTGGTAAATTAGTATTGTTCCCTAGTCATGTTAAACATAAAGTTTTACCATTAACTTCCAATGAAGATAGATATACAATATCATTTAATACATTTGTGTCCGGTGTTCTAGGGGAAAATAATCATTCGGTTTATTTAAATTTAAAAGCAAAAAGTGTTCGGGAAATGGTTGAAGAAAACAAAACATGAAACAAAAATTCATTAACTATTACATGAAGGTGGCTGAATTAACCAGCACATTAAGTTATGCCAAACGATTACAAGTTGGTGCAGTAATTGTTAATGGTAATAAAATCCTTGCCACCGGATACAATGGTATGCCAAGTGGATGGGATAATAATTGCGAAAGTTTTGAATACATGAGCATAGATGCTGGTGGCTGGTTATCTCCTGAAGAAATTTATGAACAATGGCCCTTCGTTGAAGATGATCTAGACCCTGATTTAGGTTATGCTAGACGATATCGTTTGAAAACTAAAGATGAAGTATTACATGCGGAAACAAACGCCATCGCTAAAGTGTCCGCAAGCACAGAATCTAGCGAGGGTGCAACAATGTTTTGTACTCATGCGCCATGTATTAATTGTGCTAAACTGATTTATCAAAGTGGTATCAATAGTTTGTACTATCGCAATACTTATAGAGATACATCAGGAATAGAATTCCTAGAAAGTAGTGGTGTTAGTGTTACTAAATACGAAACTAAGGTCTGAAATCATTATTGATTATGGCAAACTAAGACCAATGATAGGTTGGTTAGAGAGAAATTGTGTTGGTGAATGGGGTTATACTTGCTTAGTACCTGCAGGACGTGATGGTGGCATGTATGAATTTTACTTTGAAGAAGAACGAGACTACATGGCTTTTGTAGTTTGGAAACAATGAAATACTATACTTTTTACCGTGAAAATAATAACTTTGACGATATTATATCCGATAATATCGTTAAGAAGTTTGCTCAAACTAAAATCAAATGGTATCAATATTTTATGATTGGTATGCGTAAAGACGGCAACGATCAGAACTTCAGTATGCTTACATTGAAGTACGGTGAAGATATGGTCAACAATCTAACTAAAGATTTTACTCCCGTTGCAGGGGTAGACTATATCCCCAAGAAGCGTTAATGTAGTTTAGATACCATATATGCTTCTGGTATACGTGTTTTAGTATTCTTGCTACCCAATAGAACTACGGTTCTAACTCCCTGATCTCCGTTTAACATCATAACGATACAGCCACCGCTGTCGCGGATCCATCCTGTTTTACTTACAATGAAATCAACACCCTTACCAACTAAGGTATTAGTATTATGAAAGATAGCAGATTTCTTTTTATTGATTTGCCATTGAATGGTTGATGTATTGCTAGCATTAACGATTGTTGGATAATTACGTGCAGCCATTACTAACTTAATTAAATCTTCTGCGGTACTTACATTAGTGTTGTATAGCCCAGTTGGGTCAGTAAAATTACTACTATACATCCCCAATGTATTAGCCTTATTGTTCATGGCTTCAACACATCTAAGTATACCACCTGGATAGTATTCGCATAACATTTTAGCAGCATTGTTATCTGATTTAACTATGGCTAGATTGAGTAATTCTTGTCTAGTAAATGTTCTGTTATAAAGTTTCTTTGGAATTTTTTCAGATAATGATTGCCCACTATCTAATACAACCATACTTGTCATTAGTTTTGTGATACTAGCAATAGAACGAACATCAGTGGTATGTGATCCTTCTAGTATAATTCCATTATCATCGGCGACTAACCAAGATTGAGCCGTTAATGAAGGTTGTGCGATAGCACATAGAGAAGTAGATAGTAGAAGGGCTAGTATAGTTTTTTTCAAAGCATTGTTTCTTTTTTATATGGCACTAATTCAAACTCTGTTCCTGCTCCAATGATACAGCTTATAGACTGTTTTGTAGCAACTATTGTCCAAGATTTATTTCTTGGACTGACCCAAACTGTAGTAGTAGAATGGGCCTTATCATTAGTCATTCCCAAAGCAATTGGATATTCCTTATATGTTTCTTTAAGAGTTTTGAATAGTGTTTCACTATCATAACAGGTTATCTCTGTAGTTACAACCTCTTCGGGACTTTTTGCCTGTGCGGTAAGTAAAGTTAAACTTAGTAAAAGTGTTGTTAAGTATTTCATATTAAGTAAAGGTTATTCCACCATCTGTGGTGTCAAACGAGATATCACCCATTTCAACAAATCTAGGTACAGCAAATACCCAACCTGAATTTGTACCACCATTGGTTGATGTAGCAGCAATCCATCCTGCTCCACCTGTTGCTTGGCTACGACTAATTGACATGTATTGTGTATTAGCAATACCGCTACTCATTGATAGTGTGTGATTGGCTGCGGTTGCTGAAGTGATAGTAACCAAGTTACCAGCATTTCCAGATAAACTAAAATACTTAAAAGTAGTTGTAGTTGCTGCTGTAAATGTTACTGATGCTGGTTGTGTAGTATTTGTTATATTGTAAAATATATTATTACCGGTTATAGTTAATGCACCGGCGCCACCTTGATTGATTATCGGATAAGTTCCACCACTACCCACAAAAGTTTTTGCTGATGCACTAGTCATACTTATAGTGAAGCCAGTAAATGTTATCCCCGGTGACATTACAGCAAACGGTGAAAGAGTGTTGGCTGTTGCTGTACCGGTATTAGTTACTGTAAAGTTATTGTTTGAGTAATCTGTTAAAAAACTGTTAACAGGGGTTGACAACAATAAAGACGTTTGCGTTCCTGTGATAGCACTTATATTTGTTCCTGCACTTTGCGTTGGTAACAAAGGTGCAGTTGGTACAGTGAAATTGCCAGTATAAACTCCTACACCCTTTATTACACGAATATTAGTCATGTACCCATTCAATGGGTGTGTAAAAGAAGTATAAAGTGATCTACCAAAAGTAACCGCGGCACCACCGGAGTTGACTGCTTGTGTTATATTAGAAGTATATGTACATTGAGTTCCGTTAACATAAAGATTATAGGTACCGGCATTGTTTACTACCGCTACATGAGTCCATACCCCCGAAGTCAATGCTTGGTTAGTAGCAGTTATTGTTTGGTTAACCCCGGTTAAAAAAGTGTCAAACACTAAAAAATTACTTGTGTTTGTTAAGAATTCATAACCAGTAGTACCGGCAAATGTTGCTGGGTATGTGCTTTGTATGCATTGAGCAGTTCCTATTGAATTTAAATATACCCACGCTTCAATTGTAAAACTACTAGAAGCAAAATCAAACGCTGCGTTTGTGGCCACGCTGAAGTTTTGAGTACTGCCATTAAACAACGCACTACCAGTTGATCCAAAATTCCATGCTGTTGCGCCGGCGCCCGAAATAGTATATGTAGTGTTTGTTCCTATAATTGAGCGAGAGTATGGCCCTGTACTAGCAAATGACGCACTTGTTACATTAGAGTTGTTTGTGTTTATTGTGCCTTGTGTTAGTGTCAATGCTCCTGCTAATACTAACTCACTAGTAAGTTGTATATTAGCATCAGCAACGTTAACAGTTAAACCACCAAATGTATACCCGTTATTGATAATACTAGTTGTAGTAAGTTTAGGTACGATTGTTACCCCTGTATGAACACCACTAGACCATAATAAAAATGCTTCAACTACGTTTACTGATGTAGCAGGGGTCGTGTATCCTGCGTTGATAAGGTTAAACACATTGAACCAACTACCAGTGGTAACTGTAAGAGCATTAGCACCTCCTGCATATAGATTAGGAGCATTTGTTGTTGAACCGCCGGTTGTACCAAATACCATTGTTGCTGTATTAGCACCTGGAAAATTGAATAAACCAGACCCGGTCCAGGTAAAGTTAGTAGCAATTGCCATATTCAATACAGTTTGTGCTGCGGTAGTATTATAAAGATATATGTATGATGGTGGCACACCATTAGTCCCAACGCTTGGATAATTATAATATGTTGGGGTATATCTAGTAGTACCAAAGTTAATTGTACGTACACCGGCGCCACTTGAACTGAATATAGCACATTGTAAATAATACCCTTCACTTATTGTTAATGTGCCCGCAGTAAATGTATAAGTCCCGCTAGTACCAGCACTACCTATTGCCCATGATTTATTTAATGTTACTGTTCCTGCTGTATGTGTGAATAAAGGTAATACCCCGTCGTTTAAGTTAGCTGTGCCGCCAAGTGTAAATGAACCGCTTGTCAATACAAAACTTATTGAAGGGGTTAATGTTCCTGCATTGAAAGTAAATGCTGCACCGTTTACTGTAAATGTTGTACAAGACATTGCTCCGTCATTAAGAGTTAATGTTCCCGCGGTATATGTAACTGTGCTAGAACATGTGATAGTACCGCTGGAACCCGTAAAATCTAACGTGCCGGCTGTTATTGTAAGAGTTGTACACCACAAGTTATATCCCCCTGGGTATATACTTACTGTTCCAGTAGTGTTAATTGACAGTGGCCCAATCGTCTGTGTTACCGTGTTATAACGATTCCACAAATATCCACTACCTCGCATTGCTATAGTAACAGTAGTATACAAACCGTTACCCATAGTTAAATTACCAGCAATGTTAAGTGCTGTTGTGCCTGGGTTAAAAGTAGTGTCAAAAAAACTAAGATCCTTAAACCAACTACCAGTAGTTAATGTGGCAACACTTGCACCTGTTGTAAAAGTAAGACTAGGCGCAGTAGTTGCTGAACCGCCCGCAGTATTACCCACAGAGAATGTTCTAGTATTAGCCATATCAGCAACCGTAAATCCTCCTACGCCCGTAAAACTAAAACCAGTAAGTGTTGCCATACTCAATACAGTAGTTGCTGCTGTAGTATGTGTAAGATTAATATAAGAAGCAACAGATGGTGTACCAAAAGCGATTGAACGAGTGTTTATATTTGCTGAACTGAATATACCAGTTGACAATGTAATATTAGTAAGTAAATTTAATGCGCCGGCAGTAAATGTATAAGTTCCAGTAGTAGTTAAAGCATAATCTTTATTAAAATTAACTGTACCAGCAGTATGTGTAAATGTAGGAACTGCTGCTAATGTGCCTCCACTATATGTAAATGTGCCACTAGTTATAACAAAACTCACAGATGGGGTAAGACTTCCCGCAACCATTGCAAAATTTGCACCAGCAACAGTGAAAGTAGTACAAGTAATTGTACCCATATAATCTATTGACCCGCCTGAGAAAGTAAATGTACTTGAGCAAGTTACTGTACCATTGGTGTACATATTTAATGAACCTGCTGTTAATGTAAATGTAGTACACGCAACCGTTGACCCTCCCGTAGGCATATAAACTGTACCACTAGTATTGATAATTAATGGACCTATACTAGTATTAGTCTGCATATAACCAGTGCCACGCATAGTTACAGTCATGTTAGTAAGAACACATGTACTACTAGCAGTATATAATTGATTTACGTTAAGACTGGTTGCAGCAATAGTAAAAGAACAAGTCCCTAAATTAAGTTCATTGAAATAACTACCAGTTGTTATAGTAGCGATGGATGCGCCGCTGGATAAGTAAAGAGTTGGGGCATTGGTTATTGAACCACTTGTTGTACCAAATACAAATGTTCTAGTTCTGTCCATTACTGCTTGGAAACAACCTGTACTTGTGCCTAGGGCACCGGACGTAGTAGTAGTCCATGTAAAGTTAGTAGCAATTGCCATACTCAATACAGTTTGTCCAGCAGTGGTATGTGTTAGATTGATATTGGTTGCACCAAACGCAATTGAACGAGTGTTAGCATTACTTGAACTGAATATACCAGTAGTTAAATCGTATCCATTAAGAATAAGCGCACCATTCGTTAGTGTTGTAGTCTGAGTTGCGCCAGTTGTTAATGTGCTACCCAAACTCCATCCACCGCCAACTCCATTGAACGTAATAGGAGCATTTATTGTTGTGCCACCAGTAGTAATTGTTTGACCAGTAGTTGTAGCATTGAATGTTATGGCACCGGTACTAGTCCAAGTCATAGCTATCAATGACATTGAACCATTGACTTGAAGTGTGGGTGTAGTACCAGTTAAGAACGAAACTGTACCTGCGGATACCGTAATACTTAAACAGGCTAATGCACCCGTCATTGTTACAGAATAAGTAGCAGCTTGGTCAAAGATAACGTTATCACTAGCAGTTGGAACACTGAATCCACCAGCGCCGCCAGAGGTGTCAGACCAGTTAGTAGTACTAGTTGTATTCCAAGTACCTGTTCCACCTCTCCAATAACGATCTGCCATTTACTATTCCTCTTTATATAGTAGTATTTATCAACTGGTGTTTTGTCTGTATATAAAACTGTGTTTCACCCAATAAATAATAAATGTATTTTAATATTATTATTACACTTAACGACTTGATATTCCTACTTGGGTGCGTACCTTTAATTATGATATTTTGGGTAATGTTTAAAGATTGGGCTAACGATAGAAATAGACATTAAGCACCGTTTTTTGCGGCTGTTTCAATTTGTTTCTTTTGTTCTTGTTCTCTCATATATTGTTGCTCTCTGCGAATTCTCAATGCTTTTGCTTGTGCAGCCTCAAATTCTTTTTGTTGTTCAGCCATACTATAAAACTGAACTCCTAACATCACAAACGCAGAAATAACAAGACCAAATGCTATAGTATACATAGTAATCATAAAGTACTGAGCCATCTTTTCTTTATGTGCTTGCTTGGCTTTTGCTATTGCTTCTTCACCTTCACGCTTTTCTTTTATTAATCTAGTACGTTCAGCAATCATCTCTTCCCAGATTTGAGGCTTACCAAGTTGCCAATAAATCATATCCTTCAATTCTCTCTCATCTTCACGTAATTGATTACTACGCATTGCAAACTCAAGTGCTTGACGCCCAAGTTGAGCATCAGTTTTTCCCATAGCACCATGCTTGGCTTTAATGCTAGCTAAATGAACCTGGTCTGCTGCTTCAAAGAAATGCCCCACTTGCCCGATGATACTATTGACATCCTTGCCCAAGGCTATGGCTTGTTTGATATGTCCAATTGCTGATTGTGCTGCGGTGAAGGCAAGTCCTATAGTAATCGGATCCATTATTTACCCGCCTCTTTTACATATTTCTGGATACAATCTGTTGGAACAATCTTTTTTAGCCCACTCAACACAATTAACTTTCCCTTCAACTGGGGTAGTTGTCCATTGCCAACGAACGCACAACCACACCTCATCCTTTTTTAATCCGTTAAAAGTTTCTTCACTAGATACTACCATTGTTAATACTAGTAATAAACTAGCAAATATCTTTATAAAGGTACCCATAGCCAAATTCCTTGGCTCATTAATATAGCCCCAATTAAGCCAACTAGGATACTTGAATAGAACATGCCCATACTAACTGCTAAAATACTAGCAGATAATAATACGATACTAAGTTGTAATACTGAACCAGAAAATGTTAACCAAGGACTATGCTTTTTTGCTTCATCTCTTTCGGCTTCTAAACTCTTGGCTTTAGCCATTAATTCTTTCTTGCCCTCATTCTTAACAGGATCACTTTCGTATCTATCAATTTTAGCGGTTAACTCTTGTGCTTTTTTGTTATCCTTACGAGCAAGTGCATCATCTCTAGCATTTTCTGCTATAGTTTGTTTGATACTTTTTGCTTGATAAAAGTTCCATGTATCATTAGCCTTAATTGTATTAGTTAATATATTACTGCTAATGCCATTGGCAATATATGTGTTAACCGCTAATAATGCTGCTATTACGGTAATAGTCCATCCGGCTCTATCTTTGATATGTGCTTCACGTTCGCTGCGTGATAGTGGTTTAGATTCTTCTGCCATTTTTAATCTCCTTATTAACTTTTTTTACTACCGGCTTCTTTATTGGTACTTTTTTAGCAACCGTTCTAACTGGTTTATTATCAACTATTTCTTTATGTTTGATAACCATTACTAGTAAAATTAAACTTAAATTTATAACAATAATCATTGTCCATGCTGCTGTCATATAAAACAAATAGTCTGATTGCAACCTGTGTACTACCATAACATAGAATTCATCAGTGGTGTTTACAATTTCTTTCTTATATTTTTTGTAATCATCCCCAAACATCAACATCTGTGCTGCTGTATAGTGATACGTTTGTATTTCAAAATTTAGTTCAGGTTTGCCTTTGTCAATCAGGGCAAACGCTTGAACTTCTAGTTTAGCAAGATTGTTACTTAATTCTTCTGCCTTCAATAACTTATCCAATTCAGTTTGTAAAAACGGTACTTCTTTTACCCTAACTTTAAATGATTTTGTAACTCCCTTTTCATCCGCTACCTCACCGTTGCGTATTTTAAGCACATTGTTAAACTCTGTTCTCCATTGTTCGTTCTTAGTTGTTACAAAAAATCTAGCATAATTAGTTAAATCATCAGATGATTTAGCCATAGTGCGGCTAAGTGACGCAGCGTGATTAAGTGTAGTTAATTGAGTTTCTGCGCTTTTAAAGCAGCTAAGTACGATCAAACTGCTTAAGAATATAACCCCTGCAATAACGTACGGTGTTCTTTTAAATTCTAAAATCTTATCTAATATTTTCATGTTAATGCTTTCATTATTAATCCCAGTATCTGTTTTACTTCTGCTTGATAATTGGTAAGGATAACCATACCCACACCTAGGGCGGCAGTGGGGAAACTTTTGGCTGATGGGGGTGGTGGTGCAACTACTTTTCGTCTAGTAGTAACCCGTTTTGTTACCATTTATGTACTCCTTATTGTTATTATATGTTATAATGTACTATGTATTTAGCGATAAATTCGTTTCAATCCAGTTACAGATAAATATTATGATGCGTATAAGTGAATTATTTGAAGAAATTGAAGATCAACCAGAACAAAAGATGCCACATCTATACCTAGATATGGACGGCGTACAGGCTGATTTCTTTGGTGCATGGGCACAAAAACACGGTGTTTCTACATATAAAGAGATCCCTAGACGGGAAGATGATATACAAGCATTAGCAACATCTAGCGCAGAAAATGTATATCAATTCTTTAAAGATTTGAAACCCTTAACAGGTGGTATGCGTATCGTTATGTGGTTGAATGACAACAAAATTCCATATACTGTATTATCTGCCCCATTGCGTGGGCCCTTTTCTAGTGCTAGCGTAAAGGCTAAAAAAGATTGGTTGGACGAGTTTAATACAGGAACCAGTGGTGATGCCATTTTCACTGCTGCTAAATTTAAATATGCCACTCAAGACGGTGAACCAAATGTCTTAGTAGACGATTACGGTAAGTATTTAGATGCGTGGAGTAACGCAGGCGGTATTGCTGTCAAGCATGAGGATAGTAATGCAGCCCAAACTATTAGTGAACTTGAAAAGATTTATGCCCCGTTTATCCATAAGAGTTGATAATCACTATACTAATATAGTATACTAACACATGGCCACAAATAATCCCGGACAAGATAGAGTACGTTATGAAGTAATAACGCAACCAAGTCCTGACAATGATGATGATTTATTGTTACCCATCCCACCTGCATTACTGGCTCAACTGGGATGGAAAGAGGGTGATAACATTGAAATTGGGTTTGATACAGAAGGCCGTTATACATTAAAGAAAACATGAGTTATCCAATACCACAAAACACAATGAACACAATGGCCAGTCCAACTGTTGTTACTACAAACAATACCTCAGGAGTTTATGTTAATAATATAACTTCTGGAAGTAGCGGACAATTTTTATATTCTAATGGCACCGGTCCTGCTTGGAATGATACTATTACCCTATCAACTATTTCAACACCACATACTTTGCATGTTAAGGGTGATGCTGAGTTTGAAGGTGAGGTTAAAATCAAGGGTATAAACTTAAGTGATACATTAGACAAACTAGAAGAACGGTTAGCAATACTACATCCCAACGAAAGATTAGAAGAAAAATGGGTAAAACTAAAAGAATTGCGTAAACAGTATATGGAATTAGAAACTGATATTCTGGAAAAAGAAAAGATTATGGAAATCCTCAAAAGATGACGGTTGACAATAAATGGTTTCTCTGCTATAATATGGTCATATTAACTATGTTTCTATCTATATGACCATGCATCTTGTAGGGCCGGCTCTAACAATGACCGGCAAACGCAAAGGCAAAATTAAGTTTCGCAATGCTGAAGAAGCCCGTAAACATCGGGAACTAGAATCAGATTGGCACGACCTACAGAAAAAGTGGGGCGTTGAACAGGAACAAAAGAAACGCAAACGATTAATGGACGCAGAGCCATTGGTCTATTCGCTTAGTACGCCGATTGGTCGTACAAATACACATCACATTAAGAGTTTAGATACTGGTCATTCTGGTCCTGTATCAAGCAAACCCAACCCAGTATATACAGGAACAAAAATAAAAGGTATTTCGCAAATGGCTAAATCTAATGCAGTGCCGGTTTTTAATAATGAGCATATTATTGAAATAGCCAGAATGCGTAGATAATTAAAGGAGTTTAATAAACTAAAATGGCAAAAGAAGAGGGAATTAAGATGGACGGTAAGGTAATTGATGTATTACCCAATGCCGTTTTTAAAGTACAGATGAATACAACTAGTATAATTACTGGATACATCAGTGGTCGTATGCGTAAGAACGACATTAAAATATTGCTTGGCGATACAGTAGAAGTAGAGTTTTCTCCATATGATTTGACTAAAGGACGCATTACTCGGCGCAGATAAGTTTACGCATAAATACATATTATGCGTGACATTATTACATTGCTTGAGGAAAAGAGTAAGCCTCAAGACATAGAAATTATACCCCTAAACTTCACCCCAAATGAGGTTAGCCCCGTATTATCCAAAGATACACTGGATTTACATTACGGGAAATTGGCCCACGGTTACGCTGAACGCTATAACAATAAAGAGGGTGACAGAGATTTCAACTATGCAGGCGCTTTCCTGCATAACACATTATTCCCGCAGTTCCGTGAAGTAAGAAACAACAACAAGCCCAACGGCCCTATGTATGGATTCATCAATAAACATTACGGTGACTATGACAACATGAAGTCTGAGTTTGAGACTGAAGCCATGACAATACAAGGTAGTGGTTGGATTTACTTAGCAACGGACGGGAAGATAAAGATAATACATAATCATCAAGTACGCAATGACATATTGTTATTGATTGACTGGTGGGAACATGCGTTTTTATTAGATTACGGCAGTGATAAAAAGAAATACATCAAAGAACAGTGGAAGATCATTAATTGGAATGTGATCAATACTAGGTGGGGAAAGAGTTTATAAAAGAGGAAAACATGAAAAAACTACTTACAGCAGGATTTATAGCACTATTATTATTAGGCGGATGCAGCAAACAAGCTACACTAGGATCATCAACATTTACCCCGGGGTTTGATAATGATGACAAAACTTGTACCACGGCACCTATCATCAGTGGCAATGGTGTTACATTTGGTAATGACACCACAAGTTGTGGCGGCAGAGTTGTATCTACACAAGGATACAAGAACATTACGCAGATTCGTGCTACGGCAGACTTCAGTAAGTTAACAAGCAACTTTGTTACTAACACATTCTATATGATAAACAATCCTAATAATCCTGGATTACAACCAAAGGGCTCAAACTATTGTGATGCTGGTGGGAACAACGCAAGCTGGAATTGCCAAGAAATTGATTTCTTTGAAGGCAATAAGAATGTAGTATTCCAACATACAATGCATATTGGTGATGGTAGCAGTAGTGCTCCGCAAAACTTTCAGTTTAGTTATTCAACAACTGATGACCAATGCTTTGTAAATCTAACTCCAACAACAGGATTAGTATCATGGAATGGTATTGATAAATCTAAACCAGTTGATATCATTATTGATATGGATGCAAATGGGATGACTGTAACATTCTCACAGGGCACAATCAAAACTGTTGTTTACAAGATGGGTTCTGGATATTCAGGTTCAACAACATTTACTACTGAGCAATTACAACGCTGGCAACAAAGCAGAGCGCAGGGATATTGGTTGAATCTTAGCATGTGGCAAAGTTTCTCATGGTCACCGGGAGCACCGCAAGGTTTCTATAATTGGACTTGTCCGTATGGTAATCTATGTACCACTGGCACATCATCATACTTTAAAGTTTACAACATTCAAGTAGATGCTGAGGGTACTATCTAAGGTATTACCATGAGAGCAAAAGAATTTTTAACTGAATTATTTCAAAGCCACAGCGGATATGAAATAAATTCAGTGCCATATGGTGATACAGTACAGAACGGACAGCTTAAATACGTCTTTGTTACCGATCCTGATGATAAAAATGAATATGGACGTCAAGGTGAAGTAGTAATCAAACAAATCAAAGATGCCAATGTAGATTTAATCTTTGTAGAGTTTAATATTGAAGGCAGTACTGATACATCGGGATTAGGTGATCAATTCAAAATTTTAGGTGCAGTGGTAAAAGCAGTTAATAGATATTGTAGAATATACAAGCCCAAATACATTGTGTTTGAAACAGAGGATCCTAAAAAGTTAAGCATGTACAAAGCAATGGTGCGTAGACAAGTATTTCCGGGATATCAAACTATTGTACAAAGTTTGGATGATTACAATAAACTTATAGCAACTGACAAGGAACTTACTAATCAAATTGGACCTAGACTTGCTGGGTTTGCTGATGAGATGGTGATGTTACAAAGAACAGAAGGTGCTGATAATATAAAACCACCAGAAGTAAAAGGCCAGTATGTAATTTATGGCCTGAACAAATATAGAGGTAAAGTATTTCATAGATTAGATGCACCGTCACAAGATAAAGCACTACAGTTTGCCCGTGAATGGATAGAACAAAACTCAGCGAGATTGGGCGAACGTTGGGGGCTTGACAGAGGTAGACACTGGGACCTAGCAAAAGATACACATGGTGAGTTTGCCCCTGCCCCAGCAGGTCAATATTCAGTAGTTGGGCAAAACTAATGAGAGCAATTGAATTTATAGTTGAGAATACCGTTGATGAAATGGCACTTAAACAATTCACCCCAATGGGTGACTTTGATAAGCCTGGACCATTCAAGGGAGTTGACAAGCGATTAGTACCTCATCCTACTAATCAACTTAAAACACAAAAGTTCTTTGAGAAAACTCCCTATGATTTTAGATTGTTCTTTAGTAATATTCCCGGCACAGGTAAGTATAGTGAGACTGGTCCTGTAAATGCTCAACAACTAGAAAAGATGTTTGGAGAACAAGCACAACCAATCATCGAAGGTAGTGAAGATGCTATCACAGTAGTCTTTGTTGGCAACAGTGGTGATAGCAAAGTAATGATGACACCTTGGATAATGGCTCATAGATTTGGACATGCTATTCAGTCTGGTATGCGTAAGTCAGGTGGCTGGAGTACATGGGGAGAAGCAGAAAAACATTTTTTTAATACAGTCCACACTATGTTTGAAGAATATTATGGAAAAGCAGCCAAAGATCAATATGGTAGACCAGCACGAAGTGGTATCTCATCAAATCTAACACCAGAATACAACGCATTGTTTAATGCGATTGGTACACAGCGTAGTAGTCGCAGTGGAGAAATTAAACGTCCATATGAATTTATGTATGAAATATTTGCTCAATATTTAGGTACTGGTGAGGTTTCATTCAATCCATTGCCAAGCAACTTAGGGTACGGTCGTAAAAACTGGGGCAATCCTAGTAAGTATATGAACATCAAACCTGAATATAGTGATGAAAGCGAAAGAGCAGAGGCTACGCAAACACTAGCAAATGACATGCACTATATGTTTGATGATGTATTATCAAGTTCAGTGGGGCAAATTTTTGTAATGTAATGAGAGCAAAAGAATTCATCAACGAGAGTAAGACTACATTGAATAACATGTACGGTGGACATTTCCCTGACCGTGATGAAGAATTTTGGGACTATGTTACTCCGCGTGAACTTGGGCAAGCATTGACAGTTGAAACAATGCAGAAGCACAAAATATTGATTATGTTACTCAGTCAATATCGTGCGGAACACATTGATGACATAACTGATATGCTTGATGATGACCAGCAAGAAATTGTTCAATCATATGTTAATGATCCAGCACTATCAAGTAAAACAATAGTTGTTGCTAATAACAAAATCATTGACGGAAATCATCGTGCGTTAGCAGCAGCGATTAAGGGTGTACCAATCAATTATGTTGATTTAGCAGAATTAGATGAAGAACCAATTGATGAAGCAGAAGTAGGCACAACAAATGCTAAAGCAATTACTAATCAATTAAAAGCAGCAGGATACTCAAACATAGGCACCGGTGCTGATTCTACTGTATGGGCCAAGGATGATAGTCATATCATTAAGATATTGATGCCAGAAGATTTGGGCACTAAAGCAGAACAAGTATTTCGTAAGTTTTATGAATTTGCTATGTCACATCAAGACTTAGCTTGCATGCCAAGATTTAATGAAGTAAACACAGTTGATATCAACGGCAAAGATTATACACAGATTGAGATGGAAAGATTAAATCCCATAGAAAAAGGCACTTTTATGGAAGGTGTTATCTGGTTCTTCAGCGATTTTTGTCAGGCGCAGGAGTCATGGGATAAAGTAGACCATGCCATGGGATTATCAGATACATGGGAATGGTATCCGTATGCTAAGAGTTCAAAGTCTATTGCTAATATTTATATTAGACAATGGCAAGATTTAATGTATGATAAAAAATCATACTCCATGTACAGACAGCTATATAATGTAATGAAGTTATTATATAACACAGGAACAATTAACAAATTTGGATGGGATTTGCATACGGCAAATGTCATGCAAAGAAGTAACGGACAACCAGTAATTATTGACCCGTGGTTTAGCGAAGGAACATCATAATGTTAACAGTAACAGAAGCAGCGCAAGCAAAGATAACAGACATTTTACTAGAGGAAAACAACCCCGCAATCAGACTACGTATGTATGTACAAGGTGGCGGATGTTCAGGAATGAGTTATGGATTCACATTAGATGAAGAACAAAATGAGGATGATTTTGAGATTACATTGGAATCATCTAGTGTATTAGTTGATGCAATGTCAATGCAATACGTATCTGGTGCGGTAATTGACTACAAAGATGACTTATCTGGCAGTCAATTTGTGATAAAAAACCCTAATGCCCAGACAACTTGCGGGTGCGGGAGTAGCTTTAGTCCAGGGTAAATGACGATTTAGTCCTTATTGATAAATACATAATAAGGATTAAATCATGGCAATTTCAGGACAACAGGTTATAAGAATTGGACTACCTAACGGATCAGCTAACAGTGATTCATTATTCACCGCATTTAACAAAACAGCAAACAACTTTGCTAATTTATTTGCTTGTGCTAGTCCAACAATTACATTTGTTAACGGGTTAGGAACAACAGCAAATGCTAATTCAACAACAAATATTGTAAGTTTTGACAATGCCGGGGTAGTTAATATTGTTGCAGGAACTAATATTACAGTCAGTGACAAAGACGCAAATGGTAATGTAACAATCAATTCAACCGGCGGTGGAAGTGGTGCCGGAGGAACAGTAACAAGCATTGGGGTAACTGCAAATTCTAATGTAATTTTAGTTACTAATAGTCCAATAACTAGTGCCGGTAATATTGCAATTACATTAGCTAATACCGGAGTCACGCCGGGAAATTACACTTATCCAACCATGCAAGTTGACCAGTATGGTCGTGTAGTCACTATATCAAATGCTGCATCAGTGGGTACAGTTACTAGTGTAGGGTTAGTTGCATCTGGCACAGGATTGTTAATATCCGGTGGACCAATAACTAGTGCAGGTAATATAACTATAACTAATACCGGTGTTACTAGATTAAGTGCAGGTACTGGCATCAGTTTAAGCGGGAGCACTGGCAATATCACTATCAGTTCTACTACCACAGGCGGAACAGTAACTAGTGTTGGAGTATCTAGTAATACATTAACTGTTACAAATCCTACAATAACAACCACTGGAACTATCAATATTGAATCGCCAATCGGCAGTAGTAGCGAAAATCTAGCATCTGGCGGAGCAGCTAACTTAAGTGTAACAGCAAGTTATTTTACTACAGTAGCATCAAGTACTGCAACATTAGCAGCAGGTACTGCGGGACTAATCAAAACTTTTATGATGGTAGCAGACGGTGGAGATATGGTTATCACAGTAAGTAATGCAGGCTGGAAAGCATCAGGCACAGGAACAATAACATTTAACGACATTGGTGACGGATGTACATTACAATATATTAATAGTAAATGGTTTTGCATAGGTCAAAATGGGGTAACATTCGGATAAAAATAATAATAAGGAATAGTAAATGGCTACTTCAGCAATTAAAATAACAGCACTGGCAAATATAGGGGCAGGATTAACCCCTAATACTTTATTGCCAATGGTAAACATGGTTGGTGTCCCTGCAACAGAAAAAGGCAATGTACAATCATTGGGTAATGTAATACTTGCTGGTGCGGGCGGTGCAAATTTTGTTCCTGCTGGGTTGGCTAACTTAGCATATTCAGTAGTTAATGCAGCACAACCAAACATTACATCAGTTGGTACATTAACTAGTGTAGTTGTTAGCGGTAATGTTAGGGTAGGCAATGTAATTGCCACTGGTAATATAACTTCATCAGGCAATAGTAATTTAGGTAATAAAGTAACAGCAAATTATTTTGCAGGTGATGGTAGTTTATTATCAAATGTATTGAGTGCTAAACAATTAGTTAATGGTGGCAGCAATGTTGTTGTCACCAACAATGGTCCAGTATTGATTGGTGTTTCTACTGTTCCTAACGTAGTTAAAGTAACTGATACTGGTGCTAATGTTCTTGGAACATTTCAAGTGTCCGGTAATGCTAATGTAGGTAATTTAGGGGTAGGTGTTATAATTGGTGCTGGTACAGCATACTTAAGTAATATTAGCACAACCGGTTACGCTTCTATTACTACTTTAAGTGTTGGTGCTAATGCAAACTTAGGCTCTGTTAGTAATGTTAGTATTACGGGAGGTGCCTCTGGGCAATTATTGACTACTGATGGTTCAGGAAATCTTAGTTGGACTACCGGTGTTGCAGGAAGCGGCGGCGCAACAGGCGCTACAGGACCAATTGGATTAACTGGCGCGACAGGCGCTACAGGTACAGTAGGGCTAAATGGATCAACGGGTGCTACTGGCTTAGGTGCTACAGGTGCTACTGGCACAGCAGGGGTTGATGGTGCTACAGGTGCTACTGGTTACAATGGATCAACAGGTGCTACTGGCTTAGTAGGTGCAACAGGTGCTACTGGCTTAGTAGGCACCACAGGAGCTACTGGATTAGATGGAGCAACAGGTGGAACTGGCTTAGTAGGCACCACAGGAGCTACTGGATTAGATGGAGCAACAGGTGCTACCGGGTTAAAAGGCACAACGGGTGCTACTGGATATGATGGGGCAACTGGTGCAACGGGTTATTCTGGATCAACCGGTGCCACTGGATTGACAGGTGCTACTGGTTATATAGGAACTACAGGTGCAACTGGTTACATAGGAACTACAGGTGCTACTGGATTAACAGGTGCCACCGGCAATACAGGCGCTACTGGTGCCGGTACAGATGGTGCGACTGGACTAACAGGTGCCACCGGCGATATAGGTGCTACTGGTGATACAGGTGCCACTGGCGCCGGCGCAACTGGCGCAAGTGGTGCTAATGGAGCAGACGGAGCAACTGGCGCAAGTGGTGCTAATGGAGCATCAGGTGCTACCGGTGATCAAGGTATAGTTGCTCAATCTACTGCACCGGTTGACACTAACATATTGTGGCTTGATACTAGTATACCCGGAATACAAGGTATAGGTAGCACAGGTGCCACTGGAGCGACCGGTACAACAGGTGCAATAGGAAGTACTGGTGCAACAGGTGCGACTGGATATGATGGATCAACGGGTGCGACTGGATACAATGGATCAACAGGTGCGACTGGGCTAGGTGCAACTGGCGCTACAGGCATCACCGGTGCTACTGGTGTAGGTGCAGGGTCAACAACTGGTAGTTGGACATTATCAGCAGGTACTAACACAGTAAATCTTACAGTTCCTATAAACGGTACTTACTCATTATGGGTTAGAGGAAATATACCAAATGGTATTGTTACATATACTGCTACAGTGGTTGTTACAAATACCAATGTTCCGGTAGTAGGTAGTAGTTATGGTTGGTATTATGCAGCAGGTAATGCATTAGTACTTACAGCGATACCCACGCAGATTGTTGGAACTGTGAACAATATTAGTAATGCTGTGGTTAGTACTACAACTGCTAATGTGTTTACATTTGGCATTACTAACAATAGCGGAACATCACAAGTAGTAAATTGGGGTTACATTACTCTTTAACAGTTAAATAGATAGGATTATAGAATGTCAGTATTAAAATATTGGGACACAGGAACATCATCATGGCAAGTTGCTATTGTTGGCGCAGAGGGTGCAACTGGGGCACAAGGTGCATCAGGTGCAGATGGCGCAACCGGTGCAAGTGGTGCCAACGGAGCAGATGGCGCAACAGGTGCAAGTGGTGCTAATGGAGCAGATGGCGCAACAGGTGCAAGTGGTGCTAATGGAGCAGATGGCGCAACAGGTGCAAGTGGTGCTAATGGAGCAGATGGCGCTACAGGTGCAAGTGGTGCTAACGGAGCAGATGGTGCAACAGGTGCAAGTGGTGCCAATGGCGCAGACGGAGCAACAGGTGCAAGTGGTGCTAACGGAGCAGATGGCGCTACAGGTGCAAGTGGTGCTAACGGAGCAGATGGCGCTACAGGTGCAAGTGGTGCTAACGGAGCAGATGGCGCTACAGGTGCAAGTGGTGCTAACGGAGCAGATGGCGCTACTGGAGCAACGGGTCCAACTGGTAATACTGGAGCAACTGGTTCAGGCACAGGTACTGCTAACAAGATTTACAACGGCACAAGCTATGCTAATATTGCTTCAGCAAATAGCAATCTACAAATTGGTGTCAATACCAATACATGGAACTTTGGCAGTGATGGTAATCTAACATTACCATACAATGCTAAAGTAGCAGTATCTGAATCTACTACAACTTCAGGTGCGTTATCATTAAATGGTAGTAGTAATTATCTAACATTACCATCAAGCAGCCAATGGATTTTAGGTACAACATGGACTATAGAATTTTGGATTAATGCTGATGCACCTTCTACAGGATTTCTTCAACGAATAATAACACAAGAGCAAGACACAGGAGTACTTTCTTATATAGATATAAATGTATCTGATGGATTACTTGGTATTTTATGTACTCAAAATAATGCAGTATTTTATACAGAGCCTACACCAGGTGTATGGACTCATGTAGCGATTGTCAATAACAATTCCGCTGATACATATTTATATGTATATTACAACGGGGTAAGACAAACTCGTGATAGTGGCTACGGTGGACCCGCTAATTATGGAAGTAGCAATGCTATTACTATAGGTAGATTCCCGGGTAGTGATTTTCAATATTTCCCTGGCAAGTTATCTGATATAAGAATCACTAGTGGTATAGCAGTATACACCGGCAACTTTACAGTTCCTACTAGTGTATTAACAGTTACACAACCGGCTGGTACTAATATTGCTGCTATCCCAACTACTGCAAGTGTAGTATTACTAATGGGTATGTTAAGTAGTGGCACAGCATTTAATGATAGTAGTTCATACAACACAACAATTACTAATGTTGGTTCAACATTTACTACTAGTGGCCCAGGATTGATAGGTGGCATAGGTGGTGGTATTGTATTGGAATCAATAAGTGCTGATGGTACTACTTATGATTGGCAATTTGATACAACCGGTAATCTAACATTACCTGATACTACTACTATTACTGCTAATGCAGAAATAAATCTTGTAGCAAACTCGACTGGAAATATCACAGGATTAAGTATTAATGGTGATTCTATTGCAAATTTATTTGCACATGGCAATGTGACTATAATAACTGACAGTGGCAATACTACTCCAACATGGACATTTGATACAACTGGTAACTTATCATTACCATCAGGTGGTTCTATCTACAGTGTAGGTTCTACACCAAGTGGTGCACCGGGTAATACTATTACTCTTCAACCAGCCGGTTCAGGAATTACTACTAATCAGAAGTTGTTAGTTTATCCTACAGCGGGTGACGGTGACCACATTCATATGACTAGTGGCAACTTGTATGAAACAGAGTTGTTCTTGGGTAGCGATAACTTATATGTTAAGTTAGCAAACACAGGTAATATTGTTATCAATAGCAATGACGATGCTGGTAATACAGCACAATGGAAATTCAGTACTGATGGTAACTTAACATTACCAAATGATGCCACTATTTCAGACTTTGGTGACACCGCAAGTTTGAATGTTGATGGAAGCGGCAAATATGCACAATTATATTGGAATGGCAACATAGGAAATGGTAATCCCGACACTGGTGGTGATTATTATACTTGGGCATATGTCGGCAACGCCGGATTTACGGTACAGCATGAGAATGCCAGCACATCAACCGATAATGAGTGGAAATTTGGCATAGATGGTAATCTAACATTGCCGGGTAATCTAGTAATCAATGGTCTTACAAATGTGTTTGGATCAAATGTTGCATTATTAGAATCAAATCCTGATTTACCATTACTATCAATATCAAGTGGTAATAACGGTGGTGCATCAAGTCTTTGGGTAGAAGATATAGGCAATATAGGCACTAGTAATATAGCGGCAGTATATGCTAATCCTACTCCAGGGTCAGGTATTGTTAGAATAGCAGTAGGACAAAATGGTGGTAACAGTGGTCCTAGTCTATGGGATTTTAATGCTAGTGGTGCATTGACATTGCCTCAAGGTAGTCAAATAAGTGAAACTAGTAATACTAGTGTTAATATCACAGCCAATGCTAATACATGGGCCTTTGGTGTAAATGGTAACTTAACACTACCTAACAGTGCTACTATCATTGCACCGAATGTAAACGACTTGACACTACGAGTAACAGGTCAATATAATATCTGTACATTACTAACTGGTGGCAGTGGTTACGGTGGTGGCGGAAGTTCTTCTGCTATTTCCGGAGGCACAGGTACAGGTATGATAGTAGGTTACGGTTATGGTTTAAGTGGTCAGGTTGTTAACGTTGGTGTAACTGATCCGGGCACAGGTTATTCCGAAGGTGATGTATTGACTATGACTGCTGGTAATGGTGGGGCAACATTTGTAATAACCAAATATAATACTGCTGCCAATGCCGGTAATAATAATACTGCTCCGACTGATTGGACATTCGGCGTTGACGGTAACATAACATTACCAAATAATTACTCAAGTATTAACTATGCTAACGGTAGTCCATATGGTGGTGGTGGTAACACTGACTGGGCCAACATTGGTAATATCAACAATGTTAATGGCCCAACAGAAATAGCCATTGGCGCCAATGCTGGACTGACCTCACAAGGTGCATATTCTGTGGCCGTTGGAGCCGATGCTGGCTCAAATAATCAAGGCTACGGGGGAGTGGCCGTTGGCAAAGGTGCTGGAGCAACAGGTCAAGGTATCGACGCCACAGCCATTGGCACCGATGCTGGTGCTACAGACCAAGGAGGCGACGCAGTGGCTGTTGGTGAAAGTGCTGGTCTAACCACTCAAGGTAGTGGTGCAGTGGCCGTTGGTAACTATGCTGGTGGCAATACTCAAGGCAACTTCGCAGTGGCCATTGGCGCCGGTGCTGGCGAAACCTCACAAGGCAACTCGGCTGTGGCCATTGGTGAGTATGCTGGTCAAACTGATCAAGGTGTCAATGCTGTGGCCATTGGTGAGTATGCTGGTCGCACTTCACAAGGTAACAACTCAATCATATTGAATGCAACTGGCGCAAACTTAAATCAAACTACAGCAAATACATTCACAGTATCACCAGTTCGTAATGATACTTCAAATATTGCTGAAGTTATGTTCTATAATGCCACTAGCAAAGAAGTTACATATGGCAATACATTAAGTGTTGCTGGTAATATTACTGGAGCATATATTTTAGGTAACGGTAGTGGGTTAACTAGTTTACCGGCTCCGACTGTAGCACAAGATATCACCTCTAACGGTGCTATGAGTATAATGACATATGATGGTAATCTAAAATATGTAAACTATGCTACTGTTGAACCAAGTAGTGGTAATATTGCAGGTAATAATATTAGTGCTAGTGGCAATATTGCAGGCGTTGGATTAAATATGTCTGGTAATGTTACTGTTGGTGGCAACTTGACGGCAACTGGTGGTATTCGCAAGAGTGCTAGAGTGCTTACTACAACCACTACATTGACAGTAGCAGATGCTAGTGGCTTTATTGAGTTTTCGCCGGGAACTGGCCCATACACAATTACATTACCTGATCCTACATTAGCTGCTAATTCAGGTATTGGTTATAGATTCTGGCAGAACACCACAGATAATATTACTCTAAGCACTCCGGCTGGCGCTTTCTATGGCCCAAGTGGTAGTACCACAAGCACAGTAGTTCTAGCACAGGCTACTACACAATATTGGGATGTGTGGAGTGATGGTTACAACTGGGCAGTATTTGGAATTAAGATAGCATAATATGAAACAAGACCCAAGTACAATAATTGATATTGAACAGGATTCAGGACTACATCGTAGACTTATAGTTCAGAAAGTAACTAAGGTTATACCATCATTTAGTATCCCTAAATATCATTGGGTCAGAGATAAAATAGATAGTAGAGATCATCCGTATCAATTAACTAACACAACACAATCTAACATTGTAGACTTAAGACAATACTGTTCAACAATTGAGAATCAAGGTAATCTAGGCAGTTGTACGGGTAACGCAATAGCAGGTGCAATAGAGTTACTACACAAAAGACAAAATAGGACACTTGATATAAGCCGCTTGTTCATCTATTACTATGAAAGATTGTTCATTGGTAAAGTGAATTATGATAGTGGTGCATATATACGTGATGGTATCAAAGCATGTTATACATATGGTGCCCCAACGGAAAACTTATGGCCATATAATATCAGTAAGTTTAGAACTGCCCCATCAAAAACAGCATTGACTGATGCAGCAAAAAGAAAAGTTACATCATATCAACGTGCAGCAGACTTTAACCAAGTAATAGATGCTATCACTAGTGGATATCCAGTGACAATTGGATTTAGTGTGTATTCAAGTTTTGATACGAAAACAGTAGCAAAAACAGGTATTATGCCATATCCTGATACTAAAAAAGAAAGATTACTAGGCGGACATGCTGTATTATTAGTTGGTTATAATAAAAATGACAATACATTCATAGCTAGAAACAGTTGGGGAACAGATTGGGGTGACAACGGTTATTTCTACATGCCCTTTCAAGTAATAAAAAACAACACAATGAGTGGTGATTTCTGGGTTATAAAATCAATCAGTAATCCTTAATAAGATAAATATATAGATATAAAGGAAAAATCATGACAATGGAAATAGGACCAGGAATAGATATAGGTGGCGGGATAGTATTTGGCGCCGGCGGCGGACCTCCTGATCCGGCCACAAACACAGGTGGTATCAGTCTAGCAGTAATTGCTGGGTTGCCACAAAATCTATATCCTGCTGTTAGCTTATTCGATGGAACTTATAATGCCGAGTTTATAATCAACCCAGCCAGTACCTATGGTACACCTGCAGGATTTACTTTTTTAAACAACTGGGACTGGACAGGGTTTGATCCAACTTATGTCAGTGTGACTACCACAACCAATACAAATGATACTGCCATTGCTCTCACTAACGCCAACAATGCTGTCTTGGGCTCATATGCAATTGCACCTGGTACCAAACGTATGTTCAGCGTGACTCACACCGCATGGTCGGGCCTAGCAGTCGATGACGGAGTTGGTGTAGGCAGTAGCACCACTGACTATACAGGCTCTGGAAAATATTTAGGAGTTGACAATCAGGCCGTTAGCATATACGATGATGGCAGTGTCTGGACCAACAGCGCCGAAATAGATTCTGGATATGCGGTATTTCAAACCAACGGTCAAATTATTGATGTGGCAGTAGATACCGTGAACTACAAGATGTGGTATAGAGTTGCCGGCGGGGCTTGGCAATAATTGAGATTAATTAAATAATAATTATTTTTCGGCAACAGAAGGCCTAGATTAAATATCTAAATGAATAACAAATTTAGATTCCATATACTAGGTTTACCGCATACGGTATCCAGTAAGACCTACAATGCGTGTGCTTACACACAAAAAGTTGTAAAATTTGGTAAAATGATGAAAGCCCGTGGGCATACAATCATTCATTATGGACATGAAGATAGCGATTTAGTTTGCGATGAACATGTTACAGTAATCACAAATGAAGATTGGAAAATAGCTTACGGCGATTATGATTGGCGTAAAAACTTTTTCAAATTCAGCACAGATGACCATGCTTATCAAACATTTTACAAGAATGCTATAAGAGAAGTTGGTAAACGTAAACAAAAGAATGACTTCATATTACCCTTTTGGGGGTCAGGTGTACGACCAATATGTGATGCTCACCCAGATATGATTGTAGTAGAACCAGGCATAGGCTATGCAGGTGGACATTGGGCACGTTGGAAGATATTTGAATCTTACGCTATCTATCATGCTTACTATGGCCTTACTGCTGTTGGTACATGTAAACAAGATTGGTATGATGTTGTAATTCCAAACTACTTTGATCCAGATGATTTTGAATTCAAAGAAAAGAAACAAGATTATTTCTTGTTCTTGGGAAGAGTATATGATGGTAAAGGTATTCAAGTAGCAATACAAGCAACAGAAGCGATTGGTGCTAAACTAGTCATTGCAGGACAAAACCCAGACAACTTAAAATTCCCACCTCATGTAGAGTTTGTTGGTTATGCTGATGTAGCAAAACGCAAAGAGTTAATGAGTAACGCTAAAGGTGCATTTGTTGCTTCTATGTATGTAGAACCGTTTGGTGGTGTACAAATGGAATTACTATTCAGCGGTACTCCTACTATCACAACTGATTGGGGTAGTTTTACAGAGAATAACATTCATGGTGTCACTGGATATCGTTGTAGAACATTTGATCATTTTGTTTGGGCAGCACAGAACATAGATAGAATTGATCCTAAAAATTGCAGAGCATATGCTGAAAACTTTACGTTAGATAAAGTAGCACTTATGTATGAAGAATACTTTCAAATGGTATTAAATGTACATACAGGTAAAGGCTGGTATGAACGCAAACATAATCGTGCAGAACTTGATTGGTTGAAAAAAGAATACCCTAAACATCCTGAACGATTAAACTATAATCATATGCAAGCAGAAGAAAAGCCGTTTGCTAATAGATTAGCAGCATGGGTTAAACAAGAATTAAATCCGTCAACATTATTAGACATAGGATGCGGACCTGGACACTTTGTAGATAGCTTTAGAGATCAGGGAATTGATGCTAAAGGCATAGATGTAGATGATAGAGTTAACGGAAAAGAACATTTAACTTATCAAAGTCTATTTGATATCACAAATGAAAACGCCGATGTAGTTGTATGCATGGAAGTAGCAGAACACATTGAACAAGCATTGGAAGATGAAGTAGTTGCCAAAGTAGTATCAACAGTTGGTAATACATTGATATGGACAGCAGCAGCAATCGGTCAAGGTGGCATTGGTCACATCAATTGCAAAAACAAAAGCGATTGGGCTAAAAAGATTACTAGTGCAGGTTTAATAAGAAACATAGAAAAAGAACAACAACTAATAGCCGATATGAAAAAAGGTAGTCATATGGGCTGGTTCACAAACAATTTATTGTATTTTGAAAAGAATTACAGCCCATCTGATAAATTCTTCTTATCACATGCTATAAGCAAACTACCCAGTGATACAAACTTTTTAATCATTGGTGCAATGGACGGTGTTAAACATGATGGCACAACCCCTTATGTAAGAGAACATAAAGAATGGAGTGGTCTATTAGTAGAACCAGTTAGTGATCAGTTTGAACGATTAAAAGAAAACTTTGCAGGGTATACTAATCTACAATTTGAAAATTCAGCAATCACTAATGAAGCCGGAACAATGGAGATAAAAAGAATCCCACTACAATACATTGGCAAAGAAGTTCCTGATTGGGCAGATGGTATCAGTACATTGAAAGATGGATTACTCATTGATCAATATCAAAACTTTATGGTCAAAGAACCAGTAAACTGTATAACGTTTAAAGATTTAAAAGACAAATACAGTATCAACAAAATAGACTTACTACAAATAGATTGTGAAGGATATGATTATGATATATTCAAACAAGTATGGAGTGAGGGATTCAGACCCACAATCGTAAAGATTGAAGTAGTAAATATTTCTACAGAAGAAATAGATGAATTAACTAATACATTGTCCGAGTATGATGTTAGACGCATAGGTGATGACATAGTTGGTTTATTGAAAAAATGAAAAAAGTTGTATTCTACATAGAACCCAAATGGGCATTTGGTGCCATACATTATGAATTATGTAAGTATCTTTGGGGATATGGATTCAACTGTCAATTGCTACCCTGGAATCAAAGTTACACCTTGCCGGAGATGCAAGAGTTAATTGATACTACAGATTTAATTGTTACCACTCCGCATGGTTGGAGATTGTTAGGATATGATTATAAGATATTTGATCCTAGACAATGTGTAATTATCAGCCATGCACAATTAGACATGGATGAATTAATAGAACATCATGGTCGTGATGATTTTGATAAGTTTTACAAGTATGGTGCTATAAGTGATTGGTTAAGTGATGTTAGTTTACAGCTAGGAATTACTAGACCGGCGTTTGTAACACCATTGGGAATTAACACTGATAGTTTTAATAGTAAACCGAGTGACTCATTAAGAGTAGTTGGATGCACAAGTTTGAATAATTATGGCGTTCATCAAAATATAAAACGCCCATGGTTATTAGGTCCTGCAGTTGAGCAAGCGGGCTTGACACTTAAAGCGGCTGCATCATATCATAATTCTTTTATTACCATGCCTGGATTTTATAAATCAGTAGATGCTATGTTAGTTGCTAGTACACAAGAAGGTGCAGGACTACCTGTACTAGAAGCCGGTGCTGCTGGTAAGTTAGTTATCAGTACTCCAGTTGGGCACTGGAACAGGGTAGGGGAAAGTGGCGGACATGCGGTACCAATACCAGATGCTGAATTTATAGAAAAGACTGTAGAGATATTAAGTTACTACAAAGACAACCCTGAAAAATATCGTCAAAGATGTTTAGAGATACAAGATCATGCACAATCCTATGATTGGAAATTTGTGATTGATAAGTGGGTTGAAATTTTAAGTTAAAAAAAGCCCCTTTCGGGGCTTCTTTGTGTTTAATGTCTTACTCTACAATTTCGTAAGACAGGCTACTTAAATTCATAAGCATATAATCAGTATACTTTGACATACACATTGCAGGAATCTCCAAGAACGGATCCTCTAGATAGAAAGGACAACCTGATTTCCATGTCAAGTTTTCTTTGAAATATTTCAATTCACGTAAGTCCTCAATCTTAGATGGATCAAAGTTTCTGCGAGGATTGAATTTACGAGCGAATGTGTGTAATACTGACATATATTAATCCTTAATTACGTTCCATTGCAGCGGCTTCAGCGATTACAGCATAGACTTGATCCAATGTTTGGCACATAATCTTTGCAGTTTTCCAATCGTTGTCTGAATCATTTCCGGACACTTCAACCATATAACCATTGTCATACATATTGACGGTTAGGCTATCACTACATTTTGCAAGTTTATCGGCGAGTTTCATATTATTCCTTTGTTGAGAGTAGGGGCATATAGCCCCTCTTTTTATTTAGCAGCTACACCAGCTTCGGCAAGAACTTGTTCTACCGAAACTTCTTTAGTAGCCTTCTTAGCACGAGACTTGATAGCATCAATGCTAGGCTTAGTCTTTGAGACCTTAACCTTTACTGTACCCTTGTTTGCTTCCTTCATTTTGTCAGCAAGAGTATCTGCGATAGTTGCCTGATCAGCGGGTGATTGAAAGTTGGCATGTGTAGCCAAATAGTTGAGAGCCTCAATTTTTGTCATCTCACTGGGCAAGTCAACAAAGTCAACACGGGTGTGTCCGCCTTTAGTGAATTGCTTGATACGGCGAACCATATCATCAGTAAAACGAACCTTAGTATTACCATTGTTAGTAGTCATACCAGCGACTTTGAAAGTTTGTTTAGCCATTTTGTTTCCTTTAAGATAAAGCTAAGTTTTTAAAAATGTACTGATATCACTCAGCACTGTTATAATGATAACACAGATTGGCATTATTGTCAACCATTATTGTTACCAAAATCATTTTGTTTTACCCGAAAGAGTAAAACCATCAAGGACACTTCCTGCTTCAGCAAGGTCCTCAACCTCATCATGTAATTCGGCAATAGCCAAATTCAATTGCGTTCCAACATTCCGCACGACACGGCGAACATATTCCGATTCTTCAGGTCCAAGCATAGCAAAATACTTTTTCAATTGGTCCTCGGATAATGATGACAAGAAATCAAAAAACAATAGTTGTTCATTATCAATATTCATGCTTCTACTCCTGCAATATATTCCAATTCTGAAATTGCATCTTCAATAGTATCATAACCACACTCATCAACAGATCCATCATAGAGGCGGATATAGTATTGACCATTGCCCGGAGAAGCCTCTGTATCAAGACCAGCCTCTCCTACGCTGGGGATAACTTTCATTGTGATGTCCATATTAAGCCTCAACCACGTAATGTTTGTCCCACTTGCCTACGTTAACATCAACATACCATCCTACGTTAAAGTAGTCGGATTGAATGTCACTTTTGTCCCAGTTGCCATCGTTCATTGCAACAAAAATTTCTTTCATAAATTTCAGTGCTACACCGTCATAATGATTTTGGAAATGATAGGGGTTAACATCATCATAGCCGCGAGTATTAGGAGTAAAACCGCGAGCCGCTTGATAGTAGTCATTACCACAAACTGTATTAGAATTTGCGATAAAGTCAATAGCGCCCGACTTGAGATTCAATACCAGGGTGCTATGATTGCGTACAGCAAGCGAACCTTTGACCTTGTACTTAGCGAGAACAGCCTTGATTTTAGGGGCGATTTTTGCTTTCTTTTCCTGAGACATATAAGCCATTTGTAAACTCCTGTAATTAACTGATTAAGACTCTATTATATACCCAAAACCATTTAATGTCAACCGTTTAACGGTTGATTTCAAACAATGTTTCACCACCATTACCGTTGATCACACGGACTTTTTTGCCGTCGATCTTGATGTAGCCATAATTGCCATCTTGATAGATGCCAAACGGGCAGGACTCAATAGTGACATTGCGGACGATCTCGCAAAAGCCCCAACGCTTTGTTGGAAACTTACCCTGAAACAATCTCATGTTCTCAATGGAAGTAATCAGGATTTTTGCTTTCATAATATAGTCCGTTTGTTGACTGTCTAAGACTCTATTATATACCCAAAACCATTTAATGTCAACCGTTAAATGCCGCCGGTTGCGACCAAAAAACGCAGGTCATGTATACCAAACATGTATTCGTCAATCAGCGTAGTCTTGCCTTCCTTAACCCGATAGCGACCATAACGCTTGTTCTTCGTAGTTTTCAACACACGGCCCTTGAAAGTCAATGTAATCGTTTCACCCACTTTGGTCATTTCAACTTTCCGTAATGCATCCAACCGTGCTTCCGCATATTCTGCCTTCAAAGACTCCAGCTTAACACTGGTTGCTTTAATCTTAGCTGCGAGTGTGTCAAATTTGCTCATTTTTTGCTCCGTTTTGCGAGTTGATAAGTGTATTATATACCCAAAACCATTTAATGTCAACCTTTGTAGGCGATGACACGGACATAAGTTTGGTGTGTATAGAGAGAAAAAGTAGTATAAAGTTTGGGAACAGACTTGGTGAAACCTGCTTCTTGGAAGAAATCACGGGCTTGATGAATCACTTCATCAGCATGATCCGGGTGAACCGGAAACACAACTGTGCGGCGAGTTGGGTCATTCTCAGTGGTCTTATCGGTGTAAGTATTTCCTGGTAGATTAGCACCGGATGCTTTGAAAGCAAGTTTCAACAATTTACGGGCTTCTATTGTAGATGCGAACATTTTAAAAATCCTTTAACTAACTGAATAAGACTCTATTATATAGCCAAAACCATTTATTGTCAACCGTTATTTTCTAATAAAATTCCTGCATGGTGTATCCTAGCGTACACATCATTTCCAAATTCCCATCCGGGCGGCATAGTAGTTCGCAATCTTAAAATATTATCTAAAGTATTAGCTTCATCATCACTTATTTTGAGAATTTTATTATTAGTTTGAAAAAGCAGTGCCACTTCCGTTACTGTAGAACCTGCGTTAAACATTTTAATAGCCTCACGCATCATCAAATCACACGGCACCATATGTTCACGGTAAGCATTTTTACCATTTAATTCTTGCTGCCGTCCCTTAATACTATATCCGATAGTAACCTCATTATCCAATGCATCGAACCCGCCATACCCGCGTGATATAGCCCATGGCTGACCCCTTGTGATTGCATTTTGTAATGTCTCAGCAATAAAAATATAAGTTTCATTGGGCTTAAATTGAACACCCAATCTAGCGTATGCTTGGCGTTGTACAATTCCATCAATATCTTCAATATATTTTACAAGTGTCAAAAATCCTTGAAGTATATTATCTTGCAATTCAATCAAGAGGTGTTTGGCATTTGCTTTAATAATAAGCATTCCACACGACTCTAATTCTGTTTTAAGCAATTCAAGTTTTTCAGAATTGAGACCTTGTCCAGCAACATAACTAGTGATAGACTTTGATTTTTTAATTTCTACTTTTACTTTGTTGCGGGTACGCATAGCGTAGATATTAGATGGGATTTTATCCAAACGCTGGTCTACTGCTTCATATCCGTGCTTATCACAAAAAGATTTAAACACTATGAAATCAAGAGGCATTGCACTCATCTAAAACCCCATTAATAATCTGACTATGAATTAACTGTACTATAGGGACTCAAATCTTCCCCATATTGGTCATCTTCCAGAATGTCATACACAAAGTGCAGTGGGATGCCCAATCGTACAGATACTGTGACCGGGCTATAGCCCTCTTCCAACATATCACGGATACTTAGATCCAAGTCAGCCATTTTGCTCATTTTGAATTACTCACACTAGTTTTAAACAAGATTCCAGACAATGTAGAAATACCCCAAGCCTGAACCCAAGACACTTCGTTGACACCGACAACGGCTCCAACTAGTGCGTTATTCCAGAGCCACATCACGGGCCAACTTAATAGAAAACTAAGAAATACAATACCAGCAATACCTGCGATTGCGGCACCAATAACAACAAAAACGTTATCCATGATTTACTCCTTAAGCGGCAGACAACATGTTAGCCGGGACACGCCATGTATTCAATGGACCAGTCTTAACAATAACAAATTTGCGATTGATTTTTTGTACATCACCTGTGATTACCTGACCACTGCGGCTGTTAGTGAATTTCACTTTGGTACCGACAGTCAGGGTGTACTTGTTTTTCTGTGCGATTTGGGCACGAGCAAAACGAATTGCATCACTGATGCTAGTCAGTTGGTCATTGGTAAAGTTACCTGCTAGAATAGCACGGTTGATTTCAGAAATGTCAGTCATAAAAACTCCTTTAGTTAACTGATTAAGACTCTATTATATATCCAAATCCATTTAATGTCAAATTATTTTTTCAGGTCTTGCTCAATTTTATTGAGAGTTTCCAAAGATTCCAGACGGGTTAGCAAAAGACTGTAACCCAAATAAAATATAAAACCAATAGCCCCGAGACCAATTGCGGTGCCGATTGTTTCACGCGGAACATGAGCAAAGATCCAATCAATGGACAACGAGACTCCTGCTGCAAACGCTACAAGACCAACCAACTGTAATAGTGCTTTAAGTTTAAGAGACATTTTTGTTTTCCTTTTTAAGTTAATATATGTAGTATACACCCAAGACCATTTAATGTCAAGTTTTGGGGGCGTATTTTTGTGTCAATTCTTGGACTTCTTCTACTGTGGCTAGCCCCAAATCAATCAATCTTTTCTGTTCCTGATTGATAGCAGACCGTTCAGTCATGCCCTTCTTCCAAACAGAGTGGTCATCACTATAGTCAAAATACCAATCATGGGACTTTAATAGTTTTTCCAAGATGGCGAGAGATTCGTTCATATCAAAACTCCTGTTTGGAATGCTTAGGTTTGCGTTTGTACAATACTTTGGATTGTACGGATTTTGGCTTGAACGGAGTGTTGTTTTGAAACAACACATGGTGAGCCCGATGTTTGGGCTGTTCAATTTTGAATGAGAGTATTTGCTTTTTCATAACCCATAGTATAGCAGATACTCCATTTATTGTCAAATACTAAATTCCACTCTAGTGACGTTTTTTGTAGTGAAACTGCGCCATTCTTGTTTCTCTAAATCGTACACCCGAATACTAGTTGTTGATTCTTTACGAGGTGTTTTACCTTCTTGTAATGGTTTTGCTTCGGGTAATAATTCTGGTTTCAATGTACAATTCATTACACGCTCAGTACCATCCTGTTTAGTAAAAGTAACTGTAACACTTTCATTAATTTTAAGCATTCCAGTTAACCAGTTACTAAACTTATCCCATTCTTTTTCAGACCAATCTTTTGTTGGGTGATAAGGTTTCTCTAGTACATCAATCGTTTCCATTTTGTTCTTCCCATGTAGTAAAAAAGTTTTTCATTTTTAGTTCTTTTTCCCACTCATCGGCGTAATCATTATCTACATCACACAAGGCAAATGCTTCCTTCCTAGTCACTACACGATGGCTAACAATTTGTTCCCCAAGATGTTCCTGACTAAACTCTTTTGCTTCACCCATCGTTACAGTATCCAACGCCCATTTAACCTTATCATTACCATAGTCATCAATACCAACTGGAACTTCAACCATGTAACGGGTACGAAATGTGCTTACCGCTTCAACTAACACCCATTGTTTCTCCTCGGATGCTTTCTTTCTAAGACTAAATGACCCGTCTTTATTATCTTTCCATTTAAGGATATCACCAATTTCAAATCCTTGAGATTTCATCAGGTCATCCGGAAGTGGAAGAATCAAATCACCTGTCTCTGGATCTTCCTGTAATGTTGCTACCCAAGAGTTATCACCTGTCTTAACCCATCCAGGATCAAGTTTACTTGGTTCAATTTTAGATTCAATTTTCTTTTTACCCATGATATTTCCTTAATTAATTAACATACGAACAAGACCAACACTATCAATAGTCACTAACAACATATAATTGGCAATCATACCAAACGACTTGCGAGTATAACTAGCCCAAGCATACATAGCGCAACCAGTGATCCATATAGGATAAAGAATGAGAAGGGGTGGTTGTGGTACCGTGAGCGCCATTGTGACCGAACACCCGACACTAATAATCCAAGCCATAACTTCAACGACAAAACGAAGAGGGTTTGTTGAATAGTCATCTTTGATGTAATTGTAAATGTTAAGCAATATTAAGTTCATGTTCAGCAATTACATTACGCAATACTTCCTCAACCATTTTGTTCAATGTGATATCACGCTTATGTGCTTCCATTGCTAATTTTAGCATAGTATCATTGTCTAAATCAATTGGCACTTGAATGCGAGTATCAAACTTTTCACCATTAAACATAGCTGTTGCCTTTTCAATGAAATCTTCTTCTGTTTCCAAATCAACCCACTTGATATCATCCCATGCTTCATTAGGATCAATGCCACGATTGGTTGCTTCTTGTTTGTATGCTTCCTGATGTTCTGGATTAATGTAACGATAGGGCTTTGGTTCAACATTCCAAGAACCAACCACTGGGCTAACACTCACCTCATATACTGTTTGTGTGTCAGTATCAAATACTACATATCCACACGCATATTCGCTAGTGTAGTCAATACTACGGGTATTAGATCCATAGCAATCCCAAAGATAATCACCACCGTCGGTGATTTTATGTTGAAAGATATTGTTTACTTGTTCAAGATTCATGTTATAGCTCCAGTTAAGATATGTTATTGTACACTAAGTTTGGTATATAGTCAATTGAATTGGGTATCATTCATAGTTTAAGCAATGCCCACATTGTAGTTTTTTCTAAATCACTTAGAAATTCTGGATAAACATTGTCCAGTTGATAATCATAGATTGTTTTATAACCTTTTTCTATTTTTGACCTAACCAATTTATCTAGGTCCCATCCTTCACGATCCATTTTGGTTTGAAGTTTATGGCCACGGCGTCCCCAGAAGATTAATACTTTAGGCCGACTGTTTGTTCTATCTTCTATATAGATAGCACCCCAAACTTTGTCTGCACCATCTTTATTGTTCCAGCCAATGAATTTGTAGTCAATCATTGTTCAACTTCCTCTATCGGTTGATCAGGGATGTTTTCTGTATCACCTTCACTAGCAAAAACAAATCCCAAATCTAACATCTTTTTTTCTTCAGCATGAGTACAGCGAGGACGGTATATAAACAGTCGCAAAGTAAGGTTATCTTTGCTATAGTAAACTCTATACCTAACTTGTTCCTCATTCAGGATCTTAGCAAGTTCCTGAAATGTAAAACTTTCAGGCCAATCTTCTTTTACACTAGACCTAGTCTTTTCATAATAGAAATCTTGCATACGATGTATGTTGGAACCTTTACCCCAAAATATATTTTGCTCACACCATGCAATCTTTCGGTCAAGCATTTCAATAGTGATTTCGTTGCTCATTCTTTAACTCCGAAATGTTTTAGTATATTCTGCTCACAATGAACAGGTATGTACGTTACTGAATCTTGAACCCAATGTCTTTCTGGGGTATGCGGTAGAGTTTTAGCAACTAAAGCACATTCCCGCACAATCAACTCGGCGAACTTTTCGTAATTGAAATTAAGACCAAATTCATTGTGTTCCCAACATTGGGGTTCAAGTTCTTTAATTCGTTTGTTCATTCCGTTTTTCCTCTTCTTCTGATTGCTGCTTGCAACGAACAAAAATCGTCATGTGCTTTACGGGTTGTCTCTGCGTGTTTGTTGCTATGACAATGAATAGACCACCACTTTCGTGCAAATTCTTCAACCTCCCTAGCACACTCCTCTATAATCAACTCGGCGAACTTTTCTTGGTCAAACCCAAACTCTAGTAACTCACCATTTACCCCGTAAGTTTCAATTCGGCACTGTTCAGCAAGTTTTTCAATTTGTTCGTTCATTCTAAAACTCCATATTCTGCTTGAAGGTCATACAATGCTTTACGTACCTTTACTGCAACTGGTTTATACTTGTCAGGATGTATAGGATGATAGGTGTATTCCATACCCGCCCATGTCTTGCTACCTGTCAATAATTTATCAACTTCTGCTAGAATTTGAAAGCGAGGATCCGCCCACATCTTGATTACATTATCAGGTACGATTGGTGTGTTCATTCTTCAACTCCGAAATATCGTAAGATATTTTTATGGTTATTTGCTTCCAAACAAATCTCAGCACATTCCTGCACAATCAACTCGGCGAACTTTTCAGGATCAAAGGCATCATAAACAACACCTTCGCCACCAAAGTATGCTCCAGCCTTAACCAGCAGTTTATCAATTCGTTCGTTCATTACTTTTTTCCAATCTTAGAAACAACTTCTACCTTGCTTACTTGTAATTGATAAAGAAACCTACGATACACTCGCAATGCGGCAATACTCATTGGATCTTCTTTACCTTCAAGTTCAGCAATCTTAGATTCTAATTCCTTTTCCTTGGCGCGGTGACGCTCAATGTCAGCATTGAGACCTTTTGCTTTATCCCAAAAGTATTTCATAATGTTCTCCTTACTTAATCCCGAATGTGTTCAATTCGGGACGCAATGTGTTAATCAATTCTGTTTCACGGGCATGAGCAGGACGCTTGCCACGAACAACTTCAATAACACCGAATATAAAACGCTCGGCACCACGTTCACGCAATGCACAAGACAGACCCCAATTCTTACGCTCAGTCAAGGCCCGTTGCATATGCTTTTGCATACGACGGCGTAGTGTGCGAAACACATTACCCTTGAATGACAACGCAGTAAGACCAATATAATATTCTTGTGTAACTACATCTTGTATGTAGTATATCACTTGATTACGGTCTGTTCTACGCTTACGGGCGATTTTCGAGTTCATAAGTGTATTATATACCCAAAACCATTTAATGTCAACCGTGGGTTTCTAGTAAGGCCGAGACGAATTCCGTGTCGCTATCCCCTAGGTCCTTATCTGTTGTAAAAACGCAACAGTTTCCAAACTTGGCCAACTTGCGGCCTGCATCGTCATTGTCGCAAACTGTGATAACTTTGCGGTTAAGACAGGTTAACCAGTTTCCCAAGTCTTGATTGGGGTTGTTAGATAGCACGGCCAACGCACTAAATCCACGCTCAGTCAACCTGGCCGCATCAAACACCCCCTCACACACAAACACGACTCCGGGGCTTAAATGTAGACTTTCTACGCCCCAGACTGTCTGGGTGGGCTGATTTCGGTATGTGAAATACTTGCCCTGTTTGGGATTATTCTGTGGTTTTTTCTCGCCCAAGGGGCGATATTGCTGATATCCGATTAATTGGCCGCTTAGATTCCACAAATAGAATGTAGCAACACCTTCAACTTCATCAAGCACGGGCCTGTGAAGTTCTAAGTCTAAGTGACGAGATTTTAGGTGTTCTCTCAGCATACTCACAGTATACACCCAAAACCATTTATTGTCAACCGTTATTTTCGGGGGATTCTTTAGGGATTTCTGTCAGATACTCATAATTGGTAGTATCTATGTTCTCACGCAAAACAATAGCCCCGTTCTTTAGATGAAATCTACGGGCCACGTTTGTCTTAGGGCTTAGTGTCACAAATCTTGTAACACTAGGATATTGTGCTTGAATTCCTTTTACCGCTTGATAAAGCAAATCTCTACCTTTGCCACTTTTGTAACTCCATATGGTATAAAATATGGCGGTAGTAGGAACACTTGAGGTTTTACTTAACCCTTCAACATCTTCAGGAACAAAATCATGGAAGCTAACACAAACCATTGCTTCTGGATTTTGTTCTTCATCAGTTAATGCTGCTACAACCCTACCATCGCTAACTCTAAAATCTTTAGAGATTTCAGGGCGTACAGGATCGTCTTTTATAAAACTTAATAATGTGTGTGAAAGGTCTGTGATGAATTGAAACATGATATTCTTATTTATACGTATATTATAATTATTAAATTAAATCCAAAAAAGTAGGGCCCTAAGACCCCACTATGCTAACTTATCTATATTTTGTCCTGCCCGCATCATTCTGCGGTTTGCCTCTATTCTATGTATTTCATTATCAATAAGGCGTTCTTTAATATGACGGTCATTAACAATCATTTCCCTATGACGTTCTTCATTACGAACCAATGCAGTATGTTGCTGAATTGCTGATGCTGCTAATGTTACTTTATTGAATGTCATAGGTTGCCTTTTCTTTTATTTATCACATAGTTGGGCCATTGCCGTTTTTGAAGCCAACTGACCCACCTTCTGCCTCGATCCGTTTAATAACATCTTCGAATAAGATAGGAGTAAAGTCAGTTTGCTCAACACAAACACAATGATAGCGAACGTCTGGTTCATCACTATACAGAACTTCTCCGGTTCTAGCATCAACCCCACGTGCTTTCTTTACACGATTAGAATGTAAATGTCCGTGAATGTTGGTACCAAATCTACCCAAGCTATCACTATGCAACGGAATATGACTTAAAATCATTCCGTTCATAACATGATATGCTCTTAATTCACGGAAGTACCTACTATATTCCACATCAGGGAAGATATCGTGATTGCCACGAATTAAAACTTTATCACCGTTTAAGCGAGCCATCGTTGGTAATGCTTTGCGATTGATAACCACATCACCCAAGTGATATACTTTGTCGTTTGGACGAACTGTATCGTTCCAACGTTTAATCATTTCCTCATCCATTTCATGTGGATCAGTCCATGGGCGAATCTTTGTTACTCCGTCACTCTCTGTAAATCTACATACTCCGGCATGCCCAAAGTGTGTGTCCGATACTAAAAATACTGCTGGCATATTATTTCTCCTTCTTTACTCGGCCGATTCTACTTGCCTTGTTCCAAGTGTATGCTACTCCATCAGGAGTCTTTCCATCAACTACACTATCAACACCGAATCGTCCTACAAATTCCATTCCGTCTGGGCCACGAATAGTTACAAACTGCCCGTACGCCTTTGCTGTGTCCATTGCACTATTCAACGACAAACAACTAGCAAGGGGAAACCCTTCTTTTGTTATTACTTTATACACTATGCTATCATCCAATCCATGTCATCTTCTACTTGTATACTTTCATCACCGTCGTATTCTACTACACGAAATTTTTTACCTTCTTCTATCCATTCTACCTGTAAACTAATCAATCCAAGTGTATATATGCCTGGATACTTCAATTCTACATAAGTAGCCAATTCATCATACTGTCCCTTCTCTACAAGTTTTACCATTGCAGGGTCAAATAATATCTCTGGATGGTCTTGATTCCATGTGTACCATCCAGCACCAAAGTCAGGGCTGTATAGTACCGCTACTTTTCCGTTTTTAATTAATTTACGCATAGTCATAGTATATCACCTTCACCATTATTTGTCAAGTTATGGCAATGCCCGGATGAACCGGGCATTTAGAGAACAAGTGCGTACTTTCGCAGAGGCACCTGCCGTGTTACTCTATTTAGCTTACGCCAAATCGTAGCGACTATTCATCACGGCCTTAAGCATAATTGCTTCAGGCGAGAATGCATCTGGGTCTGCACCCAATACGCTAGCAGCGATTGCTGGGCTGAATCCTGACACAAGAGCGGTACCACCCTTGTCAAACTCAACTGGAGCGTTTCCGCTAGCATTCAAGTTCCAGAAAACTACCTTAGGCAAATCGTAACCTGCTTCGGCGTACTTACGTGCGATCATTTCCATTGCACTGTCATCATACTTAACGCAGGCGTTAAATTGCATGTCGCTGAAAATCATCAAAGTTTCAGGCATTTCTGCTTGTGATACCTTGTTCTTAACAGCAGTGTCAAGGATTTGATTGAACGCACCATGTAGGTTTGTACTCATACCCCAATCAGAACTGACCATTTGGTCAATCTTTTGGTTGATTGAACCCTTAAGGTTCAACAACTTTGGCTTGTCGCTGAAAGTCAAGAAGCAGTCCTTGAACTTACCCTTGTTCTTATCAGCAAAATACAATCCCAAGCTAACTGCGATTTCTAGGCAAGTAGTAGAACCCTTCTTCCCTGCAATGCAGGTCATAGAGCCACTAACGTCAACTAGAGGCAACACGCTTGAGTCACCAACGTAGTTAGGCAATGCATTCCATTGTGCTTCAATAGCATCCAACTCAGTCTTAGACCAAGTTGTAGCACCGTATCCACTGATACGACCCTTCAACACATCGTGCGGGAAGATTGCGTTAGCATTGATCTTCACACCTGCTTCACCCTTAACCAACTTAGTGATGTACTCAGCATAAGTTGTACCATGACGACCGAAAGCCTTCTTGTAACGACTATGCGCTACAGATGGAACGTGACTGTAGTTGATGTTATCCCAGTCATTAGAACACATTTGTGTTTCAACAACAGTAGTCATACCAACAAGAGTCTTACGATATTGCTTTGGAGTCATACCGTAGAAGTCACGAATTTCAGCCGCGATCTTGCCCTTACGCGGAGTCCACTTAGCAGCGAGTCCGTTATTTTGACGCAAGTAGTCACCAAGCAATGTGTAAGCCTTAGCCTTCATATCCTTAGTTTGAAAAACTAGCAAATCGTCAAAACGACCAAGTTCTGGTACCTTAGACATAAGACGAGCAGCATCAGCTGGGTTAGTCTTTTCCAAGTGCAACATGACTTGACGGAACAATTCACGTTCACCCGCACCACCACGAACATCACGTGCCCATTGGACGATACGTAATGCTAGGTCTGCATTTTCTACATAAGCCGCTGTGAATTGCGGGATGATGTTCTTACCACGGCTTGCACCGATGTTATAGAACAAATCAACACATGCGTTAGCGGTTGATTCACGAGCCTTCATACCATTAGTGGTACGAGCCTCTTGGTTTAGTATTGCGTTTGCGAATTGCATAGTTTTCTCCTTTCTGTGAGTATTGTTTGCAACAGGGTGCTGTTTTGCTTGATTTCAAGTAAAGTTTTTAAATTTGCTGGAAGCACCCTAATATAAAAAACAGGATCGTTTTGTACTTTTTTATTCAAGTGAGAAATCCAAACTCACCTTGATAGGCTTGAAGTTATCTTTGCCCATCATCCAGTAATGGTTAAATTGCTGAACCGATCCTTTAATCTTTCAATACGTGTATTATACAACAACATCCAGTTGTTGTATATGTATTTTGGGTAAATTATCTTAATTGTTTAAGATATTCACGGCCGACTAGGCCCTTTTCAATTTCCATTAATGCAACTACTGATGGTCCTGCACTAGTAGGTTTATCTAGTTTAGACTTGTGTCCGCGCTTGAGTTCCCTAACCCTAGCACAAGCGATTAGAACCATTTCAAAACGATTACCAATCATCTCTACAGCCTCTTGGCTAGTGTATCTTGCTCTGCTTTCAGACATAATATCTCCTAGTTAAAGATGTTATTATACAGCAGAATTGGTTATAAGTCAACTGTATTCGGGTAACAGTATTTCTGGTTGCCTACCTTGATTGGCGGGTATGTTTATGTGAGTAAGTTTATCAAAATATTGCGGGAAGTAATCTGGATGTTTGTTAACAAATTCTTCATAATAATCTTCTATTTCATCTATATTAGATATCAAATTTTTATGATTACCTTGAAATTTGCTATACGGAATAGATATTATCTTGTTTGGTACGTTGAATAGTTTGGAAATATTAGTAATTTTATATTGAAATTGTTCATAATATATTGTTTTCAAATCACCAAAATATTCATTCTGTATATCTGTTTTTTTGATATACATATCCAAGGCGTGTTTCATTTTATTAATATCAATATTAAATTTATTCAAATTTCTACTAAATAAAACAGTTTCATGGTTATGCCAAACTTTACTACGCACAGCAACTATTAACGAAATCATAGAATATAGCACGTCGGCTCTTTCTAAAGAAATAAATTGTATGTTTTCTTGTTCGGCTGCTATTTTCAACCAAGTTTTATCCAATACTACATATGGTTCTGTATACATAGACATTACCGAATATTGATTGATTTTAGAGAGATTATTTAAGGTATCTATACGACTTAAAAATATAGATTTTTGTTCCTCAAGGTTATCCTTTTTATAAATTAATTCGGAAGCTATAGCCGGAGTTCCATTTTTATGTACTATTGCATGTTCAATATCAACTATTACATCCGGGGGAATTATCCCGGGATTGAACCACTCGGTTAAATTATGTCGATTTAATATATTGCTCAAGTAATAACGTAATACATGTGATCCTGATCTTGGTTGAAAAATTATACAAAGATGCTTGTTATTTTTTATTTCTATCATTTTACTAAAAAGTATTGAAAAAATAAGTAAAGTATTGGGGCGGAATCGGCGGACACCAGCAGGATTTGCTGCCTGCGGCTGTGTCACAGGGAAGCCTATATTTTCCACAACTTGTAACACATTCACGAACTAGTTGTTGATAGCAGGTTGTGAATGACATCAATTTTAATATTGGATCATCTGCTGTTAGCAGCGTAGCGTCAAAAGTTGACGGTAAATGTACAATTGTAAAAGTTGTTTCTATTGGGGATAGTGATTCATCTGCAGGATAAAAGGTAACTGGTATTTCATATGTATCGTGATCTGATGCTGGTTCAGTTTTCATATTCATATGAATTAAATGTCCATTTATAGATACTCCTTCGGGTAAAGGAGATTTCAATTCGTATGCTCTGGCTAAAGGTTTTGCAAAATAGAAAGCCTCAGGTTGATTGGTAACTTGTACAAAACTCTGAGGTTTTTGTAGTTGATCAAAATTTCCATTAATATAACTAGTCATAGATTTATTGTAATTTTCCCAATTTCTAAAAGTAGTGATTGCATTAACTGAACTACTATATTTAGAATCAGACAAATCAAGTAATCCTGCTCTACCAAAATTTACCATGGCTGGAATAAACATTCCATTATCCGGATTAGAATAAATATCTAACATATTAGCATGTTGCTGTTGTAGTTGGCCGACATAGTACGCAATTGATGCGGACTGTATTGCTGCTGCTATACTAGTACCACTTACAAATCCATATCCTCCACCTGCTTTGGCAGCATAAATTTTATTTCCTGGTGCCCAAATATCTAACGCCCCACTATTAACTACATTTGATGTTAGACTTGTGATACCGGGATCAGTATAATCAGAAAAATCACAAGGCATAAAATCTTCTTGATATGCACCAACGGTAATCACGTTTGGCATTGAAGCAGGTGTTACATTTTCTATGGGAACACCGGAGTTACCTGCTGCGACTACTACAGCAGCACCGGCAGTTAATAAATGTTTTATTTTATTTTCAACATATGTGTTTTTAGGAATAGCCCAACTTATATTGATAACCGAAAGATTTGCCCCTGATTCACCTATAGAATTTATTATTGCATCAAACGCATATAGCAAATCACTATGTTTAGTAGGTGTACCCTCATCATTAAGTACTTTTACAACTTTAATACTACAATCTGTAATTCCGCATGTATTTCCTAATATCACACTTGAAAGAGCAGTACCGTGTCCAGTATAATCATTAAAATCATTTGGAATTATTGAATGCAACAACGTTATATCTTTGCCGACAAATTCTTCATGTGAAATATCTATGCCGGAATCAACAACATAAACATCAATGCTTTCCCCAAAAACAGGGACAGTTGACGAATCTGTTGACAAATCTATGTTTTCAATAGAATACACTTTCCACCAATTTTTTTCATCCGAATGTACTGTTGTAGTTGATTCAGTTGAAGTCATAAAATTATACAATGGTTTAATTTCTAATAAGTTAATTGCCGTTTCATCATCATTTTGTACCAATTCAACTATAGATTCAAACGAAGGGGGTTCCGTACTGGCTTCTACATGATACACCTTATTAAGGTTATCAAATTTCCCTAGTACCGTGCAATGGTAGGAGATTAAATACTCCTGAATATCTTCATCTGAAGCATCGTCTTTAAAATCTATCAAATAATGTGTCATGTTTTATCTCTTTAAAATATAAATTTTTGTAAATGTAAATGTGTTTTGCACCATTTACCTGCTTTTTCGTACGGGTACCTAAACAACAAATCAAAAATTCTTTTGCTAGGTTTATGAGCAAATGTCAATCTTGTAATTGTATTTATTCTACTATAGTATTTATCATAATAATTTTTTAATTCCTCAAATCCGGTGTATTTAAGAGGGGGTAATATTATTGGAAAGTCACTTCTATGATATTTGTTTATTATATTAGTAACCGTCACGGATATAGCGGGTGTAGTATTGTCTGGTGCAGGAAAAGAAAAGGCTAAATTTGAATTATGCGCTAGAAAAAAAGGAATAATTGTCTTATTTTTGGTTGAAATTTTTAATGAGTATCTATGCATCCCAAACAATGTATAATTTACAGCCCAACCTTTTCCATAAATATTACCATTATTAATTTCTGGTTTTGATATATAATTTCCGCTGAATAACACTGTACCAGATTCTATTAATTCTGACATTTTCATATGGGTACAAATTTGCGGACTAGAGCAATCATATTCATTTGCGTAAAAATCTAACTCATTTTCCAAAAAATTGATTACATCAAAGTCTTTATATTCAACTGTTAGATTTTGATTTTTTGCAAAAGTTTCCAAAGTTTTTAAATCATGTTCATTAAAAAATATACCTTCTGATATATAACGAATAGAAACAATGTTAAATGGAACATTTGCTTGTAGCCAGCATGAAATCATTGCCTGACTATCTTGTCCGCCACTACACATCAATGTATATGGCCCGGGATAAGTTTTTTCAATATTTTCTACTGCTATTTTTGCACATTCTGCTACCGGCAAATCACTGACTGAGTGATTACTCAAATCTATATACAAATATTCACCCGGTGACCAAGTTGAAGATAAGTTTTTCCCCCAACCATATTTTATCCAATCATTTTCACCAAGCTGCCACATATAATTACTCAATCCTACTAGGGAATATAACTACCTGCCATTTGTTTACTGGACAGCTGCTGCTTGATAATTTTGTTTTGGCATCCACTGCACATCCACATTTCTTACATTGTCTAGTAAAATGTAACAGGTGTTCGCATGAATTACACATCTCTATTCGTTGTTTTTGTATTTCTTCACTTGCGATTGATTTATCAACTAATAATTTCATTCGTTGTTTAATTTTGTCTAAAAACTGCATAATATTACCTCTTATATATTTATGTCATTTATATTTAGCTATATTAAATACATCAATGATACTTAACATCACCTTTGGAGAAATTTACCAAATTTGGAATATTCATCTTTGGCCCACTAGAGAAAGTACCATAGAAACTCATAGTGCTATGAATTTTTTAGGGGGATATGATATGCAAAATATGATATCTACTCCTACCTTTTTTGGTTACAAATTAGATAACAAAATAGTAGGTGTCAATAGTGGTCACTTGTGCCACGACAATTCTTATCGATCTAGGGGATTGTTTGTATTTCCGGAATATAGAAAACAAGGCATAGGAAAAATACTATTAGTTGCTACTATTGATAAAGGAATAAATGAGGGTGCTAACTATATTTGGAGTTACCCCAAAAGGTCTAGTTGGCCCACGTATGAAAGTGCAGGATTTAGTCTTGCCTCATTGTGGGAAACTAGTGAATTAGATGTTAATGCCTATTGCAAACTTATCGTTTGATGCCGTAGAAGTACAAATCCTGATGTGGGGCGCCTATTTCAAATTCATATGCTAAAAACATGTTGTCAAGGTCCATGTTCTGTACAAAATCTTCTACTGTTAAGTTTTTGTAATATTCCCATCCTATGCCTGTGGTCAATGGACTATCTTGTGGACTAGTACGAGTGGTGCCATGTTCTGGTCTACCTGTAGTGGCACAAGTCATAAAAATTAAACCTTTGGGCTTAGTCATTCTATGCATATTATTAAATGTCTCTACCCAATGAGGATTATGTTCAAAACATTCACAACTACCTACAGTATCGTATGTTTCGTTTGGATGATCTAAATTTTGACCTTCACAGACTAAATCAACATCTTTACCGGGCCCAACATCAATGCCCAAATAATCACATTCAGTAAAGAACATTCTTATTGATCCATTGATATTAAGACTTCCAACTTCTAATACTTTTTTATTAAAGAATTGAGTTGGGTATTTTAATTTCAATTTTTGTATATAGTTGAATTGTTGTTGATGGGCCATATTTTTACTTTATCTTTGGAGCGGGATAGGAGAATCGAACTCCTGTCCGAACCTTGGCAAGGTCCCGTTCTACCATTTAACTAATCCCGCTTATTGGTGGAGGCCATTCTTGAGGTATCCCCTGTGAAGTAGATCACTACTCACCTGTTACATCACAATCGTGTACTATTACCTGCCCTAAGGATTAGCTAGCTACCTTAGCGACTCATACTGGATAATGTAACTTATCCGCTGTCTCTTGGTACCTCGTTGGAGAATTGAACTCCCGTATCCACCGTGTAAGGATGGCGTTCTACCATTAAACTACCGAGGCCTTATATTCTCTTAAATAACTATTTCTTTTAGTTACCTTCTTATACCTACTACCTTTTCCTTTACTACCAAAATTCTCTGTTTGAGTGTGGCAGTTAGGACAAAGTAATCTTACATTATTTGGGTAGTTATTATCACTATCACCGTCTATATGATCTAATTGTAACACAAGTGGCTTGTTATTCCAATTACCTTCTTGTCCACATTCAGAACATTTATCCCCAAATAATTCTTTTAAATACCTTTTTAAATTTCCACCTTGTCCGCTTTCAATTTTAGGAATTGATATCTTTTCCCATTGATATTTAGAATTACATGCTATGGAACAAAATTTATTTGTTGTTCCGTGATTGTATCTCATTTCTTTCTCACAGCATAAACATTTAAATATTGTATTATACTTAGAGTCCGGTTGTTTTCTATCAATTGAATATCTACTTGCTCTATCTTTATGCGCTATTTGGTGTGCATTTAATGCTCTATGGTTACTAAACTCTTTATCACATTGACTACAGTTGTACATAATTATCTCCTTGCTCAAGTATTTATCATAGTTGAACAAAAAAGACACTCTACCACTGAGTTAACGAGGCTTATCTTTCATACTTAATCTGTGCAATGAATCAATCATTATTTCAAAATTTTTCGGAGTCTCATTGTTTAATTCTTCTATATCTAGCAACATTAAATATTTCCCGTATTTAATAATAGCTTGATTTATTTCTAATAAAAATTCTTCTTCTGATTGGGTCGTTTTAATTTTCCCTTGTCGATATAATCGTTTGAGCCAAGAAAATACCTTTAAGGATACTGTTTCATGTTGGATTTTAAACGAACCATCTTTCGCTGAGATTATAACTGCTTGTATACTAGAAGGTTTCATCCATTCAGGAATTTCCTTATCTAATAGCCAACCACAACTAAATGTCTTGCAAGGTATTTCCGGTCTATTTTCATAGATAGTACAACCTTTATCACTAACATAGTGACATTTTTGTCCAGGATAAAAATAATGTTCGTTTGCTTTGCCTGCTAACCAACCGTCACAACAAACTGTGCATCCATCACAATTTCTTTCTGCTGAAACAATTGGTATAACCGTATTCATTAAGCAGTACGTTGAATCAAATGATAGCCGAATTGTGTTTGTACCGGGCCACTAATTTGACCAACATCAATACCAAACGCAACATCTTCAAAAGGCTTTACCATTTGTCCACGCTGAAAACTTCCTAAATCTCCACCATTCTGTCCACTAGGACACTTGCTGTGAATCTTTGCTAAGGCTGAAAAATCCTCACCCATTGAAATCTTTTCTTTTAATGTAACCGCTTCGTTCAATGATTGAACTAAAATATGTTTTGCTCTTACTTGCATTGTTTATCTCCTTCTTCAGTATTATACAATGTTCTCACTATATAGTCAAATGCTTCTTGCTCATTTTGGGCATCCTCAATATCTTTTCTTGAGGGCTTACGAAATATCTTATCAAAGTTAGATCCAAATTCATTTTGACTTACACTATACGGTCTTGGGCTACTACCTTTACTCATAACAATTTCCTTTCAATGGTCTCGGTAGGAAGAATCGAACTTCCGCTCCTGCGTCCCAAACGCAGAGTGATACCATTTCACCATACCGAGAATTATTTCTTTCTAATTTTCATTCCAACAAACGTGCCGCAGAAAGCGCCAAGACATGCTGGAATCAATAACATATGATCACTAGTATAGTTAATTACTGCAATACTTGCAATGAAAAAAACTACCACTGCCCATACACTTGATTTTAATGCCTCATCATTTTGAATTGCTCTTAGATAATATGTGTAAAACACATCAGTAAAGAACAGGGCAAGAAATGTAGTTATGTATTCAATCATTTAATGTTTGGTTGCAAATTTACTGCTAACCATTGCTTTTAATAAAACTAAATCACTTTCTGATTTAATTTCAATTACATCATCAATATCTTCATCATCTTCCCATGATTCGGGAGGATATTGTAAAAATGTAAATATTGTTCTCCATGTGATTTTTTTATCTTGCGTGTAGGCTAACTCCAATAAATCTAATATAGAGTTTGCTACTTGCTGGGTTTTAAAATCTAATGGATTCATATTTACACTAGTTATTGGATGCGGGACTTGGATTTGAACCAAGGATTGCAAAGGCTTATGAGACCTCGCCGGTGACCGGGCCCTTCCCGCGTAATTATTTATCGTATTCATGGTGCGTGATAAAAGATTTGAACTTTTGACCTCTACCGTGTCGGGGTAGCGTTCTTCCATGCTGAACTAATCACGCATATTTAACAGGATACATTTTTAACGACTTTTGATCTACCATTGATCTACAGTATTGCTACTGATGGGACTTGAACCCACAACCCAAAGTTTGGAATGTTAAATGTTGCTGTTAGTATCCTAAAGTTGGTGGAGGATAACAGAATCGAACTGTTGCGAAAACCTTGCAAAGGTCCCAGGCTACCATTACATCAATCCCCCGAAATTTATTGACTGATTACTTATCTCATTATACGCCATCAGTCAAGGCGAGTTTTTGTGGTGCCCTAGGTCGGACTCGAACCGACACGCCTTTCGGCGCCAGAACCTAAATCTGGTGCGTCTACCAATTTCGCCACCAGGGCAGTTAATTATTTAATCTACTAACTATATCATCAAATGTTTCAGCAAAAGCTACAGAGATTATTAGTCTTGGACCAGAGGAAACATTTACTGTATGTGTGCAATCTGTTCTTACAAATGCACTTGGGCTTAATAGTCTTTCTTTTTTATCAGATGGCTCACCCATATAATCCCATCTTTCTTTTGTACTATTACCAGGGATACTATATGAATCATAAGTACTACCTGATTTAAGTGTAAATTTATTTTGTACTAATTGCTCGCTTCCCCAACTAATATCTTTCCACCAATACATAGTATCATCAATATTACCCTCGATCATTACATTGAATCTTGTTCTTATTGGAACTTGTTCATTATTAATTCGCATTATATCAACATGCGGATTACCTTCAAACCAAGTATCACTATTACTAGTGAATGCTATTATCCCTTGATAGATAATATTAAGATTATATTTTGATAGAAACTTAACTATTTCTCTACCCGGCGGGCTGATAGGTGATATCAGTTTTTCTGATTCAAGGTCATGATAGTAATTTTGATTAAACTTATGCTTATATATATTTTTTATATATTGTTTAGAAGCAAGTGAAAAATCAAAATTGGTTTGATAGTAGAACATACATTCTATTTAGTTGGCATCCCCCCAAGGACTCGAACCTTGACTAACGGTTTTGGAGACCGGTATGCTGCCATTACATTAGGGAGATATTTTATTTTTTATATAAACTATATCTAGGTTTGCTGCAAAGATTATTCTTTCTATATCAGATTGTGATTTTCTTACCATATGATAGGCTCGGGAAGGAAATACTAATAACATATTTGTTTTAGGCACTATTTCTAAATCTTTAAAAACTATAGGAGCACAATTTTCTTCTGCTTTTGCATAATAAACCACTGACCATCTACTACCACTATTATCTGAATGGCTATGCCATTGTGCATATTCTGTTTTATTATATATTGCCACCCAACTATCTAAAACTTTATTTACAGCTCCATCTCTATCATTAGTCTCAATTAACTTTAATTTATTCTCTATTACATTTATCAATGTGTTAAAATCTGATGTTTTTCTATGAGTATCATAATTACTATGCCAAGAAAAAAGATTTGATGTATTTGATATTGGATATTGTTCTTTGAACTTATAAATTAAATTTACAATTGTATCTGAATCTATTTCAGAAGATAAATCCAATTCATATATTTTATCTATATATTTTTGTTCTATTTCATGGGTGGGTAAAATTCTTTCTGTTGTTTTAACAGAGTCAAGTTTACTTTTTAATTTGTCAATATGATTCATTGTCTATTTACACTAGATATAACAGGATCGTTTTTTACGGTTTCAATTAAAAGTTGAATGTATTTATTTGCTGAACCGATCCTTAACTTGGAGGAAGATAACAGAATCGAACTGTCACCGTGTAAACAGTGGGACGGTTTTCAAGACCGTGTCCGCGCCATGCAGCCTATCTTCCATTATTCTATATTTTACTACGTAACCAATCGGCTACTTTATATAAGTCATCCGGCCCAACTACATTATGCTTTATTGTATTTGCCCTATGACTAATAAAAACAACATTGTCCTTAACATAACCCTTAGATGGAATAATTCTATCTAAAGACGGAGAAGTAGGCGACAACTTATTTGCTTCTCCAAAAATAAATGGCGTCCCAAAAATTGGGCATTTGTCAGTGGCGATAGAATCTAAAAAATTTAAATCTAAGTCAAAGGGTAATGATTTTTTCTTAGCCCTTAGTTTAGCATCTCTAAGATAGTATCTTAGCCGTCCTCGTCTATTTTCAATCATATACATTTCTTCCATTATTCTTTATTTATTACCATATAGAAACACACTATCTACTACGGATCCACGGTTTACGCAGACAATATGTTTTTATATGGTAGGGCCACCGAGATTCGAACTCGGATAGATCGGTTAAAAGCCGACTATTCTACCTTTGAATTATAGCCCCATATATTGGTCCCACATCACGGTAACGATCCGTGTTTTACCGGTTAAGAGCCGGTTACATCACCTTAATGTTTATGAGGGATAAGCAGTATTAAATTTTCTTTAATGTGCCATCCCTAAACCAATACATGGGGTTTAAGAATGACACTATCGTTTAGCACGTTTCATGTCATTACCTCTTTCGTTTAAAAAATCTATTATACAACATTTTAGGTTTGTTGTCAACCTTTATTTGGAGTGGGGAGCGAGATTTGAACTCGCGGATTTACAGTTTTGCAGACTGTTGCATTGGGCCGCTCTGCCATCCCCACACTATTACTTACGATCAGATTTGTCTCTAACTACCTTAACTTCACCTGCAAGTTGTGCTTGGATCATCATATTCTTAAATGCACTACGTTGATCCTTATCAACAAAACTAAACAATGCTGTCATTGTCTTGTTACGTTTAGATAGTTTAAAAGTTTTACCTGGTTTCATTTTATTTCCTTATTAAAAATTACATACTCTTGGCGGAGAGTGTGGGAGTCGAACCCACTCGCCCATTTCTGAGCGTCGGATTAGCAATCCGATGCCTTACCATCCAGCCCACTCTCCGAAATACTTGGTGCCTTCAACTGGACTCGAACCAGTAACCTAACGATTATGAGTCGTTTGCACTAACCAATTGTGCTATGAAGGCATTTACCATAATATAGTATACTCCCGGTGCTTGTCTAAGGCACCGTAACCATGTGGTACACCTTCGTTCGTACTATCTTTTCAGATAAGATAGTACCAATGTAGCACTTCATAATCTATATAATCATATCAGGGTAGGCTATATCCCCACATATAGACAAGAATACACTATATTATAATATTAGCAACAATTACTGCTCTAATATTTTTAGTAGAAAATGAATTAGAATGATACCTTCTAGCATCAAACATAATTGCTTTATTTATTTTTGGAGAGTATCTTTTATAGATTGTTTTTTTATCTGTATTATGATAACCTTCATAATACTCATTAAACAAAATAGTATCTCCTTCACAATCATTCATATATAAAATCATAGTTTTTGAACCCAATTTATGATTATCATAATGAGGCATTAAATATTGATCAGGCTTTATTTCTCCGGGCAATGAAAAATTTATTTTCATTTCTTGAATGTATTTTATATTCACTTCAAATTTACTCTCAATGAGTGGCTTAATATTAGCAAATTTATTATACATATCACTAACTACAGTGTTGTGTAGTATTAACGGGTGAGTAAGCATTCTGTCATTTTCTACATTTATATTACTATCATTTTTTATAAATAGTCTTTCTATTTCCTTTAAGGATGCATTAGTGTCGCTATTATATGTGGTTTTATAGCCGTATTTCCAATTTATTTCTCCGTTGTTAAATATAAGTTTACTCAGTCCATGGACTTCAAACTTATGAAAAAAATTATCAACTACTACAAAATCTGACATTTAATGTTTTATTTTTATTATTTGGTACGACTGACCGGGATCGAACCGGTACGCCCTTACGGACATCAGATTTTAAGTCTGAGGCGTCTACCTAATTCCGCCACAGTCGCATTTCATTTCACTATTATATATCATAGATAGATATATGTCAATTATTTAGGCTATAATCAGTTATAATCTAACCCAAATGACATTCCTGCCCTAGGTGTTAGCGGTATTACTGTATGATACATTTTTCTTGGTACATATATAAAATCATTTGGTTCTAATTCATACGTTACAGTAACATTATCATTAATGATCCATTTTGTTTTTCCAATCATTTGCCAGAATAAAACATCGGCTGTATCTTTATGTGTACCAAACGTGCCTGCTGTTTCTAAGAAAGAAATATAACAATGTGCAGTGCAGGATACTGATTTATCTAAGCACGATATTTTCTCACATAATTCAGAAATCCCGGGAACATTTTTTCCTTGGTGGAAAACAAATCCTGAATTAGATAATATCTTTACGTGTCGTTTCTCTACAACACTGTTGTTTAGTTCTTTTATTATATCATCCCACGTGGGCGGACATAAATTAACATTTTTAAAAAAATGATGTTTTTTATTTTTTCTATTTTCTAAAAAAATACTATCATTTAAAAATTCATACATATCAGCACCTTAAATAAAAACTTCTATATTTGGTAACCTGAGGCTAAATAATAATATGTTACAAAACAAGGCCCGTATTCCATTAAATCTACGCCGTAGAATAATAGAACGTGATGGCTATTATTGCGTGTATTGTGACGAGGACCTGCGTGATGCTGAGATACACATGGATCATGTTATACCTGAATCAAAGGGTGGACCTACATCATACGATAACCTGCAAGTGACTTGTAGAAAATGTAATCTTGCTAAAGGGGTGTTAACTGAATCTGAATTTATGAACAGATTAAGAACCCGAGCAATGAACATTTTAAACAAACTTGGAGCGGGGTAACAGAATCGAACTGTCAGCTTTAGCTTGGAAGGCTAAGGTATTACCACTATACGAACCCCGCAAATTTATTCTATTATATATTCAAATATAACACATATTCTTCTTTCATCAGAAAGATGTTCCGAAACTGCATGATTTACATCACTACCATGGCAAATTAACATGTTAGGTTTAACTGTTATATAATGTACTTTGTCTTGATCAAAATCAGTACAACGTAAATTTTCACGATCATCATCAATAATAGCAAGTTTCCCTGAACCCTCAGGTGCTTCAAGATACAATATACAAACTTGCATCCTTCTATTAGGGTTTGCTACCTGATCAGATGGTCTAATATGTGAATGTGATACTACATAAGAATTTTTATAATTAATATTATGCCAGGTCCTGGTTAAACTAATTTTTTTTATTTCTATGTTTTTAAACATGGATGACCTAGCTTCTATAATTGCAGGTTCAAGTACCTTTTTCAATAAGGAATATCCAACAAGACCTTGAAAATCTGTAACATTGGCTACTGAACTTACCGAATTTCCCTTTTTCTGAATATCCGGGTGATGTGTGGAATCATCTACATACACATGCCCTAAATTAATTAATTGCCTAGTAAAAAGTTTTTTATAAGGTTCAAATTTATTCAAATTATCAAATTCTTTGATATAGACTTCATGACCAAAAATATTATGCAACATACTTTATTTACTCTAGTGAGTAGGGTTTATTAAATTTGTAAGTAGTAGCACCTCACTCATTGCTACCATTCTACCTGTATTTTCTTCTAAGCCGCGGACAGGATAGAGGTACGTAGTACTAGTAGTTACTTAGCAGTTGCCATGTTGCCGGACTCGAACCGTTGCCTCATAAGGTTTTCGACGCCTTACTTTCGCTACATCTACACTTACAAAACTTGGCGCCTCGTAGGGGATTTGAACCCCTGATCTCTACCGTGACAGGGTAGCGCATTAGGCCAGCTATGCTAACGAAGCAATTATATGGTGGAGACAGATGGATTCGAACCACCGCGCTGTTAAGAAAAGATTTACAGTCTTTCGCAATCGACCACTCTGCCATGTCTCCAAACTCTTGACGCAATCGGAACAGTACTCCGATATCTACACTAAGGTACCTCAGTGTCGTTTTGTTCTAGTATTAAACTATGCGAAATTAAAAATGTAGCTGTCAGTTGATCTCCGACAGTTGCCCACGCTTCTCACCTGACTACAAAAACTTGGTACTCGGTACGAGATTCGAACTCGTGTACCCGCCGTGAAAGGGCGGTGTCCTAGGCCCCTAGACGAACCGAGCATAAAAATTGTGCGTATCTTAGTCACGATAGTTATCGAAATTTCTATCTACAGACCCAAATAACAATCTCCGGAAGATTGTCCAACCTGCACAAATTCACTATATGAAAATATATTAACTGGGGAGAAACGCAATTAGCAACACCACTTGCTTACAATTGACTTACTCTTATTACAGCCCACTGTTTAATCCGTCGCTAACCGGGAGATGCCTATCCCTTCAGTACTGTTGGCTTTGGTGTCGCCTCAACCTATCCTCTAGATCCCTGCTTCATGCCTACTAGTGACCCGAAAATTAATCCAAAGACAATCACGTTCAGCCTAACGGAGTGGGTAACCCTGTTAATACATTTACATATAGAGCCCTGTAACTTAAACAGGGATATATGATTCTTAAATTTTAAAGAACATTTGGCTGAGACCTGCTCATTTAATGTTTCCTGCTTGACTTTTTGCTATTGCTAGCGTGTCTCGCTTTTTGAAACAACCTCTTAACTAATGAATGTAGTATAACACAACATCCATTTATTGTCAAACTATTTTTAAACAATCTGACAATATTTTTTTAAAGAACCTAGTTGAGTAGTACGATCACTTTTCTCAACTCATGCTATGATTATAGCACCAAGACCATTTAATGTCAAACTATTTTTGTTGTATTTTTTACAACAACTTTGGTATTTGGTCCGTCGTAACAGAATCGAACTGCTATTTAGGGAGTAGAAATCCCCTGTATTATCCATTATACGAACGACAGATAATTCTTAACTTGCCGACAGTATATCACACTAGTGATTTATTGTCAAGTTTAGGCGATTAGGGATTGTCTGAATTTTTCTAATTCAGCTTGGGATAGAATCAATTCCATTTTGTTCTGTTCGGCCGCAGGATCTTTGGCCCAGTCGTAGGTAGTGTACACACGAACATGATAATGTCCCGTAGGTATATCTAATTTGCGAGTTTCACAATACAATTTATATCCACTAGTATCATTAATTAACATATTTACCTTTCAATTATTATTGGAATAAACCCCAAATTAAACTTATTTACATCGAATGTTTTACTCATTTCTATTGCTTTTACAGTTGCAATATCATAACCCAATGTTATGCGAGTTCCGTTGTATGGAGTATCAACTACGACACGATGTTGTCTATGTCCTTGGCCGATATATATATTTCCTATTTTATTTTTAATAGAATAATTTTTAAATTCAGTTGTAGAGTCTTTTGGGTCTATACTAATGTATCCATGAAAGGGAAACTTATGATCATGCCAATCTAGTACTTCATTTTGCTTATGATAATTTAACCAGGATTGAAACCAAAGATTAGAAGAATAATCATCTTCGGATGAGTGTTGATCTTTTAAATAATCTTTAATTACAAATAATAACTCTTTATAAATTTGATAAAATAAAACACTACCACTACCACTAGCTAAAGAAAAAATATTATACATGCCATAATCCCACGTGGATCCTTTTTTGCTGTCTTTAAACAATTCTCTATAATTAGCATGATGTAGATTACCTTCATACCTAATCATATTAATATTTTTAGCAATGAATTCTGAATTATATATTCTATAATTCATTTCTATGTTATTCTCAATTAAATTAACCATATATTAACACTTAAAAATTGGCTCCCCAGGAAAGGATCGAACTTCCGACACGTTGATTAACAGTCAACTGCAACTACCGCTGTGCTACTGGGGAATAAAAACTAAAATAAAACTGGTGCCCCAGTAAGGAATCGAACCTTCTTCTAATGCTTACAAGGCAATTGTAATACCAATATACTACAAGGGCAATTTCAATAGTAGTGATGTTACTCACTACTATCTTTATTTAATATGAATTATACACTAGGTTGAATTTGTTGTCAACCTAGTTTAGTAGAATTCTACTGTGCTTTGGAACACCTGCTAACAAGTAATCCATTTGGTCAGCAAGAATGTTACGATGTTGTAAAATCATATTTTCGTAATGGTTTGGGACATAAGGTGTGTACAGAAGTTCCATGCGGGCTTCTTTCAATGTCTTATGACCCTTCTTACTATTACAATCTTTACATGCAGTAACAACGTTCATCCAAGTGTTTTGTCCACCTAAAAATTTAGGGACAATATGGTCCCTGCTTAAGTGATGGTAGTTAGCGTGGTGTTTACCACAATACGCACACACTTGCCGGTCCCGACCAAACAATGTTCTGTTAGTCAATGCTACATTAGCATGTTTGTAAGGGTTGAATCCGTGACCTTTCACAGCGATAATACTAGAAGTTTCAATATAACTTTGATCGCCGGAGTTTTGCATACCCCCACGATACTTTGCTACAATTTCACCCATGCTCCATGCTACCGCATCTTTAGCGTGGTATGTAATTGCGTCATCGTGCGAGATCCATTGTCTTGGAACTCCTGAAATATCTAGTGCTAGAACAGCCATGTTGTCTCCTTTTCTGCTATTGTCACTATAACTATTTACTCTTTGCTTGGCGAGCCCTGCAAGAATCGAACTTGCATCTCAAGTATCGGAAACTTGTATGCTATCCATTGCACTAAAGGCTCATGTGTAACTATAACACACTATTGAATTATTGTCAACCAAAACAAAACCCGACTAGCGGGTTTTTGTGAGAGTGTGTATTTGGTAAAGTTTTACTTCCTGTCAAATGCCCAGGCTAAAACTCCAATTGCAACCAATCCAACTAAGCCTTGGCTACCAAGTGCTGTAATGAATTTGATTACATTAGCAAGAATATCCAATCCGATGAATGGTACTGCTGCTCCGAAGATGATTTGTAGGATTACGCCCACCGCTAAAAGTTTTACACCTAAGTCTAAAACGCTACTTAGAAAACCGCCTGCGACAGCGAATCCTTTGTTCATTGCTTCCATATTTTTTGTTCCTTTCACAAACTAATATTTAGCCTGTTTAGGAAGGCATAAGACCGTTGTCTTATTGCTCAGTAAATCTACACTTATTGTGTAGTAAGTATGTATATTTGGTGCAACCTAGAGGAATCGAACCTCTTTCAACGGTTCTTCAGACCGCCGCTATGACCACATCAGCTAAAGTTGCAAATAGGTTTTCAAGCAACCAACTATCCTTTCAGACTCATTGGGTTGTCTCGTGTAAGAGAGTTTATACTACCTTATAATCGTGTGCGGTGTCACACAGCCAACCAAAACTGTGTTAGATTATTTGGGACTCAATCTTACCGTCTAGCTTGAAATTTGGTGGTCAACCCATAGAGCAAGGCTCTACAATGCCAACCGTAACTTGGTACCCCGCCTCGGAGTCGAACCGAGAACACTCTTCCTTTTGAGAGAAGCGACTTTGCCAGATTTGTCCAGCGGGGCAGGAATGGGCTTTTCACCCAATTGGCCCTAGACGGGCTGTCGATAGTTTTCTTTCACACTATCCTAGTTTGGTGCCCTAGGCGAGATTCGAACTCGCACTTGATGGCTTCTTAGACCATTGCCTCTACCAATTGCGCTACCAGGGCATATATGTATTCAACATCCCATAGCCGGGATTTTGTTTTATCCTAACATTAATCTTTGCCACAACCCGAATCAATAGCGCAAGTGTTGCCTGACTCTGTTTGTGTTGCTTGTTATATCTAGGTAGTTTAACGAAATACCAAAGTAAATTTTTACATAATACCAAAGTAAATTTCTCCTACTCGCACTTGCCACAAGTCCCGAACTTCCTCTGTTGCCAGCGTTAGGTCGGATGTTGAAATTTTGGGGTAACCAATGGGGAACGATCCCATTCTATCACTTTCACAGAGTGAGGTGCTAAACCTTTACACTATGGTTACCATATTACTTTATAGAAAAATTACAAGAAATTATTGTTTTTCTTTTTTGAGAAAGATTCGGCGGAGAACGATGTAACATCCAACTAGGAAATATTAATAAATCACCTTCTTTGACATTTGGGGAGATATATTTTGATGTAATACAATCTTTAAATTGTGTTCCCGGAGAATCATCGGCAAGTTCTACATAATACACTATAGACCACCTAGAATTTCCATGATGGTGCCAACTATGATAATGCAATTTATTATATTGTTGATACCAGATAACTGAAGGATTAGAGTCTAGTTTGTCATATTCAATTATATCAGAAAATTTTCTTAGAGATTTATCTATCAATGGCATTATTATTTTATAATACAATCTGGTTTTTTCTTGTGCAAAATAATCTGTTTTGTAAATATTTTGGCCCGTATCAATTTTCCCCTGTATTTCATCTTCATTAATTATTTTTAACAAAGTTTCTTTAATCTCCCTGTGTTCTGTCAACGGAACAATAAAGTAAGGAATTTGAAAAGTATCAGTATATGTCATACGGTATTTATATACAAAATAAAACAATTAAATAATTGGTCTGTGTGGCAGGATTTGAACCTGCGATTTCTCACTTCCAAGGCGAGTAGATTAAACCAGACTTTCTCACACACAGATAAAATTGGTGGACACATGTGGGATTCGAACCCACGACATCCTACTTGCAAGGCAGGCGTTCTTCCAACTGAACTAATGGCCCATAAATACTGGTACCCAGTGTTGGTTACGATCCAACTACAACCGCCTTATCAAGACGGTACCTCACCATTCGGTCTACTGGGCAATAAATACTATTATGAAAACCTACAAGAATATTACTCCAGGAGGTTTAAACTTTCACCTATCATTGATTGATGGTGTTTGTTGTATGATTGTGTATGACAGATACTTTTGTGAGTATCAAATACAATATTTTACTAATATCAACAAAGCATTACGCTTTATCAATAATCTTTGATTGGTGGTAATAGTTGGACTCGAACCAACGATAGGTTGCGTATGAAGCAACTGCATTAGCCACTATGCTATATTACCATATAGAAACACACTACCAAGAGTCTGATTCTTGTTAAGACGCATCAGCTTTGTGTTCTAGACCACGCTGCCTAACTTCGTCATAATATGTTTATATATGGTGCTCCCTACTGGTAACGATCCAGTGTCTATACATTACCAATGTATTATAATACCTTTATACTAAAAGAGCAAATTGGTGCGACCGGAGAGATTCGAACTCCCGACTCCTAAGTTCGTAGCCTAGTACTCTATCCAACTGAGTTACGGTCGCATTAATTGGAGTCGCATACGGGTTTCGATCCCGTCTAGTCACCTTGAAAGGGTGATGACCTCACCAGAAGTCTAATGCGACATAATAAAACAGGATAGCATTTTTTTTCATAAACGTTGAAAGTTTTTTTGATTTGCTGTTGCTATCCTAAAACTGGTGCCTCATGGCATATATCTTCTCCCGACAGGACTTTCACCTGTAATATGTACAAACATCCATGTACCTTGCTTATGCAACTGAGGCGGTTTAGCCCCTCAGACTGACGAGAAATTTGGCTCCGTATCTGGGTAACGATCCCAGCTAGTCATTGATTAACAGTCAAGTCCGTGCACCATGCTCGGATTCTACGGAATAAATTACTGGCATCCTCTACGTGGGGACTCTTACCCCGCTTTTGCATAGCTGTGTATCACTGCATGAGTCACCGAGGAGCCAAGATGACTAGCGTTTACTTTGTGGCTCTTGCTTTCCACTTGATTTTGGCAGGGGCACTAGGGATCGAACCTAGGCTCACAGATTCAAAGTCTGTTGTGCTACCATTACACAATGCCCCAATAAATTTGTAACACACTATTTCTAATATGTGTATTAAAGCACTCTACATGGGTACGTACCCACTTGTCCCTGCAAGAATCCTCACAGGTAGAGAATGCTTTAATACGCTACGATTTTTTGTCTCACAATAGAAACTCCATCCCGTAGGCCGCCCATTCGCCCATGTTTAAAGTGCAGGCTAGGATCTCGTTTCCTATACACACTATCTCTCCACTACGCAACTTTATAGCTGCTTCTTAATTAACCCTTAGTATAACAGAGTATCCATTTACTGTCAAACTCTGTTATGTTGTTTTTATACAACACAAAAACAAAAACCCCTGAGTACTTTCGTATCCCAGGGGTTGAATAAATTTGTTATGATGTAACTAGTTATTCCGTTCCCCGGGCACCTCTTTGGTTATCATTGCCGCGAATACTTGTAGGATATGATACCGCAACGGCCGCTAAGGTCTCTATAGACCATAGTCCCGTATGTTTCGGCATGTAACAAGTTTTATTCATCATTGTATTCTATTTAGTCCTGGTTAAAAATAACAGCAAATAACATAGTGTTTTTTACTGTTTATGCATGTATTGTATAGCATCGTCCTATTAAAGTCAACAGTCAGTTTACCCAAATTAAAATATACCGGGGTCTGCGTAGCCCATTTGTTCAAACCCCCAACTACGTTCATTGCAGCCGTTACAATTATAACATTTTCCAGGCATGTTACAACTATGTGTTAATTCAAATAATTTTTCTTGTTTAAACTGAACAATTAAATCTACAATATGACTTTTGTTTAAATCTTTAAGTGGGTATAACCGAGAATCAGAGTTGTTCCATTTAATAGGATCTCTCCATCCTATAGTGAATGCAGCCAATTCTTCAATCAGTCCCATGTATAATATATTTGACTTTTTCAAAGCATCCGTAGCACCTGTTTCTACTTGCATATTTTCAGACAGCGTAGGGTCACCTACTATTTCAGTCGTTGTCAAAGGTAAATTAAATAAATCATGTACATAATTTATTATGTCAGGGGCGTATTGGGGAGATCCATCTTTTCTAAGAATAGTGTAGGGAGTAATTTTATGTGTGAATCCTGCTTCAGCATTTAACTTTACTAGCAAATAATAAAGCAAAGCACTATCCATCCCTCCACTGACAAGAACTCCAACTCTTTTCCGTAACGGATGTAGCCAAATGTTTAGTGTTCTTCTATCACTATCCGGGCCGCAATCTACTATCAATCTAGTTTTAATTAAACTCATTTGGTACCTATAATCATGTATCTTGTAAAAGCCCAATCAACATAATCATCATTTTCTGGCACAGCATAATCAAATTTTTTAGAGCCTAAATAATCAATCTTAGATAACGGGTAAGTCTTTATAAAACTAGACAATGATTCACTATGCACAAAATGATCATCATGTAACATATTGTTACCCTGAAGTATTATTCTAGTTCCTGCAGGAATATTATTAAACCAATCCGTAGACGGAAAATGTTCAGTAGAAGTGTTAATAACCAAATCACAATTGCCTTCAACTATGTTACTGCAATCTCTAGTATGTGCGTTGAATTTACGTTGTATTACCCAGTTGTCGTTAATCATTCTTGCAACTGATTCGCATTCTGGATCAATATCAAAACTTTCAATATAATTAACTTTGAATTTTCCGCGACTGAATAATAAAAAAGCGGTCATAGCGTACCACCCTCCATAAATGTGAGTAGTATCACTAGACCACTGTAAATTCTCTAATTCTTCACATAGCCAAATTTTACTAGTAATCTGACCGTGAGTGAACGAATCTTTGTTTATTAGCATTGTCTAATAGATTAGAGGGCCATTTCCTCATAATCTTCCTTACCACATCCGCACTCAGGGCATACATGGTCCTCAGGAAGTTGTTCCCATTTACCTTCAGTTATTTCATCGTGGACATGGCCACATATTACACAAACGTGTTCCATTATAGTTCCTCCAATTTTTGTTGATACGCTGCGGCGTGACGTTTTTCTACTTTAGCTAAGGCAGCAAATCGTTTCCCAGCTTTATTCAATAATTCTTTGAATTGTTCCGCATGTTCTTTTGATTCTTGTATTTGCATATTTGCTTCGTTAGCAAAAACTAAATCACCTTCAAATTCAGCAGTTTCTTTAAAGTCTGGGTACATAATTTCAAATTCATATGTTTCCCCTTTGATTGCCATTTCTAAACATTCTTTAGTTGTAGGCTTCTTAATCATTAACTCTAAGTGACCCCATGCATGTAGAATCTCTTGGTCTGCGGTGTGTTCAAAATGTTTTGCTATTTCTTCATGACCTTCTTCTCGGGCAATTTTAGCAAAGTAACGATATTTGGTATGTGCTTGTGACTCTCCAGCAAAAGCGTCAGCTAAGTTTTCCATTGTTTGTGACATAATTCCTCCTAGTGTGTCTGAAATTATTTATCTTGTGTCAAGGGTCAATCTTCTTTTATATATAACCCGTTACTACGTTTATCTCTAGGATGATCTATATCTTGGTCAAACTTTCGTTCTTTAAGTGTTTTTTCCCCAAACACTTTTTCACCATGACATAACAAACATTTTGGATTACCACAATCTAATGCATGATGCTTTGCTAGTCTATGTGGTTCTTTAATGAATTTTGTATGGCCCATATGCCCCATTTCTTTAACAATTTTTAATTGTTTATTGATGGCATTATCATCCTTAAGCAAACGTCTACTATGCTTAAGTTTATCAGCTTCGGTACTCATTTTAGTGCTTCTTTCTGTAATCTTCTACTGCGGCTTTGATGGCGTCTTCGGCGAGTATGGAGCAGTGGATTTTAACTGGGGGGAGGGAGAGGTGTTCGGCGATGGTAGAGTTTTTGAGGGTTGCAGCTTCATCCAATGTCTTACCCTTGACCCACTCTGTGACAAGACTTGAAGAAGCAATTGCCGACCCACACCCGTATGTCTTAAATTTGGCATCTGATATTATTCCTGTTATTGGGTCTACTTTGATTTGCAGTTTCATTACGTCACCGCATGCTGGGGCACCGACCATTCCCGTACCCACATCTTCATCTTCTTTATCAAAACTACCTACATTACGTGGGTTCTCATAGTGGTCTATCACTTGCTGTGAATATGACATTATTTAGCCTCTTTACTAAGCATTGCTAAAACTTTTGCTTGTATGTTTTTAGCAAATTGTGGTTGAGGGAAGTTCCATCCGACGAATGCACCTAAAAATAAATATAACAAAGTTTCTAACATAATATGTCTCCTTTACAGTATTTAGTCAGTTGAATTATCTTCTAAGACGTTCCAGCCTAATTTGAATAAATCTTCACGTATCTCATCAGTAACTACACTTTCACCAACATATGCTTTAGCTTCAAAAAACTCTCGTCTTTGATGATCATCCATATTCTGAAATACTTCATCAATTGGTTCATCACTCTGTATACCAGTACAGTACCAATCCATGTAGTCGCCTTGTTCACGCATATCAGCAACTATTGCCCCAGCATGTCTCCAACTAGCACCCCATTTTTTACCAGTTAGTATAGGCCATACATCATTTCTTTGAAACTCATTATTACAAATTGCTGCGTATAGGTGTTGAGCATATACATTATCACTTTTAGTTTTTTCTATGATCCACTGAGTGGAACGCAAGTCATACTCTAAGTTATCTTTACGCCACTCTGGGTCTTGTGACCTTAATTTATCCTGCAGGTCATAATCCTCATAATGCTGTATGCTACTAATAGCATCTTCATTCAATGGATCTTCTGCTAATTTTTCTCTATACATTTTAGTACGAAACTCATTTCTTGTCGGACTTCTGTTCATTACTCACCTTATGCTTGCTATAGAAAATGTGATTACCAATTATTGCTACTTGTTTATAAGGCCACAATGGATCAATATGTATTGAATGAAAGAATAGTGCTGACTTGGGAACAACATTCTTATACATATCGAAAACCATTACATCATATGCAACTTGTAATGCTCGTTTGTATTTTGGGTTTGATTTGTTTGGATCGCTTTTATCTTCACAAACCCAACTAAACTGACATACTACATTTTCGTTAATTAATGTTTTTTGGTAGATAACTTTGCAAGGTGTTTCAGCAAACCCATGATTAACACGATTCAACACTACTCTTGCAACTGCGGCTTGTCCGGGCATCGCTTCTGCCCCTGCTTCATAATAAATATTTCTTGCCATACATGCTATTTGCTTCATATCAATTTTCTTTAGAATAGGTAAATCAATAGCAATTTGAGTTGGCGAAGGAATAGCCATGATTGTTAAAAACATCATGGTCATTATTATTAACTTATTTTTTAATGATAATAACATAATTTCCTTTCACTGTAGTATACTACAGTTTTGTTGAATAACCAAATCATTTGGTTATTCTATCCAGCAATCGCAGTTACAAAGTATAACTTGTTCGATTGCTGCTTGCACTGGTAGTGATGCGGGTAATAGCACCCCAGAAGTATATATCGGGTTAAGTGATGGTGGGATTAATTTAGTATACGGCGATCCAGCTAAACTGCCCGGAACAATTGGTCCGCCGCCTTGTGCACCTAAGCCCCCGCCGGCTCCCGGACCGTTAAAGAAACCTCCGCCACTAGCAACGCCACCGGCTGTATTAGGAGCAATGGCACCAGACGCAGTAGATGGAACTGTTCCAGCGGGCATAGTAACTTGACTTATGCCGGCAGTGCCTATGCCAATATCGGGACTAGGTACAGGCAATCCGTCCGGTGTACCTATACCCAATACTGCTGCAACTGATGAGGCAGGGGCTCCTAAAATACTAGGTTGTACTTCAATAGTATTTTGTGATGGGTTGGTAATTGGATTAGTGGGGTCAGTTGTATTAAACGGATTTGCTGGATTATTAGGATTAATTGCTTGATTGGGGCTAGTTTGAACTGGAGCTGTAGTCACTAAGAAATTTGTAGTAGCTGGATCAAAGTAACCTGCAGGCTCAGTATTGAACGGGAATGCAGGTGCTGAATTTGCTACTGTACCATTAGATATTAATTCTATTTGTTCTGCTATAGATAAAACATCATCTATAACGTCATCAGTTGATATACCGGCTTCTAACAATCTTGCTTTATTTCTTTCTGCTCGCATCATTGCAACTATACTCTGACCTGCATTTTTATCTAAATCTGATATAGCTTCTAATGTTTGTGCAGCCATATTTGGTTCTGTCAGTTTGGAATACGCAGGAACCAAATCAGTAAAACTATATACCATTATTGGATATGGGAATAGAGAATCTGTTCTTGGGTTTGGTATTAATGATAATCCTGTATTTCTAGTCCTTTGTTCAATATTCAATTGTGTCCCTAAATTATCCCACATATCATTTAATTCTAATGATTGACCGGGATGTGTTGAACGAATTATTGCAATCTCTGCATTAGCAGCGTCAATATAATGTTGCACGGCGGTATTCATAGCTGGCCAACCTGATCCTCCGTATGTGGTAGGTGGTTCCTGAATAGTTACAGTTAATGTTGCGGGGCCGGCGGGGGGTGTGGGCGAAGTACCAGTGCCATTATAGACATTAGTTCCGGTTGAGTTTAGTAATGCAGTAAGTACTTTACCATAAGTAGATGTAACATTAGCTGAATTGGTATCTATTGTAGTTGTTATAGTTGCTCCAGACCCATCAGTAAATGTTCCAGTTGGTGCTGCTGCTCCTCCCCTTCCATAACCACCGCCTCTATCAAACGATGATATACCGGTGATAGCTGTTATTTTATAATAATAAGTATAGTTGCCAAGCCCATCATCGACGGCTGTAGTAGAATAACTTGGGACAACAGTTAAGGTTGCTTGTTTCCACGTTACCGCTAAATAAAGATTTTGATAGATAGTACTTAATGTATTTGATTGTAATGCTTTAATAGCCGGTTGTATTTGTACCCAGGGATAAGGTAGACCGGACATACACCCAAAGAAATCAGAAAATGTATATGTCCCATATGATCCACTTCCTAAGGCCATTAAAGCAAGCGCAGCCTCTGCCTCAGAGGTGTCCGTTGGAACATCAGTTCCGTTAACTAAGTTTAATCCTCTAATAGTTTCTAGTGTAGCTGCTACTTGTGCAAATTTCTCAATTGGAATATTTCGTATATTTTTTATTTGTTGCATTGTTGCAGAAAATGCACCGGCGGCGGTTGCTAAATCTTTGGGTAATATACCGTCAAGATATGATCCAAACCCTTCTGGCATTATCTGTAGATTAACTTGTATGGTACTAGATGTTGTTACTGCTACCGCCGCAATATCCTCAGGTTGTACTGTGGGAAGTAGCGATGCTGAAAGTGTTATAGTAGAATTTATTACTCCTTGGTCATTTAAATTTGATTCTATTGTTGCTGCTGCAATTGCTTCTACTTGTACCGACGCTGCCATTGCCGGCGGAATTATATTAGGAATATTATCTGTACCCCCACCATTATCCACGGCGTAGGTCATCCCATTCACAATACCACCACCTTCAATTTCCGCTCTAAGATTAAGAAAATCTCTATACATCTGTACCATATATTATCCCCTAAACGTTCTAGTGACCGGCGGTTGGGGCGGCGTGGGGTAAGCGGCTCCCACAGAACTTCCGCCACCTTCTAGTCGTCCGACTCCTCGTCCGACTGGTATAGCAGGTGTGCTTTGCCACAATCCCTGTGCAAGAGCCGCAACATCATGCTGATTCCAAGATTCTCTGTCAGTATAATTTGGTGCTGCTACTGGTGCTGCTACTGGTGCTGCTACTGGTGCTGCTACTGGTGCTGCTACTGGTGCTGCGACCGGGGGCGCACCCGGTGGTATTACTGTACCAACTTGTGCTACTACAGCAGGGGCAGTGAGCCCAGGACTTACTGAGTTAATAGTAAATATAGGATAATATGTTTTACTATTTGTTGGGCCAGGCACAGCATTATATAACGGCACAGTTAATGTTAGATAACTATTAGGAAACATCTTTCTAACATCAAGCAAATCTGCTAATGTAACAAGACCTGCTGTATTACAATTTAATGATACTAATATCTCAGCCAAATCAACACCGGTTATTATTAAAAATGCAGAATATGTTTTTTGTTGCTGCTCTGTAGTAACATTTGTATTATTTGAAATATTATCTATATCAATTGTAGTTAATCCAGTAGACAATAAAGCAACTGAAACTGATGCAGTAATCGCATTATATTTCTTAAGAGTTACTAATAAATTAGAAGGATAACCAAATGTCCATATTGTAGATAAATCTAATGCTTTACCCAAATTAATTAAATCTCTTCCAAATACTTGAGGGGATAAACTTACATTAGTCACATCAGCCGTAACCAAATCATTCATATTACTATATGTGCCTTTAAGGAACCCTATAGAATTCTGTGCAGACATAATAGATTTATTTGATAAATCAATAAATGAACCAGCAGATATAAATGATCCGCAAAAATCATTATACATGCTAGTCAATGCTAATGTATTGTTGTAATTAAATTCATTATATCCCTGCCAGGGATATAATCTTACATATCCCCAACTAGCCACTGCTCCAGTATATCCAGCGCCTGCCCAACTAGGAAGACCTGTATAAGTATACGTTGGTGGAGGACTATTACCTAATGCAGGTATAGTGCTACTACCCATTGTAGTAATATTAGCATAAGTAGGTGAATCCACTACCCCGTATGAGGCGTTGATTGCATAAGTAGCCCAATATAAACAAGTATTAGTTATTACCGTCCCGGGAGTGTATGAAGTAGAACTGGTACTAGTGCCTGCATAAGAAGAGGTGGGTTTATTAACCCAAAAGCCTTTGCCTTGGATTAAACCACTCATTACATTTACACCCAACGGAGTTTGTTTTCCTGTACTCATGGGCAATTTATATTAGGACTACCTTGAACGATACTATGACCGCAGGTGTTTCCTGATCCTACTCGTAATACGGGACTTCCTTCTGCTATTACAGATGGACTTCCAGCAGTGGTTGTTGGTGCATCGTGCGGAGGATGAGGTTTTCCCCATGGGGCATGAGGGGTGATGCCACTTACATGTAATCCCACTTCAATTCCATTAGCAATAACCGACTTGGCGCCGCGTATAATTTGCCCGCCAGTTTGATTTGCATCACCCTTCCTACTCAATGCTGCCATTTATTATCCCATTACTATTTTCTTGTCTGGCAATTTAATACCAGTTGTTGCTTCTATGTATTTATCCTTGATGTTATCGTCGGTATTTGCATAAAAGGCAATCGCACTAGTATTTAGCGTTACATTTCCGCGTTGTTCTGCGGTAAACATACTAGGGATCATCTGCATACCCTGCTGACTGGGTGCAATTGACACTGGTTCTGTAATAATAACGTTATTCTGACCTATTTCTAAAACTTTGGCAATCATTTCTTCGCCGCTGTTCAACTTAAATGTATATACTTTTCCTGTTTCCATTAGACACTTTCTGTTAATTTTTGTTTGAGTTCATTAAACCCACCCACAAGTTCTCCATCTAGGAAGATTTGTGGAACTGTACGGGCATTTGGTACTGCCTCTAATAATTCTTCTTTAGTGTAACCATCACCAATTTTCTTTTCTTCAAACTGTATCCCTTTACTTGTTAACAATGCTTTCGCTTGGTCACAATAAGGGCAGTGGTACTTACTCCATACTATTGCTTTCATATTATTTCCTTTATAAACTTGGTAGTTGGTCGTAATCAAGTTGTTCACTCATCACACCCAATACGTAATTAGTTGATTCATTCTCTTGTAGTGCTGTCTGCTTCTTGCTTGTATCGCTATGTTTGTTGAACCATGGTATAGGAGTACTCTTTGGACTATTGCCCTGATACTTAATACCGATCTCTTTCAATGCTCCTACTGCTGTGTAATCAACAAAGTCTTTTAACACATTAGCATTCAACCCAATGACCGGGCCTTTGTTAAACAAGTAATCTGCCCAGGCTTTTTCTTCACGGATAACATCAGCATATAACTGATATACTTCACTTTCGCATTCTTGCTTGATGGCAGCAAAACGACTATCATCTTTGATTACTTGATTAATAAGATAAGCAGTCCATCCTTTATGTAGAAGTTCATCTTGGAGAATTAAACTGATAATATTACCATTGCCAATAAAGATTTTGTTCTCAACCATTGCTAGTGATGTAGCAAATGATACCATAAAGCGGAATGCTTCTAGTGCATAACTGGCATGTAATGCCATCCAAATTGCTTTAACATGAGATTCTTCTGAAACAGTTTTTGGATTAATCTCTTTAAAACAATTTAATTCGTGTAGTTTGTCATAGTAGTTACCAACACTACTAGCCATATCTATAATTTCTTGTGTGTCATGTATAGTATTGAATACTTCTTTTGGTACATTATAGATGTTACGAATAATATGACTATAACTCTTACTATGTATATTTGTTTCAAAGAATGTCCAATTATATATCAATGCTTCAAGTTCTGGCAATGATACAACAGGAGTGAATACTTGACTTGGGCCGCGACCTTGTAAACTATCTAATGCTGTTTGTCTTAATAAGTTGCTAGTAAAGATATGTTTAACGGCATCACTGGCTTCTTTGAAGTCATTAGCATCTTTAGTTAAACTAATTTCTTCTGGTTGCCAAAAGAATCCTCTTGCTGTTTCTTCAAACTTAGCAATCTTTGGATACTTAACTTCCTCAAAGCGTTGAATAGTTACCGGACCTGCAGGGTCTAGAAACATCTTACGATTTAAGTAATCTGTTTTGGTGTTTAAGTTATATTGTGCTTGGCTCATAATTGTATATTGTAATAATATGATAGGTCATTTTTTATTGTTAAACTAGATAAATCTGGATAATTCCATATTCCTGTGTTTATTTTACTAAGCATTGCTTCAGCTAAATATTCATTTATTTCTTTAGTAAGATGCCCCGCTAAAATTGATTTTTCATTTCCCAAACATTCACCAATTTTTTCTTTACTATAATTAGTGCCTAGTAAAAGTTTTAGTTGATATTCACATAAATACATAAAGGTGCGATTACTTGGTATTTTTAGTTTGGTAAACCAGGCTTTAGAAAACGATTTCTCAAAACATGGATAAAATATAATATTTTCATGTAGCGATTCTATTTTTTGCAACATTAACTCAGACATTTCACGATTATATAAATCGTCCGACATAATAAACCAGCCTTCTAAATTACGTAATATTTTTTTATCATCTACAGTTAATTTATCTGGATATTTTTTAAAAATACTTGTTATCGCTCCTATCCCACTAACAGATCGTACTTTCATTTTTGTATTTTTATCTATAGAAAGTTTTAACTGGTCGGTGTATCGGTACGGATCCGTTACTGCAAATATTATCAAATCATATTTTGTATAAGTTTTTAAAAATTCTTGATAGGAGTAAAACAAAGATGTGCCATACCGAGCATAATTTTCTATATTACAATTTAACTTATTTTCTAATATTGCGGACCAATGGTATTGTTTTCCCTCAGGCTGGTAATAACCAAAACTATCTCCGTAAATTCCTATTTTCATAATTTGCAACTTTCGCAATCTTCTTCATCATCAAAATTTATTGGCTCTAACATTGTTGGTGCTATCTCAGCATCTGCTTTACTACCTTGTTTATTAATTAAACTATAGTAGAAAGTTTTTAGGCCCCACATATGTGCCTGCATCAAGTTCTTTGCTATCAATGTAGTTGGAACTTTACGGTCAGCATAGTGTGCAGGATTATAGAATGTATTTGTGCTGATACTCTGGTCAATGTATGCTGCTAGTACCGCAGCGGTTTTTAAGTAACCATCACAATCTTTTTGTTCCCACATCAATTGATACTTATTCTTTAGTTTATGATACTCTGGAACAACTTGGGTGAAACTTCCTGCTTTGGATTCTTTAACACTAATCAAACTCATTGGCATCTCAATGCCGTTTGTGCTGTTGATAACTACGCTACTTGATTCTACAGGAGCAATAGCCATTTGTGTAGCATTACGGACTCCATGTTCTTTCATGTTAGCACGTAATGTTTCCCAGTCTAGTTCTGGATTAAAGTCTGTTAATTGATTAACACCATTGGCTCTTAGTTCCCAGGGGAATACGCCTTGGCCATATCTTGTCTTGTCGCTACCTTCACACTTGCCACGTTCTTTAGCAAGTTCTACTGACGCTTCTGTTAGATAGTATGCTAAGTGTTCTGCCCAGATTTTAACTTCGGCCAATGAATCTTTCTCCCCGTACTTTAAACCACGCTTGGCATGCCAGTATGCTAAGTTAGTGACACCAATGCCTAGCGGACGAATCTCATCGTTGCTTAGTTTAGACTGGATGGAAAGAAAGTCTTGGTAATCCAATATATTGTTAAGACTCCTATGTAGAATGCGACAAGCGCGGCGCATATCTTCGGGATTACGGAATGCTCCCCAGTTGATACTGCCGAGAGTACAGAGTGCGATACGTCCTTCCTTATCGTCAAGTCTCTTAAATGATTTTGTTGGTAAAAGTATTTCACAGCATAAATTACTCTGGTAAATTGTATGATATTCAGGATCAAATGGTCCCTGCTTCATTACATTATCAATGAATACTAGATAGATTCTACCTGTGTCTGTACGTTCTTTTAGTATTCCACTTTTGAATACCTCTTCGGCATTCATTGTCTTTTTGCGTAAATCTTTACGCTTTTCGTATTTAGTATAAAGTTCTTCAAATAGTTCGGTGTTGCTATAGAATGCTTCATATAGATCGGGCACCTCGTTAGGATCAAAGAATGTTATGTTCTCTTTGTTCTTAAATCTACGCCAGAAGAAAGCACTAAGCACTACACCATAATCCATATGACGTACACGAGTTTCTTCTGTGCCTTGATTGTTTTTAAGAACAATTAGATCATCAAACTGATGATGCCATATAGGGTAAAAGACAGTGGCGGAAGCATTACGAATACCACCCTGACTACAACTACGCAAGTCGCCGAACCATTTCTTTAAGAATGGTATCATGCCAGTATGCATGATTTCTCCACCGCGAATGGGACTACCTAATGGACGTAGACGTCCGATCTCTAGTCCAATGCCAGCACGTTTGCTAGCATACTTAGCCATCATCTCTCCTGAAGCAAAGATACTGTCCAAATCATCGTCACTACGAATAAGCACACAACTACTAAATTGCTTGGTTGGAGTTCCCAAGCCAGCCAGCACAGGGGTAGCCAATGTGAAAAGACCATCACTAGCAGCATTGTAGTATTCTCTGATGTATCTGAGTCTTGCGGTGTTTGGTTCTTCACTGTGAAAAACTGTTGCTGCTGCAACCATGTAACGAATTTGAGGTGTTTCATATATTTCTTTTGTTGAACGATTCTTTACTAGATACTTTTCAATCAATTGTTCAATGGCGGCATAACTATATGTCTCGTCCTTAGAATGATCTATTAAATCATTCATCTTGTTCCAATCTTCTTCACTATACCATTCTAGTAATTCACTTGTATATAATCCAGTTGCTACATTCTTTTTAACAATATCGTAGAGATGTGGAACTTCATATTGACCATATACATCTTTACGCAACATACTCATGCGTTGCTTACCAGCTACATATTGATAGTTGGTATGTCCAACATCACTGTTGCTTTCTACATCAATCAAATCAACGATTGCTCTAAGTGTTATACTATCTATTTGACTTGTAGTGATGCCATCATAAAAGTGTAATTGAGATTTAATCTCAATCATACTTGGACTTACATCTGCTATTCCGTTACATACTTTTGCTACTTGTGCTTGCCACTTCTCCAACATTAACGGCTCTTTTTTACCATTACGCTTTAAGACATTTATAATCATTCTACACCTATTATATTTTTTTATTTATTTTAGTCATATCTATGTGACTAGCCATTGTGAAATCGTTTAGACTATTACTTATGACCGTATTAGGGTAGTAATTACATATATATTTTGCGCTATCGACCATGACTAAGGCACATTCTTCACTATTATCGTCTATTGCTAGGCAAAAGTCAATGTCTTTGATGCCCACTAATCGCAGAGTATAGACCATTCCAAGACCCCTAGCAATTTGACAGTAGTTATTTTCTACTAGTAAATCCCATGGTCCGGGCCAGTTATCTATATCATTTGGATGAAGATGGTAATTTAGTAGAGGTGCAAATTGCCACCACTTGTCTATTGTTAGACATTTGGTAGCAATATCTTTATCTTCTAGGGATTTTCTTAAGTCGTACCAACTCTTAAGTCTTGCTTCATAGTTTAATTGAAATACATTAGTCACTCTCTACTTATCATTTATTGATAATGATAGAAAATTAGACTGTTGGTGTAGGATCTTCTACTACTTCTACTTCTATCCAAGACAATGTTGCTTCATCCCAACTATACATTTTACCGTCGTCTGGCATTGTTGTAGGTGCTTGCCACAAACATGTTTCTTCATTTAATTCCCAACTATTGTATATCTTTGGTGGAATAAAAGCGTCACGCTCACTATCATACGTATATCCAACCCCAGCATAATTTTTACGCAATGGTGTGCCACCTAATACATGGCGACCACCTAGGGTGTTATAACTTGTTTGTACCCATAGACTAGGATCTCCAAACAATCCTGTATCTAGTACTTCCTGTTCTACTACAATAACTTGAGTTACTGTACCGTTTTCTATTTTTGCGAAATGACTCATATTAAATTCCTCTTAGTGTATTTATTAAAAATTATGATTTATATTTTAAAATCATGTTCCCAATACTATTCCATACTTTCCAGACAAATATTGTTCAATTAATTCACATTCGGGTGTAGTTAATGTTCTATTATATACAATGCATTCTACTGTTTGGAAATTACTGTATTCTGGAAACAACCCAGGATTGTTGTTGATACTTAATCGTCCGTATGACGGTGATCCTGAACCAGTTGTTGATCTAACAATTCCATTTGTTCTTACAGTAGTATTCTGATCTGTGGTAATAAACCAATCGTTTCCATAATAATCAGTTGAATGGTCAGTCATCCATCCATTATGATAATATTGTCCAGAATCACCACCTTGATGTCCTGACAACCAATTTGTATTGTATGCTTGATATATTCTATTTGATGCTGCGCCGGCATATCTTGTTACATGTAACAATGTATATGTGCTTGGCAATACAGATGCTGGCCATAATATAGTATCGCTTGGTGTACCTGTTATTGCTGAAGTTATATTAGTAGAAGCATGTCCGGCTGGTGCTGCTGAGATGGTCACACCACTAACTGTTGCGTCATTGTGATTAGATGAGATATCTATCCATTCTGAATCTTCTAGCGATATTGAATTCATATCATACCAGCCAACTAATCCACTAATACTTGTTGGTAATGTAGGGAATGTTATTGATCCAGAACTAGTCCATTTGTATATCCAAGATAGACCATTGTAAATTACAGTTGGGCTACCTGTAGTAATTGCTTCACTATGAGATGCGCTATATTTCATAATTACGACGCCACTTCCGCCGTTATAACCACCATCTACACCAGCAGTTCCGCCGCCACCACCGCCACCGCCACCAGTGGCTGCTATACCATCATGTCCGGGGCTAGTTCCAGCGCCTTTGCCTCCGCCACCTGTTCCACCTGCACCTCCATCGCCGCCTGCACCTGATCCTAATAGAACACCACCGCCGCCACCTCCACCATAGTATTTTACATCACCCTCAGCAATAGTTGAAGATATACCTATACCACCTGCGCTGCCACCAGTAGAAGTATCGCTACTTCCGGGTGCACCTGCACCTCCCCCACCGGCACTTCTAAACATTGTATAGCCCGAGTATACATTGCCACCATCATTACCTTGACCAGCTGTACCTGTGCCCGGGTAGTTAAGTGGAATACCACCGCCACCAGAACCACCGTTATTGCCGTCGTTGTTATCATTGGGCGGTCCACCAGCGCCACCGCCTCCGCCATACGCTAAGCCAAGAGTTGATGTATCTGGGTTTATTATTTCTGAATTCTCCCCGTTATCGCCGGCGCCTAATGCTATCTTAGATGTATTGCCTGCACCACCTGCACCCACACTGATAAGAAATGTTCCGGGAGTATATGTATAACTGCTTAGTATCACGCCGCCTGCACCGCCGCCACCTCCATAGCGTGACCCACCTCCGCCTCCACCTGCGACTATAAGATATTCAACGGTGTTTAATTCTATACTTGAATTAAAATCTATACCACCGTCAATTGTTACCCCATCCATATTAATTCTAGGCATAACTTATCCTTTGGGTCTAGATTCAATCCAGAAGCCAGCATCTTCATTCCATTGAAAGAATGATCCTTTTTTCGTTGGCATTGGTATGGGCGGTTCCCACTGGCAAGTATCTTCATTTAATACCCAACTATCATATGGCTTTGGTGGGATGAATGCTTTTCTTTTTTTATCGTAAGTATAACTTAGTCCTGCATAGTTTTTTCTTAGTGGTTTTCCACCTAAACTATGTTCTCCCCCATGAGTATTGTAACTTGTTTGTATCCAAGATTTAGGATCACCAAATAAGCCACTATCAATTACATCTTGTTCTATCACAAGAATTTTGACTACTTTATTGTTTTTGTCAATTTTTGCGTAGTGACTCATGTTTTTATTAGAAAGTTATTGAACCTGAACTAGTCCAAGTATATATTCTATATCCACCGGTTACAGTAATTGTTGGACTACCAGTAGTTGCGGATGCTGCTGCGTATGAATCTGCATAACGAATAATGACTATACCAGAACCACCTGCTCTGGGAGTAGAACCTGCTCCACCGCCGTTTGAAGAACCACCGCCACCACCACCAAGCCCGTTTGTTCCTGCAGTAGGTGCTTGTTCTATATAATACATTGCTCCATCTCCGCCGCCGCCGGCGCCGCCCGTTGGTACTACTGTATTAGAATAAGTAGCGCCGGCGCCACCTCCGCCATACGTTGTAGCCGTTCCACTGATAGAAGATACTACCCCTGCACCGCCATTGCCGCCAAATCCATTGCTACCAATTGCCCCGGCACCGCCGCCGCCTGCGCCACCTGCGCCGGCACCCCCATCATATCCTTGCCTAGGTGGTCCAGCAGTACCGGTCCCGGCACCTGTTCCTCCGGATCCGCCGCCTGAGCCTCCGCTTCCGCCATTACCAGAACTAGTTCCTCCACCTCCGCCGCCGCCTCCAATCGTTGTTATTGTTGAGAAAACAGAATTTCCTCCGGGGCTCCCTGGGCCACCGCCGCCAGAATATCCGGCGCCGCCGGCACCGACGGTTACTGTGATTGGGGTGCCGGATTCAACAATAAACCCAGAAGCAGTTAATACGCCACCGGCGCCGCCGCCACCCCCAACCCCTGTGCTATAAGTTTCTCTTCCACCACCGCCTCCACCAGCAACTAATAGATATTCGATTGATGGAGTAGCCGATAACCCTAAAGTAAACCCAGTAGTAAGTGTCATGCCAGATAAAATCATTTTAATTGGCCCAGGGTAAAGGTAATTCTATTACAGGTGGATTGGCTAAATTATTTAACTGTGCAGCAACTACTAATTCAATTTGAGTTTTGTCTACGGTTGTCCATACCCAACTCAATACTTGTTCTTGTGTTAACTCAGAGTACGGGGTAAAGTTGGCCGAGTTAAAAGTAAAAACGTTTATATCATATTGTTCAGCGGTATATGTACCATCTGTGCCAATACATTTCCAAGTAACTTGCACAACAACATCAGTATAACCGTCTACTTCTGGTAGACAAGTCATATTTGTTATAGACCATGTAATTGTATTTGTCATCTTATTATCCTATTATGCTGTCTTAATTACTACAAAGTTAATGATTGGTGATTCAGCAACAGCAACTGCTGTTGTATTGAAAATCTGAATATTAAACGCACCTGCTGCTACGTTTGCTACACTTAATATATAACTATTAGCACTACCACTACGTTGATTTAATATAATCACATCAGTTGCTGCTACTGTAGTATTAGTAACCGTAAACAAGTTATATGTATTAGCAGTAGTTGTGGCACTGACTAATGTAATAGCTCCAGAAACGTTACTTACAGTAACACCGGTGTTGCGATTAGTTAATTGAGTAGCAGCACCAATGGTACTGTTATATCCTAAACCACCTGCGCTGTTTACACGAACGTTACCACCAAAGAAACTGTTACCTGTAGCAACAAACATTGCGTAGTTGCTTGTTATTGTGGCATTGGTACCTGCTGTTACTGGACCAGCAATATATAACGTAGCCATATTTGTGTATGTCTTTGCGTTAGTACCACCAGTTACTGTTGGTATAGCAAGATAATGTACCGCAGCATTGGCCACTGTACCGGTTGCTGCTGCATCTGTATATGTTGCGGCAACCGACCTAAATCCTAAATTACCTAATGCTGCGGCTACGTTAACCAAACCAGATGCAGCACCGGACGCAGTGAAACTGTTTGAGGTGATTGCTGCATTAGCAGCAGTAGTTATGATACCCGCTGCTGTAATAGACGCAACGTTGGCAGTACCAGTAACACCAAAGTTGATGTTTGCATTAGAAACGATATTTATGTTACTATTACCACTTGCTACTATTGGTATATTACCTGCTGATAAGTTACCTACAATATTTGCAGTACCTGCAATGTTGGCACCAGTCGCAGTAACAACAAACTGAGCAGTTGCATTACCAGCAGTAAACATAGAAATGTTAGCATTAGAAGTAATAGTTATGTTACTATTACCACTTGGCATGATTGGTAAATTACCTACTACTAAGTTACCTGTTATGTTAGCAGTACCTGCAATATTTGCACCGGTTGCTGTTACAACTAATCTGTTAGCACCAGTTACTGCGATAGCAACGTTGGCGTTTGCCACCATATTAATATTACTGTTACCACTTGCTAATACACCAACAAAGTTACCAGCATTAATATTACCAGTACCAGTATTCAATGTACCTGCTACGTTAACACCAGTGCCAGTTACTATTAACACGTTGGCAACACCAACTGCTGACATATTAATGTTTGCGTTATTAACAATAGATACGTTACTATTACCGTTTGCTAATGTACCAATAACGTTACCAAAGAAACGAGCATTACCGCCAACCATTAATGCATATGAGTTAGTAATTGTTGCGTTAGTGTTAGCAACTGGACCACCCGCAATATACATTGTTGCAGCATTAGTAAATGTTACTGTTAAGTTCGCTGCTGCTAAGTTAGGTGCAGCAAATGCGTGTATTGCAGCATTGGCAATTGTTGCAGATGCGGCTGCGTTACCTTCAGTATATGTTGTAAATAGTGAACGTATTCCTAAGTTACCGGTAATAGTTGTTACGTTACTGTTACCTGTCGCCACACCAGATGCAGTAAACGCATTTGATGTAACTGCTGCATTAGCCGCCGTAGTTATGATACCTGCTGCTGTGATAGATGCTACGTTAGCAGTACCAGTAACACTGAAGTTAACGTTAGCATTTGATACTACCGTGATATTACTATTACCTTGAGCAAATGTGTTTGCTGTTACTACGTTTACGCCGGATATATTGCCGCCAGAACCTGTACCAAATGTTACGTTAGGTCCAGTAACTGCTAAGTTACCGGTGATGTTTGCTGTGCCTAAGATGTTTGCACCAGTGCCAGTTACTACCAATACATTTGCATTACCTATTGCTGAGATTAAAACGTTTCCGTTTGCTACTGGTATACTTACGTTACTGTTACCATTTGCTATAGTTGTTGTCGCAGCAATACCAGTTAACAATGCACCATTACCAATATAATAGTTTGCCGTGATATTAGCAGTGCCGGTACTCAGAGTACCTGTTACGTTTACACCAGTATTAGTTATAGTTACTACGTTAGCAACACCGGTTACACTCATTGTGATGTTACTGTTGACAGTGGGTATATTTATATTACTATTACCGTTTGCCAAAACTACGCCACTTAATAGTGAGCCATTACCAACAAAGAAGTTAGCACTAATTGAGTTAGCACCAGTGATGGCGCCGCCTGCGCCTAAGCCAACTGTAATATTAGATACAGCAGCATTACCAGTAACTGTTAGTGCATTAGCAGCAGTTAAGTAATTAGCACTGACTGTATTAGCCCCAGTGATATTGCCACCTGTGCCGGCGCCGATTGTCATACTACCAGATAGATTTGCTCCAGTGCCAGTGATGACCATTATGTTAGCATTACCGGCTGATGAGAAAGTGATATTACCGTTTGCTGCTGGAATATTTACATTACTATTACCATTCGCTACAGCAGCTACTGCACCAGCAACGATGCCAGTTAACTGACTACCGTTACCAATAAAATAAGCACCGCTGACATTGCCAGTAGTGTTTATGTTACTACTGCCAGTATCTAATGTGCCGGCTATATTAACACCTGTACCAGTTACGACTACTACATTTGCATTACCTACAGCACTCATGGTAATATTACCGTTTGCAGTAGCAATGTTTACATTACTGTTACCGTTAGCAATATTTGAGCCGCCACCGCCACCGGATATACCAGTTAGTAATGAACCATTGCCTATAAAATAAGCCGCATCTACATTACCTGTAGTAACTTTTAATAGATTAGTTGTTTTATCAAATGTTAGATTAGCAGTAGCTCCTGCTGCACCTGCATCATTGAATATAACTTGTGTATTACTTCCCGCTACTGGACCAGTAGCACCGGTTGCGCCTATGCCAGTAGCACCGGTTGCTCCGTCTACACCACTAGTACCAGTAGCACCGGTTGCTCCGTCTACACCACTAGTACCAGTTGCACCTGTTGCGCCTATGCCAGTAGCACCTGTAGCACCGCTTGATGGAGATATCCAACTTAATGTATTAGAACCATTTGTGCTTAATACATAACCACTGCTGCCACCTGCTATGTGTAGATTACTTACATTACCCAATGTAACATTAGAAGCAGATGAAAAATTAGCATTAGCAGAGATGTTTATTGAGTTGGAACTAATTAGATTAGCACCAGTTAAATCGCCACCTGACCCTGCGCCCAATGTTACGGTACCTGTAATATTAGCATTACCTGCATTAATATTACCAGCATTCACATTACCTGTAATGTTAGCATAACCAGTTATATTAGCACCAATTTCAGTTACAGTTAATGTAGTATTACCATTAGCAGTTGTGGTTACATTACCATTTGCAGTTGCAATGTTTACATTACTTGTACCATTACTAATGCTTGATGGACTACCTGTTGCATTCCATGATAATGATCCGCTACCGTCAGTAGTTAATACATAATTTGGTGAACCACCGTCAATATGCAAATTACTAATATTACCTAGTGATACATTTGAAGCAACTGAGAAGTTAGCGTTAGCAGATATATTAATTGAATTAGCACTAAGTAAGTTGGCGCCAGTTAAATCGCCACCTGAACCAGCACCTAATGTTACAGTTCCGGATATATTAGCATTACCTGCTACTAAATTACCAGTAACTGTTAATAAGTTTGTAGTTTTGTCAAACGTTAGATTAGCAGTGGCGCCTGCTGCTCCTGCATCATTGAATATGACTTGAGTATTAGAACCTGCTACTGGTCCTGTTGCACCTGTTGCACCATAATATCCAGTTGCACCAGTTGCTCCGTCATTACCAGTTATACCTGTAGCACCTGTTGCTCCGTCATTACCTGCTGTGCCAGTTGCTCCAGTTGCTCCGTCATTACCTGCTGTGCCAGTAGCACCAGTTGCACCATCATTACCTGTAACACCGGTTGCACCTGTTGCGCCATCATTACCAGTAACACCTGTAGCACCTGTAGCACCATCATTACCTGTAACACCGGTAGCACCTGTTGCGCCATCATTGCCAGTTAATCCAGTAGCTCCAGTTGCACCGTCTAGTCCAGCAGTGCCAGTAGCACCTGTTGCTCCGTCATTACCAGTTATACCTGTAGCACCTGTTGCTCCGTCATTACCAGTTATACCTGTAGCACCTGTTGCTCCGTCATTACCAGTTATACCTGTAGCACCTGTTGCGCCATCAAATCCAGTAGCACCTGTGCCACCATCAAATCCAGTTGCTCCAGTTGCTCCGTCATTACCTGCTGTGCCAGTAGCACCAGTTGCGCCATTTGTGCCTGCTGTACCAGTTGCTCCAGTTGCTCCGTCATTACCTGCTGTGCCAGTAGCACCAGTTGCGCCATTTGTGCCTGCTGTACCAGTTGCACCAGTTGCTCCGTCATTACCTGCTGTGCCAGTTGCTCCAGTTGCTCCGTCATTACCTGCTGTGCCAGTAGCACCAGTTGCACCATCATTACCTGTAACACCGGTTGCACCTGTTGCGCCATCATTACCAG
>Ga0209190_1000040_pt1 | contig 91769 bp, 91 predicted proteins | sample M_140205_XF_Meta_FD_187315 | JGI IMG/M metagenome (GOLD analysis project Ga0209190, IMG submission 187315) | Freshwater microbial communities from Lake Montjoie, Canada to study carbon cycling - M_140205_XF_MetaG (SPAdes) (version 2) | ecosystem: Environmental > Aquatic > Freshwater > Lake... | reverse complement strand
AACTGGCCAAGCGCATGGCCCGCGGCTTCCGCTCCTTCAAGCACTTCCAAGTCATGGCCTACCTCAAGGCCGCCAAGCTCAAACCCCAACTGCCCTCGGTTCTACCCACTTGAAACAGCGAGGAGGCCTATTCTGCCTCCTGAGTATAATTTTCGCTTCGCCCTACCGTCATTCGCGGGCCGTGGAAAAGTGAAAATTCTGCATGGACGTCATGGCGATGTGTCGAAACTGGCCGCACGCTTGAACCGAAGTGGTAGTCCGAGAGTTTTTCTTCCGCGTCTGCGCGAAGCGAGCCTGCGCCATTTTGGCATTCTCAGCTTTCCTGGCAAGATGCTTGGCATGTGCGTGGCGGTCGATGCCTTCTGCGCGAGGTGGCTGGGAAGACTCTTGGATGGTCTAAGCACAAGGTTTGGCCGACACTCATGACTAACGAGTGAAGGTTGCTTTCGTTTACGCAGGAGGACGGCTTGGGCGTGATGCGCAGGGGCCGTCCGATTTTTTTTACGGTGCGCGGGAACTGGTGCGTCGAGCAGATTGGGATGTGCGCCTTTTCGAAATCGACCAGCTCCCGGCCGATGCTTTGACTGGATTATTGGCAGGCCGGTTGTTCAGTCGTTATTTGCCACCGCGCACCTCGGCGGATTGGATCGCGCGCTGTCGTCGCTCGCTTCCACAGTTGCGCGGTTGCGATGCCGTTGTCTCGACATCCACTGAAGTTTCCTTCGGCCTGTCCTTGTGGAAATCACTGGGATTACTCAAGCCGCCCTTGGTCGGCATCCTGTGCGGTGCGGTCAATTATCCCATTGGCTCGGAAATGCGCCGCAAGTGGACCGCGAATCTCCTGACGCGGATGCAACCTGTGCTTTTTGCCGATAGCGAAAAAGCGGAACTATGCCGCCGCTTCGCTATCCATCCCGAAAAAATTACCACTGGCTGGTTCGGTGTGGACGAGAGCTTTTGGCAACTTCCCGAAGACAGAGGCTTGAGAAATGGAGTTCTTGCTGTGGGCAACGATGGACGTCGTGATTACGCGACGCTGCTCGAGTCCGCGCGCATGCTCCCGCAGATTTCATTCACCGTCATCACTAGGATCTCCGCTCCAAATGACTTATCCTCCAACGTGCAGTGGCGTCGCGGAGATTGGCATGAACAAGCGGTCAGTGATCACGAGTTGCGTGAACTCTACCAACGCGCAGCCTGTGTTGTTGTTCCGCTCAAGGAAAGTCCGCAGCCATCCGGCCAAAGTGTGGCTATGCAGGCCATGATGTGCGGCGCGCCGGTCGCGCATACCAAGACTGCGGGTTGGTGGGGTGCCGAGGTTATCCGGGACGGCAAAGAGGTCCTTCTTGTTCCGCCGGCGGATCCGTCCGCTTTGGCTGAAGCGATTGTGTCCACGATCAGCGACGGGCTATGTAGAAATGCCAGGGAGGCTTTGATTCCCGCAAAGTGGACGGCGTCCGGATTCGCGGACAGAATCAGGGCACTCATTGCGAGCAAAGTTAATTAGACTCCGTAAGCATTCCCAACATCGCAGCGAATGAGTTTCTCCAAAACCAAACGACCAGCAATCGCCATCAGCATGGCGCCCACGCGAACAGCGTGGGGCGGTGCGAGCCCTTTTGTCTGGCAGCTCACGGCGCTGCTTCTCCGCCGCGGATGGCGCATTCAATACTCCCTCTCGCCCGCACCCGATTTGGTTTTCGTCATCGACCCGCGCGCGGACCATCCAAAAAAAAAGTTCGGGCTGCGCGAGTTGTGCGATTTCCGTAAAGCGCACCCGCATGTTCCGATCCTCCATCGCATCAACGAGTGCGACCAGCGCAAGGGGACGAACGACATGGACGAACTGCTGCGTGAGACCAACGAACTTTCCGACTACACGGTTTTCATCGCCGAATGGCTGAGGGATTACTTCGCGGCCAAATGGTTCGACACCGGGCGTCCTCATTCCTGTATCTACAATGGGGCCGATCCCGCGATTTATCATCCCTTCGGAGCCGCGGTTTTCGCGCCGGAAGAGCCCGTGCGCGTGGTTACACACCATTGGTCCGACAATCCCCTGAAAGGTTTCGATGTTTACGAAAAAGTGGACCATCTCATCGCCGATGGAAAGTTGCCGGGCTTCCAGCTTGTCGTCATCGGTCGCTGGCCGTCTTCGGTTCGTTGGCGGTCGGCGGAACTGCACGGCCCTTGCACCGGACGCCCGCTCGCGGAGAAATTGCGGGGTTGCCATATCTACCTCACCGCCTCCCGCTGGGAGCCCTGTGGCATGCATCACGTCGAGGGCACGCAGTGCGGGTTGCCCCTTGTCTATCATGAGGATGGGGGAGGAATCGTGGAGGCAGGAAAAAAATATGGTCTTGGATACCGGGATGATCCTTCGGCGGCGATTCAAGAAGTGGCCCAAAGATTGCCGGAGTTTAGACATAAAGTTATGCAGCACATGCCTTCCGGTGATCGGATGGCTATGGATTACGCTGATGTGTGTCGCAGGCTGGTGGGGTTCGGAAATTGAATAAACCTCCACCCATTCTCATTTCAACGGCGCCGCGCTACATGGGGCTGGCCCTCTGGACCGTTGGGCAAATGGCCAGATTTTGGAGCGGTCATCCGCAGGTTTTTATATCCGGTGCGGAGACTGATTCTCGATGTCTCCCTTTGCGGGACGACCCAGCCAATTGGATGCGCGTCACCGCCAGTGCCTGTGAGGAGCTTTTACAACGCGGTTATGACATGGCGTTTGTTATTTTGGACGACCACGCGCCGATTGCCGAATGCAATGGGGAATTTTTAACCAATAGCATGCCCCGCATGATGCGCGAGAAGGATGCGACTCTTTGCCTTGCCGTGGGGCCCGGGCCTGTTTTGAAGCGCAAGGGTTTTTTTGAGGAATGTGGAAGCTACAGATTTGAAAAGTTGAGTGTTGATGAGCCTTGGAAATTAGCCCTTCACCCTGCTCTGTGGAACCTCAATAAACTACACGAAATCTTGCTCCATCTGATGGAAAAGCTGCCTGTTCCGCAACAAAATCCTTGGGCTTTTGAGCGAATCGGGAGTTCCGCCGCAGAAGGAGGTTTGAGCACGGATTTGCTGGCGTCATGTTGGAGAGTCGATGGCTGGCAGTCGGCTACAAAGGAAGCTAAGAGATTGCATGATTTAAAGGATTTATACACCCGAACTATCTTGCGTGCAGCCACTATGGCATTAAATCCGATCGGTCTGAGTGCGGAAAAATTCAAAAACCGAATTGCAGGACTCTGGCAGCCACGCCTTGGAGCCTATCCCTGCTTTTGGAGTGGTATCATGAAGAAGGGTGTGCTGAATGGAGACTACCTCTTTTATGCCTCAATCAAAAACCGTCCGGAACTTGTTGAGGGGATCGAGGCGCTCTTCCCGGCGCAACGCGCATGAAGATCGTAGGCATACTTCTGGTTCGTAACGAGGAGGTCTTTGTTGAAGCCGCAGTGCGGAATGTGCTGGGTTTCTGTGACGAGTTTATTGCGGTTGATAATGGGTCAACCGATGGAACCATTTCAATACTGGATAAACTCCGCGAACAAAATTCGCAGAAAGTCAGAATCCATCATGTCTCTCATCCGCGTGAGAGCCACGAATTGGTTGCGGGATTGGCCGGGACGAATACTTGGGTCCTCGGGGTGGATGGCGACGAGATTTACGATCCGGTCGGGCTTGCCCGTTTCCGCAAGAGACTCGAATCTGGAGAATTTGAGCGTGATTGGTGCATTTTTGGAAATGTGCTCAACGTGCGTCGACTCGATCTCGCGCGCGGGATCGCGGAAGGTCACCTTGCGCCACCTTGCCGCAGTATGACAAAGCTCTACAACTTTTCCGCGATCGAGGCTTGGCATGGTCCCTGTCTGGAACGCCTGCACGGCGGGCGTGTTGTCTTCAAGAGTGGCTTCCATGAAAAGTTGCGGCGGAACTTGCACGAGTCTGTTTCGTGGGACGAGGCCGATCTCCGCTGCTTGCACCTTTGTTTCATACCGCGATCTTCCAAGGAGTCACCCGTCTCGAGCCCCCGCAAAAACATCATGGATATCCACAATCGCAGCATCACCAAAACGATTCTGCAGTTCCGCGATAAACTCCTTGGTAGATCTTTGGTGGACTCGAAGGAACAACGCTATGGCCGGGGCGATATGGTTGAAAAATTGACTACTCTTTTTTTCCCAAGGGAGCTCCACTCGCATTGAAAAAAGTCGGATTCATCATTAATAGCCGCATTCCGGAGTGGCATGCAATGAAGCGCGGTATGCGATCGCACCATATGTTGTCTGGTTGGCCAGACAAGGGGTCACCGATGCATTTCATGCGCTTTGCCTGGATCGCGAATCATGTGAACCGATGCTCTGCGATCGGATATGAACTTTTCAAACCTTGGCGCAAATACGATGCGGTGGTTTTTTTGAAGTCCATGGAAATGGGGTGCGACCGCCTCTTGGAAAGCCTCAAGGCCTCGGGGGTCGTGTGCGTGTTCGAAGCCAATGTGGATTACTACACGCTTCGTGGAAATGACTCTCTCCCACAGGAAATCCTGCCTTCGGAGGCCCAGCGACAGGCGGCGATTCGCATGACCACAAGCGCCGACAAAGTCATAGCCTCTTCGCGGCATCTGGCTGGGATTTGCTCGGCGTGGAATTCCCGCACAAGTTGGGTTCCCGATAACATACCCGACCGTTGGATCGGAGGCCAAGCATCGCAAAAGCCCGTTCGCGGCAGCTGTCTTCAGCTTTGGTGGAGCGGAATGGCATCCAAGCTGGGAGATTTGTTGGAAATCGAAAAACCGCTGCGTTCTTTTTCTGACAAACTCCATTTGCACCTTGTCACCGGGGATTTGCCATCCGCGCTAGATCGGCTTCCAGAAGGCCAAGGAACCCGGTTGCGCGACTTGCTGGCGGATTTGCATGTCACCATTCATCGTTTTCGGGATGTTCCCTCCCTCCTTGCCCTTTACAGAAGCGGGGGAGTGATCATATCCCCACGACAACTCGCTAATCCCTACAATCAATCCCACACAGAGTGGAAAATCACTCTGGGCATGGCTGTGGGGCTTCCCGCCATCGCCAGTCCCCAGCCGAGTTATTTGGATGTGGCTAAAATCGCCGAGCATCCGAAAGCAGTCACGATTTGTGCCTCCGATGCCGATTGGTGCGATGCCTTCACGGAGGCGATGGGTGGTGTCGATTTTGAGGATCGGAGTCGCGCATCACTCGATGTGGTTCAGCGCCATTATTCCTCATCGGTGGTTGCAAAAATGCATTCGCGCGAAATGCTGGAGATTCTGTCAAAATGACCAAGCGGATTGTCTTCGCAAAATACGGATCTTTTTCCCTGGTTAATTCCAGAGTGGAGGAGATTTTGCGTCGGCAATTTCCCTCCTGCCATCTTCAGGTGGTCGATGTGGCCCGAGATATCTTGTCGCGTAACCAAATGGAGTCTATTTGGTTGAGACTATATTCCAGCTTGAGCGAGTTGCCCGCATTTATAAGGGGGCGGCATAGCCCTTGGGATTTTGTTTTTCGCCATGTGCGCGCATGGGAGTTGATTCAGCGCTGGATTCGTCAAAACATTGCTCCATCCGAAACGGCTTTTGTTTTCCAAACCCAAGGAATGTTCGACGCCTCTCATCCAGAGGTTCCGCTCTTCATTTACACCGACCACACGCGCGCCGCTCATAAGCGACAGCCCGGAGGAGGCACGCCTGCGAGAGTGGGTGAGGGTTGGGAAGCCGCCGAACAGAATCTCTATCGGAAAGCGGCAACGATTTTTACTTTGAGCAAATTCTGCGAGGAATCTCTGGTGGAGGACTACGGCATACCGCAAGAAAAGGTCCTCACAGTTTCGACCGGTATCAACATCGATATGCCTCCAGCCCTGTCTGATCGTTCGAAAACAGCTCCGGTGATTTTATTTGTGGGTGTCGAGTGGGAAACAAAAGGCGGGCCAGAGTTGTGGAATGCCTTTGCAAAAGTCAGGCTGCGACGTCCAGATGCCGAACTCTGGATTGTGGGCGCGCGTCCCGACTTGAGAGGCGAGCGGGTTCGGTTTTTTGGTCGTGTGGATCGCGAGCAAATGGCGCAAATGTTCCAAGAGGCGAGACTGCTTTGCGTGCCAAGCCGGATCGAGCGGGCGAGCATGGTGGCGCTGGACGCCGCAGCGCACGGGCTGCCTGTGATTTCAACCCCGCATGGCGCCGGTGCCGAGCGAGTTCAGGGCGGGGTGACAGGTCTTTTGGTGGATCCCTGCAACACGGATTCATTCGCTGAGGGAATCTTGCGGCTTCTTGATGATCCTGACCTCGCGGCAGAAATGGGCAAGGCAGGCCGAAGGGTGGTGGAGGAGTCGTTCACTTGGGAAGCTGTCGGCAAAAAAATTGGAGGCCGCATTCGCTCGTCGATTGGGCCTATTTCATGAGCCATACCGATATCCAACGCGAATTCTCAAAAATCTGGCGTCTCGCCACGGCGCCGCTCCGCCGCCTACCGGATTTTTTGATTCCAGGTGCGCCGAAGTGCGGCACCTCCTCGCTTTTTGATTTGATCACGCTCCATCCCGATGTGCAGCGCGGATGGCGCAAGGAGCCAACGAATTTCATCCACTATCCCACGAGCCTGCTCCGCTCGCGGATGAATCAACCCTTGGCCCTCGACCGTTTTCTTTGTGGTGACGGGAGCGTGGAGTATTTCTTTCATCCGGATGCCCCCGCAAATGCCGCCGCCATCGTGCCGAATGCCAAACTCATTTTCCTGCTGCGCGATCCCGTGGAGCGGGCTTGGTCGGAATACCGGATGTTTGTTAAGTCCGGCCATGAGCGCGCGGATTTTACCGCCTCCATCCAGAAAGCTGTGCAGTGGCTCTCCAATCCGGATTTGCAGCCTTTGGTGGAATCCGCCTCGAAAAACTCCTTCAATCCCGTGCGCTATGTGCGTTGCGGGATGTATGCGCAGCTTCTCGCGATTTGGGAGAAGTCGTTTTCAAAAAACAACACGCTCGTTCTTTTTGCAGAAGATTTCTTTTCCAGCCCCTCCGAGACTGCCAAGCAGGTTTATTCTTTTCTCGGATTGAGACCTCATGTTGCCGATTCGTGGCCGCATGCGAGGGATGGTGATTCCAAGGAGCAACCGCCGCAAGAAGCCCTGCAGCTCTTGCGCGAATTCTATCGTCCGCACAACGAGCACCTCAGCCGGATGCTGGGAAAACCCCTGCCATGGGATTGATTCCAAGACCAGAGCGCACTTCGTCTCTCAGCGAGTGCTTTTACTTGGCCCTCGATTTCGCCAGTCGGGTCAAAAATCTTCCCGCCCGCATGGAAGCAAAAAGGCGCTGCGAGTCGATTCAGTATAGTCGGAATGCCCGCCCAGTATTGAATTACGGTCTATCCGCCCCACGTTCTGGGATGCGCTTGCCGATCGGAGGAGAAATCAAATATCTGCACCTCCGCACCCGCTTTCCTGAGCACCGACAGGATTTCAATCTGATTTATCTGGTGAGCAGCGCACTGCCCCCGCACGTCGTCGAGGTGGTGCGGGCGGCCCAGGCGCGGGGCGCAAAATTAGTCTGGAATCAGAATGGCATCGCTTATCCGGGGTTCTACGGAGATTTTTATCCATGGTTCAACCAGACCATGGCTGCTTTGCTGCCCATGGCGGATCACGTCATCTACCAGAGCGCGTTCTGTCGCGATTCCGCTGATCGCTATCTCGGGATAGCCCGAGGTTCATCAGAGATTCTGTTCAATCCAGTGGACAGCGAAAAGTTCTGTCCCCGGGAAAACCTGCTGGCAACCTCGACATGGGAACTTCTCTGCGCCGGCACAAATCACTCCTTTTACCGCGTCGATTCTCCTCTCAAGGCGGTGAAAATTCTTCGTGATCGCGGCCACCCCGTGCGTTTGACCATTGCTGGCGAGTTCCGTTGGCGCGACGGGGATAAAGAATTCAACCGGGCCGTCCGCAAGTTGGGATTAGAAACGTGTGTTGTCCACAAACCGCCTTTCAGCCAGGACAAGGCGCCGGAAATTTATCGCGGTGCCCATTTGCTCCTGCACGGCAAAGACAAAGACCCATGTCCCACCGTCCCGATCGAGGCAATGGCCTGTGGCCTACCTGTGGTCGGCTTAGCCAGCGGGGGTATGCCCGAGTTGGTCGCACCGACTACCGGTTGTCTCGTGCCCGTGCCCCAAATCTGGACCGAAGATTGCGCCGCCGATCCTGTTGCGTTGGCCGATGCGGTCGAGAAAGTCATGAGCGATCTCGGCTCGTTTGCACAGTCGGCTCGTCGTCATGCGCAAAAGACTTTCGATGTCCGCCCATGGCTCGATCGTCATCAGGCGATTTTTACCGAAGTCCTTTCGCGATGAGCCGCTCGGCAGTGACAGTCCTTATGCCGGCCTTCAATGCCGGACAATTCATCGCGGACTCGATGCGCAGTGTCCTCGCGCAGGATTGGTCCGACTTTGAACTGCTTGTCATCGACGACGGATCGACGGACGACACGGCGAATATTGTGTCGGGCTTCGACGACCAGCGAGTCCGGCTTTTGCGGCACGAGGAAAATCGCGGATTGGTGGCGACCTTGAACGAAGGTTTGCGCGAAGCGCGCGCGCCTTTGGTGGCACGTCAAGACGCAGACGACCTGTGCAGAGCAGATCGTTTTTCTCGCCAGCTAGCGCATTTTGATGCTTGCCCGGATGATCTCGCTGTGGCTTCCGAAGCGCAATTGGTCGATGACCAAAACCGGCGCTGCGGCATTCTCCGTCTGCCCCGGACGCGCCAGCAACTCCGCTGGGATTTGTGTTTCCGTAACCCGATTCCCCACAGTTCGGTCATGATGCGCAGGCAAAAATTGTTGGCCGAGTTCGGCGGTTATCCAGAATCCGTGGCCTCCGAGGACTACGCGCTTTGGTCCTCCATCGCCGCCACAGCCCGTGTCGGTCTTATCAAGCGTTCCTTGGTCAGCTACCGGATTCACTCCTCATCGGTCATGATGACTTCCGGCAAGACCGCGGCGGACATTGCCCAAATTAGGGGAGAAAATATGGAGAAGGTTTTCGGCGGATTAGCGACGCACCATCAACTCGGCCTGCTGGCGCGGTCTTGGGAGAACCCCGCAGGTATCTTGTGGGAAGATTATGTGCCCGCCTTCGAGTCGGTTGCTGCCGCATTCGAAAAACACCACGGGACACTCGGCTCCGTCCCCGGCATCGAATACCAGACGCTGATCGCCTCTGGTGCTCCATCTGCTTTGAAGCTCCTCAGGGCCTTGAGCCAGTTCGCCCCTTATCGTCTGCACATCGTACCTTGGCACCGTATCATTGCATCGGCGTTTGTTTCCCGATGAAATTCTTTTTCCTCAATAGCCATGCGCACCGGGCTCTGGACCCCGAGGAAAAAAGGGTCTCGGGAGGGGCGGAGTTGCAGGTGGCTCTTCTGGCCAAAGAGTTGGCGCGGCGTGGGCACGAAGTGACAATTGCGGGAGGAGACTCCGGTCAACCCGATCATCGCACGATTGAAGGCGTTGTCCTTCGAAAAACAGGCAGGTTTCACACGGGGAGATGGATCGATACGGCGATGGCTTTGCCGCGGATCGTGTTTTTGTTACGAAGTATCAAGCCCGATTTCGTTTGCGTTCTCGGGTGGACGGCATGGCTCGAACTATTGCGCCGCATGCAGCGATTCCTAGGCTACAAGCTGGTTTACATCTGCGGTTTGGATACCGAGATCGACGGAAGCTTTGGTCGTGCGAACGGCTGGAAGGGAAGACTTTTCGAGCGGGGCGTGAGGGAGGCGGATCACCGCTTCGCCATGTCGGAGTACCAGTCGGAACTCTTTCGCCTTGCTGGATTGTCGCATGCTCTCTACCGCAATTTGATCCTTCCGAGGAAGTTTCCACGCACTGTGGCCAAATCAACAGATCTTCTTTGGGTTGCCCGATGCCAACCGATCAAACGCCCTCACGCCTTTCTGGATCTCGTCGAAAAACTCCCGCAAGCACGTTGCGAGATGATCTGCCCGCGCGAGAACGTCGATTTGTGGGAGACAGTTTCCGCGCGGGCACGCAAGCTGCCGAACATCGTTTTCCATGAATCTGTGCCCTACGCCAAGATCCAGCACGACTACGACCGCGCCAAGTTTCTCGTCAACACCTCCGAGGCGGAAGGATTCCCGAACAGCATGATCCAAGCCGGCCAAGGTGGATGCGGAATCCTTTCACTGGATGTGGATCCTGACGGATTGATCGGAAAGTTTTCCGCGGGATTCTGCGCCGTCGGTGATTTCAACGTCCTTTTGCGCGAATCCAAGCGTGTGCTGGCAAATCCGCAAGCCCTGGCAATATGCGGCGCCGGTACGGAACGCATGGTCAGAGAATGGTTGGACAACGACCTCAACACCCTTGCGTTTCTCGATTATCTACAAAAATGATCCATGTTCTTCACGTGATCGACAGCCTTGGTCTCGGCGGCGCGCAGACCACGCTGATCAACTTCGCGCGCTTCCGTAACCGGACAAAGTTTGATCTGACCGTGGCGCCGATGCACGGTCGCGGTGTATTTGCGGAACCTCTCGAAAAAGAGGGTGTTCGTATCCTTCCAATGTCCGCGCACAAATGGCCCCCGGGGTATCTTTGGAACCTGCCGATTGCTCTCTTAAAAGAACGCTTCGACATCACTCATTTTCATTTGTTCGGCTCCAATTGGATTGCCAAACCGATCGCGGCGCTATGCGGCCTCTCCGTCCGTATCAATCACGAGCAATGTAACGATCCGGCAAGGATGAGGAGCATTTTGACGTCGACAGTCGATCGGCTAACCAACCGTCTTTCCTCGCACGTCTTTGCTGTGTCGGCATCCACCCGCGACTATTTACTGCAAAATAATGTCATCCCCGAGTCTAGGATTAGTTTCTTGCCCAACTGCGTTGACACGGGCTTTTTCGCCCCTGCGAATGAACAAACTCGATTGTCAGCCCGGCTTGAACTCCGGCTTCCCACAAATAAATTGGTTGTTGTTGGTCTCGGGCGTCTTCATCCGCAGAAAAACTGGCCACTTTTCCTTAAAGTGGCCTCGAGGTTTCCCGGTTCGCAGTTTGTCATCGCCGGCACTGGTCCCGAAGAAGAACGGCTACGCCAACTTATTGCTGAGGCCAATCTAGGGAATGTCCGGCTTCTCGGGTTCCGCGACACGCGAACTGTTCTGGCTGCCGCGGATGTTTTTCTTCTCACGTCGGACTATGAGGGAACTCCGATGATCCTTCTGGAAGCGATGTCTTGCGGTTTGCCCTCTGTCGTTTCGCATGTCGATGGATGCGCCGATTTGCTGGGCGACCAACTGGGGGGATCCACCGCCGCAGTGGGCAGCGAGGAGGATTTTGTCGCCAAGCTTTCCCCTTATCTTCTCTCCAAGGAAATGCGCTCCGCACGGGGTGCCGCGGCTCGAGGCAAGGTTGTCTCTTCTTACGACGCCAGGACCCAGACAAGGACCATCGAGGATCTTTATCACAGACTTCTGGCCGGTTAAGTTAGCGCAAGATTGGTCAGGCAAACCGGGGACACCCCCCGGTTTTTTTGTGCCCGGTTACCAGTGCTTGTGGCATGGTGCTGGCATGGGTGGCCTCTTGATCAGGGTCCTCGGCTTGGCCGTTTGCGGCCTTCTGTGGTGGTGGCTGTCGGCCCAAGGGCAGCAGGAAGGGATACCCGGCGGCTTGATGATGATCGTCGCGGCGCATGGGGTTCTTGTGCTCGCGGCCATCTTGCTGGCCAAGCCGGTGGCGGGGTTCTTCGGCGACTGGATGGCCACCATTTTCATGCCCGGCGAGCAGTTCAACCGCCCGCAGCCCATGTACAGCATCCCCGAGGGCAGGATGACTGCAGAGGACTACCCTGGTGCCCTGGACGCCTACGCGGCGTTGGCCGCCGAGCATCCGATGGAGATCGCCCCGCATCTGCGTATGATGGAAATCTGGCTGCGGGTTTATCGAGATCCTCAGGCGGCGCAGACCATCAGGGCCAATGCCTTGCTGTCGATCAAGGGCCGCGGGAACCAGCGGAAGTTCGAGGCGGCTTCGCGGCTTGTTTTGGCCGAAGCGGGTGTTGCTCTGGAGCCTGGCACCCCGGAGTGATCCATTTGGGTTGGCCCGGCGGGTCAGGGGATGTTTTAATTGGAGCGTATGCATATTCATCTAAGCCCGCGACATCTGACGCTCACCGGCGCCATCAATTCCTACGTGGTCACGAAACTGGCCCATCTTGACCACCAAACCGACCGCATCATTGCCGCCCATGCGGTTCTCATGCACGACGAGGCGGCCAAGAAGGGCAACTATGTGGTGAAAGTGCACCTCGCGATGCCCGGGCCCGACATCCATGCAGAGGATCGCGAGCAAGATCTCTACGCCGCCATAGATCTGGTGGTCGGCAAACTTTCGCGCCAATTGGGCAAGCGGAAGACACGTATGGTCACAGGTAAGAAGCACAAAGCGCAGAAGGCGACAGAACGCCGCAAGCGCGGTCTTTAATACCGGCGGTGATTGAGGCGGCCTACAAGGTAAAACTCGACGTCTTCGAGGGTCCTCTCGACCTTCTGCTCTATCTCGTGCGGAAGGACGAGGTGGATATCTATGACATCTCGATCGAACGCATCACGCGTCAATACTTGGATTATTTGGAGGCCATGGAATCCGTCGACGTGGAGATCGGCGGCGAGTTCATCGTCATGGCCGCCAATCTTCTCTACATCAAGAGCCGCACACTACTTCCTGTCGACCTGCAGGGGCCCGTTGAGGAGGAGGGCGAGGAGGAGGATCCGCGCTGGGAACTGATCCGCCAGCTGATCGAATACAAGAAATTCAAGGAGGCTGCGGGCGACCTGCGGGATCGCGACGAACTGGCGGTGAAGCTTTTCGGTCGCACGCCAGTCGCACCTCCCTCGGACGGTCCGGCCGTCCTGCTGACCGGCGAGGTGGGCGCGCTCGATCTCATTTCAGCCTTCCAGCGCGTGCTCGACCGTATCGAGAAACGCAAAGGCGCGGAGAGGGAGATTGAGTCCGACCGCTTCACGGTCTCTGAAAAAATCGAGTTCGTCCTCAAGATTCTGCCGGAGCAAGAGCCATTGCGATTCGAGGAATTGTTCGCCGGTCAGCAAACTCGCGGTGAAGTGGTGGCCACTTTTCTGGCCCTGCTTGAACTGGTCCGCCTCCGCCACGTGCTCGTGGAGCAATCGGGAGCCTTCGGTGAGATCATGCTCCGGCGAAGGGGAACGGCCCATCTGGCCGTCTGACAATGAATTTCACGGTTGATGCGCCGCGACAAATGACAAATCCTGATCCTTTACCCGCATGAACCCTTTGCACCGCGTCATTGAAGCGCTCCTCTTTTCGTCCGAACGGCCCTTGTCCCCAGCCGAGTGCATGAAGTATCTGCGGGGCGCGGTGGAAGCTGCGCCCGAGGACGAAGAGGTGAGGGCTTTAGCCAAGACCAAGCAGGATGAGATTGCGCAGGCCATGCGGGAGCTGCGCGAGGAGTATGCCTCCCAACAGCGCGGTTTCTGTTTGGTGGAAAGCGCGGCCGGATACAAGGTCGTGACCTCCGCGGAATCCGCACCTTGGGTGCGGCAGCTTTTCCCCGAAAATCGCCCGGCTCGCCTGAGCCCGTCCGCCCTCGAAACGCTGGCGATCGTGGCTTACCGCCAACCCATCACGCGCGCCGATATCGAAGCCGTGCGCGGGGTGAATGTCGATGGCGTCATGCAGACGCTGACCGAGCGAGGTGTTATTCGCATCACCGGCCGCGCCGAAGTTCCCGGGCGGCCGCTGCTCTACGGCACGACCGAATATTTTCTCGAGCATTTCTCGCTGCGTTCGCTCGACGAACTGCCCAATTGCGCGGAACTGCGCCGCGTCGATCTGCCTCAGGCGGCCAGTAATGACGACCAGCAGACTCTCCCGCTGGAGCCCGCGGCCGTCATCGATGGTGAAAACGGTGTCGATGCACCGGCCGAGGCGGAAGTAGAACCCGACCCTGTGTCATGACGTTGGCCGAACTTCGCACCAAGATTGACGCGCTCGACGAGCGCGTACTCGCCCTCTTGGGTGAGCGGGCCGATCTGGTCCACGAGGTCGGCCAGATCAAACTCAAGAGCGGTGAGCCCTACTATGCCCCGGAGCGCGAAGAAGCCCTTTTGTGCCGCTTGGTGGCCTCCAACCGCGGGCGTCTTCCCGAGCACTCAATACGAGCCATTTACCGCGAGATTCTTTCCGGCATGCGGGCCCTCGAGCAGGAACTCATTGTGGCTTACCTCGGGCCGGAATCCACGTTCAGCCACCAGGCGTCGTCGATGCATTTCGGTCATGCGGTTTCCTTCGTGCCCGAGCGCACCATCGGCGACGTCTTCGAGGCCGTCGAGCGGGGCCGCGCGCATTATGGCGTGGTGCCGATCGAGAACTCGGTCGAGGGTGCGGTCAACGCCACGCTCGACCGCCTGATGGAAACCGACGCGCGAATTTGTGCGCAGATTTTTTTGCCGGTTGATTTAAGCCTGCTCGCCCGCGTTCCGCTCTCCGGCGTGCGCAAGGTTTACTCGCACCCGCAGCCCTTCGGCCAGTGCCGTCGCTGGCTCTCCGAGCATCTGCCGCAAGCCGAGTGTGTCGAAGTGGCCAGCACCGCCCGGGCAGCCGAACTGGCGGCGGACGAGGAGGGTGCCGCAGCGATCGCCAGCGCCTTGGCCGGACAAAAACACGATTTGCCCGTGCTCGCTCCCTCCATCCAAGACTCGGCGGGCAATGTGACCCGTTTTTTTGTCATCGGTCGGCAGGCGGCGCGCCTTTCCGGGTCGGACAAAACTTCCATCATGTTCGCGGTCAAGGACCAGCCCGGGGCGCTGGCCCGGGCTCTGGAGCCCTTTGAGAAGGCGGGCATTAGCCTGACGCGCATCGAGAGTCGGCCCTCCAAGCGGCGCCCTTGGGAATACTATTTCTTCGCGGATTTGACCGGCCACGCAGACGAACCGGCTTTGAAGGAGGCTCTGGGCCAGCTGCAGGAAGTCTGTGCTTTCACCCGCATTTTGGGCAGTTATCCCACGGCCCGTCTGGCCTGATCGGGATGCAATTGCATCCGGCTTGTCTGGCTGCTATGCTATACGGCTCCCTGTGAAGACCGAGAAAGACCTCCCGCCCGCCAAAAGATCGTCCTACCTCAAGGCGCTCAGCGCCTTGGAAATAAAAAACCACACGCTGGTTGTTTCGCTTCTGCAATCCATCGTGGCCGAAGAACCGGAATTTTTTGCCGGCCGCAGACTTCTGCGCGAAGCGCAGGTGATGCGCGCGCGCGGCGCGGCGAAATCGGGTCTGTTCGGTATCTCAACGGGGGGGCTCAGCCTCGGAAAAAGCAAAGCGCAGGGCCTCCTGAAAGAAGGCAAATGGCAAGAAGCCATGACCGCCGCAGAAAAGGCGCTGGAGACAGATCCCACCAACGCTCAGGCCAACAAAGATCTTTTTGCCGCGGCGGAATTTGTCGCCCAACCGCTGCGTAAGGAAATCAAAGAGACCCTCCAACCGGCCTTTGAAGGGGCGACCGATGAGCAGGCCAAGCGCGATGCGGCGGAGAAAGTCGATCTCGCTCGCGACAAAATGCGGACCTTCGAGGCGATTTCTCGTTTCGCCCTCGAGACCATCGCCCTCGATCCGAAAAACACCAAGGCCCGTCACGAACTCGGCGACTACCTCATGCAGATCGAGGAATACGGCGAGGCTTCCAAGGTGTTCGAAGAGACTCTCAGAAAAACCCCGATGGACCTCGACGCCCGCGACAAAGCCAAAGAGGCGGCGGCGCGGCGTTCGATGCAGAGCGGCAAAATGGGCACCGCTTCATTCGCCGACATGGTCAAGCAGCGCCAAGAAGAGGAAAAAAAGGGAGGCCAGAAGGTGGTCGGCGCATCCGAGTCAGCGGAGGAACTGGCCCGCATGGTATACGCGGCACACGAGGCTGGCACCCCAGACCGCGAGTCGGCGCGCAAGCTGGCCGACATCTATTTCAACAACGAGGACTTCGCCAACGCGTTGGAATATTTTCGTTACATGTCCGGCTTGGCCAACGACACCGATGCTGGCCTGCTGCGCAAAATCAGCGACACGGAGCTGCGCCTGCTTTCAAGCTCGATCACCGAAAAAGAAAAGGAGTTGGCTGCGCTGGCCCCGGATGACGAAGCGGCTGTTGCCCTGCATGCCGAACTCGAAGAATTGCGTCGCCACCGCGCTGAAGTCACCCTGGTCGAAGCCCGCAAGCGCGTCGAGCGCAACCCGACCGACCTCCAATACCGTTTCGAACTAGGCGAGCAGATGGTCTTGGCCGGACATTACAAGGAAGCCATTGCCGAACTGCAAAAAGCGCGCTCCAATCCCAATACTCGGACGCGCGCGCTCAACATGCTCGGCAAGTGCTACACCGAGCGCAATATGCTCGATCTGGCCGCCAAGACCCTGACCGATGCGGCCTCGGAGATCCCCGGTATGGATGGCACCAAGAAAGATATTCTCTACAATCTAGGCCTCGTCTACGATCGCATGGACGACAAGGATAAGTCGCTCGATTGCATGAAGCAGATCTACGAGGTCGACTACGGTTATCTCGACGTAGCCGAACGCGTCGAGGCGTCCTACACAGCCTGAGCAGTCAGGTCGTAGACCTGCGATCCTGTCACCACGACATCGGCAAATTCGCCCGGCGTCATCGCTTGCGCTAGCAGCACCCGGCAATCCACTTCGGGTGCATCGTGTTCGGACCTCGCCACCAGCGGTTGTTCCACCAGCACGCGTAGTGATTTACCCTTCTGGGCCCCGGCGATTTCGCGGGCGACGCGTTGTTGCAGTTTCATGGCACGCGCGTGGCGGCGGTTTTTCACCGAGGCCGCAATCTGCCCATCCATTTTTGCCGCGCGCGATCCCTCTTCCTGCGAATATTTGAAGACCCCGAGACGTTCAAAGCGCACGCGCTCGATGAACTCAAGCAACGACTCGAAATGATCGTCCGTCTCGCCGGGGAAGCCGGTGATGAAAGTCGTGCGGATGGCCAGCCCGGGGATACCCGCGCGCAGGCGCGCGATCAGATCCTCGATATGCTGCCGGGAGGTTTCGCGGCGCATCAGGGTGAGCATTTCCTCATGGATGTGCTGCAGGGGCATGTCAATGTAGCGAGCCACTTTGCGGCTCTGGGCGATGGTCGAAACCAGTTCGTCGCTCCAATGCGCCGGGTGGGTGTAGAGCAACCGGATCCAGAACTCCCCGTCGAGGCCGTCCAACTCTTCGAGCAGGCGGCAAAGCGTTGGACCGCGCGAGGAGTCGACGGGTTGCCGCGGCCCGGCTTTCTGCTCCCAAAGGTCCATGCCGAAGTAGGTGGTGTCCTGGCTGATCAGGTTCAACTCTCGCACACCTTCAGCAACGAGTTGCCTCGCCTCGCCGACCACCGACTTGATGGTCCGGCTGCGGTGGCGCCCGCGCATCTGCGGGATGACGCAGAAGCTGCAAGGATGATTGCAGCCCTCGGCAATTTTCACATAAGCCGTGTGGCTTGGGGTAAGTCTGAAGCGGGGCGTGTCATAATCCGGGATGTAATTCGAGCGGCGGGTGACCAGATCGAGAGGTGCTGCGATGCTTTCGGTTGGCCGGGCGAGCACGTCACGCACGATGCGCGGGAAATCCGCCACTTGGTCGAGCCCGATGAAAGCATCGACCTCGGGGATCTCGCGCTTCAGTTCCTCGTGGTAGCGCTGGGCAAGACATCCGCTCACGATGATTTTCTGCGAGGGGCGTTCGGATAACCTCCGCTGGTGCATTTCCAGAATCGTGTCGATCGATTCCTCCTTGGCCGCGTCGATGAAGCCGCATGTGTTGATGACCAAAACATCAGCCTCGGAGGGCTCGCGGGTCAGTTCGAACTGCTCCCGGGCCGCACCGCCGAGCATGATCTCCGCATCGACCAGATTTTTGGCGCAGCCGAGGCTGACCATGCCGATCTTAGGACGCGCGGGCGCGATGCTATCCATGAAAATTTCGCGACTGCTCAGGCGTACGCGTCAGGGTTGCCCGGCCTTTGGTGACTCGGTCTCCGGTTGGGGGGAGACCTGAAAAATCTCCTCCGGCACGACATGAGGTGCCTCGGCCGGACTGTCGCTGCGAAGATCGAACGATGCGCCCGGTGCTGCTGCCTGCACGTCGTGCACCAACTCCACGGGTTTTTCGTCGAAGTTCAGGCGCGACAATTTCGCGTTGAGCGACCAGAGGCCGACAGCCACCACGGTGACGATGGCGGCGCTGGTCGTTTTGGCCAGGGTGAGAAGTTTGGTGCGTTGATTGCGGTCGAGGCGGGGTGGTTTCGGCGGCCGCCCCATACGGCGTATAAAATTTGTGACCGGCGTGATTCGGCTTTTTGCTTTTTCCCGCACCGGCGTGCGGGCTGGTTCGACCTCGAGCCCCAGATAGCGCGCATACATGCGCAGCGAAAGATTCTGGTAGACTTCGGGCAAGGTGTCTAAGCCGGCGCTTTCCTCGAGTTCGCGCAGCAATCCTGCGCGCAGGCAGGTCTCACGTGCCGCGTCTTCCAAAGTGAGGCCCTTGTCTTCGCGGATTTGCTTGAGGTCTTGGCCTGTGATCTGACCCATACCTCCACTATGCATCAATTGGGCATGCTGTCCAAGTCCACGAGTATCTCCCGGTCCTTGGCTCCGTCCCTGGGCCCAACAATCCCCCGCTGCTCGAGGATATCCACCACCCGCGCAGCGCGGGTGTAGCCGAGGCGAAGGCGTCGCTGGAGCATGGAGGTGGAGGCTTTTTTCTCCTGCCGGATGATCTCGAGGCACCTGGTGACAAGCTCCTCGTCCTCGTCCGTCACATCATCATCCCCGCCGCCGGAGGAGATCAGAGCCTCTTGGAATCCGGGGTCAAAAGTGGGCTGCGCTTGCGCGGCCACATAATCCACCACCCGGTGAATCTCGTCGTCTGTCACCAGAACACCTTGGGCCCGGAGGAGCGTCGAGGTGCCCGGGGGCAGGTAAAGCATATCACCTTGGCCGAGGAGTTTTTCCGCACCGTTGGTGTCGAGGATGACTCGGCTGTCCAACTTCGAGGCGACCTGGAACGCAATGCGGCTCGGGATGTTGGCCTTGATTACGCCAGTGACGACATCGGCGCGCGGCGTCTGCGTGGCCACGATCATGTGAATCCCGGCGGCCCGTGCCATCTGCGTGATGCGAGCGATGGCGCTTTCCACATCGGCCGGCGCGGTCTGCATGAGGTCGGCCAATTCGTCGATGATGACCACGATGAAAGGAAGGCGGTCGGGAATCTTGATTTCCTCGTCCTTCTTGGACGGCGGAGGGGTGAGCACGGCATCCACGATTCCCTCCTCGACTTCCACGTCCTGCGTCTCCGGTTCGGGCTCCGGCTTTTCTTCGGGTTTCGCCTCGAGCGTCCTGCTGTTGAAGCTGTGGACGTTGCGCAGTCCGCATTTGGCGAAGATGCGGTAGCGCCGCTCCATCTCGTCGATCACGTAGCGCAGCGCGAGCAGCACTTTTTTCGGTTCGGTCACCACGTTGGCTGCGAGGTGAGGCAGCTTTGCGTAGTGCTGCATCTCGACCACCTTCGGGTCGATCATGATGAAGCGGAGCTCCTCGGGTGAAAACTTGTAGAGCATGCTCGCGATGATCGCGTTGATGCACACGCTTTTGCCGCTGCCCGTCGTCCCGGCCACAAGGAGGTGGGGCATCTGGGCGAGGTCGGCGATGATTGTGTGTCCGTAGACATCCTTGCCCAGCGCGAGCGGAATTTTCGCTTTTGATTCGACCCACTCCTGGCTCTCCAGAAGTTCGCGGAAGACGACCTTGATCTTCTTGCTGTTGGCGATCTCGATTCCGACCGTGTCCTTGCCGGGGATCGGGGCGAGGATGGTGATTTTCTCCGCCCTCGTCGCGCGGGCGATGTCGCGCTCGAGGCTCGTGATGCGATCGACCCGGACACCGCGCGCGGGATAGACCTCGAAGCGGGTGACGGTGGGTCCGCGCGTGATATCCCCGGCGCTAGCCTCGAGCCCGAACTGCTTGAGGGTCTCCAGAATCGTGCTCTGGATGGCCAGCAACTCGTTCGGATCCGCGCTTTGTCTCGAGCTGATATCGGCCGAATCGAGCAAGTCGAGCGGAGGCATTTGGTAATTTTCGATATGGATATCGGGTGGTGCACCGAGCGCACCGGCCTCCTTCTTTTTAGGTGGCGGCGGTAGCGGCTTCTTGGCGGGGGGTTGCACCGCGCCGGTGTCGATGATGCGCGGTTCGGGCAGGGGAGGTTCGGGCGGCAGTTCCTCCCGGTCGTCTTCCTCTTCCACGGCCGCGATATTCTTGGGTCGCGTGGTGCGCCGTTTCGGGGATTGAGGAACCTTCGCCAGCGCCTCGTCGACGAGGGCCTCCTGCTCGAGCCTGGTCTGCTCGAGTTTGGCCTCCCGCCTCGCGCGGATTTTTGCGGGAATGGCGGCGATGAGCATCCGGAAAAATTTTAACGGATGAACGCCAGTCATCAGGAAGAGGCTCGCGACATAAAATATAATCAGGAGGATGGTTGCCCCGCCAAAGCCAAGCAGGCCGGCCAACAGGGTCTTGCCGATGTGCAGGCCGATCACGCCGCCGGGGCCGAGGATATTGAAGTGTTCCTTCCATCCCTGCAGGACCCAAGGCTGGATGCCCGCAAGGCAAGCGCCGGAGATGACGAAGACGGCCATCCACGCGATACGTTTTTTCAAGACGATGCCGTTGGAGATAAATTTGGCGCCGCCGCAACCGATCAGCAAGACCGCGAGCAGGTAGGAGGCGGCACCAATGAGGAAATAACTCAGGCCCGCGACCACGGCCCCGACGGGACCGATGAAATTTTCCGTGCTATGGGGAGGGCCGCCCTGCTTGCTGAAGAACAGCCATGCCGGCAGGTCGGCCGGCGAATACGAGACGAGGGCGAGGAAAAGCAAAGTTCCTGTGCCAAGAAGCGTGAGCCCGAGAACCTCGCTCCAAGCCTTGCTGCTACCTTCTGGGTTTGCGCGGGACAAGCCGCCATATCTAGCAGAGAGGGGCACCTTTGGACAAGGAAGGCATTTGCCCGCGGCGTCCCGTCCTGTTAGGACGTCTGCCAACATGCATATTGAATCGGCAGCCACCGCCATCGAGCAGGCCCGCGCGACAAAGAACCCGCTGCGCAAACTCTATTTCTGGACCCTCCACTGGGCGGACACCAAGTACGCGTTGCCGGCCTTGGTTGTCATGAGCTTTGCCGAATCCTCTTTTTTCCCCATTCCGCCCGACGTTCTGCTTATGGCGATGTGTTTTGCCCGCCCCCAAAAATGGGCGCTCTACTCGGCCTGGTGCACGGTAGCCTCGGTTCTTGGAGGCATCTTCGGGTGGTTTCTGGGTTGGGGTTTCTGGGAGCTGACCAAAAGCTTTTTCTTGGCCATTGTGCCAGGGTTTACCCCGGAGATTTTCGAGAAGGTCCGCCATCTTTACGCCGACAACGCCTTCCTCGCCATTCTCACCGCCGCGTTCACGCCGATTCCCTACAAGGTCTTCACGGTGGCGGCAGGAGTCTTTGCCATTTCCATCCCGACACTGGTCATCGCTTCCATCATCGGCCGCGGCGGCCGGTTTTTCTTGGTCGGCGCGGTCATCAGGTTCTTCGGGCCCAAGGCGAAACCCTTCCTCGAAAAAAACTTCGAGCTGGCGACATTTCTTCTTCTGGCGCTCTTCGTCGCCGGCTTCGCGGCGATAAAATACATGAAGCACTGACCCGCCATGAGCAACGTACCGCCGCCCTGATCCTTTCTCGCGGCGGCGAGCGGTTTGGCCGCCCGTGTGTTTGGTGCGCTCATCAACCGCCTGCTCGCCGATGTTGCCTTTGCCATCCCGCTGGTCGTCACCTACTGGGTCCTGTCTTTCGGATACGGACTGGTAATCAGTCTGAGCAGACCTTGGCTGCGTCCGGCGGGGATCAATATTCCCAGACTGGGCTTTGTCATCACTCTGTCGGTGTCCATGCCACCGCGCCGAATCCTACCATGGGCTCATCAGGCCCACAAGGCCGCTCCGGGTCGAACGCGGACAACCCCATAGACGACCAAGATAGTATCTAAACGTTCGTTTACAATATTTGAACGGGGGGGGCCTAGGCGGGTCTAAGCTGGTATGAAAACGAAAACCTTCAACCCCTACCGCAAATTCAACCGCACGCGCCATTCCTTGGGTGAACTCATCGCCGCCCTAGGTTCCGCGACCGACGACAGCCGGGAAGCTGTCGCCGCCCTCGTCGATCTCTTCCAGACCGGCCGGGTATGTCTCAATGACCGCGGCAACCTGAAGCGGGTCAGGGTTTGCTCCTAGGGAATTTTTCATGGCAGTCAAGGGCCGCGGCGTTGCTGCGGCCCTTGTTGTTTTACTGATTGGTCGCGCGGCGCCCATCGGCTAGATTCTCTGGGTGATTGATCGTTATTCCCGTCCGGAGATGCGTGCGCTGTGGTCCGAACAGCGCAAATACGAGATCTGGCTCGAGATCGAGACTCTTGCCTGTGAGGCCATGGCCCGGATCGGGGTGATTCCCGCCGCCGATGCGCGCGTGATCCGGGAAAAGGCAAAATTCTCCGTGCCGGAAATCTTGGAGATCGAAAAGCGCACCAACCATGACGTCATCGCGTTTCTCGAAAATGTCGCTGCCTCGGTAGGACCGGCCGCGCGTTGGATGCACCAAGGCCTGACTTCTTCCGACGTGCTCGACACGACTCTCGCGGTCCAGATGTCCGCGGCTTGCGACCTGCTCGTCAAGGGTATCGATGGCGTCCGTGCCGCGGCCGCAGAGCAGGCGCGCGCACACAAACTCACGCCGATGATGGGCCGCAGCCATGGCATCCACGCCGAACCGATCACCTTCGGCCTGAAGATGGCGCTCATGTATGACGAGTTCGGTCGCGTGCGCGAGCGCCTTGTCGAAATGCGCAAGCGCATCGCCGTGGGCAAACTCAGCGGGGCGGTCGGGACCCGAGCCCACCTCGACCCGCGCGTGGAGGAGGAAGTTTGCGCGGAACTCGGACTTAAGGCAGCGATGCTATCCACCCAGATTGTGCAGCGCGACCGGCACGCGGAATTCATGACCGTGCTGGCCCTTGCGGCAAGCTCGGTCGACCGGTGGGCCACAGAGTTCCGTCATTTGCAACGCACCGAAGTGCTCGAGGTGGAGGAGTTTTTCGCCAAGGGCCAAAAAGGCAGCTCCGCCATGCCGCACAAGCGCAACCCGATCACCGGCGAGCGCCTGAGTGGCTTAGCCCGTGTTATCCGCGGGCACGCGGTCACCGCTCTCGAGAACGTGGCCCTCTGGCACGAGCGCGACATCAGTCACAGCAGCGCCGAGAGGATCATCCTGCCGGACGCCTGCACCCTGCTCGATTACATGCTCGCGCTGCTGACCAAGCTGGTCACCAGCCTCCAAATCTATCCCGATAATATGCGGGCCAACATGGATAAATCCCGCGGTCTCTTCGCCAGTCAGGCCGTGCTTTTGAAACTCACCGAGAAGGGATTCGAGCGTCAGAAAGCCTACGAAGCGGTGCAGCGCGCCGCGCTCAAGACATGGGCTGGCGATGGCGAATTCATGGCCAATCTCGCCGCCGATCGGGAAATCTCGCAGGCGCTGGACGCCGCGGAATTGCAGGATGCCTGCGGTCTGGACCGGCACTTCCGTCACGTGGACAAAGTTTTCCGCGATCTCGGGCTCGAGAGTTGACGCTGATGTTCTCCCGCCTTTCTGACAAGTTACAGGACGTCTTCAAGGACCTGCGCGGACACGGCCGCATCAGCGAGTCGAACGTCAACGACGCCCTGCGCGAGGTGCGTCTGGCCCTGCTCGAGGCCGATGTCCATTTCAAGGTGGCGAAGGATTTTGTCGCGAGGGTCAAGGACAAGGCGCTCGGACACGAGGTGTTGCGCAGCGTCACGCCGGGGCAGCAGATCGTCAAAATTTTCCACGATGAGTTAACTGCGTTGCTCGGCGGAGATTCCGTCCCGCTCAACCTTGGACCGCAGGCCCGCATTCTGGTGGTCGGCCTGAATGGCGCCGGCAAGACGACGACTTGCGCCAAGTTGGCCGCGTATTTGAAAAAACAGGGCCGCGTGCCCGTCCTCGTGGCGTGCGATCTCCAGCGGCCCGCCGCCATCGAGCAACTTGCCACCTTGGCTGCACAGGTTGGTGTGCCTGTCTTCCGCCCCGAGCCCGGCGAAAAAAATGTCCTGCGCGCCGTGCGTGAAGGTATGGTCTGGGCTAAGACGCAGTCCTGCAATGTCGAGATCTACGACACGGCGGGCCGTCAGGACCTCGACGACAGCCTTATCGACGAACTGCGCAAGGTGAAGGAAGCCGTGCAGCCCAACGAGAGTCTTCTCGTCTGCGATGCAGCAACCGGGCAGCAGGCGGTCAGCGTGGCGGAGAAATTCCACGCGGCCGTTGGCGTGACCGGGCTCATCCTGACCAAACTTGATGGCGACGCCCGAGGCGGGGCGGCCCTTTCCCTGCGCGAAGTGACAGGGCAGCCCGTCAAATTCGCCGGTACCGGCGAGAAAGTGGAAGCCTTTGAGGTGTTTTATCCGGACCGTCTGGCCGGCCGGATCCTCGGGATGGGTGATGTGGTCAGCTTGGTCGAGAAGGCAGCGGCGAGCTTCGATGTCGAGGACGCAACCCGTCTGGAACAGCGCATGCGCTCCGCCCAGTTCGATCTCAATGACTTCCTCGAGCAGTTCAAGATGCTCCGCAAAATGGGACCGCTCGAGAATCTGCTTGGACTCATCCCCGGCATGGATAAGATGAAGTCTCCCGGGGTTGATGAAAAGCAGATGCGCCGGGTAGAGGCCATCGTCCTATCCATGACTCCCGGCGAGCGAAGCCGGCCCGACGTGCTCAACGCACGGCGGCGCCAGAGAATCGCCCGGGGCAGCGGGACGACAGTCTCGGAGGTGAATAACCTCCTGCTGAGGTTCCAAGACATGAAAAAACTCATGAAAAGCCCCGGCAAACTAAAAAAAATGATGGCAAGAGCAGGCGGTATGGGCATGCTTGGCCGCAACTAGAACAACGAATATGGCAGTGGCAATAAGACTCCGCAGGGAAGGAACCCGCAATCGCCCCTATTACAAGGTGGTGGTGGCGGACAAACGCAGTCCGCGTGACGGCAAATTCATCGAGATCATCGGCAACTACGATCCGAAGAAAACCGGCACCAACTACAAGGTGGACCTCGCCCGCATCGACCATTGGGTCAAGAACGGTGCGCAGATGTCCGACACCGTGCGTAGCATCGTGAAAAAAGCGCGCGGCAAGGCGGCCTAGCAATTTTTCGGAGCATGGAGGAATTCCTCAACTTCGTCCTCCGCCGGCTTGCCGGGCATCCGGACGAAGTTTTCCTCGCCCACGCGGAGATGGACGGCAAAACCGTTTTCACCGCCCAAGCCCGCCGTTCCGATATGCCCCGTATCATCGGCAAGCGAGGCCAGACCATCCACGCCGTCCGCAGTCTGCTCAGCGCGGCTGCGGCCAAGCATGGAGGCAAGGCGCAACTCATCCTGCCCGATTGACTTTATGAAGTTTCACTTCGCTCTCTGCGCCTTCTTGTTGGCTCTGCTGGGCTCCGCCTGCCAGCGGATTTCTCCATCGGTCAGCATTCCGGGCTACGAGGAGAAAAAAGAATCCGAGGAAAAAGCAGGGAACCGCACGCTCGGCACATCGGACAACGCCCCGACCTTCTTTCCCGGGAAGGCAGAGTAAGTCTCTAGCGCCATGGAACGGCGCCCCTTTTTATGCCGCGAGGCGCAGAGTTTCGCCTGCGCTTTCCGCGGTATTACCGCATTGCTCAAAACCGAAGTCCACGCGCGCATCCATCTCGCCGCCACCGTAGCGGTTGTCGCGCTGGCTTGGTGGTTCGTGATCGCAACCGGCGAATGGATCGCCGTTGTGCTGTCCATCGGACTCGTCTGGGTCGCTGAAGCGCTCAACACAGCCATCGAATACGCAACCGACCTCGCCCACCCCAACGAACACCCCGAAGTCAAAAAACTGAAAGACCTCGCAGCGGCCGCGGTGCTTTTCGCCTCAATTGTTGCGTTGGTCTTCGGTATCATCGTTTTTGCACCGCGTCTTATTCCTACTGCTCTTTTTGTGGGTTCCGGTTAATCGATGATCAACCTGCTCTCCAGGGGTGCTACGCACTGGGCGTCTGGAGACCTACAAGCGCGCTTCTTTGTAGTTCTCGCAGAACCAGCGGTATGCGTCGGCGATCCCGGCGCGCAGGGAAATTTTCGGGGACCAGCCGAGCGACTTGATTTTTGAGATATCGAGTAGCTTGCGTGGAGTGCCATCGGGCTTGCTGGTGTCGAATTCGAGAGATCCCCCATAGCCAAGCACCTCACAGACGGTCTCGGCCAACTCGCGGATCGTTACATCCTCGCCGCAGCCGATATTGACCAGGTCGGGTTGATCATAGTTCTCCAGCAGGAAAACACAGGCATCGGCCAAATCTTTGGTATGCAGGAATTCGCGGCGCGGAGTCCCGGTGCCCCAGACCGTGATGCTCTTGGCGCCCGATTGTTTCGCCTCGTGCACCTTGCGGATGAAGGCGGGCAGGACGTGGGAGTTGTGCAGATCGTAATTGTCATTCGGGCCATAGAGGTTCGTGGGCATTCCCGAGATGAAATTTTTGCCGTATTGGCGGGCGTATGATTGGCAAAGCTTGATGCCCGCAATCTTGGCGAGCGCATAGGCGTCATTGGTCTCCTCGAGCGGCCCGGTCAGCAATGCGCTCTCTGGGATCGGTTGCGGTGCCATTTTTGGATAGATGCATGAACTGCCGAGGAAGAGCAGCTTTCGCGTCCCGAAATCGGCGGCGGCGCCAATGAGGTTGTTTTGGATGGTGAGGTTTTCGAGGAGAAACTCTACTGGCTGCTCGTAGTTGGCGAGGATCCCGCCGACCTTGGCTGCGGCCACCACCACCACCGAGGGCCTCTCCTTTTCGTAAAAATCATGCACCTCTTTTCGATCGAGCAGATCGAGTTCCGCCCGGGTGCGTCCCAACACCGTGGCAAATCCCTCCTTTTGCAGCTTGTGGTAGATCGCATTCCCGACCATGCCGCGGTGGCCGGCGACAAATATTGTCTCGTTCTTTTTGAGGCTCATTCGTAGTTTCGGGATGTTATGGCACAGACCCCCGCAGCGGCAAGAAACGCCCGACTGCAAGTCCTGAAAACTTACAAGCTTTACGTCGGTGGAGCTTTCATTCGTTCTGAAAGCGGTAAAGTCGTTCCTGCGCTCTCCGCCGACGGCAAAGATACCCTGGCGCAGGTCTGCCGTGCCTCGCGCAAGGATTTCCGCGATGCCGTGGTTGCCGCCCGCCAGGCCTTTGGCAAATGGAGCAATGCCACCGCTTACCTCAAGGGACAGATCATCTATCGCGCGGCCGAAATGCTCGAGATGCGGGCCGATGAAATCGAGAAGGAAATCGTCCGCAGCACGGCCACAACCTCCGCCGCCGCACGTCGCGAGGTGGCTGATGCCGTCGAGGTGCTCGTGCACTACGCAGGGTGGACGGACAAATTTGCGGCGGTCTTCGGGTCGGTGAACCCCGTATCCTCACCGCATTTCAACTTCACTTATCCGGAGGGCACCGGCGTTGTCGTGATTTTCTGTCCGGACGCACCCTCTTTCCTTCCGCTTGTCCACCTCGTCGCCTCGACCATCATCTCCGGCAACACCTGCATTGTGGTCACTTCGGAGAAGACGCCGATGCCCGCGCTGACTTTCGCAGAAATTCTTGCCACCAGCGACTTGCCCGGCGGCGTGGTGAATATTCTTTCCGGCCTGCGCGCCGATATTGCACCGAGCGCTGCAACCCACATGGATATCAACGCCATCGTCAACGGTTGTGACGAGGAGGCGTTGGATAAAATGTTGCACGAGGGCAGCGCGACCAACTTGAAGCGTTACTCCCGGCATAGCGTCGCGGCCGGCGAATGGAGCCTGGCAGACCGGCCGCAATGGATTCTCGACACCGTTGAATTCAAGACGGCCTGGCACCCGGTCGGCTGGTAAGATCCCTCTCCGGGCCGATGCATATCCCGGGCCTCATCGAAAAAAAACGCGATGGCGGTACGCTGAATGCGTCAGAAATCGCGGGGCTGATCAACGGCTATGTTATGGGAGACGTTCCCGACTACCAGATGTCCGCCCTGGCCATGGCCGTGTTCTTCCGCGGGATGGATGCGGAGGAGACGACGCAGCTCACATTGCAGATGCGCGATTCCGGCGATGTCTTTTCTTGGCCACCTGGCACGCCACTGAAAGTCGACAAGCACTCCACAGGCGGCGTGGGGGACAAGGTGTCTTTGATCCTGGCCCCGCTGCTTGCGTGCGAGGGTGTGTGGGTGCCGATGATCTCCGGACGGGGTCTTGGTTTTACCGGAGGAACTTTGGACAAGTTGGAAAGCATACCAGGCTACCTCGTGCAACTGGCGTGGCCCGACATGCTGGCTCAACTGGAGAAAGTCGGTTGCTGCATTGCGGGGCAGACGGACAATCTCTGTCCCGCCGACAAAAAACTCTACGCCTTGCGTGATGTGACGGCCACGGTGGCGTCTCTGCCGTTGATCGTTGCGAGCATCATGTCGAAAAAGTTGGCGGAGTCCCTCGACAAGCTAGTGCTTGATGTAAAATTCGGTCGCGGTGCCTTCATGCAAAAACGGGAGGAGGCGCAGGCACTGGCCGATGCAATGGTTGCGGTCGGCAATGGGGCCGGGATCGAGACTCACGCACTCCTTAATCCTATGGACCAACCCCTCGGCCGCGCCGCAGGAAATGCCCTTGAAGTGGCCGAATGCGTCGAGGTCATGCAAGGCGGTGGCCCGGAAGACCTCGTCGAACTCACACTTGCGCTCGCGACGAAACTTGTTCCCTCTTCTCGTGATGATTTGCGCCGCCGACTCGGCGATGGAGGTGCCTGGCGCAAATTCGTTGCCATGGTCGAGGCGCAGGGTGGTGATGCACGCACGCTCGAGAAAATGCGTGAGGTTCACCGCGCCCCGGTTGTCACGGACTTGGTATCCCCGAGGGATGGTCGAGTCGAAAAAATGGATGCGCTGGCCATCGGTCGGCTTTGTGTCGAACTGGGTGGCGGCCGCGCCAAGGCGGGGGATGCGGTTGATTTCTCTGTGGGCGTCGAGTGCTTCAGAAAGACAGGCGACTTGGTTGCCAAGGGAGAGAATGTCTTGCGCGTACATAGCCGTGCGCCGATCGATAAGAGTTCTGTCTCGGCTTCGATTTTTGACATCGTTTAGGGAGGACGACGCAGTTGCCTGTTGTCTGATCTAAATGCATTTGCTTTGCTCCACCCATGGAGAGCCCATCAGCGCAGAATCCGGCACTCGGAAGTTTTCCCGCTGTCTGGCGCACCTGTCCCGACTGCGCCGCGCCCTATCGTTCGCGCGTGCTTCGTCCTGGGCAAAGGCTCCAGTGCTCGCGCTGCGGCGCGCGCTTGGCCTTGGGTCGCCGTAGCACATCACTGCAGACGCCGTCGGCCATCGCCCTCACCGGGATTTTTCTCCTCGTGTTCGCGAATGTGTCCCCCGTGCTCACCTTTGATGTGGCGGGTAGCACGCAGACCAACCTCATCATCACTGGTGTGATGGGTCTGGTTAATCAGGGCTACGGCGCGCTCGCCTTGCTTGTTTTTTTCTGCGCTATCTGCGCTCCCGCCATCTACCTTGTTCTGATCTCCTACACCCTCGTTGCAGGCGGCCTCTGTGTATCTTTGCCTGGAGTCGCCACAGCATGGCGCTGGGTTCTGGCGGTAGAACCATGGAGCCTAGCACCGGTCTTTGCCGTGTCTTGTGCTGTCGCGGTTGTGCGCTTGAAGCTGCTCGGCACGGTGTCTTGGGACAAAGGCGCTTTCTTCGTTCTCCTTCTCTCTCTGTGTTGCCTTGCTCTCGGACGAATGGTCGACCGCCCGAGGATCGAAATGATTCTGGAGGAAATGGAGTGACGTCGCCCGAAATCCGACTTCAGCGTTGCTGGGCCCTGCTGGTCAGCGGTGCTGTCCTCTATCTACCAGCGAATCTCCTGCCGGTCATGACCATGACGATCACCGGCGAAAAGGATGCCCTGACCGTCTGGGGAGGAGTAGTCGAACTTTACGAAGTGGGTCTTTGGCCGGCGGCGCTGCTCGTGTTCCTCGCCAGTATGTGTGTCCCGTTGTTTAAATTGACAAGCCTCGGATGGTTGCTCTGGATGGACGGGAGTCCTCATCACCGGGTGGGGCGTACCAAGCTGTTCCGGTTGCTTGAGACGATTGGCACGTGGTCGATGGTCGACCTGTTCTTGCTCTCGGTTCTCGTCGCGGTGGGGCAGCTTGGCACTTTCGCCAGCGTGCAAACCGAATCCGGGGCGATGTTTTTCGCCGCCGTGCTTGTCTGTACGCTGTTCGCCGCCTTCAATTATGACGTGCGCATGATCTGGAGGGACAAAACAAAATGATGGCGGCCCCTGACGGCGAACACCAAGACCACGGCCAGGTCGTGCGTGGAGGTGTTGGTTTTTCCTGGGCTTGGCTTTTTCCGCTCATCGCTTTGGCTGCTGCCGCGTACATGTATACTGAGCACCTCAATTCCATGGGGCCGGAAATCCAAATCCGCTTCGCCGATGCGCCGGGGATCGAGGAGGGAAAGACATCGCTTATTTACCGCGGTGTTGTTGCCGGCAAGGTCACCGAGGTCAATCTCAACGAAGAACTCAACGAGGCCATCGTCCATCTACGCCTGGAAAAGTTTGCCGCGGGTCTCGCCGTCGAGACAACGGATTTCTGGATCGAAAAACCTGTCTTGTCCCTGCAGGGAGCATCCGGTCTGACCTCGCTAATCCAAGGCAACTCGATCCAAGCCCGCAAGGGAACGGGCAAACGCCGTCTGCAGTTCGATGGTTTGGACAGCAGCCCAGTCCTGTCGATGAACGAGAACGCTGTTCATGCAAGGCTTGAATCCGACCAAACGCAGACTCTCAGCCGAGGTGCACCCGTCACTTTTCGCGGAGTGGTCGTCGGGCGTGTCCGCGAGCAGTCATTGTCCTCCGATGGAAAGCCCTACATTGATGTCGATATCCAGCAGAGCAAGCGCTCACTGCTCAAGACCACTTCGCGTTTTTGGACGGTGCCGGCCTCGGCTGTGACGATGGGGCCTGGCGGGATCAAGGTGGACTTCCCCGGCTTGGATACGCTCATTCAAGGTGCGGTGGCTTTCGATGATTTCGGGGTCGATGGGCCCCCGTTTGAGGACGGATCCAACACGCAACTTCTCGCGTCGGAGGAGTTGGCGAAGGCCTGTGGCACACCGATCACCATTATTTTTCCCAGCGGCAAAGGCCTGCGCGCTGGCCAGACGCGCATGACATATCTCGGGGTTCCCGTTGGTATGGTGACAGACCTGCGGCCATCGGATGGAAAAGTGGCTGTCACTGCAAGGTTCAACCCCGGCTTTGATTTTCTGCGCTTCGCCGGTTCGCGCTTCGCGCTGATCGAGCCGATGATCTCGCTGCAGGGTGTCAGCGGATTGGAAACCATCATCACCGGTGTGATCATCGACTGCGAACCGGGTAGGGGCGCCTCATTGCAGACGAGGTTCGAGGGAAGTAATGCCAAAAAAGAAAATGAGATAGTCGAGCAAAGCGAGGCAGGCCGTAAGTTCCGTCTCTTTTCCAGCGCCACAGGCACTGGCGTCGGCGCCCCCGTGCTCTACCGCGAATTGCAGGTCGGTGTAGTGCTGAGCAAGCAACTTGGGCCGGACGGAAAAACTGTCGAACTAATCATTGGCATCCAATCGGAATACGCGCGCCTCGTGCGTGGCAACACGGTTTTTTGGGAGGAGAGGGGACTGCGTGGCTCGGTTGGTTTCGTGAACATACGCCTCCAGACTGCCATGCCTTTGCCGCTCGCGGGTAACGGGGCGGTCGCCTTTGGCAGCCCGGATGACTCGGCACCGCCGGCGGCGGCGAACACAAAGTTCCCGCTTTACGACAAGCCCCGGCGCGAGTGGAAAAAGTGGATTGACTCCCCGCTTCGTTAGGCTGCGGGGTCAGGCGTAAACGATGAAGGCGCTGTGCACCTCGGCTGGGACGTCGATCATTTTGTAGTCCACCGAGTTGACGAACAACAGGCTCTGCTGTCCTTTGCCCAAGAGCTGGTTCTGCGCGTCGTAAATTTCGTGCTCAAGATGGACGAATTTTCGATTGTAACTGGCAATCCGGATTTTCACGCTCACGGTTTCAAACTCACGTGTTTCCCTGACAAACTTGTGCTCGAAGGATCGCGTAAGGATGTAATAGGAGGTGTCCTTGAGGTTGAACTTCGGCATCACGCGGTTGAAGAAAAGCTCGCGCGTTTTGCCTACCCACATGGCATACATGCCGAAGTAGACGTTGCCGACCGAATTGGTGTCGGCGTAGGTGGCAACGAAGGAATGGATGAACCATTTCCCCTCGAAATGTCCCCCTAGGGGATGCTGTACCGCTTCAACCAGTGACTTGGCCGCCTCGCCGAAGCTGGAGAGTCCGTGCACCGGTGCGGGCATGCTGGTCGCGGCCAGCGGAATGACCGTCGCGGCCCTGGGGGCCAGACCCGCTGCGGGTGCGCCCAGTTCGTCTGCATCGCTGACGAAATCCTCCGACGACGTGGGCTTGGACAGCGTCCAGATGACGTAACCGAGCGGCAGCAGCGCCCCGATGATCATGAAGGCCGGATAGCCGAGAAAATAGCCGAAGGCGAAAATAACGACGGCCAGGCTGCCGATGCAGAACATTTTGATCTGCGGGATCCGGTTGGCTGGCGTGTTGACGTAGCAGCGCGCCACGGCCAGGGCGGAGTAGCCGACGAAAAATGTCGCATAAAAAATCATGAAGTATTCCACCTCGAGCCCGAGCGCTGCGCCGACCAGGGCGATCGCACCGCAGAATATAAAGAGAGGGATAGGCGAGGTGACCAGCGACGTCGGGATAAGGGCGAAGATGGCGTTCATGCTCGTGCGCACGTTGCTTTGCAGGAACCACCTCAGGGCAATGTAGCCGCTGTCGAGTGTGGTCAGCACGCAACCGCAAAGAAAGACGCAGTAGGCGCCAAAAATCCAAGGATGCAGCGCAGCGTTGGCGTGCAGCAACCGCATCAGCGTATCGTGGCCGTAGACATGCCCGCCCAGTCCGGTATGAAGATACTTCATCCCGCCTGCCCCGATGGCCCAAAGCCCCAGCATCCCGTGAAAAAGCAGGAGCAGAAAGAACTCGCTCGCTCCCCAGATGTAGGCTGCCGCGATGGACACGCGTTCGCGGTGCATCTGGATGGCGCGCTGCCATTGCTGCAGGTCGAGCCACGGACCCAAGATGAAACCGATCACAATCGGGATGAGGTAGCCCCAGTAGTTCCAGTCGTTGGTCGGGAATGTTTCCACTTTGACCACCGGATGTTCGCCAGTGATCCGCTCCGGCGCACCCAACAGCACAATGATTGAGGCGGCAAGGATGAGGAAGATGATTCCGTGGCTCCACTTGATGCGCCGGATGTTGAACTCCTCGCCAAAGAGGATGCCCGCCGCGAGTACGATCAAAAGCGAGAGCGGCAGATAAAGAATGCCCGGCTCCAGACCTAGCGGCATCCACCCGTAGCGGATTAAGGCGAAGATCGTCAGCGTGATCGCCACCAGTTGGTAGAGGAAAAAAACGAGCCGGAACGGACGGGACCACCCGGTGAAAAAAACGGAGAGCGACTCCGAGCCACCTTTCTGGCGCCGGGCCAGGTGGTGCGTGATGAGGCCGAAGATGACCAGACCGAGGCAGTTGGGGATAGCGAAACTCAGCAGTCCGAACAACCCGAACTGGATGGTGAATTGGACCGAGAAGAAAAGCCCCAGCCCCCACATCCAGGAAAGGGCGACCGTGTTACCCCACAGAATTGTGCTGAACCAGCGTTGCGGATGGACTTCAGAGGCGGACATGGTGTGAGAGGCGTGTGGAAAAACTGTAGCACGGCGGGCTGCGTTTGCCCATCTATCAGCGCGGACTCAATAGCTGTGCGGGGTCAGCTTCACCTTGCCGCGAAAGATGTAATAGACGCTAGCTGTGTAGGCTAGGACGACAGGCACACCCATCATAGCGATGATCAGCATGATCCGTAGCGTCAGATTCGTGGAGCAGGCGTTGTAAATGGTCAGGGAGTTCCCGGGGTTGGGGATCGAGATGACCATGTTGGGATACATGGTCAGTCCGAAAAGAGCCATGAGAAGAGCCATCGCCGCGCAGGACGAAAGAAAAGCAGCAAAGTCGCTCCGTCGTTTGATAGCGCGCGGGATGTTCATTACGGCCAGCACATTGATCAGGAAAACAAGGGCTAGCAGCGGACGCTGGTCGAGGCGCGCCAGCAGATGGGGGCAATAGACGATGGTCGCGACGTTGAGGACGACGTAGCAGGTGAGAAAAACGCCGATGGTGAGGTTAACCCATCGCCTCACGCGATCCTGCAACTCGCCTTCGGTTTTCATGACCAGATAGATCGAGCCGTGCATGGCGAACAGTGCCACCGTGGTGATGCCGAGCAGGAGCGAGTAGGGATGGAGCAAGCGAAGGAGTCCGCCTGTGTAGTCGCCCCGGGCATCGAGCGGGATGCCCATGAGGATGTTGCCCATTACGATGCCGATCAAGAGCCCGGAGGCGACGCTGCCCGCGGCGAACCCGATGTCCCACATCTGCCGCCACCAGCCCCATTTTTCCTTGCTGCGGAATTCGATCGCGACTGCGCGGAAGATGAGCGCCGCCAGCAAGGCCATGAAGATGAGGTAAAATCCCGAGAAAACCGTGGCGTAAACCATAGGGAACGCGGCAAAGAGAGCCCCTCCACCGGTGACCAACCAGACTTCATTACCGTCCCATACCGGGCCGATGGCGTTGATAAAGATACGGCGGTCCTCGTCTTTTTTGACGAAGAGATGCAGCGCACCGACCCCCAGGTCGAATCCGTCGAGCATCGCGTAGCCGGTGAAAAGGACACCGACCAGGACGAACCAAATACTGTTCAGGTCGAGACTCATGGCGCCGCCGTTCCGGCTTTGCGCCGGCGATTTTCCGTCAGGGCGATCCAGCTGGACGGCATTTCCTCACTGTCCTCCTCATGGTCCGGGCCGTGCTGGATTTTCCGGGTGAGCAAATAAATGAAGGCGGCAAAAAGCAGAGCGTAGATCAGGCCGAACATGATGAGCGACGCCAGCACATGGTTGGCCGCGACGGCCGCCGACAACCCCTGCGAAGTGCGCATGAGCCCGTAAACGATCCACGGTTGCCGTCCCATCTCCGCGGTGAACCAACCGGCCTGATTGGCGATCTGCGGACCGAGCACAGAAAGAACAAGGATCACGTAAAACGCACGCACGAGTGGGTTGGGCTTTCCGAAGAGCCATCCGCGCCACCAGAGAAAAAGACCCGCCCACGCGATACCGATGAGAGCCATGCCGATGGCGATCATGAGGTGATACAGTTGGAACACAGCCTGCACCTTGGGCCAATCCGGCTTGGGAAAGGCATCCAGCCCGGTGATCACCGTGTCGGTTGAACCGCCGGCCAGCAAGCTCAGCATGCCAGGCATCTGGAGCCCGACCACCTTCTCTTGCTCCATGTCCAACCAGCCCACGATGCTCATCGGTGCATCGGCCCGGGTATGGAAAATACCTTCCATCGCAGCCAGCTTGAGCGGCTGGTTCTTGGTCACGCCGTCCGCCGCCTTGCCCCCGCTCGCCAACTGCAGCACCGAGGCGATGGCCGCAACCACTAGGCCGATTTTCAAGGACGACGCTGCGAATTCGCGGTGCCTACCGCGCAAGAGATAAAATGCGCTGATGCTCACGACAAGAAACGCGCCTGCCTGCCAGCAACCAACCAGCACATGCATGAGGCGGTCCATCGACGAGGGGTTGAAAACCATGGCCCAGAAATCGTGGATGACCGCGCGCGAGTGCAGGATCTGTTCGGCCGTGGGCACAAAGCCCGCCGGCATGATCGTGCCGTTGCACTCGATAGAAAACCCCACCGGCGTCTGCATCCAAGAGTTGGCCACCACGATCCACACCGCGCTGAAATGCGCACCGAGGCACACCATCACCGTGGAGAAAAAGTGAAGCCTCGGGCCCACCTTGTTCCACCCGAAAAGCAGGATGGCCAGAAATCCGGACTCGAGAAAAAAGGCGAAGATGCCCTCCGCAGCCAACGCGCTGCCAAACACATCACCAACAAAACGCGAATAGGCCGCCCAGTTTGTCCCGAACTCGAACTCCATCACGATGCCTGAAGCCACCCCGATGGCGAAGGTCAGCCCGAAGATGCGCGTCCAAAACCTTGCCATGTTGTGGTAGCGCACGCGACCCGAGCGCAGCCACATCGCCTCCATGATGACCAGAATCACTCCGAGGCCGATGCTCAGAGGGGGATAGAGGTAGTGGAAGGCGATGGTGAACGCGAATTGGATCCTCGCTAGGATTTCGACGTTCATGCAGCGCGAATCTATCTGCCGTCGGGCCTTTGATGAAAGTGTTTCCTGCCGTGACGCTGATCGAGGGTTCGGCGTTCAAGACGCTTCGGGCAAAAAACGGGCCGCCTCGTGGGCGGCCCGTCGCATTGAAATTCCGTTGCTTGTCTGACTTAGGCCACAAGTGCGACTTGCTGCGTCGCGGGTTTGTTGGCGCACTGCGCATCGGCGCAGACACCGTAGAGTGTCAGAGAATGACGTTTTACAGTGTACCCTGCCGGAGCGAGTTGATCAATGCCTGATGTGCAGGCCTCGATCTCGAAGACTTTCTGGCAGACTTCGCAGAGGAAGTGGTGATGATGCTGGGGATGCTTACGCTCGTAATGTGGCGGCGCTCCCGGAATCTCCACCACCTCCACGGCTCCCATATCCATGAGGATACGGAGGGCCCGGTAAACGGTGGCGATTCCCAATCCCGGCGATAGTGTCCGGGCTACTGTCCAAATCTCGGCCGGTGTCATGGGTCGTCCCGCATCGTCGAGTGTTTTCTGTACGGCTGTTCTCTGTCTTGTGGCGTAGTTCATTTGTGTTGTTGTTGGATGAGTGAGTCACCCAGCACTGACTAATTTTATATAGCTCGTTGATTATGCAATATTTTTCTTGCACCTCGACCAAACTAGGTTAAAGATGATAACAGGGAATATATTTGCGAATCACATGAATATCAACAATGGCTCTCTATGGCCGGCGCTCGTTGGCCTCATGCTCGCGACCGTTGCGGCGCCGCAGGCGCTGGGCAGAAATATCCAGGTGGTCACGTCTTTTTATCCGGTATTCGTGGCCGCCTTGAATGTGACGGCGGGCGTTGCGGGTATCGAGGTGCACAACATGGCCAGCGGCCGGGTGGGCTGCTTGCACGACTACCAACTCACCTCCGGTGACGCTCGTCACCTCGCCGCAGCAGATATTTTCCTCGCCAACGGTTCCGGAATGGAATCCTTCCTTGAAAAAATCCGCCGGCAATGGCCGCAACTCAGCGTGCTGGAAACGAGCGAGGGTATCCCGCTGCTCAATGGCAACCCGCACGTGTGGGTCAGTCCGTCCGGAGCGCGCCAGCAGGTCGAGAATATTGCCCGCGCGCTGAGCAATGCCGATCCATTAAACGCGCGGAGCTACGAGAAGAATGCGGCGGCTTACAATGCCAAGCTGGCAGCCCTTGAATTGCGGATGAAGATGGAACTGGCACCCTATGCCGGTCGCCCAATCATCACCTTCCATCAGGCCTTCGCCTATTTCGCGCGGGATTTCGGTCTCGATCTGGTTGGGGTGGTCGAGAGCGAACCTGGTCAGGAACCGAGGGCGCGGGAGTTGGCCGATACCATTGACCTCGTGCGCGCCAAGCATGTGCAGACCCTTTTTGCGGAACCGCAATACTCCGGCCGTTCGGCGGCCGTGATCGCTCGGGAGACAGGCGCCGAAGTCTATCAGCTGGATCCGGTGGTGACAGGTCCCTCTGTGCCGGAGCAAGCCCGTGATGCCTATCTGGCCGCCATGGAAAAAAATCTGGCCACGCTGCGCCAAGCTCTCCGCCGATGACCTTGTTGCGGTTTGGTTTTCCCGCCTGCTAATGTTTCCCGCGCACGTGATCACAACCTCCCATCGCGCGGTGTCGCACCACGGCATTGCTCCCCACCGTTGCGGCGAATGCTGCACCACGTTGCGTGATGTCGGGGCCCGTGTCGGCGGAAGATCCGTCCTTGAGCATGTCGATTTGCATCTGCATTGCGGCGAACTAACCGCGGTGATTGGGGAGAACGGCGCCGGAAAAACGACGCTCGTGCGCTGCTTGCTTGGCGAGATTCCTCACAGCGGTGAGGTGCATTTCCTGGATGCCGCACGGCGCCGCCCGGACAGCCCCGCCATAGGCTATGTGCCGCAGCACAGTAGCTTCGACAAAGATGCTCCGGTCAGCGTGCTTGATCTGTTCGCCTTTTCGCTGTCCTCCAGACCTGCCTGTCTCGGTTTGTCGTCAGCTGTTCGCGAGCAGGCGAGGGAAGGCCTTTCGCGCACGGGGGCTGAACACCTCTTGCACCGCCGCGTTGGCGCACTCTCGGGAGGGGAGTTGCAGCGGGTGCTGCTCGGTCTCGCCCTGACGCCTGTACCCAACATTCTCGTCCTTGATGAACCGATGTCCGGTGTCGACCACAGCGGGAGGGAACAGTTCTACGAACTTCTTTCGCGACTGCGCCGCGAATATGATCTGGCTGTCCTTCTCGTCTCGCACGATCTGGCCACCTTGGCGCGCTTCGCCGACCGTCTAGTTTTCCTCGACCGTCACATTGTTTGCGAGGGGCCGCCGGCGGAAGTGCTGCGTGACCCGCGCGTGCGCGCCGCCTTCAGCTTGGAGCCATTGTCATGAGCGCCCTGCTTCTCGAGCCATGGCATCGCATGTTGTCGGCCATGCCTTTCGCGTGGACGCAATACGAATTTATGCGGCTCGCGCTGCTCGCTGTGCTCTTCATTTCCCCTTTGCTCGGTGCCATGGGTACCGTCGTTGTCTCGAATCGTCTGGCCTTTTTCTCCGAGGCCATCGGCCATGCCGCCTTCACCGGCATCGCCCTGGGCGTCATGTTCGGGCTGGCCGATCCGATGTGGTCGATGATCCCTTTCGCCCTCGTTCTCACGCTCATCATCACATGGATCCGCCGGCGCGGCGGTCTGTCCTCCGACACGGCCATCGGGCTCGTCATGTCTTTCACCGTATCCCTCGGCATCGTTCTTCTTTCGCGGGGCGGCGATTTCGCCCGTTACACGAATTTTCTCATCGGCGATATGCTTGCCGTGACTGGGGGGGATGTTGCTTGGCTGGCGATTCTAGCCCTAGCGATCTTGGCCCTCTTTTTCTTTTTCTTCAACCGTTTGCTTTTGGCCAGCATGAGTCCCGCGCTGGCCCGCAGCCGTGCGCGTCATTCCGGGGCGGCCGAGCTGGCCTTTGCCTCCGCGCTGGCCATGGTCGTCACCTTCAGCCTTCCTTGGATCGGTATCCTTGTCATCAATGCCCTCCTGATTCTCCCTGCAGCCGCGGCACGCAATCTGGCGAGCAACACCGCGCAGTTTTTTGTCTGGTCGGTGGGGATCTCGCTTGCCGCCGGTGTGATCGGACTCGTTGTTTCGTTTTACGCATCGAGCGCGGCCGGAGCAACCATCGTGCTTGCCGCGATGGCCATCTATGTTCTTACTTTTGCCGTGCGTCGTCCTGCCTCGTCATGAAACCCCGTCTCATCGCCTTGCCCGGCTTTCTCGGGAGTGCGGCCGACTGGCATTCGGTCCGATCGCAATCCAAAGCCGATTTGCACTGGGTCTACCCGAATCTTTTCGAACCGGATTCCGCCGGCTTTACTCCGCCGCCCGGCGAAGAACCCGCGTGGCTGGCGGGCTACTCCTTCGGTGCCCGGCTTGCCCTGCGCTGGATGAACGAAAATCCCGGTCGGTGGCTTGGTGCGCTGCTGGTTTCCGCCAACCCGGGGAATTTTCAGCGTGAAAACGAGCGTTTCGTGCGTCACGCGGCCGATGCCGCGTGGGGCAGGGCATTTCGCGGGCAGCCTTGGGACAGCGTGATTGGGCGATGGAACTCTCAGGATGTGTTCGGCGACTCCAGCACGCCGCTGCGGGGCGAAATCGACTACTCGCGGGGCAGGCTTGCCGAGGCTTTGGAAAAATTTAGCGTCGCCGACCAATCCACAGATCCTCTTCGTCTGCCATCCAAATTAGCCTGGTTGGCCGGCGAGATGGACCGCAAGTTCGTCGCCTTGCAGGAGCCCATGCGGGAGGCGGGCTTTCCCGGTATGTTTTTGACAGTCCCCGGCTTCGGCCATCGCTTGCTGCACGATGCTCCGGCGGCGGTTGCGGCAGCCCTGGATGATTTGGTGGCTTGATTTTCGGGTGCGCGAGGAATGACCCTGCCTCCCATGGCCAAGCTCATTTACGCCCCCAGTCCAGATTGTGCGGACATGCTTTACGCGACGGGATTCCACGCGCCGGATGCGTTTTTATTTCTCCAGCATCACGGCAAAAAAATCGTCCTGCTCAACGATCTGGAGATCGACCGCGGGCGGCGTGAGGCCCGGGTCGATCAGATACTTTCGATCTCGGATCTATCACGCGCCATGGGCGGCAGCCCGCCGCTGGGCGCGGTGTTCGCCTACTTTTTGCGGCAACAGAAAATACACTGCATCGAGGTGCCCTCGGATTTTCCGCTCGGCCTGGCAAGAAATTTGGAAAAAGCCGGATTGGAAGTAGTCCCCGTGGAGGGACATTTCTGGCCGCAGCGCGAGACGAAGACCAGAAACGAACTTGTCGAAATCCGCCGTGCCTTGCACATCGCGAAGGTCGGCATCTTGCGCGCGGTGGAAGTGATCAGAACTTCGAAAGTGAACCGCACCAAGCTGCTGATGTGGCGCGGAAAAAAACTGACGAGCGAAATTGTCCGCGCCGAGGCAGACAGCGCCGTCCTGCGAGCTGGAGGGGTTCCCGATAAAACTATCGTAGCGGGCGGGGCGCAGGCCTGTGACCCGCACGAATGCGGACATGGTCCCTTGCGCGCGAACGAACTCATCATCATCGACATTTTCCCGCGCGATGCGCGCACAGGATTTTTCGGTGATCTCACGCGCACGGTGGTGCGGGGGGATGCCTCCGAGGCCCAGCACAATCTATGGCGTGCCGTGCGTGCCGCACAGCGGTTGGCCATCAAGTCGATCAAGCCGGGTATCCGGGGTGCATCGGTGCACAAGTCGGTGCAGGAGTTTTTCTCCGCGCACGGCTATCCGACGATGCAGCGTGGCGGACGCTGGACCGGTTTCTTCCACGGCACTGGTCACGGGTTGGGGCTTGATCTGCACGAGGAACCGCGAATCAGTGTGACGCGGTTCCGCCCGGGTCAGGTATTCACTGTCGAGCCCGGACTTTACTATCCCGGTCTCGGGGGGGCCCGACATGAGGATGCTGTGGCGGTGACCAAGACCGGCTGCGAGATGCTCTGCCGTCTCTCTGTCCCCTTGGAGATTTAAAGTTTTTTTCGAACATGATTGCCCATCCGCTGTCTGTTGAGATGATTTCACATCCATGAATATTTCTACCTCCTTGTTGCTCATCGGCGTGCCTTTGGTGCTTGGCCTCTATGCTCAGATGCGGGTGTCGAGGGCCTTCGGCAAATACAAGAAAGTCATCGCCACATCCAACCTGACTGGTGCCGAGGCCGCTCGCGAGATCCTCAACGCGGCCAAGATCCACGACGTGGAAGTCCGCGAAATCAACGACATGCTCGGTGACCATTACGATCCGTCGAAGAAACGGCTTTGTCTCTCCACCGATGTCTACCACGCCCAGAGCATCGCCGCCCTCGGAATCGCAGCGCATGAATGTGGTCATGCCATTCAGCACGCGCGTTCCTACGCTCCTCTCCAGTGGCGCATGTCCATCGTGCCGGTGACTCAGTTTGCCTCGCAGATTCTCCCGCTGGTCATCATCGGCGGCTTTATGTTCCACATCTCCGGCCTCATCACCCTCGGCATCCTTTGTTATGCGGTGCTCGCTTTTTTCCAACTGATCACGCTGCCCGTCGAGTTCGATGCTTCGAAGCGGGCTAAAGTGATCCTGCAGCAAATGGGCATGATCCAACCCGGGGGGGAAGCGACTGGCGTCAACAGCGTTCTTAATGCCGCCGCCCTGACCTATGTTGCCGCCTTTGTCGCCGCGCTCGGCAATCTTGTCTATCTCATGATGGCGCGGCGGCATGACTAGCCGCCGCCATTCGCCGCGGGTGGTGCTGACCATCGCGGGATCGGACAATTCTTGCGGTGCTGGTGCGCAGGCCGACCTGAAGACGTTCTCTGCTTTCGGTGTCTACGGCCTCACCGCCATCACCTGCGTGGTATCCGAGGTGCCGGGCAGAGTGGAGCAGGTGCAGGCGGTGAAGCCCGGCGTGCTGCGCTCCCAGATCCGGATTCTTTTCGACAATTATCCCGTCGTTGCGGTCAAAACCGGCATGCTTTATTCGCGTCAGTTGCTGCGTGTGGTGGCGGAGGAACTGGCCGACCGGCTTGGCACGTTCTATCTGGTCGTCGACCCCGTGATGGTCGCGAGCAGCGGCGATTCCTTGCTGAAAAAGGATGCGGTGCGCGCCTACGAGACGGAGTTGCTTCCTCTCGCCGACATCATCACGCCGAATCTTGATGAGGCCGCCGTGCTGCTCGGTCGCAAAATTCGTGCCCGTCGCGCCATGGCGAGCGCGGCGAGCGAACTCCATGCCAGATACGGCGCGGCCGTTCTGCTCAAGGGAGGTCATCTGCGCGGGACCCGGGCGGTGGACGTCCTGTGCGATCGCCGGGGAATCCGGGAATTCGCGCTGCCGTTTCTCCCACGCCGCGAAACACACGGCAGCGGCTGCACTCTCTCGGCGGGTATTGCGGCCGGATTGGCCCGGGGACGATCGTTGTCCTCGTCTGTGGAGGCTGCCAAGAAATTTCTGCACCGCGGGATCGCCCAACAATTGTCGTGGACGCGCGGCCGCCTGCTGACCCGCGCCGTTCGTCATCTATGAATGTTCTTGTCGTCGGCGGTGGCGGTCGGGAGCACGCCCTCGTTTGGAAACTGCGCCAGTCGCCCCGCATCAAGCGTCTGTTTTGTGCGCCGGGAAACGCCGGAACCGGACAGTTGGCGGTCAATCTTCCGGTCAAAGCCAGCGACCTCGCGGGGCTCGTGGCATCTGCCCGCCGCGAAAATATCGACCTTGTGGTTGTAGGTCCGGATGACCCGCTCGCGGCCGGATTGGTCGACCAGTTGCAAGCGGCCGGCATCCGCGCTTTCGGTCCGACCGCCGCCGCTGCACGTCTCGAATCATCGAAAAGTTTCGCCAAGGATTTCATGCGGCGGCACGGCATTCCTACGGCCAAGTCGGAGACGTTCCGTGACTTTGCCACCGCGTGTGCTTACGCCCGCGAACAAAGTTATCCTCTCGTGGTCAAAGCGGACGGTCTGGCTTTGGGCAAGGGCGTGACTATTGCGGATGACTTTTCCGCCGCTGAGAAGGCGCTGCGCGAAGCGCTGGTTGAAAATATATTCGGCGAGGCAGGGAGCATGGTAGTGATCGAGGAATTTCTCAATGGCCTCGAATGTTCGGTGCACGCTCTTGTCGATGGAAAATCGTGGCTGCTCTTTCCCGACGCCCGCGATCACAAGCGCGCCCTCGATGGCGACTGCGGACCGAACACCGGGGGGATGGGAACGCTCAGTCCTTCGGGTCGGGTCGACGATGCCTTGCGCGCGCGTATCGCAAAGGAAATCCTCGACCCCTTGCTCCGAGGCCTGCAATCCGACGGGCTGGATTTTCGCGGAATGATTTTTCCCGGCCTGATGCTTGCATCCGACGGTCCGAAAGTCCTCGAGTTCAATGCGCGCTTCGGTGATCCGGAGACGCAAGTTCTTTTGCCGCGTTTGCGCGGAGACCTGCTCGATTTGTTGGAGGCGACGGAACGGGGATCGCTCTCCTCCGTGAGCGCGGAATGGGATCCGCAGGCAGCCTGCTGCGTGGTGATGACCTCGGGCGGCTATCCGGGAAGTTATCAGACCGGATGCGGGATCAGCGGTCTGGAGGCAGCCGCGGCGGCGGGGGCGTTGGTCTTTCATGCGGGCACCGTGACTGACGGGACTAAAGTCATGACCGCGGGCGGGCGTGTTCTCGGCGTCACCGCCCTCGGGTCGAGTCCCGCCGATGCGGTTTCTTGCGCTTATTCTGCCGTCGAGAGGATTGGCTTTGAAAATGCCGAGTGGAGGACCGACATTGGCAAGCCCGACACGGCATGAGGCTTCATTTTATACTGCTTTTGTTCGCCCCGATGCTTCTGGGGGCACAACAACCGTCCCCGACACCATCGCCGTCGCCAACCATGGACACTGTCGATCGCTTGAAAGCGCTCGATGCCGAACAACTCAAGCAGGCCATCGCGACCGTCCGCGAAAAACACGTCGAGGGTGCAATCCTCAACGAGACAGAGATGACGAGGAATACTCTGCGCGGATTGCTCGATGGACTTTATCCGGGGCTCGATCTGACGGACGGAAAAGAAGTTGCGGCCGCCGATGCACCCTTCCGTACTGAAGTGCTCGACGGCAAAGTGGGCTATCTGCGTCTCGGGTCACCGGGAGCGGAGCACCTCGCGCTGTTGGATAAAGCGCTGAAGGATTTTTCCTCCAAGGATATCGGAGGTATTGTCATCGACTTGCGCGCCACGCCCGAATCAAGCGACTTTGCCTGGTCTGCACAGGTCTGCGAGCGCTTCGTGCCGAAGGACCAAGTTCTTTTCACCCTCTCCCGGGCCTCCGGCCAACCGGAGGAAAAATTCACTTCATCCGCCCCTTCACTGTTTTCTGGCATGATTGTTGTGTTGGTCGATTCCCAAACAGCCGGTGCCGGCGAAGTGATTGCCGCCGTCCTGCGGGCTCATGCCCACGCCATGTTGGTTGGCGGAACCACCAGCGGACGTGCTGTCGAGTTCGCTTCGCGTGACCTTGGCGGGGGTCATCATCTCCGCTTCGCGGCAGCCGAGGTGAGGGTGGATGGACTTCCGCCGCTTTATCCGGAGGGAATCGAACCGGATCTGGATGTTCCGCAGGATGAGCAGGAGAGAGAGACGATTTTGGCCGAGTCGCTGGAGAAGGGTGTGGCCGGTTTTGTTTTCGAGCGGGGGCGGGTGCAAATGAACGAGGCTGCTCTCGTTGCTGGTACGGACCCTGAGATCGATGTGGTGGACCAAAGCGATCCGTTGCTGGATCGCCCGTTGCAACGTGCAGTGGATCTCGTCACCGCGATCAAACTTTTCCGACGGCGGAATTGACCTAATGCCTGAGCAGGCCTCGAATCAAACCGGTCGCTGCTTCGACTGCACTGCCGGGGATGACCGCTGCCGCCTCGACGGCCCCGACCGCCGGTACCGCGGCCAAGGCGGCCACCAGGCGCGGTGTCAGATCTTCGGTCGGCATCTTAGGAGTACCGCCCATCCGAACCGGAGTCCACGCGTAGCCTTCGCTCTCGCTGCGAAACAAGATCGGTATAAACGGGATGAGCCATGGTCGGCCCTTGCTAACAACACCGAGCGACAATTCGGCCTCGAGTTGCTCGGAACCAAACTTTCCCGATCCCTTCACGGCCAGCCCTTTCGATGATTGTGCCACTAGGTTCGAGAAATTAACCGAGGCGTCTGCGTTTCGCACAAAGTCAAAACGGAAGTTGCTCCATGGAATAGTGCTCCAATCCTCTCCCGCAAAAGCGCTCGCCATTTTGACGAGCGAGGGAAGGCCCCGAGCTTCGGCGCCCTCGATGGTCATTGTGCCGCGAAGAATATCGCCATCGAAGTGCGCCGCGCCGCTGCAGCGCCCTGTGAAGTGGGCGCCGATATCCGGAGGGGTGATTTGTTGCACGTCGAGATCTTGCCAGCGGAATTGCCCCGACCACTGGCCGCTGTTCTCGTCAGCTGAGCCGGCCAGCATAGAGCCCTTCGTATCTCGCGCGCTCAAGTCGCTGATCGTCAATTTGCCCTCGCGGTGCTCACCCGCCAAACGGTCGAGCTCCAACACAGGAAGACCGAGCAAGGAGATTGCACCCCCACGAGCGGAAAACGACCAACTGTCATCGGCCCGCGTTGCGCGTAGGGTGACATTTTTTAAGATAGGCAATGCCTGTCCTTCCTGCTGGAAGGTGAGGTGTTCCACCGAGATCTCCAATCCCGGGTTTTTCTTACCGGAGCCGTGGCCCCGGTTTTTTTCTTTTCCACTTTGGTCCGGATTTCCGCGCGTGATGTCGGCGTTGTCGATTACGATCTGCAGAATTTTTCCGCTCGGGCGGATCAACTCCTGCCAGTTGAGGTTGGTTTTGATCCCGCGCAAATCGGCGCGCTCGATATCGGGTCTCGGTCCGTCCAACCGGCAACGGCCGACTTGCAGCACGCCATTACGGTAGATCACATCCTCCAAATGCACCTCCGCACCCAGATTTGCGGCCACATGGGAGGCCAGGCGGTTTTGCAGCCACCAGTTCAGAAGGCTCTCGCGCATGAGAAGGGTCGCGGCGCATCCCAGAACGACGAGGAGGGCCGCGGTGCCCAGAAAGCGTGACAAGCGCATACCGGGATCAAAGCACCCCCGGTCGCTGATGGCCAGAGCGTCTTGCTTGTTTTGCGCTGTGCAATCGGGTCGCAAAAAGGTCTATTTACAAGTCATGCAGGCCATGACTTTGCTCGCCGCGGCGGCACTTGCCGCCTTGGTTTCATTCCCCGGCTGTTCTCCTCGGCAGAAACCGCAACCTCCCGAATTCGTCGTTCCGGTTGCTCCGGCGCTGCAGAAGGATGTACCCATCGTCCGCGAGTGGGTGGGGCTTACTTACGGCATGGTAAACGCCGACATCCTCGCACAGGTCTCCGGCTATCTCATCTCACAGGACTATCAGGACGGCGCGCTCGTCAAAAAGGGCCAACGTCTTTTCCAGATCGATCCGCGGCCGTTCCAAGCAGCGCTGGACCAAGTGCAGGGACAGCTGGAAAAAGCGAAAGCCGCGCTGACCCGCGACGAGGCCAATGCGAAGCGCGCGGTCGATTTACTTTCAAAAAACGTCATCAGTCGCGAACAATATGACGATCAGATCCAAGGATTCGAGTCCAGCAAGGCCGCGGTGGCTTCCGCCCAAGCCGCGGTCGAGCAGGCGCGCCTGAATCTCGAGTTCACCAGCATCACCGCTCCCGTCGACGGTCTGGCCAGCATCGCCAATGCTCAGATCGGCAACCTCATCGGACCATCCTCCGGCACGCTGGCCACGGTTACCTTGGTTGACCCCATCAAGGTGAAATTTTTTCTCAGCGAGACGGAATATCTCAAATACATCAAACCCTACTTCGGTGATCCGCAGGATTTGCTGAAACGCGAGCAGCGCGGGGGATTTGGGCTGCAGATCTTGCTCAGCGACCAGACAATTTACCCGCACCCCGGCCGGCTCCTCGCGATCAACAACCAAGTGAGCCAGAACACCGGTTCGCTGCAGGTCGAGGCGGCATTCCCCAACCCCGGCAGCCTGCTGCGCACCGGCCAGTTCGCCCGCGTGCGCGGCGTGACGAGTTGGATCAAGGATGCTCTGCTCGTGCCCCAGCGAGCGATCAACGACCTGCAGGGCAAAATGCAGATCGCGGTCATCGGACAAGATGGCAAAGTGGACCTGCGCATCGTGGAAACGGGGCCGACCTATGCCTCGATGCAGGTGATCACCAAAGGCCTGCAACCGGGTGAAAACGTGGTGGTGGAGGGCATGCAAAAACTTCGACAGGGAACTGTTGTCAAGACGACTCCTTGGCAGATGCCGCCGGGATTTGCCGAGCAACCCGACCTCCCAGCTCCCGTTGACCCGGCCGAAGAAAATTCCGAAACAACCCCGCCTGATGCCGCACCTCCGGGCGCCTCTTCACCGGATCAGCCCGCAGCGGCTCCCGGGAGTCCCGAATTTTCCCCCACACCCGCGTCCGCTGGCTAGAAGAGGGCCCCCGATCCGACCATGCCGCAGTTTTTCATCAACCGGCCGATCGTGGCCATGGTCATTGCGATCATCACGGTTATCGTCGGTCTCGTTTCGATGGCGGGCCTCCCCATCTCTCAATATCCCAACATTGTTCCGCCGCAGATCCAGGTGATGGCAACCTATGTAGGGGCCGACGCACTGACCGTCGAACAATCTGTGGCCACGCCGATTGAGCAGCAGGTCAACGGCGTCGACAACATGGAATACATGTATTCCATCAATGCCAACAACGGGCAGATGACGCTGAATGTTTTCTTCGGCGTGCAGACCGATGCGACGACCGACCAGATTCTCACGCAGATGCGGCAGGGGCAGGCCGCCTCGCAACTGCCTTCGGCGGTCAGCAGTTACGGTGTCACCGTGCAGAAAAGCACATCGGCTCCGCTCGTGCTCTTCTCTCTCTACTCGCCCAACGGCGAGTTCGACGCGACCTTCCTGGCCAACTACGCCTACATCAACATCAACAACGAACTCGGCCGCGTACCGGGCATCTCACAGGTTTCGATTTTCGGTTCGGGTCAATATGCCATGCGTATCTGGGTGCGGCCCGACCAACTGGCTAAACTCGACGTCACGACCGACGAAATCGTGCAGGCCATCCGCGCGCAGAACCGCGTCAATCCGGCGGGCAAAGTGGGTGCGCCGCCCATTCCGGCCGGGCAGGAGTTTGCCAAGTCAGTGATCACGCAGGGTTACCTCAAGACCGTCGAGGATTTCGGCAATATCATCGTGCGGGCCAATGCCGACGGCTCGATCCTGCGCCTCAAGGACGTAGCGGAGATCAATCTCGGCGCGCAGAACTACAACATGCAGGGCCGCTTCAACGGGAAACCCTCGGCCATCATCGCCTGCTACCAGATGCCCGGATCCAACGCGCTCGATGCGGCCGAGGGCGCGAAGAAACTGATGCAGCGCGTCGCGGAGCGCTTTCCTCCCGGCCTTGCTTACGCCGAGTCGCTCGACACGACCAAGGCTGTCACCGCGGGCATCGAGGAAATCGTCAAGACGCTGTTCGAGGCCCTGCTCCTCGTCATCATCGTCGTCTTCGTTTTTCTGCAGGGTTGGCGGGCCACGCTGATTCCGCTGCTGGCCGTGCCCGTGTCGCTCATCGGGACCTTCGCTTTTTTTCCTCTCTTCGGATTTTCCATCAACACGCTCTCCCTCTTCGGCTTGGTGCTGGCCATCGGCCTCGTCGTCGACGACGCCATCGTTGTCGTCGAGGCGGTCGAGCACCACATCGAGAAGGGCCTGTCGCCGCGCGATGCCGCCCTCAAGGCCATGCAGGAGGTGTCGGGTCCTGTCGTGGCTATCGCCCTCGTGCTTTCATCGGTCTTCATCCCGACCCTCTTCATTCCCGGCATCACCGGCAGTCTTTACCAGCAGTTCGCGGTGACCATCGCCATCTCCGTATGCATTTCCGCCTTCAATGCCCTCTCGCTCAGCCCCGCGCTGGCCGCCCTTATTCTGCGTCCCAAGGGGGAAACCCGCGGGCCGCTTGGTGGATTTTACGCGTGGTTCAATCGAATGTTCGGCCGCACCACGGACAATTATGTGCGCATCTGCGGCGGGGCTATCCGCAAACTTGTGCTGAGCCTCGGCTTCCTTCTCATCACGGCAGTGCTCGGCGGATTTTTTGGCGAGCGCCTGCCGCCTTCCTTCCTACCCGAGGAGGATCAAGGATATTTTTATGCGGGCGTGCAACTGCCGGACGCCTCGTCGATCGAGCGCACGAGCGACGCCTGCGCCAAGATCGAGAAAATCATCATGGACACTCCCGGCGTGGAGTGCGTCACCACAGTCGTGGGCCTCAACCTGCTCAGCACGGTCCAGACCAGCTACAACGGATTTTTCTTCGTCACCCTCAAGCCATGGGAAGAACGCACGAGTTTGCCGATGCAATACAAGAACATCATGCGCCGCATCAACGCGCAGTTGTCGGTGTTGCCGGATGGCGTGGCCTTCGCCTTTTCGCCTCCAGCTATCCCCGGCGTGGGTACGTCGGGCGGCGTGAATTTTATCCTGCAGGATCGCAGCGGCGACTCTGTCGAATTTCTCGCGCAGAATACCAAGACCTTCATGGAGGCAGCATCGAAGCGCCCCGAGATCAGCCGTCTCAACACAACCTTGCTGCCCTCGGTCCCGCAGATGTTCCTCGAGGTCGACCGCGAGATGGCCATGACCCAAGGTGTTGCGATCGACAGTGCCTACAACACGCTGCAGACATTTCTCGGCGGTACGATGGTCAATTATTTCAACCGTTTCGGCCTGCAGTGGCAGGTCTATGTTCAGGCGGCCCCCGAGTTCCGAGACAAGATCGAGAAAGCCGGCCAATTCTATGTGCGCAACAGCGAAGGGAAATCTGTTCCGCTTTCCGCGCTGATCAACAGCAAGCCGCGCTATGGGCCCGAGTTCACCATGCGCTTTAATATGTATCGCTCGGCCCAGATCAACGCCACCGCCGCGCCGGGTTTCAGCGCTAATCAAGCCATGATCGCGCTTGAGGAAGTCTTTGCCCAAACCATGCCAAAGGAGATGGGCTTCAATTATCTCGGCATGTCGTTCCAGGAGAAACAGGCGGCCATGGGTATTTCCCCCGCGGTCATTTTTGCCTTGGCGCTGGTTTTCGTATTTCTCATTCTGGCCGCCCAATACGAAAGTTGGTCGCTGCCGTTCAGCGTCCTGCTCGGCACACCGATTGCCATCTTCGGCGCTTTCTTTGCGCTCTGGGGACGCTCGATGGACAACAACATTTATGCGCAAATCGGATTGATCATGCTCATCGGTCTTGCTGCAAAAAACGCGATCCTCATCGTCGAGTTTTGCAAGGCGGAGTATGAGTCGGGCAAGAGTCTCTTCGATGCGGCGCTGGCCGGTGCGCGCTTGCGGTTGCGGCCGATCTTGATGACAGCCTTCGCCTTCATTTTCGGCTGCGTGCCTCTCTGGACCGCCACCGGCTCCGGCGCCATTTCGCGGCAGACCATGGGCACGGCCGTGGTGGGCGGTATGCTGGCCGCCACGCTATTTGCTATCTTCATAATTCCCGTCACCTTTTACGTGGTGGAAAAATTGTCGGGCTCGAAACCCGGTGAGGGGAAGACAGCACCGGACGGCGGCAAGACGCACCCATGAAAATCTGGTTCGCTCTCCTCGGTTGGATCGTCCTGACGTTTGGCGCGGCCCTGAGCGGAATTTTCATCCAGCCCGCCGGATACTATGCCGCGTTGTCCAAGCCCTGGTGGAGTCCACCTGCCTGGGTGTTCGGACCGGCGTGGACCATTCTCTACACGCTCATGGCCATCGCCGCGTGGTTGATCTGGTGCCATGGCGGCTGGCGCGCACAGCGAGGTCCGCTACGCCTTTATCTCCTTCAGCTTGCGCTCAATGGTCTATGGACCCCGCTCTTCTTCGGCTTGCAAAATCCCGGACTCGCCTGCGTCGAGATTGTTCTTCTTTGGGTTGCTATCGGGCTGACCCTGCGGTCCTTTTTCCGCACCAGCCGTGTGGCTGGACTCATGTTTGTTCCCTACTGGCTTTGGGTGACCTTCGCTGCGGCTCTTAATTGTTTCATTTGGCGTCTGCAGGGCTGATTCATTCTCGGCCGCCTCCATTTCCATGATATTTCGCGCGCCGCGGTCGCCCAGCCATGCACCGAATCGCACCCAACCGGAGTTCTGCGAGGCTTTGGCGATTTTTTCCAGCCGTGCATTCTCCCGGCGCTCGTCGGCTAGTTCGGCCCGGGTCGCCGTCAAGGCTGCCGCATAGGAACTGGCTTGCAGCGGATCACCGCTCCGCAGCAAATCTCGCAAATAAAGAGGTATGGGGGAGAGATCGCGCGCGATGGAAACCTGATCACGCGCCTCCTCCATTGCTTCGGCAGGCACGAGGGACGCCATGCGAAGGAGTTGCTGCATGAAGATGTCTGCCCGCAGTCCGGAAAGATTGTTCCAGGAGGCATGGTAGAATTGGGTCAAATTTCGACGTGCTTCCGAGGATAGATGCAGCTTTTCGCGAAGGGCCAGCAACAGCTCGATTTGGGCACGGATGATCCCTGTCAAGACCGGGGTGGAGGGCTCTCTTTCGACCACGGGCATGTGGTGGATCAGCAGGGGTTCGTCGATCACTTCAAGCCATCCTTGGATGCCCGCAAGGGTCGCCGCATGGTATTCGCACATCGCGGGAGCATCTTTGATGAAGGGTTGGGCGAGGAGGTACTCGCGTCGAGCGAATATGTTCGACTCGGTGAAGATGAAATTCCCCGCCCCTAGGCAGTCAGGAATGGTCGCTCCAGAACGGATGGGCGCCCACAGGCGCGCGAGGTGCGCGCTGCGAGCATCCGTGGCCGGGAGCATCTGACCTCTCGAGTCGATCAGTTCGACCGCTGTCACCACCATGTTCGAGCGGCGTATCCTGTCCGGATTCGTGAGCGCTGCGATGCACCGAGCGATGCGGTTCGGAGCATACATGCTGTCGCTTCCGAGGATGGAAACAATCTCGGTATCTTTGAGAAATTCGACCGCGTTGTTGAGGGCCTCCGGCAGGCTGCCTCCATCCATCTGCAGGATCTCCACCAGAGTGCCCGGAATCTCGGACTGCAGTTTTTCCGCGTCCGGACTTTTTCCGTCGTCGATCAGGACCACCAAATCCGGTTGATGGGTCTGTCCGCGCAGCGAGGCCAGAGCCCGACGCACAGTGGTTGTGCGCGGAAAAAGAGGCACGATGACCGCCACTTTTTCGCTCTGGCCAGATTTTTTCATGTGGGAGATAGCAATTGTTGACTCCGAAAAGCTTTTCCATTCGTAATGGAAGCTCAGTTAAAACTCCATTCACATTAGCATGAGCAACCGAACATTTCCGCCCTTCAGCTTGAGCCGATTGCTCAAGACAACCTTCGACCCCAAGCCCGGCCAGCGTGTGGCCGTGCTCATCGACCTGAAAAATCCCCGAGATATCGAAGGATTCCGGTTTTTGCAGGACGAAGGCCTAGCCATCCAACGCAAGGCCCACGACGTTTTCTACCAGGGGCTCAAGGACGGCGTGCTGGCTGAACTCGGCCTCAAGGGAGGCGAGATTTTCGCCTACGAAATGACCGGGGGCAGCAACCTCGATCTTCCCGACGAGGTATTCACTCCGGAAGGGAAGCAGGTCAGTTTCGAGAAAGACATCTACCCGAACTACGACCTCATCCTTTGCGTCTCGACCTATTCCGCGACCGCGCCGCTGACCGCCTCGGCGAAGAAGCACGGGTTCCGTGGTGCCACGCTGCACGGCGTGAACGACATCATCCTCGGCTCGGGTTTGGCCGTGGATTACGACGAGGTGAGCATCGAGGCAGAAAAGCTGCGCCAGGGCATGACGCGCGCTGACTGGGTCGAATTGGATTTCCAGCTCGACGGTGCCAAGCACACGCTGAAGCTCGATCTCGGCCGGCAGGAAGCTCAAAAAAGTCACGGCCTCTGTCGAGGGGATGAGCCTGATGTAGCCAATCTTCCCGCGGGGGAAATTTATTACGTTCCCGTCGGCGCCGAGGGCGAGTTTCCCATGAAATACGAGGACGGAACGCTCGGTCTTATGCATGTCGGCGGAGGGCGGATCAAAAAAGCCACCCTTATCCGCGGCAACGCCGCGACGGTCGAAGCGCACAACCGCAAACTCGAAAGCGACCCGGTCACCGGCGAGCTGGGCGAGCTGGGCTTCGGCACGCAGGTGCTGCCGGTCTCGGGACGCGATATCCAGGACGAAAAAATCCGCGGCACGTTTCACCTCGCGACCGGCCGCAGTGACCATCTCGGGGGAAGTCTCACCCCCGACCGCTTTGCCAGCCGGCTGAACGCGACGCATGACGACATCCTTTTTTCGCGTGAAAAAACCCCGGAGGTTACCGCCTCTGAGGTTCGCATTTTCCGGGACAACAAGGTCGAGGTGCTGCTGAAGGATTTCTGCCCGTCGCCCTACATGGAGAGCTTGCTCAAATAGCGGGCCTCGCCGCGTGCCGGAGAATTTTTACGAGAGCGACCGGCTTGTCCGGGAATATCTGCTCTTCCACTACGGTGCGCCGCATGAAGTGCTGCCGCATCGCTGCGGCCCGCATGATGCGCTCGGCTTTGCTGTTCGCTGTGTCGATGAGTTGATCGATGCCACGTTGCTCCCGCGCGAGGCGAGAGCTCTCGATCTCGGGTGCGCGGTGGGCCGTTCGGCCTTCGAGCTCGCGCGCCATTGCCGTGAAGTTGTCGCTCTCGACTACTCGTGCGCGTTCATCGAGGCCGCGGAAAAAATCCGCACGATAGGTTCCCTCGATTATCTCGTCACCGTAGAAGGGTACCGCACCATGCCTGCAGGCGCGCGGCGCCCGGAGGGTGTCGATCCGTCGCGGATCCGCTTTGCTGTGGGTGATGCGATGGATCTTCCGCAGGAATTGGGAGGCTTCGACGTGGTGCTTGCGGCGAATTTGCTCTGTCGCTTGCCCGATCCGCGCGGGTTCATCGCCCGCCTACCTTCCTTGGTGAGGATCGGAGGGCAACTTCTTCTCACCACGCCGTTCACCTGGCTCGAGGAATTCACGCCCGCGGAAAAATGGATCGGTGGGAGGAGTGACGAGGTCGGCACGGAAGCGCTGCAAAAACTCCTTGCGCCGGACTTCGAGTTGGCGTTTGCCGAAGATCTCCCTTTTCTCATTCGCGAGCACGCGCGGAAGTTTCAGTGGAGTGTGGCGTGGGGCACACGCTGGATCAGGCGCTGATTGTTTACCGGCACTCAGCCTTCCTCCGTCCCCTCCAACAAAGCGGGCGGCTGCGCGGTCGTCTTCGCCCCGAGCGCGCGGAGTTTCTCCGTTTGGCGCAGCAGGTTTCCCCGTCCGTCGCGCAGTTTGCCCATCGCCTCGTCGTAGCTTTCCTGCGTCTGCCTGATGCGCTGGCCGATTCCCTCGAGATCGCGGCAGAAGGCGACGAATTTGTCGTAAAGCCTCCCGCCCTGCTCGGCGATTTCCTTGGCAAAACGGTTCTGGCTGTCCTGCTGCCAGAGCTGCGCGACCAAGCGCACCGTGGCGATGATGTTCGGCGCGGTGGCCAACACGATATTTTTCTGCAGGGCGATGTCGATCAAATCGGGCGCCGTTTCCAGGGCTGCGTGCAGCGCGGGTTCGACCGGGACGAAGAGAAAAACAAAGTCGGGTGATTTGATGCCGGGCAGCGCCGAGTAGTTCTTGCCCGAGAGTTGATCGATGTGGCGCCGCAGCGAATCCGCATGCTCCTTGGCCGCCGCGGACCTCTCTTCATCGGTCTGGGCACTGCACTGGCGCTCGTAGGCATTGAGCGAAACTTTGGCGTCGATGACGACCTGCCGGTCGCCGGGCAGGTCCACGACCACGTCGGGTTGAAGGCGTCGTCCCTCGCTGTTCGTATCGGAGACCTGCGTGTGGAAATGCTGGCCGCGGATCAAACCGGCTTTTTCCAAGACCGATTCCAGAATCATCTCACCCCAGTTGCCGCGCGTTTTGGACTGGCCCTTGAGGGCTTGTGCCAGATTGCCGGCCTCGCGCGAGACAGTCTGGTTGAGTTCGCTCAAGCGTCGCACTTCGGTGGTCAGCGCGTGTCGCGCCTTGTTTTCGTCGCCGTAGGCCTGGCTGACTTGGATCTGGAATTCCTTGAGCCGCTCGCCCAGCGGGCCGAGCAACTGTTCGAGTTGGGTCCTGTTCTGCTCGGTGAAGCGCCTGGATTTATCCTCCAGAATACTGGCCGCCAGGTTCTCGATCTCCGCCTTGAGGGACGCGCGCAAGTCCTCCAAGCCGGCCGTCTTCTGCCGCTCGGTGGCCAATTCTCCGGTGAATGTCTGCACCTGTTCCAGCAACCTTCGCCTGTCCTCCTCGATCGAGTGCGATTGTCGCTCGATCTCGTCCGCGCGCATGCGCGCGCCAGCAGCTTCCACCGCAGCGATGGCGGCACGCCTCTGCCCCGCGAGGTAACCGGCCAGCACGCCGACCACCAACGCCACGCCGGCCCACAAGAGATACTCAGGCATCCATCTTCTTTACCACGGCCTCGCTCATGTGTCGAAGAGCGGCGGCAAGGGTTGCTTCCGGAAGCGCCTTCCGATATAAACGCGCCATGAGTATTGCTACCGCAACCGCCCGCGGACCCGCTTCGGCCCAACAAAGCACGAAGCTGATGAACGGAGCGGAACTTCTCGTGAAGTGCTTGGAACTGGAAGGCGCCGAGGTCATTTTTGCCTATCCCGGCGGAGCTAGCATGCCTATTCATCAGGCACTTACGCGATCCAAACAAATCCGCACGATTCTCCCTCGGCACGAGCAGGGCGGCGTCTTCGCGGCAGAAGGTTATGCCCGCGCCACGGGCAAAGCCGGCCTTTGCATGGCCACCTCCGGCCCCGGTGCGACCAACCTCGTCACTGGCCTTGCCGATGCGTTCATGGACTCCGTTCCGGTCATCGCCGTGACCGGCCAAGTGCCGCAGGAAATGATCGGGCGCGGTGCGTTCCAAGAAACTGATTTCTTCGGCATGACGCTGCCGGTCGTGAAGCACAGCTACCTTGTCTGGGATATCCACGAAATCCCGCGCATCGTCAAAGAGGCCTTCCACATTGCCACCACCGGCCGACCGGGCCCGGTGCTCATCGACATCCCGAAAAATATCCAGAACCAGAAGATCGAGCCGGTTTTCCCGGAGACGATCACCCTGCGCGGCTACAACATCGACAAGAAAGCGACCGACGAGCAACTGCTCGAGATGGTTCGCCTGATCAAACAGGCGCGTGAGCCGATGATCTACTGCGGCGGCGGCATCATCACGTCTGATGCGGCGCCCGAACTGCTCGAGTTCGTCGAGCGCTCGCAGATTCCTGTGGCAACGACTCTCATGGGCATCGGCTGCTTCCCCGAGACGCATCCGCTCTCGCTCAAATGGCTCGGTATGCACGGCACCGTCTACGCGAACAACGCTGTCAACGAGGCCGACCTGCTCCTCGCCATAGGCGTGCGCTTCGATGACCGCGTGACCGGCAAGGTGGAAAAATTCGCCGAGCACGGAACTATCGTCCATATCGACATCGACGACTCGGAGCTGAATAAAAATAAAGTCGTCGCGCTGCCCATCCTCAGCGATGTGAAATATGCACTCAAGCGCATCAACGAATTGCTGGCCAAGGACGGCTTCGAGCGCGTGAAGGAGAACAAATTCAACCGGCTCAAGCCTTGGTATGAAAAAATTCAGGCTTGGAAGAAGGCGCAACCCTTCCGCTACAAGGACACCGAGGACGCGATCCAGCCCCAATACGTCATCGAGCAACTCTACAAGCTGACCAAGGGCGAGGCCATCCTCACCACTGGCGTCGGGCAGCACCAGATGTGGGCCGGGCAGTATTACGATTTCGATAGGCCCCGCACTTTTATCACCTCCGCCGGACTCGGCGCGATGGGCTTTGGCTATCCCGCCGCGATGGGCGTGAAGGTGGCGTGTCCGGATGTCGAGGTCATCGATATCGACGGCGACGGCTCGTTCCTGATGAATGTTCAGGAATTGGCCACGGCGCACATCGAGAAGATCGCCGCCAAGGCTATCATCCTCAACAACCAGCACCTCGGTATGGTCGTGCAGTGGGAAGATCGCTTCTACGAGAGCAATCGCGGACACACCTTCCTCGGCGACCCTGATGACACTTCCCGCATCTATCCCGACTACGTGGCCATCTGCCAAGGCTTTGGCGTTCCTTGCGAACGCGTCATCCACAAGAAAGATCTGCTGCCCGCGCTCCAGCGTATGCTCGACGCCAAGGGTGTCTATGTTCTCGATGTCATGACACCCTACACCGAGCACGTCCTGCCCATGATTCCCGCGGGCATGACCTACAAAGACATCATCACCGAGTAACCCCGGCGCCCCCGGAGGCGCCATTGTTTCATGTCAGAAGAAGCCCCGTCGTTGGATCTCAGCGCCCTCGATTTTCGCCCAGCTTGGGCCAAGGACACTTCGCCCGCTCCTCTGCCGGTTTTCCGTGAGGAGCGCCCGGAGCGGCGCGAGCGCCCTGATCATCGCGGACCCCGACCCGAGAAAAGGGAGGGTTTTCAGCGCGGAGGTCCACAGCGCGGAGGTCCACGGCGCGAAACCAAGGGAGGCTTTCGTGGGCCGAAGGACCAAGGCAGGTTCGAGCGCCCGCCGCGCGACGAACCTCCCGAACCGCCGATCAATCCTTTCCCTTGGCTGCGTATTGCTTTCAGCGCAACGGAACCTGCAGTCGAGACGGTGGCCAAGCAGATCCGCCAGACCGGCAAAACATTCAGCCTTTTCGATATCGCGAGGATTCTTCTGCGCAATCCCGCGTCGTATACGATCGATCTTTCCGCTGCACCCAAGGCGGAGGAGGGGCCATTCTATGTCGTGTCCACCGACGGCAGCACTTGGCTTTCCAAGGATGCCGCGGCCCGTCACATTTTGCGGAAGCGGTTCGACGAATTTTACCGTGCCGAAACCGTGCAGATCGAACCGCCGAAAGGCAACTTTCCTGTCGTCGCCGTTTGCGGTATGTCAGGAACATTGATCGGCCCGCCTAATCACCACGACTACGAGCGCCGACTGCGCGAACTGCATCGGGAAAGATTTCCACACATGGACTTCGAGCAGTTCCGTTCGCGCCTCAAGATGGATCGCGATCCGGAAGTCGTCGAAAAATGGCGCGCCTCGGCTTCCCAGGCCGTGGAGTATTATCCGCGCGAGGGAGAGAACGCAGAGAAGCTGGCCGATCTCGCGGCGGTCGAGCGGCACTTCACCGCGCAGCATGCGCCGGTTCTCATCAAGTTTGTTGGAGTTGCTCGCGTCCCCGGCGACCCGAAGACTACGGCGGTAGAGCAGGTGATTGCTCCGCTTTTGAATTTTGCGCGCGAAGAAGAAGAGCGCTTTCCCTTGCGCTTGGCCCAAAGTTTGAGCCGATCGCTCAGTTCGGCCGGACTCCGCTTTCACAAAAGCACAAACCGCACCACCTTCGTCTCCGCCTCTCGCCCGCGCCATCTCAACATTGACGACGTTGCAGTCAGCGACTCGATCAAAAAAATCATCGAACTCATCCGCGGCAAAAAATCTATCCGGCGCAGACAACTGCTCGACCTTCTGGCGCCCATTACCTCCGAGGCCTCCGCCCCAGCTGAGTCCCCAACGCCGTCGCCCAGTGCTGCCCCAACCAACGCCGCCGAGTCTGTCTCGACCTCCGCCTCCGACGAGACTCCGACCGCATCCCATGCCCCCGAGTCTGTGGGCACCGAAACAGCACCAGCTGCACCAACTTCGGATACGCCGTCTCAGGCGGAACCGTCTCCTGAGCCTGCGGTGACTGTTGTCCGCATGAGAAGCCCCGAGGAGGCTGCCCGCGAAGCCGTCGTGCAGGACCTGCTCTGGTTGACCCACGAAGGCTACGTCATCGAACACGCCGACAGCCGCCTTGAGTCCGTCCCCTTACCAAAAACGCCACCTAAACCGCCAGCCCCGGCACAAAATTCCCTCTCTTCCGCAGCACCCCAAGAGCCTGTGGAGGAAGCGATTACAGATCCTGTATCTGAATCATGAAGGTGACGTTTCTACTTTTGGCAAAAAGTCGAAATGTCACCATGAATCGTCACGAAGGACGCTTGTGGTTAGCTGGTTGGGAAGTCTGATCGGCTTGGTGTGGCCAGTGGATGAAGGTGAATTGGTGGGTCCCGTTGCTGTCAGCGCGGTAGCGCTCTGATAGCAAGCAGAGTGGGTGATAGCCGATCAAAACCGCATTTTGGCTCCCCCTCAACAGCCGTGGATTGCTCGCTTGGCCGGCATCATTGGCGGAGAACGTCAGACTCAGCATGAGCGCACGCACAAGGAGCCAACTTTTCCTAATCGGTCATGGGCACGGCCAAGTTTTGCAGGCTTGGCGGGATCTCATCGGATAGACAACATTGAAACATGGAGGCGTTAGTTACTGGCGGGGCCGGTTTTATCGGATCACATCTTGTCCGTGCTTTGCTGGAGCAGGGATGGGAAGTGGTCGTCCTAGACAACCTGTCCACCGGTTTACGTGCCAACCTGCCTACTGATTGCGCGATGCTCGAGGGGGAGGCGGGTGATGACGCTTTGCTCGGCCGCCTGCTGCCCGGTTGCGATGCCATCTTTCATCTGGCAGCTGTTTCTTCCGTGCAGGACTCCATCGATCGTCCTTTGAACGTGCACGACAGCAATTTGACCGCCACTTTGTCGTTGCTTGAAGCCGCTACCCGCCACCGTGTGCCACGCTTTATCTTTTCCTCTTCAGCCGCAGTTTACGGGGACACCGGAGGGCAGGCTGCCCGCGAGGACATGACACCGTCGCCTTTGAGCCATTACGCCGTGCAAAAGCTGGCCGGTGAGCACTATTGCGGTGTCTACCGCCGAGTGCACGGTCTGGAAGCGGTGTGCCTGAGATACTTCAACGTGTATGGACCGCGCCAGCGCGCCGATTCGCCCTACTCGGGCGTCATCGCCAAATTCATCGACGCGTCCAAAGCAGGTCGTCCGGTGACCATTTTCGGCGATGGCGGGCAGACCCGCGATTTTTGCCATGTCAGCGATGTGGTCACGGCCAACTTGCTTGCCGCTTCTGCATCGCCCGATGCGATCGGTCCGAGCGTATTCAACATCGGCAGCGGGACTTCTGTCACGGTCAACGAACTCGCCGGCACCATCCGCTCCATCTGCGGTTCGAAAACGGAGTCCGAGCACCGCGAAGCCCGCGCGGGCGAGATCAAGTTTTCCCAAGCGGACATTTCCCGCGCCTCGGGGCAGCTAGGCTACCGTCGTTCTGTTGAGCTCTCCCAAGGACTCGTCCAATTGCTGCAAAAACACTGAGCAGACATCTGCCTTCCTGCCCGCCTCGTTTCCCGGCGGCATCCGCTCCTCCCATTACGAGCAGCCTGTCGCGCATGCCCTGGATAAAGCCGGCACTCCGCAGCCGTAGCGGCTTTGTAGTCTCACGACATCGCGCAAGCTATGATGACATTCTTAAGAATGTCATCATAGCTTGCGTAGCAGTGTGGAATGGAGAAAGTTTGTTCCCATGCGACCGAGGACAAGCGTAGTTCGCGCGGAAAGCGCCAAGACCAAGCGTTTGGAGCGCATTGTCAAAGGCTTTGCCAATCACCGTCGAATAGAGATCCTTCAACTGCTCCGTGATCAGCCCGATCTCTGCATCGGCGAGATTTCCGAAAAGCTGCAGATCGAGATCAAAACAGCCAGCGAGCATGTGCGGCGCTTGGTACTCTCCGGGTTGGTCACCAAGCGCCAGCAGGCACGCGAAGTCCGTCTCAGGCTGGCAGACGGAACCCGCAGCGTTTTGGCATTTCTTGACCGGCTGATTTGAGGCTCCTTCCTATGGGTATCCCCAGATGCCGATCACCGATTTGCTGGTCAGCAAGCCGACCAGATAGCCAAGAAGTTGCACGCTGCTGCAATTCCCGGGGATCAACTTGGCGCAACCGCTCCCATTCATCCGGGGCGTGAATGAAGAATCCCACATGATGACATTCTTAAGAATATCACCACAACGGCTGGCTGGCGCGCCGGCGCGGGCTGAGCCTGCCAAGAAGAGCGGTGTGCTTGGCTTAATCTGCGGGCGCTTGGTTTGGGTTTGTGCGAGAAGGCCGTCGTGCGTAGCAACAGGGCGTGCCCGCGGAACTTTTGGTTATCATGCCGGTCTTCAACGAGGAGCGGTCTGTTGTATCGGTTCTCGATGAATGGAAGGCAGAGCTCGGCAGGTCCGGTGCCGATTACACTATCTTGGTCATCGACGACGAATCCACTGATGCAAGTCCGGAAGTTCTTCATAATTGGAAGAGTGATCACCCCAGTGTCCACCTTGAAGTCATGCGCCACGTCAACCGCGGCCATGGCCAGACCTGTCTCAAGGGATACCGCATCGCGTGCGATCGCCAGATTCCGTGGGTCTTCCAGATCGACTCCGATGGACAATGCGATCCGGCGTTTTTTTCGGTCGTCTGGGCCGCGCGCCACGGTCACGACGTGGTCTATGGCTACCGGGCCAAGCGCAACGACGGCCTGAAGCGCGTCTTGGCCAGCATTCTGGTCAAAGCCGTCGTCCGGGCCTCCTCAGGCACCGTATGCATCGATGCCAATGTGCCCTATCGTCTGATGCGCACAGAAAACCTCCGCCCACTCATCGATTCGATTCCGTCCGACTTCGACTTGGCCAACATCGCACTGGCCGTCCAACTCAAACGCGCCAGATGGCGCGAGTATTTTGTCCGCATTGTCTTCCGCCCACGTGCTGGCGGCGAATCGTCGGTCCCCGTGTCACGCTTTGCAGTCAAAGCCATCGAGTTATATCGCCAGCTATGTTGTCTGCCGCATCCGATCGCGTTATGAACAAGAAAAATCTCCGTGTGTCAGCGGTGGTCTTCGCCATTCTCTGGTGCGCGGTTGTCGCTTACCTTTGGAGCCCGAAACACTATTGGCCGGACGCGGATGGCTATTTACTGCACGTGGCCGAGGGGCGATGGGTTGCTCACCCGCCGGGCTATGCGCTCTTTGTTACACTGGGGCGATTTTTCCATGCCTTCGGGGTGTCGCCCTACTTCGCTGTTCAACTAGCGAGCTTATGTCTGACGGTGGCGGGGGTCTTTGTGATCTACCTTCTGATGCGCGAGATGCTTGATCCCATCCGCGCCCAAGCTCTGACTGTGGCTGCGGCGTTTTCTTGGGTGGTCTTGCTCAATGTCCAAACCGGGACGTCGCACGCGTCAGACTTGTTCACGGTTTCGCTGCTCTTGCTCGCGGCGGTGAGGTTGCCCCAATCCGGCACCAGTGCTTGGGGTATGGATCTCTTCTTCGGCTTGGCTTTTTTTCTTTGTGCCGGGTTCCGGCTGACCACCTTCCTTATGATGGGTCCGTTTTGTTTGCTGGTGGCGTGGAACCACAGGGCGCGCGCCTCTTTTTTGGGCTCCTGCGTGCTGGCCACTCTCGCTGTCTTCCTTTGGCAATCTTGGGTGATATTGCAAAGCGGCGGATACGCTGCCTACTCGGCATATGCCGAGTCCATGAATGCAGGCAACGCGGCGAGCAGTCTCCTTTTGAGTGGACTCACGCAGACGACCATGCTGAACGTCTTCCGAGCCTTGTTCTGGGCCACGCTTGGCTTGCTGCCGTTTCTCTTTGTTATCGTGTTTGGGTTGTGCGTGCCTTCTTCCAAACGCGCGTGCCAGGCTTTGCTTTATGGCTTGGTCTCCTCGCTGGTTCCGTTGGCTGGGGTCTCATTTTATTTGTGCACGCATCCCGGGTATCTCGTCAGCGTTGTGCCGGGCACTGCTTTGACTGCCGCAGTGCTGGCCTCCAATGACAAAGCTGTTTTCCCGTGGAAAAGTTTCGCCGCGGCCACGGCGGGAATTGCCATGATCTTCTTTTTGGCCGCTCCGCTGGTGCCTCCGTCCGGAAAGTGGCAAGCGGTGGTGAATGGCGTCTTCCTGCAATATTCGGCGCGTTGTGCTCGCGACGCGGTCTTCAACACCACCGCCAGATGGGTGCGCTTGGCCGGCTTCGCCGAAGAGATTCCCGCTCATCGCGCAATCGACCTCGAGGCAGAAGATGCGTGGCGTGAGCGTTTCGAGGAAATAAATCCTGCAGGACGGAGATGAGCTGCGCCAAATCGAGGCGCAGGATTACTGAGGGCCAAGGGCTCGGATGCGGAGGAAGTGCTTGTTGCCGGGAAGCTCCACTGGAAAAGAGATGCTCGCCGGGTGGTTGGTAAAACCTTGGGAGAGGTTGGTCGAGGTCAGAACCTGCAAATCCACCAGGACCGATGTGTCTTGCTTTTGCAGCATCACGCCTCCGAGGTTGAGATCCATGATGGAGTTTCTGTCGAAGAGACCGAATGTCCTTGGACTGGCGATCACATCAGCCTGTCCCGCTCGTCGGTTGTTGGTGAACTCCAGTCCGGAATACAGCCCGTAAGCACTCGGATTGGTACGAATGTTTGCGCTTTCCGCCAATGCGCTCTCGGCCCGGACTCTGGATCCGGCTAATGCAAGGAGCGTCTCCGGTCCGCTGATTTTCATCACGGAACCGTGTCCGAAGCTGTTCGACCCATTGTAGGTCACCAGTTGAACGGAGTTTGTATCCCAGTCAACCATGCCGTTGGTTGAGAGGACGGTCCATGTCCGGTCATTGATAAGATTCTGAAAATAAAGGCGGTAGTCGTCACCGCCGAGGTGGACAACAAAAGGGCCTTCGAAGGGAAATGGGCGGTAAACAAAACTGCCGCGTGCTTTCTCCCCTGCGTCCACCACGTCCTCAAAGCTGCTGATATTGCTAGCCGCGCCGTATCCGCTGAAAGGTCCTTCCATGCTGCGGCGCACCATCAGATCGCCCTGGTCGGTGTAGAAAAGATGATAGCTATCGCCGAATTTCGCGATGGCGACGTCGTTGGCATTGGTGTTGGTGAATCCGCCGATCGGCTGGAACTCCGTCCAATTTGTCCACGTTCCCGGGTCGAGGCACTGCATGTACCCGTGGCCCGGCGCCCTTAAGGTATCGCGCTCGTTGGGTATTCCGTTTGTCGTCAGGCTCACCCGCACGATGATATAATACCTGTCATCCTCGACAAACCACTCCGGTGCCCAGGTATTGTTGATCCAATTTGTGATGAGGTTAGTGTTCATCGCCTTGGGTGTGGCGATCTGGCTCCAATTTACCAAGTTGCTCGAAACGGCAACGCCGAATGTCCCGTTCGAGGAAGTAAATTGATCGGTGTAGGCGACCACGTAGTTTCTGCCGTGTTTGGTCACAGAAGCGTCGCGCGAATAGTTGGTCAGTGTCGGCGTCAAGAAGAGGTCGGTGAAATTGACACCATCGCTGCTGACGCCGACCCGCAACACATTACCAACACCGACATGGGTGCTGGTTCGGAGAAAAAACTGCCCCGAGTCGGTCGCACGGGTGGATGCCGTCCAGAGCGTCAGAGAGACAAGAGTTGCCACGGTCGTTTGTCTGAGTGCTGGTGACACGGCTGGAGAATGATCTGTCGCCTGCCGGCACGCAAGTTACGGGATGCCTGCCACTGTTGGGCATGTTAGAAGTAGGGAGTGAAAATCACGGTCGTCACGCCCAGTTTTGCCCAACTTGATTGGCTGGAGCTTTGTATTGCGTCCGTGGCTGACCAGCACTTTCTCGGATCGATCGAGCACATCGTCTGCGATGGAGGGACCGAAGGGATTGAGGAATTTAAAAAACGGATGTTGGCGAGATTTCCGGAAACGCCGCATTACCGGCTGGAGTTCATCATTGGTCCGGACAGCGGAATGTATGACGCCATCAACAAAGGACTGCGACTGGCCAAGGGTGATATCTGCTCCTACCTGAACTGCGACGAGCAATTGCTGCCCAACGCCCTGAAAGATGCAGGGGATTTTTTTGGCCGAGAAGCGGAGATTGATGTGGTCTTCGGCGATGCCATCGTCGTTAACTCTGGCGGAGAAGCCCTCTGTTACTGGCGACCTTACGTCCCGTCCTTGGCACATTTGGCTGGGGCAACGCTGAACACACTTTCCTGCAGTACTTTTTTCCGCCACCGGATTATCGAGTCCGGGCATTTCTTCGAGCCGCAGTGGAAAGTGGTTGGTGATCTGCTCTGGGTCCGGGGATTGCTTGAGAAGCAGCGCCCCATGGCCTGTCTGCGCCAACCTCTCGCGGCTTTCACATTTCTCGGAGACAACCTCGGCGCGAGCGCCAAAGCGCACGATGAGTTCAAGCTGTCACGCGAGGAACTGGGACGTATGCCGCGCTTTATTTCCAGAGGAGTACATGCATGCCGCAAACTTGTTTCCGGTGCTTATGTCCGCCGTGATGTGACCTACGATCTTTTTACTTTGTCCGATTCCTCGCGCCGCCGATGCTTCACCTGTGAGAGTCTCGGGTGGACCTGGCCCAGCCTCGCCAAACCCTGATGATTCCCGAGCAGGAAAAGCAAAGCGATCCCTTCTACGTTGCTGTACTTAAGGCAGCACTGCGTGACGGTGCTTTGCGCGCTGATGACCGTGTTCTCGTGGTCTGCGGCGGACTGAAGGACGAATCCTCCTTGCGCGCGGCGGGGCTGACGAACTTTGAGCTTTCGAACATCGGCGGTGACGCGGAGGTGGATGTCGAAGATTTGTCCTATCGTGACGGTGCCTTCGACTCTGTTATCGTGCATTCTGGGTTACACCATTGTGCTTCACCGCACCGTGGGTTGCTTGAGATGTATCGCGTAGCCAAGCGATGCATCATTCTCTTCGAGCCAGCAGACAATATGGTCACCCGTTTGGGCCAAAAACTCGGCATCGGGCAGACCTACGAATTCGCTGCGGTTCAGGGCAACCGTCTCGAGTGTGCGGGGTGGCGCAACACGTCGGTGCCGAACTGGGTCTACCGGTTCACCGCTTCCGAAATCCGGCAGACCGTCAATTGCGCAACGCCCTTCGGGCCGCATCGCTTTTATTTCCACTACCGTACGCGCATTCCGTGGCGCCAGTTGCACGCGCGTCGCAACAAGCTTCCGTTGCTCTTGGCTGCGGTGGCCGCTCCCATCCTCCGCTTGCTTGATATCATGGGCCCGGTCGCGAGCAACAATCTGTCTGCTGTCATCGTAAAGCCTGATCTCCCCGCAGAGAGATTCCCTTGGCTCCGGCAAGAGGGTACTGGGTGGGCTGCTTGTCGCTCTTGGTTCGAGAGCCGATATACATACCTTGGTAAGCTTTGATGTTTCCAACACAATGCGGGGCTACTTGCCGCTTCTGCTAATGTCCCAAGAATTTCATCATAACCAGCATGGCGTGGGGATTGGTCGGGTCTTGTGAGACTAGGGAGGCGGAAGAGGTTTACGGTGCAGCAAGGGACTAGACTTGGGTTAGGGGAAGCTTTGGAAGTGAACTGATAAGCTGGAAGGATGCAAAAAAAGCCAGTCTTGCGACTGGCTTGTATGGGGGTTGGTGTGGTCTTATCGCACGGAATGGAGCGGCGGCCGCGAGTTTTGCAGATTTTCAACCGTTATTTGGAATATGGCGGTGAGCAGGGGAGCGTGGGACGGATCGGGGATACGATGCAGGAGATCGCCGATGTGGAATACTTCCTAGCCTCGAGCGATCAGTTACTGGGCCAGAGGAGGCCAGGGGACATGGTCAAGGCGGCGGCATTTGCCTTCCATAATCCGCAGGTGATCCAGCGCTTGAAACGCTACCAGAAGATCGGCCGTTTCGATGTCTGGCTTATCCACAACGTGTTCCCAGCAATGTCACCGTCAGTCTACGCCCTAGCTTTCAGCCTCGGTATCCCTGTCGTACAATATCTTCACAATTATCGGATGTCCTGCGTGAACGGCTATTTCCTCAATCATGGGAAGACCTGCACTTCGTGCATCCATGGCAACTTCACCAAGGCCGCGCTGACTGGCTGCTGGCACAACAGCCGTCTGATCAGCGGTTGGATGGGGGCGGTGATGATGCGGGTCCGTGCGATGGGAGTATTCAATAACGTTGCCGCATGGATCGCGCTCAGTGGGACGCAGAAGAAAATCCATGCCGAGATGGGCATCCCGGCCGAACGAATTCATATCAACCCGCACTTCTTTCTTCCGCGCAGAGATTTGTTCATCGAGACACCAGGGCGTGATGTGCTATTCGTCGGCCGCCTTTCCAAAGAAAAAGGCGTCGAGCAATTGCTTGAAGCCTGGAAACGGACGGAACGCGGTGAGGCGAGGTTGCTCTTAGCCGGGGATGGTCCGGAAAGAGCCGCCTTGGAAAACAAAATCGCCGCCGAAAAGATCGGCGGCGTGGAGTTTCTCGGCTTTGTCGCGAGGGAAGATCAGGCAGCTATGTGGCGCCGTGCGGCTTTCTCCGTAGTGCCATCCATCTGGCAGGAACCGCTCGGATTGGTGGTCTTCGAGGCTTGGGAAAATGGCCGGCCTGTGGTGGTGTCAGATGTGGGGGGTTTGGCTGACTCGGTAGAGGATCGGGTCGATGGCCTCAAAGTAGCGGTGAGCGATGCATCGGCATGGGCGGCGGCGATAGGCAAGTTATTGCGCAAACCCGCAAGGTGCACGGCCATGGCTCGGGCGGGAGTGGCCAAGTTGGAACAGGATTTCAGCAAGGAAAAGTGGCTGGAGCGGATCAAATTGATTTATAATCGCGTGCTTGGGACCTGAATTTTTTGACCATCGATGACACGAGTAGCCCAGCGGAGGTCTGGCGACACGGCCCATAGCCAAATGATACCACTGCCACTAGTAATAGGGGGGGATTGAATAGCTTGGACGGCTGAGCTAACCGTCCCTACACAAGGAATGGATTGGTGCTATATGAGTGATATTTTCAGTCATAATCCCAAAGATCGCCGCTGGCTGGTGGCGGCGCCGTTTTTTACGGTGGTGGCTGTTTTTCTTTTTGAAATCCAGACACCTAGCCTCCGTGTCACGCCATCGCTACTAACGATTGCCTTGGCATTCTTTGCGGTGCTCCTGCCGCCACGGGCGGTGTTTTGGTGGGCGTTGCTCCTCTTTGCGCCCATGGTGACGACTCTGATTTTAATTCCAAACAACGGCGTTTACGAGACGCCTACCTTCATACTCCTGCGTTCCACAACCTACGTTGCTGTCGCCTGGGTGGCCGGGGGTCTTAGTCGCTACCGCTGGGAGGCTGAAAGAAAAATGGCAGGCCTGCTGGCCTTGTTCGACGCACTTAAAATGCCGATCGTCGTTTCAGATGTCGACGGCAACATCAACTTCGCGAATCGCGCCTCCTGCGAACTGCTCAACCGGAGTTTCGAGCAAGTGAGAGACGCCAACTTCTTCACAGTTTTCACGCAACCCGATCAACGCGGCAAGTCGATCGAACGCTACTTGAAGATGTTTGAAATGCAACCGGTCGAAAATGCGTCAATGACCATCAGTGTGCAAGGCCAGTCGGTAGAAATGCAGATCAAAGCAACCTGTTCGATCTTCCCTTGGGACAATCGAAAGCTTTTGGTGACTCAGTTGCAGTGATGCTTCGTGGTCAGTCATTCTGCTGCAGCGAGATTTCACCTACGCGCTTGCAGACGGCTGTTCGATAAGCCTCCTCGATTGTGCGCAGGTAGCGCTCCTCAGTGAAAGTCCTTGCAACGTACTCGCTGGCAGCTTCCGCTTTTTTCCTGAGTCCCGTCTTGTCCCTTGCCAGCCTGATAAGCCGCTCGGCTATGTCGCTTGCCATTTGCTCTAGTCGGGCGGGTTCTATCACCTCACCAGTTTCCTGCGAAACAATTTCTCCTGGTCCATTGCAGTTAGCGACGACCGGCACGCAACGACTGAGCATCGCCTCAAGCAAAGTAGCTGGGCAGTTATCACGAAGGCTGGGAGCCATGTAGACATCGGAAGCAAGGAGCTTGGCCCAGTATTCTTCCCTGGGTAGCGAATCGGGAAAGTGCACGATGTCGGAAATGCCGAGCTTATGCGAAAGTTCTCGGAGGTAGGCAAATTCCGGTCCGCGGGAGGAAATAGTAAAATTAACATGCAGCCCCAAGCTTCTGGCCATGCGCACGGCGTGGAGGGCGATACCAAGTCCCTTCCGGCCCTCCAGCATACCGCTGGAGAACAGGCTCAGAGAATCGCTCTGGTCCTTGTGGTGCTTCTTTCTGCTTCGAACCCCATCGATTTGCTCACGGCTGAAAAAGACAGCCGGTAATAAACGGAGCCTTTGTTCGTTCGCGCCCAAGGAGCGCAATTTTCGAGCGGTGGCCTTATTTGAGGCGATGACCACAGAGGATTTTCCGATTGAGTGCCGCAATTTCGGCGAAAAGGGCATCGAGGCATTGTCTAGAAAGCGCAAAAACTCTTGAAGTTGTTGGCCAGAGCTCATTGAGGAGGCAGCAACCCAAGGCAGGCTTTCCCCTCCGCCGACTGGTCCGAAAACAAAAGGGATGCGCAGTTTCCAGAGTGGCGAGGCCACGCGGCATGTTGAATATGTAACGTGATGGACAACGTCGAAGTGCTGCTTTGAGACCAGCATCCGTGCGCGCGGGTAGACATCGCTCATCCAAGAAAGATAGCGCAGCCAGCTTTGAGCGCGGGCGATCAGTCTATTCTCGTTATATGGCGCAGCTTTGCCGATGTAAGTAAAAGTAGGGTTATGCACACCCGTCGCTGCGACATATCGTTCAATGCCTTCACGGTTCTCCTCCGAGGTCAGCACATGAACCTCATGCGTTTTCGCAATGGCCAGCGCTGCTCTCCATCCAACAGCTCCCTCTGAGCCCCATTCGGGGTGGCAAGCTATGGCCGAAAGAAGAACTCGCATCTCTTTGTGAATAAAAGCAAATATTGTTGTTTTGTGCTGTGGCGACAAGGTTATAGGGCTTCAAGGAGTGGTTTGCACCCGCCCTGCCAAGAAGGTATTGGTGTCGATATCCGTCCATGCCGATTGACAACCAATTTCTCCAGCAGGCCAACCGCGCACAAGCCGGGTCGGAAAGCGACCCCTTCACCTTGGAGCGGTACCGCCAGTTTGCAAAATACTTTCCCGGAGGCGTTCGGCACGTTCTTGATGTGGGTGGCGGAACCGGGCGAGGAGGGCAGGAGCTTAAACGTCTTTTCCCGGATCTTTTGATCACGGGTGTGGATTGTATTCCTGAGCGGGTTGCCTCTATGGACCCGACCATCTATGCAGAGAGAATCTGCGCATTTGCAGATTGCTTACCAGCAGACGGCGGATCTTTCGACGCTATTGTGGCACGAGAAATTATCGAGCATGTTCCTGGCTTAAAAATTGAGCCAGCGCTAAATGAGTTTTTCCGGGTTCTCCGTCTCAAGGGACGCCTTTTGATAACAACACCCAACCCCAACTATATCCGAAATAAAATTCAGGGCCTCAGTGTGCTCAGCGATCCATCCCATGTGTGCCAACATTACCCAGAGGTTTTAGAATTCAGACTTCGCATGGCGGGATTCTCGAAAATATTGATCAGAGGTTCGGGCAAGGTTTCGCGTTTCCTGAGTACTTGGGCTCCCCTTCCGCTATATGGAAGCTACCTGTGTGTTGCATCGAAATGGTAAGTCTTTGGGGATGCTTAATTCGATTGTTACAGTCACAGCCAAGTAATCGCGCTCTCACATGAACATACAAAATATCTCGGCGAATCAGATCGTAATCTGGGTGGCATTGCTGCTTGGTTTGGTTGTAGCCGTCATGATTGGGAGTGCTGTTGGCAGTTCTGACATGCGTCTGGCCGCAGGACTGATCGCAGCGATTCCGGTTGCTGTCATTGTCATTAAACTCAAGACCAACATCTGGGTGCTTCTGCCGATTGGTTGGTATCTCACAGGCCGTCTCCCTTGGCTGCCGGTGCCATTGGCAGTGCGCGATCTCTGCTTTATAGCGGTGATTTTTTTCTTCACATTGTTTTTCGCAACGCGCGCACTGCCTTGGAAACGCAAGCTCGGAACGCTCGACTACTTGATCTACATCAATCTTGCTTATCTCGCCACGGTGTTTGTGCGCAACCCGGTTGGCTTTTGGGCCATTCAGTCGAGCATGGTTGGCGGCAGACCATATTTCGAAATCGTCTTGGCTTTTGGCGCCTTTATGATTCTCAGCCGGGTGCAAATCACCGACTTCATCGCGAGATTATTTCCGCTGTTTTTTGTCGTCCCTGCATGGTCTGTGGGAATTCTTGATGTGATCGGACGCCTTTCACCTCAAATTGGATCCATGCTCAACTCACTATACAGTGGCGTGGGCACAGGTGGAGCGACCGCTGCATTTCAAGCCGAAGCCGAACTGGGAACCACGCGAATGGTCGGATTGCAGAATGCTGGCGTCAGCTCCATTCTAACCCTCTGCGCTAAATACAATCCCATCACCCTTATTTCACCCCTCTACCCTCACCGGGTTGTGATGCTGACCATTGCGTTTGGCGCTATCTTTCTTTCCGGTTTTCGTAGCGTCCTGTTGTTCGCTTTCTTGGCGTTTCTGCTCTCGTCGATTTTACGGGGTCACTTAAAGGACTTGTGGGTTGCGTCCAGCATTGCGCTCTTCGCTTTGATCTTGCTCATCTCCATGCAGGGAACCGTTCTCCAGTTGCCCCTGACAATGCAAAGGGCGCTGTCGTGGTTGCCTGGAGATTGGAATACCGAAGCTGTCACTGACGCCGACGAATCTTCTCGCTGGCGCTTTGAAATGTGGGGATGGGCCTGGAACGACGACCGTATTTTAAGGGATCGCACTTGGGGGCAGGGATTCGGGCTTTCCATCGATGACATGAACTTGATTGCAGCTTCGCTCATCGCTGGCCAAGGAGGAGGAAGTTTGCTCGGCGGTTCCGACCGTGAGAACTTTATGATTACGGGTTCTTTTCACAGCGGTCCACTCTCAACGATCAAATACATCGGACTTGTCGGTCTCGCGCTTTATTATCCGCTTATGTGCTACATGGGGTTGTTAGCGTGGAGGCTGTGTATAAATGCGAGGGGCACAAAGGCATTCACATTGGCGTTGTTCGTTGGGATTCCAGTTATTTATGAGCCATTTAACTTTGTCGTTGTGTTTGGCGGATTAGACAGTAACTACTCGCAACTCCTTTTCTGGGCTGGATTGCTCAACATGACCAAGCGCTATGTAGATAGCGTAAATCTGCTTATGCAGCGTAATGTGGACGCAGCGCCGGTTGTGCGTCCTGTCTACGAACGAGATCCACTTCTGGGTCGGCAATTCCGCGTGCGGGGAGCGCCATAGATTCGCAAAGCATTTGCAAATAAAAACTGGCCACAGATCAAAAATGATCTAACGGGATGGAACTCACCACATCAACTAATTCAGTATCTACCAATCAATGAAAATTTCGGCCAGCGTAGGGCAAGCTCGTTTCGCACGTCCCGGGGAAGGCCTACAAGCAAGAGCGTAATTGCAACCGGAATACCGACCCAAGCGACGGCGACGAAAAGTTGACCCCACAGGTTGGCGATGCTCTTCGTGAGCCAAGGAGAGCTGATTGCAAACGGCAGAAGGATGATTCCGGCAAGGATCGGGCGCCTCAGCCAGGTCCACCAGAAGGTAACGACGGGTAGGCTGAAATAGCGCGCCATACGCCAAGTGGTATAAGTGGCCCGGAAGACAAGCAGGCACACAATAGAAGCACCGAGAATACCATAAAATCCGAAATGGGTGCTGAGCCAGAGCGCAAGCAGCACAAAAATCACCGCCTCCAGAAAATAAACATAGCGAAAAGCAGCAATCCTTTTTGTGTGAACGATCAAATCGCCGCTGCAGCGAGTCAGGGCGTTGAGGGCCACCGCAACTGCGAACAGATAACTAAGCGGAAGTGCCCAAGCGAGGGAGGGATTTGCCCAGACCGAAACAAAAGGCCCGTTGATCGCGACGACGACTGCCAAAGCAGCCACAGCTATCGCGCCGGTTAGTTGATAAATCTGTCGGAAGCGAGCGACCAGTTTGTCTCTTTCGCCGCGAACCATCATCTCTGCAAAGAAAAAGATGGCGGTGCCCCCAATCTTTGTAACGAGTTGATAGACAAGCGTGAAAAGCTTCGTGCTGACCGACCAAATGGCGGCGGCCGTGAGCCCCATCGTCCGTGTAACAATTATAAGTTGTGAAGCCTCAAGCACCTGATTGCCCACGTTGACGAGAAAGATGTCTTTTCCGTATCTAAAAAGCTCACTGAAGCATTGCATTGATGGCTTGCCCCAACATCCCTTGCTCGGAAGTAGGTGCAGCTTATTACACGCAACGATGGAAAGAGTAATGGCTACTATAGCCTGTGTGAAAAAAAGCCACACTAAGCCCCTTAAACCCATACCCGTGGCCAAAATGGTGGCTAATAGACCGAGACCGAGAAGCATGTTGCCGCCGTTAAATATATGAATTAAGTCCAAGCGCTTGTGCGCAAAAAGCACCGTGCCGAACATTCTCAGAGAAAGACTCAGGGCGGACGTAATAACCAAGCAACGAAGTAGCAGCAAGCCTGTGTCGCCCAACTCAGAAGAGATACCAACAAGGCGAACTATCCAGGGTGAAGCCGGAATGCCGACGAGAAGAATAATGACGGCCTGCACAGCAAAAACCCAGAAGCTAGTCAAAAGAACCGAGCCGTAACGACCGTCGTCGGGCGCATCTTTGTAATCCATAAGTATGCGCGATGTGGCCGCGGACATCCCTATCTCGATAAGAGTGAAATAAGAGCCAATTTGCAGCACGAGAACGAAAAGTCCAAATTCTTCGACTGAGAGATAGCGTAAAGCTATTGGAACACTTAAAAGGGAGTAGATGACCGTGGCGACAGTAGCGACCCAAGAAGATCCTACGCCTAGTGCGAACTGGCGGAAACGATTCATGTGAGCGACTAAAAGTTACTCACGCCGACCGAGAATATTGGCGTAGTGATTCTTGTTGAGGCGCTCGTGAACCATGCTCGCTTTATCGACACGATCAATTTGGCCTTCTGAGTCAATTGAATAAAGCACATACCCAAGTTCGCCGAAAAAATCAAAAATACGGTTTTCGACTTTTGGACTGCCAAGATTATTTGGGCAGAACTCGAATATCACTTGCGGACTGCTTGGGGCCCTCAGCGTTTCCTGCATGCCATAAAGAACGAGCAGTTCCGCACCCTCGACATCAATTTTTATGAGCCGAACGGGCGCCGAAACTGATCTGGTCATCCAGGCGTCCAATGTGGACGTGGTTACTGTAATATTACTAGAACCGTGCCATGCATTGACCAGGCTGTTGCTCATGCCGCTGGTGGGGTGTAAGTAAAGAGTCATATCACCGATTTGGTCTGATATGGCTACCTGAGAGGCTGAGACCTGCGGAAGTGTTCGTGTGTTGTATAGCAGGCATTCGAACGTGGTCGGGTCGGGCTCAAACGCCCACACCATTCCGCTCTTACCAACCGAAGCGGCAAATGTTCTGGTCAAAAATCCGACGTTGGCTCCTATGTCCACAACCGTGTCACCTGGCCGCAGGATTCCAGTGGCGACCTTGACCAAAGATGGTTCCAGGCCGTGGAGGAGATAAGACAATTTATCTCTTAGACTGAAATAAGCAGGCAACCGGGTGCCCTGAAGTCGCAATAGTGCCTCGATGATGGAGCGTACGCATGCCTTGGAAATTTTTGGAATACCGTGCGGTTCACTCATATACAATGGGAGTTTATTTCCTGATACACTTCGAGATGTTGTTCTGCTATAATCCTCGGATGGTAGCGGGCCGCAATCAATTGGTTGGGAGTAGGTGGGCGCGGTTCTTTCCACTTGTCATTTTTTATCCAGTCCTCGAGCGACTGCATCAAACTAGAAAAGTCATCCGGGGCGAAAATTCGGCAGAATGGAATTCCTTCAGCAATCTGGCGTATGGCTCCAACATCGGAAGCAAAGAGCGGGAGATTCCGAGCTAGGGCTTCCGCAAACGTCAAGCCGAACGATTCCTCGTTTGAGAAATGCACCATGGCATCCGAACTATCGTAAAAGTTGAGAAATTCATTTTGCGAAAGAAACTCCTGATGGGCGAAGCCGCCATACCGTTGGTTGCATTCGGTCAACCGCGCGGCGAATCGCTCCGCGTAAGGATCGCCCGCGTTCGCTTTGCCGATGAAGGTGATCTCAAAGGCCGCGACCTCGCGCAGTTGGCCCAGGCGTTCAAGCAACTCGACCTGCCGCTTCCGCGGGCTGATCACCCCGACATTGACGAGGCGCGGTGGTCCGGCCCGGCGCGCTTGCGGGGATGAAGTCCCGAGAAAAAAAGTCTGCAGCGCATTCGGAATAAACCAAGTCCGCGGGGTGAGGGGCGCGACCATCGCATCAACGTAGGGGGAGATGGCAATGACCCCGCGGGTCCGTCGCAGCGCGAAGGTTTCCAGTTGGCGGGCAAACCAGTAATAACTGAAACGCTTGCTTTGCGTCAGCTCGTAGATGGCGCGCATCACGCCGTGCACCGTCACGACCGACGGGTATCCGGAGAGCGCGGCACTGATCGCGCAGTCGCGCTCCGTGCCCTGGCCGTGAACGACGTCCGGCTTGATCTCCCGCAACTTGGCCCGCACGGCCCGGATGCAGCCCTGGTAGCCGGTGCGCATCCAGCCGGACTTGGGCACGTGCATACCGTGGTAGAAAACATTGTCCGCCAACCGCACCGGGGAAGAGGCTGGTTTTTCCTGGAGGCAGGAGACGACATGAACTTCGACCTTGTCCGGATGCCGCTTGAGTCCCTCGAGCACCGCTTCGGGCGCCGTGCCGAAATACGGTTCGGGATTGGCGTAATCCTTGAAATGCTCCCGCGAGTCCGTGGTGAGAAGAGCCAGCCTCATGCGAGTTTCTCGAACACGCGGTTATGGCCGACTCGGAGCACTTCGCGGAAAGCGCGGCGGTCGATTTCCTCTGCGAGGTGCGATGGTCCGGGATGCCCCGCCGTGGCAAAGGCTGCAGGGTCATAGGTGGTGAGCAGCGCCGCGTCATCCAGCACGATGAGTCCGCCGATCCTGGTGTGCTGCGCGCACAATTCCCAATCGCCCCGCGCCACATCGTAGTCGTGGTTTCCGTCAATGTAGACGGCGTCCCAAGAGCTTTGCCCGATCCGTTCGCGCGCCGCGGCATCCGTGGAGAAAGCCTGCACCAGTTCGGGTGTCGGGAGGTTGAAGTGGCGGAAATTCTCGAGTGTGTCCTCGCGGTAGTTCACGCTTTTGCGGTAGGTGCTGCAGGCGTCGCCCGCCGGACTGAACGGCGAGATGCCGGTGACGGAACCTTCAAGGCCCAGCATGCGCTTGAGCAGGGCCGCGAGGCTCAGGGTCTGGCCGCGGTAAACCCCGATTTCCAGAAAATGGGTCGGGCGTGTCTCGCGAAAGAGCATCCACCACAGCACGTGAAAGGCGTCCTCACCGAAACCGCGCTGATCTTGGAGAAAATATCGCCGGTGCTTCTTGAGTTCTTCCGGGAAATGCGGCCCATGGAAATACCGCACGCAGTCGAGGTAGTAGCCAGTGGGGTCGGAAAGACTGCGTCCCCAGTCTTCCAGTGTCGAAAAGTCAGCCACCTGAGCCAGAACCTTCCGGAGAGCTTGTTTCGAGCGCAATTTATGCAGAGCTCCTCCCAAATGTTTTCTTAGTGCTCCCATCATCAGCAATTCCTTAAAGTTTCTCATAAATCTGCACCAGTTGATTGGCTACATCGCCCCAGCGGCAAGGCATGGCAGGAGTCGGCAGTGACGGCGCCTCTTCGTGGAATCTGCGTAGCGCTTCAGCCGTCAAAACAGTCTTGCCGACAGGACAATACGTCGCGTTATGGCCGAAGGTGGAACGAGCCCATGGAAGATCGGAGAGGAGAAGCGGACAGCCCGAGGCTGCTGCCTCCAGCGCGGAAAGGCTGAGACTTTCCATCGTGCTCAGGAGAACAAATCCGCGGGCTGACTGGTAGATGCGCGCAAGTTCCGCGCGATCATTTACTGGTCCGGCATAGCGGACGAAGTCGGAGTGTTTTTCGGCGAGAGTTAAAAATCGAAGGTAATAGGGATCGTCTTTACCATACGGATTGCCCAGAACGCGGACCGGCACTCGTGCAGCTACGGCTGCCTCGGCGAGTTCAAGAGCGCGTTTGCGCTCGGTAATGGTCGCCGTGCAAACAAGCTCGTCGCCGCGTTTTGGCGCAGCACTTGCGGAAAGGAAAAACTCGGGCTCGACACCGTTTGGAACGACATGCAAGTTATTTGCTGGTGGGGAAAAGAGCAGACGACCCACTTCAGCCTCCCATTCGGTCAGGAATATACAGGCATCCGCTTTGTGATAGGCGTCCCAACGGAAATTAACCAGGAATGTCGCGGGGACGACCGCGCGCAAGGTCTTCTCGACCAAGGATTGCACGCGGAGTTTAGTGCGGGTGCGGGAGCCCTGGCCGGTGAGCAGCTCGCTCATCGCGTATTTCATGCCTTTGGCGTGGGCGAAATCAATGTGCGATGGATTGGCGCGGCCGAAGAAGTGGATGATATCGCCGCTCTGTGAGTTGTCCCACCAGCGTAGATATTCGACCTCGACACCGAGGTCTTCGAGTGCCTCTTTGGTCCTCTCGATCTGTGTTTGCAGTCCGCCGTGGGCCAGCAGGAAGGGCAGCTGATGATCGATGAGGACTTTCATGAAGCGGACTGTCAAGTCGGGCTATAGATCTAGCAATTCAATCGCTCTGGCAGCGACCTTGTCTGCGTGTGTTTCGGCTTGCCATTGCTCCGATGCGAGCGCTGGCCTGCGAAGGCCCTCATCCCAATTAGTTGTTTCCTTAACAAGCGCGTCCGAAAAAGCCTCAGGAGTCTCTTTGTACGCTAGTGTTCCGTTCGTATCAGCGAGAAATTGCAAAGCCGGCAAGTCGGGGGATCGAAGTGCCACGACTGAACATCCGCAGCAGGCTGCCTCAAAGGAAGCAATATGAAACGACTCGTGGAACGAACTGCACATTGAAATGCGGGTATTTGCGAGTAGCGGCACAAGATCGTTATTGGGTAAGTAATCGATGGTTGTGAAACTCTTGTCTTCGAGGCTTCGTGGATAAAAGCCAGCTTCGCGCAATTGCGATGCACCCCGTCCTACAACGAGTGCTTCATAGTCTGGCCGCCTACTCAGGAAGCTATCCAGTGCTCCTAGGAGGAGCTGCGGCCCTTTCTCCGGCCAATCTTGGGGCAGCCACCTCGCTACGCTTATCACGCGCTTGCGCTTCTCCTGATCTCCATAGCGCATGTAGGGACTCACGGGAAGTGGGAGAAAATGTATTTTTTCGGATAGCGATCCATATCCGTAGACTGCAGCATAGTGTTTCGTCCGCTCCAGCACCATAGGAGATGTGACCGTGACCAGATCAGCGATGCTCATATGCTCCAACCTTGGCTGGTCGAATAGCGCAGGGAAAAGACTGCGGAAAAAGGAAGCCCCAAATCGTAGGGTGCCGAGAGCCAAGCCGCGCTTGCGTATCTGTCCCCTCAACTGCGCTCTGGCCCAGTCAACTCCTTCACTTCTTGGGCTCCAATAGCCTGCGGCGTCGAGGAAGACCAACAGCTTAGCGCCACTTGCCTTGATGGCTTTCGCAATGGGCGTGTACGCTGGCATGGCCCAAGAGAAGAATACAACGGCATCAGCTTTTTGGGCTCGCCACCAGGCCGGATCACACAGGTTCTGGTAGTGCGTTCGGATAAGTCTTGAGTCATCGTCAGGCATGGGAGGTCCTGGCATGACGGGTTGGCTCTCGATACCATTCATGCTTAAACCAACCGAAAGGAGGCCGCTGTCTCTTGCAAAAAAGGTGTGATCACCTTTGAAGCGGATTGGCGTACAAGTGAAGACGCGCATGGTATTTGCCATGGTTGCCGATGACCTACCGATCGGAGAAATCCCGCTGAGAAGTGCCCTTCAATCGACCTGTTGAGGAACGAATCGCCATGGCAAAGTCCAAAAGGGCCGATGCGCTGGCGACCGGATTCGCCCAAGCCCGGATCGCGTGGCTGGAAGACTCAAGCATATCGAAGTCCTTCTTCTGCCACTTAGTGAAGCGATTAATCGCCAAAGCCATGGACTTAGCACTGCCAAAATCCCACAACTCCCCAACGAGGCCGAATTTTGCGACCAGAAAATCCGAGTCGGGGAACCGGGTCGATATGCTTGGAACCCCGGCAGAGAGCGAATGTCTTAAAACAGAGCTTGGGTTGATGAACGCCGGGTCATAGGCGACCAAGACGGCGCTCCCTTTTTGCAAGAAGTCGGGAAAATCATCGGTGAAGTAGCTTGATACTCGCTCGAATGAAACAGCGGAACCGTGTTTGTTCTGCAAATCATCGCAACCGACAAATCGTCCAGACGGGTCGTGAAGGATCACTTTATCGAAAGGAATAACCTTTGTAGCCATGAGATGGCTGATGGGGGCGCGGCGGCCCACGCTATCCATCCCGCTTACTAGCAGCACTCCGCGTGGACGTGTTGGTTTCTCCAGAGCGCCTTTTGGTGTATCAGCGATAACTTCCGGGAGGTGTCGAATCAAACTACCGCCACGCGGGAGCATGGTGCGCAGGGTTTGCTCTACAGTCGTCGAGTAGGCTCCGAAAGCCACTCCGCGCTTGGCCAGCGCCTCAAAGGCCAAGCGCCAAGGGGAACGCCTGCTTTGAGGAGCGCCTCCTGTGTGGCGGGTGATCAATATCGTTGGAGGAATATTCTTTGCACAAACGGCAGCCATGGCAGGACCAAACGGCCCTGAAGCCGTGAGACCGATGACCACGGAATTTCCTGTTCTCTGTACTTCGGCGAAAGCTTTGCGGTAAACCTGAAACTCAAGCAACCTAACACCGACGCGCGGAGGCAGCAGATTGATAAGGCTTTCGAATCGGGGGCTTACGAATTCGGTCACTAATGTAGAGCCAAGTGATTGTGTCGGGGGCTTCCAGCCCACAATGCAGCACTCGACCCCAAGCGAATGTAGTCCACTGGCCATGGCTTCCAATTCGCCCCTCATGTGCCCATCCGGGGAGTGCAGGCCAGGCTCCACCAAGATTATGTGTGGATGGCCTGCTGCAAATATCCTGCTCATATTTGGTAAACTGCATTTCTCCCCACGAGTCAAAAACCGACTTACCAGCCCTCTTTGAGACAGCAACAACTTAAAATCCTACACAATTTGCAGGAGCCGAGCCACTAGTTTCGGGATTCAGGTGGTTGATGGCCCGCGGAGGTTAGTGCTTTCGCCAAACAGTCCGACCGCTTCGATGCGGCTTCCTTCGTGAGGTGCTGACCTGAATCGGCGAAATCACTTAATTCGGAGTGTACTCCCATTGAAGGCTCAATCAGAACCCGAACGTGTCGACCGATGGCTTCGAGCAGAACTGCGTTTGCGGTTCTTCGCTCATCCACGGTTTCCTGCGGCCAGTAGGACCAGGGCATCACATAAAGCAATTTGATACCTTTTTTCTTAGCAGCTAACCGTGCATTCTTGAGCAGTTGAGCCCCAACCTTGGAGAGATGTGGATCGCTATCTGGCGACGAGAAATCAATCTCTGCTGCGAGGTCGCGTCTCTCCTCCGTAACCTGCAATCCGCCGGGCTGAAGGTTTGCAATGTTGTAACGATAAGGTGGCATGCCCAGAGCCAGTTTTCCGAGCATTGTCATCACGTGGTAACCGCCGGGTGGTGCCATGGCCAAACTGCGAACGAATTCGAGTTGCGAATTGTTTCTGTCCCACGTCGTCAGTTCGGGACGGCCCAAAAGAAGGGCGAGTTTGGATCCCAACTTTGAGGCCTCGGGATAATCCGCGGTAAATGCAGCCGGCTCCAAACTGAGCACCAAGGTGTCGCCTTTGCGCAGAGCGGAGAGACCAAACCCGATGCATGCTTCTGGTCCCATGCCGACGTGTAATCCAAGATTGGCAACAGGCAGGTTGTATTCCCTCTCGATGTATTCGGCATCAATGCCGAAGGTGGTTGTGGAGCCACCGACCACGCCGATAACATATCCGTGTTCTTGGCGCATTTTTTCAACCCATTCGAGCTTTTGCCTTGCTGCTGCGGTCCAGAACTTCATCTCCGGATCCATGAGTAGCGTGTAGAGTGCTCCCACAAGCCACGCCACAAAAGCGCTCGTGAGCAGGAGCAAAGCTAGGCGGGGAGTTTTCACTTTTGATCGATCAAAAAGCGAAGTAGATAAAATCGTTTTTTTCTCCGGGGGCGAGCAACACCGTCATTGCGACCAGCACGCAAAGCACAGCGGGCTTCTTGAAAAGAGCATATGGTTCACCGGTTTTCCGCAGGGAAACCCACTCGATGAGCAGCACGGCAGCAGCCATGAAGAGAAATGCCCCAATAACGAAGGCGTTGCCGGGCTCGAGAATAGCGATGATTTGGTGAAGGTTTTGCGGGCTGTAGGCAACGGGATTCAGTAGTGTCCCGATTTTCGCAAACAAAACGTCCGTCCGAGTTTCGTAAAAGCATAGCCACGCAAAGAATGCGCCAATCATGGTTAGGACCCATCCAGCCACGCGCGGAATGTTCCATTTTTTGAAAGCATGGAATATGAGAAGCATGACGCCCCATAAGAGGCCCCAGAGAATGAAATTCCAGCCGGCTCCGTGCCATATTCCTGAGACAGTGAAAACAATCAGGATGCTTAATGCCCACGTCTTCGTGCGGCTGCCGCCGAGAGGCAAATAGACGTAGTCGCGAAACCAAGTGCTCAGGGTGATGTGCCAGCGACGCCAAAACTCTTGGGCGTCACCTGATACATAGGGGCTAGCGAAATTGAGTGTAAGCCCGATGCCAAAACAGCGCGCGATTCCGAGGGCAACAAAGCTGTATCCGGCAAAGTCGTAGTATATGCGAAAGCCGAAGATAATGTTGTTCAGCCAGATGAGGAAGGCGTTGTCGGTTGGGCGCGGATCGAAGTGGACTGCCAGATTATCAGCCAAGCATACTTTGAAAAAGAGGCCGATGACGATCCATGCGGCCCCTTCGTCAATGGCTTTTGGATCCCATCGAAAGCGAAAGTGCTCCATTTGAGGAAGAAGACTTTCGCGCCGCTCGATCGGTCCGGCGACAATCTGAGGGAAGAATGCAGCAAAGTTCATGAAATCCAAAAAACGGGGAAGTGGATGTTTGCCCAGCACAGTGTCGACGACGAAAGCAACTTTTTGAAATGTGTAGAACGATAATCCAATAGGGATGACAAGCTGTGACAATCCGTTCACTCCTTGGCCGAGAATATCGTTGAGCAAAAAATCTGCGTATTTGTAGTAGAGCAATGGTGCCAGTTGTATGGGCACCAGCACGGCAATGAAGGCATAGCGATGCACGCCGGAGGAGCGGACGAAAAGGGTTAGTCCGAGATAAGTGACCAGGCAGACAAAAAGGAAAATGGCCAGGGTCATCAGGCTGGCGCAACCGAGGAGAAAAAGGCCGACGAATAGGATGGCGCACCGATCGTAGAGACCTATGGCAGCGTCGCGGTTCTTGACGCACCGCCTGTAAATCGGACGAATTCCCACGACGAAGCCGAGGATGAAGGTCAAATAGAGCCAAAAGCGGAGTTCAGCGAAGTTCATTTGTCGGGCTCAGGTTCGACAGCATTACGGCAGGAGGCACTCGAGGCGCCTGAACAACTTCTATCTTCCCGCTGGTCTGGATTGTTTGCTCCGCCATCCTGTTGGTTGCGGGGTTGTCAGGTGGCAGCCATTTTCCGTGCGATGATGAGAAACTGCTTACCACTAGGGTAGGCTTTGAAGGTATTTGTCGTGTCATTGAGGACGTGGCGGAAGAGGAAGCGCACGAAGGCTTTGGCCAAACGATTCATGAAAAGTTTGATCGGCGGATAGTCGATGGTGCATCCGCCTTTCATGAAGTAACTTCCGAAGACGCAGTCGTAGCCTGCGATGAGCTTCTCGCAGTCCAGGACAATATCTCGGCCACACCTACTTTTTCCGTTGTCTTCATTAGTTGGTTCTGCGTGATCGCTATGCGATCTCGGATCTCTCTGGTTCGATGACGGTCAAATCTGTGAAGTAGTCTCTGTAATAACCTCTGTCCCTGGCCAGTAGGCGACCAGCGTGACAGGCCGCATGCGCTCCGGTCAGGAAATCTGGCAGCACGCGTTTTGCCCCCCGGTTCCTCTGGAGGTAGGCGAGATACATTTGGCCTGCTAGGATCGAGGAGTCCCTCGAGGACGGTATATAAATAATACCCCAATCGGACAAAAATGCACCCAGTTCATCTTCTCTGAGCGTGGGGGTGATTTCTGCCAGAACGCATTCCCCGATCACTAATGGTCCGCTGCTGAGAGCCTTCTTCAAGGCCAACTCTGATGCCTGACCCCATTGTGGATCATCGGCCAGCACATCAAGGATGACACTGGAATCCAGCGCGGTTTTCATGCCCCGCGCGTGAGGTTCAGATACTCGGTGACCGAGTTGCCAGCCGGCACACTCCCTCTTCCTCGCCAAGCGGAGATCGGGTTCTCCTGGACGACTTTTCTCACAATGATACGGCCCTCGTCTTCCGTAAACTCAAGCACGGAACCAGCTTCAAGTCCGAGATCATCACGAATGGGCTTGGGAATGGTGACTTGGCCTTTTTCAGAGAGAATGGCATTCATACTTTCATAGTAGGAATTCTTACTAATATGTCAAGAAATAGGCGGATGTGATTCGAGGCGTGTGGTCGGAGAACGGAGGTTGGAGGGTTAGTGAAACAGGAAATACCGAAAAGATGAGATGCTGAAAACGGCTCAGAGCCGCAGTAACTAGTCGCGGGTTGCTGGTAAAAAGTAACGAAGGATCGCAGTGAGGCAGGCTTAACCCTTCATCGGCCGAGGGCAAAGTGTTAGGAGTCGAATACGCCTTCGCTTTGCAACGGAGTGACGAGGGTCGGAGGTCAGGAGCGTGCGGGATGAACTTTTGCACCTCGTTGTATTTGCCGATAAAGTAAAAATACAACGAGGGGCCGGTGGTTTGAAAAGATGGCGACGCCGCCTTTGCCGCGGGTGGGACGACGGGCCGGAGACCGGAGGATGGAGGTCAGCTCAGGGATTTGACGTGGGGGTCGTCGAGAATGATTCGGTCGGTGGTGATAATGGTCATATCTTCGATCCGTGCGGTGGCGATGATGATTCGGTCCGCTGGATCGCGGTGAACGGGGCTGGGCAAGGAATATGCCTCCTCGATGATTACCAAGCAGATCGGGGCGATATTCCATCCGTTCCGGTCCGTTTGTGTGCGAAACCATTTCTTCCAGTGCTGCGGAAGATAGATCTTTTCCCTCTCCTGCAGGCAGGCGAGCTCAGCCGCGACAATAGAACTGCAGTGGACGATCTGCTCGGACGAAGCAACAAGCCCGCATGCTTGGGCGCTGAGTCGGCCGGGCGCCGCCGCCAGATAAAGCAGCGCGCAGGTATCCAGCAGGATCATCGAACCATATCGCTCCCGGCCAACATTCCCCAGTCTTCGACCGGTATGGCGGGACCTTCGAGGTCGCCTAGGATTTTGACCGTTGGATCGAAGCCGCAGACGGAACGGTTTGAGCGGGTGGCAAGCGGTATAATTCTGGCCACGGGCTTGTTGCGGGAGCAGACCAAGATGGAGTCGCCAGCCTGCACCTTGCCGAGCAACTCACTGAGGCTGTTCTTCAGAGCCGCGATATTGACGGCATGTGTCATGGCCTTAAATATAGCTTCAAACATGGCCAAATAAAGCTTGCTCGCAGCTTCGAAAGTAGGCTGCCGCCCTTGGTCTCGGTGCAGGATGGCACGTAACCAGGCAAATCTGTGATGGGTGGCGCGGATGCGCAGAAAGTGTCTAACCGCCGCCGAGGATTTTCCGGGCGATGGGCAAAAGGGTGCGGGCGCTGCGGTGCCATTTGGCCACGCGATCAAGGCGGAAGCGCATAGAGGATAAGGATGAAGACTGAGACAGGAAAGCTGAGTTGAGGGATGAGGGATGAGAGTTGAGGGATGCGCGGAGGGCTTTGACGCGGGACTCTGTGGATTCGAGGCGGGGAATGATGCGCTCTTTGAGAAATCCGGAGATGAGGAGTTTCATCTCGAGTTTGGCCGTGTAGAGTGCCTGACGCGATCCGCCGGGCTTCTCCTTCACCACGGCACCGAAGGCTTCGAGCTGTCGTAGCCCTTGGCTGATCGAGCCCTGACTGATCTTGAGCCGGCGAGCGATTTCTTCCATGATAAGAGGCTTTTCGCGTGAAAAGAGCAGGCCGTAGATTTGGCCGTAGGACCGAGGGTTGCCGAATAGCTCGGCTAAATCGGCAAAGATGGCGACAAGTCCTTCCTCGTAGGCAATGACAGCGGCCGCAGAGGCTTTCGCGGGCACGTCGAGTTCGATTGCTCCGACCATGGACGGCAAACTCGCTCGCGTGCTTAGCTGTGTCAAATCAAAATGAACTTACACAGACTTGGTGCAGCTTGGGCCTCAATCAGAGGCCGTAACGCAAAATGCAGCGCAGGGCGCTGAACCCGTCTTTCCAATTGATCTTCTTACCTTCGGCGTAAGTCCGACCGTTGTAGGATACGCCGACCTCGAAAATGCGGGCGCCGGTGCGTGCCACTTTGGCGACAATTTCGGGTTCAAAGCCGAAACGGTTTTCTCTGATCTTGATGCTCTGGATGATCTCCCTCCGGAACACCTTGTAGCCGCACTCCATGTCCGAGAGATTGAGGTCGGTGGTCACGTTGGACAGGAGGGTGAGAAGTTTGTTGCCCAAGGAGTGCCAAAAATACAGAACACGATGGCTCGACCCGCCGGCGAAACGTGATCCGAACACCACGTCGGCTTTATTGGCCAGCAGCGGTTCCAGCAGCCGAGGATAATCCTCAGGATCGTATTCCGTATCGGCATCCTGCACCAAGACAAGCTCGCCGGTGGCCAGAGCAAATCCGGAACGGAGAGCGGCGCCTTTGCCTTGATTGGTTGCATGGCGCAGAACTCGGATGGATGTTTCTGACGCACCTCGGGAAAGAGAGTCCAGCACTTCCCAAGTTCCATCCGTGGAGCAGTCGTCGACGACCACGATCTCATGAATATGTCCCTGCTTAAGCACGGTCTCAATTGTGACCGCGATCGTATTTGCCTCATTGAAAACCGGGATGACAACCGTCAGGCGCGCCCGCGCAGGGTCGAGCTTGTCCAGTTGCGGCGGTTTTGTTGGTTTACGAAGGTGTGAAAAAAACATCTGAGAGTGAAGCGTGGCTTGTCGGAGTCCCTCGGATTACAACGGCAGGGTGGCCTGACTCGGCGGGGGCGCAACGTCCTCCAGCGCCATGTAGCAGGTGCGCTCCTGCAAGGTGCCGAGAAGGTCCGGGTTCTCCTCGTCGAACTGTCCGATGTTGAGGTCGGCTTGAAGGAGTCCTCCTTTATCGACGGTGATGGAGCGCGCGTGGACTTCGCCTTTGAGTGAGCCGCGCTTGAGAATGCGGAGGCGTCCGTTGCAGAAAACACGCGCGGTCAATTTACCCTGCACGACCATATCATGGACGCGCATGGGGTGGGAGACGATGACATCGGCGCCGCGTTCGATGCGGATGCGTCGTGAGCCGATTTCGCAATGGAGTCGACCGGAGGTACGGATCTTTGTCTCGCCGTCGCAGAATAATTTTCCAGCGATGCCGCCGCCGAGGTCCGCGCTGCCGCAGATGGTGACTTGGTTGTTGAGGTATCCGAATTTTTTGATGACGAGGGCGCCCCGCGTGCAGACGCTGCGGCTGAGGCGTTTGTCGATCAGCACGTCATCCAAGGCGATGTGCGTGTTGCAGCTAGGGCAGCTGGTCGATGATGCGGCGCGCGGGACTTCATGCACGCGCCCGCATTCGTGGCAGCGCACGCGGCGGAACTCAGGCGGGCGGTAGCGTTCGATGAAAAGCCGCACCTTCTCGATCTCCGGCTCGTAGCGCAGCAGCCACGGTTCGAGGACCGCATGCAGGCGCTTTTTGAGTGGGGAGAAACGGGCGGAAAACCCCGCCTTCGCACTCTCGGTTCCGCCTTTTTCGAAGTGGTGCCCGCAAGCGCGGCAGAACGTGCTGATGACGCCGGCCGACTCCTGCTGGGAAGACCCGCACTTCGGGCACGTCACCGCCTGTTTCGCAGTGCGTGGCGGCATAGCAACCGCCTCAGATCAGACCGCGTTTCGGCTCCGAGGAGGCGGGTGCGGACGAAGGCCGGCCCGGCTCGGTGCGCGGGAGACCTGATTTGTTCGGGCTAACCTCGGACTTGCCTACAAAGGTTGCGCCGTCCTCGATTATGATCCGTCCGGCGCGCAGATCGCCGATGAGTTGACCGGTCGCTTTCAGCTCCACGCGCTCGGCGGCGTCGATGTTGCCCTGCACAGAGCCGAAGATGATGACGGATTTGGATTTGACCTCGCCCTGCACCTGGGCGCTTTTGCCGACGGTGAGGGTCGCGTTGGAAGTGATTTCACCTTCGATTTTTCCGTCGAAGACAAGGTCGTTTTGAAATTTGAGCGTGCCTTTGATTTCGACGTCGCTGGAGAGATGGTTGCGGTTCGGGCCGCCGGATGTTGGTTCGGTCATGGGATTAACTAGGTTGCTAAGGTTCATTGTTGAGAAGAAGATCCAACTTAAAGTCTGGGCCGGAGGCGTCAAACCGAAAGACAGGCCGACCCGAGAAATGGGCGCCTCGCACGGGGCGGGATCATGGGATTTGCCCGGCCAGCTCCTCGGCGGGGTAGGTCCAGATTTCGCTCAGGGTGGGGTGGTAGTGGGGGATTTTTAGGAACTGGCCAACCGTAGCTTTGTAGCGCATGGCCACCACGATCTCGTGGATCAGCTCCGAGGCATGGGGCCCGACCACGGCCCCGCCGATGAGTTCGCCGCTGCGGCGGTCGGCGATCAGTTTGACGAAGCCATCCGTCCTGCCGTGGACGATCGATTTTCCATGGTCGTCGAATGGGTAGGTGGCGGCGGCAAAATCCAGCCCGAGGTCCGCGGCCTCGAGCTCGGTCAGGCCCACCATGGCTGCTTCAGGCTCGGTAAAGACGGCGAAGAGGCGCAGCCGGTAGTCGATAGCTTCGAGCGGTTCTTCCGCCGCCCGGAGCAATCGGGCGGCATTGCGCGCGGCGATCTCGCCCTGTTCGATGGCGATATGGACGACCTCCAGCCTCCCTGTGACATCGCCGGCTCCGAAAATATGCGGCACGGACGTTTGCTGCGTGTCCGTGGTCGGCAGCGGCAAACCCTTCAAGGCGAGGCCAGCCGCACCGAGATCCAAGCCCGCCGTGGCAGGGTCGCGTCCGAGCGCGAGGAGTATTTCATCCGCCTCAATCGTCTCTTCCCGGTCATCGTGCGCCACGCGCACCCATTTGCCGCGTGTGAATGTTCCTGCGGCGAGGATGCGGCAGCCGAGGATGAACTTCGTGCCGTGTTTCTCCATGCCGCGCTGCACGGCGTTGGCGACATCGGCATCCATCGAACGGAGAACTTGTTTGCTGCGTTGGATCACCGTGACGGTGGAGCCCAGCGCGCGGTGGTAATGAGCCATCTCCAGCGCGATCGGACCTGCGCCGAGGACGACGAGCGACTTCGGTGGGTTCGCGTTGTCTAGAACATCGTCGCTGGTCATTGGCGCGGCTTCGCCCAAACCGTGGATGTCGGGGTGGCGGATGACCGAGCCGGTGGCTACGAGGATCGCGCTCGCCTGCACCGTTTGCCCGCCGCCGCCAGCGAGTTGCACGGCGAGATCGCGCGGTCCGGTGAAGCGTGCGTGGCCGCGGATGAGCGCGAATTTTCCGCTTTCGAGTTGCTCCGTGCGGTAGCGGGCAAACTCCGTGATGAGGCGCCGCTTGCGTGCGATGATTTTCGTGCCGTCGAACGAGGTATCCTTCACCGAAAGCCCGAACTCCTCCGCTCCCCGAATATCCAGCAGGCGGTTGGCGGACTCGATGAGCGTTTTGCTCGGCATGCATCCACGGAGGATGCAGAGCCCGCCGAGTTCCCGGGCTCCGTCGATCACGGCGACCTTGAGCCCCTCGTCTGCGGCGGTGCGCGCGGCGGCATAGCCCGCGCTGCCGCCGCCGATGACGACGAAGTCAAAATCACTCATGGCGCACCTTATAGACGCGGAAGAACCGGTTGGCGAACACGGGCTCGAGGAACGGCGGAATATTAAGGCCGCGGGCGAGACGCACGATCATCGGCTGCGCTGGGGCCATGGTCCCGAGCAATGCCGCCGAGGTCGGGATGATGCGTTCCGGCGCATCGGTGACCACGTAGCCGACCATCCTCTTTTGCAGGATGGCATACGCCTGGTCGTCATCATCCGACAAAAAAAACCGCGCGGTTTCTGCTGTTCCGGGCAAGCTTTGGTGTGATGTGCCGCCGACCATGGGCTGCCCGCTCATCCGTGCCAGTGCGGGGGAAATCCACCAGGGCGCGAGCACGCCACCGCGCGGCTGATCGTGCAAAAACCGGGCGGTTTGCGAGAGCAGCGATACTTCGGCGACCAACTCCTCGCGCCGCGATGCCTCCGCCGCCGATGGGAAAATCAGGAGCTCCCACGCTTGGGCGACAGGCCAGAGGCTGATGATGAAAACAGTCCAGACGAGCCACCCTTTGCGCAGCGGGGCGAGCATCCACGGCAGCGCGAGACAAAAGATCGAGGCTTGCCACAGACTCCACCGCGCCTGCCAACCGGTCAGAGCCGTGGCCGCAGCCAGCATGAGAAGTGCGATGATCGCCAGAGGATCGCGCCGGCGGAAGTAATCCCAAGCGAGAAGCAAAGGAGCAGGCGCGAGCAACCATCCGGTCCAGGAGAACATGGCGCGCGGATTGGTGCTGAACAATTCGCCGAGCATCGCGGCCCAGCGGGGAAAGAGCGCACGCACCTCGGGCGATGGCCACGGGTTGTGAAAGCCCTCCATCGCCCAGCAACCGAGGGCAATCCCTGCGGCAAGGATCAGGGCACGTCGCCAGGGTTTGGGCCATGCGTCACGGCGCAAGACCAGGCCTCGCGCGATTTCCTGCGCGGCCAGCAGAATAAGCGGCTCAAACCACGAGACCCAGAGTGCGATTCCCCAAGCCGCCCCGGAGATCCATGCCCAGGAAGATTTTGCTGTTTTTACCCAGGCCCAGTTCGCCGCGAGAGCTGCAGTTGTCAGCGCCCCTAACAAGGACTGGTGGTCCGGCCGCCCGAGCGCGAAGGCGTGGGTGAGCGCGGGCGAGATGCAAAAAAGAAGCAACATCGGCCAGCGGGGTCGGAGGTCGAGTCCTCGGGCCCAGAAAAAAAGAAAAAGGACGGTGAAAAGCCCCAGCAGCGGTGAAATCCATGCCCCCGCCAGATCGAGCGGGCGGATGACAACCGACAGGCCCGCAATCAGGTAATCCATTGGCGCCGTGGTATGGGGCACCGTGCCGTGCGGATAGTTCTCGAAGTTGTGCGAACGTATGATCGTGCCCGGTTTGGCCGCGACCATGGCCGCGCGTTGCAGGCGCGAGTGGCAGTCGCCGTCGGCCAGCACGACCAGCGTGCCGCCGTCTGCCTGCGGGACGAGGACATGCCCTCGGTTCCACGTCACGCAGACCAGAAAGATCGAGGCGAGGAATACAGCCCCCCCGATCCCTCGGAGCCGCTGCGATCTGCTGATCGTTACCGCCTTCATGGTCAGGATTTATGACGCATAAAAGCTGAGACCCGAGCAAAAAAGACTGGAGCACAGCACAGCGCAGGATACCCTTTTCCCACCGAAAGACGCGCCGGCCCAGCGGACGTCGCAGCCCCGAGCCCGGGTAACTGCGAGCTTCCGCGGCGCGAAATTTCCAAAGCATTCACATGGCGGACCAAGAGAAGGCAGTCAAAAAAATAACCTCGGAATACGGGGCGGCTCAGATCGACAAGCTCGAGGGGCTGGAGGCCGTGCGCAAGCGTCCCGGGATGTACATTGGTTACACCGACGAGCGCGGCCTTCACCACTGCGTTTACGAGGTTCTCGACAACTCGATCGACGAGCATCTGGCGGGCGAGTGCACGCACATCGACGTGACCATCCATGCGGACGGCTCGTGCTCGA
>Ga0209190_1000039_pt1 | contig 91935 bp, 90 predicted proteins | sample M_140205_XF_Meta_FD_187315 | JGI IMG/M metagenome (GOLD analysis project Ga0209190, IMG submission 187315) | Freshwater microbial communities from Lake Montjoie, Canada to study carbon cycling - M_140205_XF_MetaG (SPAdes) (version 2) | ecosystem: Environmental > Aquatic > Freshwater > Lake... | reverse complement strand
CAGCAGGTTTGAATATTCTTAGAGAAACTATTATGGGAAGAGAACTTTTTGATTTTTCTTTTCGCGAATACGCTCGTCGCTGGGCTTTTAAGCATCCTACACCTGCCGACCTTTTTCGCACCATGGAAGATGCAAGTGGCGAAGATCTAGACTGGTTTTGGAGAGGGTGGTTCTACAATACAGATCCTTGTGACATTTCTCTTGATTCTGTAAAATGGGCTTTAATTAATTCTGAGCCAGATACTTTACAAAATAATTCCAATAGCACTAAAACTCAACCAGTAGAAAAACCCATCTTAAATAAATTTGATGATATATCTAAAATCAGAAATCGTAATGATAGTAAAATTATTTTTGCTACCGATGCCGACACTTCATTACGCGATTTTTACTGGAGATACGATAGAGGCTTAGCAAAAGTTGATACTACTCCATATATCATAACCCCTTCAGAGCCTAGCGATATTCAATACACGCCCTCGGAAAAACAAGAAATATCAGGCAAGACTTTTTTATACGAACTCTCTTTTAGTAATAAAGGCGGATTGGTAATGCCTATAATTATTGAATGGACCTTTAGAGACAGTACAAAACAAACTGACCGATTAGGAGTTCAAATATGGAGGAAGAATGAAAATAAGGTATCGCGAGTTTTCGTAAAAGAAAAAGAAGTTGCTTCCATAAAAATAGATCCCATGAGAGAAACTTCAGACATAAACGAAACCAATAATTCATGGCCTTTAGAGCAGCAGCCTTCTAAATTTCAGCTTTTTAAATCCAAATCAGTGAAAAAAAGGATGGGCAAGGATGCCATGCAAAAAGAAATAAAGTGATTGATTATTAATGCCATATGAGCTTTTTTAGAATTTTATTAAATTTATTATCTAAAAAGTATGGATTTGATAAAATAATTCTTAATTCACATATTGAAACCACGCGTGACTGCTTATCTACAACGCTTACACCAGTCATGATCGGTCAGCCAATCCAAATCCCTCGAATATCTCATCTCTGTAAAAATTTAATTCCACATTTCATGAGATGTTAGTTTTTAGTGGCCCAATCCTTTCCCCTGAATTCCGCCGGTATTTATTATTTAACTCTAGAAACTTTACAACATGAAAAAAATTACACTTTTTTTGGGATTGATCACACTAACATCATTTGCGATTGCTCAAACTCCTCCTTGCCCTTCCTCACTTAAAAGAAACAATGGAAACGGCAATTGCTCTGGTGGAGCGCTAACTCTTAGCTATGACACCTGCCCTACAAATGCTCAAATAATTGACTCTGTATACATTAACGGCACTAGATTTGCTATGACTTTTGCCCAGCCTACAGCATGTAACAATCGTGGTCAAGTTGTATATTGTATCCTTTCAGGCAACACGCCTCCCTCAGGAACTTGGCGTATTTATTTCCATGACATTGTTCTTAATTCATCAAGTAACTGTTATATTCCAGATGGTGGACCATTACCTATTTCTATTTCTTCATTCTTTGCAAAAAGATCTACAAACAAGGTGTCTCTTAGCTGGACTACTGTTTATGAGCAAAATGCTAAAGAATTTGAAATTCAAAGAAGTTCTGATGGTAAAACATTTGAAACTATCGGCGTATTAAATGCTACAAATAAGGCAACAGGAAGCAATTACAGCTATACAGATATGTCTTCTAGTAAAACTACTCTTCAATATCGCCTGAAACTAGTTGATTTGGACGGCAGCTACAAATACAGCGAAATTCGCTCTGTAAAAGGCTTAGGCATGCTTACTGAACTTAATATCTTCCCTAACCCAAGCTTCGGCGAAACTAAAGTAACTATCAGTGATATCACTGAGGGTACAGAAGTTCAGGTTATGGATAATGCTGGAAGAATAATCAAAACGATTTCTATGTCTAATACTAATAATGTGACAATCAATAACCTACAGAAGGGAATGTACATGATTAGAATTATCAATAAGCTTACCGGCGAAACTGCGACAAAGAAACTGACAGTTATCAATTAAACAGTCCCGCTTCAATCCAAAAAAAACTGTCCCCGAAACGGGACAGTTTTTTTATTTGAAAAATTTTTATATTTTAAAAAAATAACTTTGTGTTGCAATTCTCTAATGATTGGTAGCTCAACTAACCATTTTACATCCAAATCCTCATCTGTTATTATTGTTAGTTTACAATGAATGAAACATTATATTCAGCATCCATATCCTCTGAATCTAGACAACATATAAATTAATTTATTAAAAAATTACTTATAAAAAAGCTCTACATTTGGAAAGGCAAGCATAAGCTTTTCTGATTTAAGTGCAACTTATAATGTAGAAGTACTTGATAATACCGGACGTATTATCCGTTCCGTTTCTGTTTCAGGAAACAATACTGCCGAATTTAGTAACCTTCCAAAAGGCATGCATATGATTCGTGTTATTAATAAAAACACAGGAGAAAAAGCAACACAAAAAATTTCTGTATTTTAAGACTTGAAAGTATTAATATTAAAGAGGCTATCCATTTTCAGGTAGCCTCTTTCCTTTTCTATCAATTATTGATTACATCCCCGTTGCTCCGTCACGAAATCCTCCTTTCTTACCACTGTTCTTTCTTTCCCATTTAATCATCTCGGGAGTCTTTTTTATAGTTTTAGATTTCTCATACTTATTTACTCCTGATCGGTCTTCCTGAGGTGTCAATAATCTATTTCGGTCCCACATTACTGTTCTTGCCAGACTCCCTGTTTCAATATCATAATATTTCCATTCGCCATCTTTAACACTATAGGGTTCAGCCTTAACTACTTTCATATCAACAATCTCATTACTGCCACTGCCATAAATAGCAATAGTATCATAGGGTGCATCAGGATTATAGGCACGCCAGTTTTCTTCCCTCTCTAATTTTCCCAGAAAAGTATAATACTGTTGTAATCCATCTTTTCCACCCAATTTATAATGCTCTACTGCAAGGAGGTCTCCCTGACTAGAATACCTGCGCCAGTAACCATCCTTTTGACCATTCTTATATTTCCCTTCTTCATCATAACCAGGATTGCCCCGCAACTCCCCTGTAGATTCTACCCAATCGCTCTGCTTAAGATCATGCTGATCAATGGCATTAATAGTGTCACCATCTACAGTAAGATCATAGTTCTTATACTGAGCCTGTGACGCATACCCAACAAAAAAGAGGATACTATAAAATCCCAAAGTAACTAACTTGTACATAATATAGAATTTGAATAACAAAAGTACTACTCTACGAATTTAGTATTTCTTAATAATATTATTAACTTGTAGGTATGAAGGATTATAAAAATTACTTCGTGATACCTGCTCCTCCCGAAATGGTATATAGGGCCCTAACCAATGAAGCTACACTTATGTTGTGGACAGGGGAAGATGCAGAAATGGAAGAAACTGAAGGCTTTGAATTTTCTCTTTGGGAAGAGAGCATTACGGGAATTAATATAGCCTTCGAGAAAAATCATAAAATTGTTCAGCAATGGTATTTTGGTGATCAAAAGCCCGACTCTATTGTAACTATAAAATTGCATACTCATAAAGCAGGCACATCGGCCGAACTAATTCACAGCAACATACCTGATGATTATTACGATAATATTGTAATGGGATGGGAAGATATCTATTTCGGTGCGCTGACAGCTTTTTATCAATAGATAAAAAATCAACAGCTGAAGTTACTATTTGATTTCAAGAGACAATAAACTCTTGTCTTCTATGAATGCCTCAAGCTGGTCACTCACTACACACTCTCCTACACCAGCAGGAGTTCCAGTAAAAATGAGATCCCCAATATTCAAAGAAAAATAATTTGAAATATTAGAAATAATTTTATCAAAACTAAAAATCATATCTTTTGAATTACCCTTCTGTACCAATTCCCCATTCTTCAAAAGATGAAAGTTGATATTCTTTAAATTGATATCTGGTGTTAGATCAATGAATTTTCCAACAGCAGCTGAATTATCAAAAGCCTTTGCTTTTTCCCAAGGAAGTCCTTTTGCTTTGCAAATATCCTGAATGTCTCTTGCGGTGAAATCAAAACCTACACTAATGCCATTGAAATAATTTGAGGCATGCCGCTCCTGAATGTACTTCCCATTTTTGGAAACTCTTAAAACGATTTCACATTCATAATGAAGTTCGTTGGTAAATTCGGGATAATAAAAAGGAGTATGTGCCTGTAAAAGGGCGCTCTTGGGCTTCATGAAAATTACCGGTTCGTCCGGCACCTCATTTCCTAACTCTTTTGCATGATCTGCATAATTCCTACCGATACAAATTATTTTCATAGCAATTGCAAGGTCTTTTTTATTAGTCTTTGAGGTAACTTAAGGCGAAAATAGCGAAAACAAGGCAAAAAAGGGCTTGACCTATCTTATTTGTTAGCCGGCAATAATTCTGAGGTTGTTATATTGAGTCATAGTAGCAGAAAGCCCCATAACAGCAAAATTTTCAATTACTTCCACGCAAGTTGACATTTTTGCTTTAACCAATGGCAAATTCTCAGTGAGCCACTTGCCTAGCACAAATTCAGATTGCATGCCCTGAGGAAAATTATTACCAATGCCGAAACGAAGTTTGGGATAATCATCTGTACCAAGAATATTCTGAATATCCTTTAATCCATTATGGCCAGCATGTGAACCACTCCCCCGAACACGTATTTTATCTAAGGGCAAGGCAAGATCATCTACAACGGTTAAGGTATTTTCAATTGGAATTTTTTCTTTATCGAGCCAATATTTAAAAGCACGGCCGCTAAGATTCATAAAAGTAGTAGGGCAAATACAAATAAAAACATGGCTCTTCCATTTTACTTCTGCTCTGAAGGCTAATCTGTCAACAGAAAAACTACCCTTATGTTTGGCAACAAAGGCATTTAGTACATCAAATCCGATGTTATGCCGGGTATTGGCATATTCATTTCCAGGATTACCCAAGCCAACAATCAAGAACTTTGACATGAAAAAAATTTCTGGTTTTATTTTACCCCTTTAGAGCATTTGATTTAGGAATTGTTGTAGATCAGCATCAGTTTTTAAAAGCACATCCCTCGTCTTACTTCCCTGATTAGGGCCCACAATACCTGCTGCTTCAAGCTGGTCCATCAATCTTCCCGCCCTATTATAGCCAAGCTTCATGCGGCGCTGCAGCAAAGAGGTACTTCCCGATTGACTAGCAACGATTAGTCTGGCAGCATCTTCAAATAAAGGATCCTTATCACTTGCATCAAAATCACCTCTTGCTTCCATTTCTTTTTCATCTACATACTCTGGCAATAGGAAGGCTTGAGGATATCCACGCTGGGCACTAATAAACTCCACGATTCTGTCTACCTCGGGTGTATCAACAAACGCACACTGAAGCCTTACTACTTCACCATTAAAACTGATAAGCATATCCCCTTTTCCAATCAATTGTTCGGCACCTCCTGTATCAAGAATAGTACGACTGTCAATTTTACTGCTCACTTTAAAAGCAATACGTGCAGGAAAGTTAGCCTTAATAGTACCTGTAATAATATTAACCGAAGGGCGTTGGGTAGCAATGATAAGATGTATACCTACCGCACGGGCAAGCTGAGCAAGTCGAGCAATGGGCATCTCAACCTCTTTACCTGCAGTCATAATCAAATCAGCGAATTCGTCAACAACTAATACAATGAAAGGCAGAAACTGATGACCCTTTTCAGGATTTAATTTTCGTGAAATAAATTTTTCATTGTACTCTCTTATGTTTCTACAACCTGCTTCCTTTAGTAAGTCGTACCTATTATCCATTTCAATGCATAATGCATTCAGTGTATTGATTACTTTTTTGGTATCAGTAATGATAGCATCTTCTTCGCCAGGTAATTTTGCCAAAAAGTGATTTTCAATAGTGCGATAAATACTTAGCTCTACTTTCTTTGGATCTACCAACACGAATTTTAATTGCGAAGGGTGTTTCTTATATAGCAAAGAAACAAGCACGGCGTTCAATCCAACTGATTTACCCTGACCGGTAGCTCCTGCCATTAGAAGGTGAGGCATACTAGCCAGATCCACAATAAAATTCTCGTTATCAATTTTCTTACCGATAGCAATCGGCAGTGAATAATTATTTTTTAAAAATTTCTCGGAACTCAACAATGTCTTCATTGAAACGATAGTCTTCTTAGCATTGGGCACTTCAATGCCTATGGTACCCTTTCCGGGGATAGGCGCAATAATACGAATACCGAGGGCTGATAGACTCAATGCAATATCATCTTCCAGATTTTTAATCCTGGATATTCTTACACCAGCCGCAGGAATAATTTCATACAAGGTTACAGTAGGTCCTACGGTAGCGGATATGCGCTGAATAGTAATATCATAATTACCTAGTGTATTAATAATCTGGTTCTTATTGTTTTCTAACTCAGCAGGGTCATGAACAATCTTTTCGCTTCCATGATTTTCAAGAAGGTCGATAGATGGATATTTATAATCACGCAAATCAAGAATAGGATCATATGCGACAGATTGCAGCACTTTACCGGCAGGCGTAAGCTCTTCTTCAACGGGCTTAACATCTGTTGGTTTTATTTCAAGCGCTGGAGCTTCAGTAGGTTGCTTAGGTTTTTTGGACCCAAACAAACCACCTAATATTGGAATCTCTTTTGGCTCAACTTTTTCAATAGGCTTAGGCGCTTCTTCTTTTTCTACCAACTTTATTTCGGGAACAGACTCTGGCTTTACCGGAGGCTGCTCAACCATTGGCGTCTCCACCTTTAATCTATTCTTCTCTTCCGATTTATCAAAATCTATCTTTTCAGAAATTTCTTCTTCCGTTGGATCTTCTATATCCTCTCCAGGTAAAGCTTCTTTTTGTCCGGGTAGATTAAAAGCAGGATTAAATCGCCAGATGATAAAGGAAAAAGTAATTGCTGAGAGAATGGCTATGGTGCCAAGTTTTCCAATGATCCTATACATCCAATCTCTGCTCATATCTCCCACATTACCACCCCAAGGGAAGGTACTGCCTTTTGTAATAACAGAAAGTGCAATACTAAAAAAGGGTAAGCCAACAATTACGTATTTAAGGTTGCGAGGAACAGAAAATAATTTTTTACCAAAAAAGAGATTAGTGCCAATAACAAAAAGAATAGAACAAAGCAAATAAGAGGCAAGCCCAAACCCCTTAAAGAAAAAAAAGTGAGAAATATAAGCCCCAAAAGAACCCATGAGATTCTGCACAGGCTCATTTGTACCCCACAGCAGACTATTATTGGGATCAGCAATAAGACTTTGATCGTCATCCCAAGTAAAAAGATAGGAAGTGAAAGAAAGGAAAAGTAACAAACCCATCAGCACACAAATGCTACCCGTTATTTTATGGGTGCGTTCATCCTGCAGCAATTGTTTCATCTGAACCTTTTCTTCCTTTTCTTTCTTAAAGTTTTCAGGATCTTGTTTTTTGGAATTCTCCTTCTTTTTAGCCATTGGGTGCAAAGATAATCAAATAGAATAGTGATGAAAATGTTCAAGAACTTTTACGCAAACCTATTGTGAACATCAGCCAGCCTGCAATAAAACTCAATCCCCCAAAAGGGGTAATAATACCTAAAAATGCATATCCAGTAAGGGCTAGGGCATACAAAGAACCAGAAAACAAAATGATGCCTAAAATGAAAAGCCTGCCTGCCCATAAAATTCGGTCATTGGAAAAATCGCGAAAAATAATACCTGTTGCCAAAAGCGCAAATACATGATAGAACTGATAGCGAACCCCTGTTTCGAAGGTAATCATAGCTCTTTCTGAAATGATGTCCCTAAGTCCATGTGCAGCAAAGGCACCCAAGGCAACTGACACGAACCCAAAAATAGCTGCTGTACGTAAGTAAGTAAGATGCATCATTAATTATCGGTTTCTAAGAGATATAGCAAAGAATGATTAGTCAGTTCGCTTACCAAAAGAGTTTTGGCTGCTTCCAAGTAAAACGACTGGCGTTCCTTCAATTTCTGCTCTACAAAATATAAAATTTCTGCAGCATTAATATTATTAATCAGTGGTCTTTTTATTTCGTCACTCATTATATTATCAAAAAGTTGTTTGGGAGTAGCTGACAAATATACAGTAAGCCCATGCTCTTTCATCCATTCCATATTTCCTTCAAAACATGCCGCGCCTCCCCCACATGCTATCAGGCAATTTTCCTGAAGCGTCATAGATCTTAGGGTTTCGGCCTCTGTCTTTCTAAAAAACGCCTCCCCTTGATTCTCAAAAATATCTGCTATTTTCTTACCTAATTTTTTTTCTATTATCTCATCAAGATCAAAAAACGACAAGCCCATAGATGGTGCCCAAATTTTACCCCAATGAGATTTTCCCGAACCCATAAAGCCGATCAGAAAAATACGCATATTCGAAAAAGTAATTGCTAGTTAAAAAAGTGTTGCCCGATTTAGAGCTTTTTCTTCCTGAAGTCGCCGCGCTTCCATGCTTGAATAAACTCTGCCCAGGCAGCAGGATTAAATATATTCATAGGAGGAACTTGCCCTGAGTAACAAAGCTTGGCTGCATATTGACGCATATATCTCGCCGTTGCCTCTCTTCCATCGACGGGCATTGTAGCCATAAGAAAACTGCGACTTGCTTCATTATTATTCTGTCTTGCAATGGAGAGTGCATCATCAGGCACCTTGGTCTTTAGAAAATCCCGCTCAAACTGCTCTCTGCTTAACCTTGGTTTAATAACAGTAACAGGTAAATAAATAGTATCATTTACCATAAGCTGGATAATACTATATTGATTCCCCTGAAGATTTCTGGGAATTTCAACAGTTTGGGGTTTAAAGCCAACACTTGTAAACTCAACAACCTCTCCTTTTAGAACCACAATACTAAATACCCCTCTTTCGCTTGTCATTGTACCACGATTCTGTCCTTTTATTAGTATACTCACTGCAGGAATCGCCATGAGACTATCTGCTGTCATTACTACTCCATAAAGCTGTACCACAGAATCTTTAAAAGTTTCAAACTGTGCTTTTACTACTCCTGGTAACAGAAGTAACAAGCCGATAAGTATGCGTAAAAATTGTTTTCTCATTATTAAATTACATTCTTCAGATTCTTCAGCCGGTAAGTTCTTTCCAATTTAGCAACCAAAGTACGGGCATCAGTAATTACCTTTGTTGTCCCATTTTCTTTTTAACAAATTCTTGAACCATGACACACGAAGATATACTGAAAGCCTTAAGTAATGTTCAGGAACCTGACCTTGGAAAAGATCTTGTAACACTGAATATGATAAAAGATTTAAAAGTGGAAGGTACAAAGGTTTCTTTTACAATTGTACTTACCACACCAGCCTGTCCTATGAAAGATATGATGCAGCAGGCTTGTATTAATGCCATCAAACTACTTGTAAATAAAGAAGCTGAGATTACTGTTAAGTTCACCAGTAATACTACTAGTAATCGTATAGACCAAAAAACCATTCTAAAAGGGGTAAAAAATATCATTGCTGTCATCAGCGGAAAAGGCGGTGTGGGCAAAAGTACAGTGGCTGCCAATCTTGCCCTAGCTCTGAATGCTAGCGGAGCCTCCGTAGGTTTGATGGATGCAGATATTTATGGCCCTAGTCAACATATCATGTTTGGCATTAGGGGTGAAAGACCCATGATGAAACAGGAGGGAGAAAAAGGATTAATTGTACCCATAGAAAGATATGGTATTAAAGTAATGAGCATAGGCTTATTGGTAGATGAAAAACAGGCAATTGTATGGAGAGGGCCCATGGTGAGCAGTGCTATTCGTCAGTTTGTATCGGATGTAGATTGGGGTGAACTCGATTATTTGATTATTGATATGCCTCCCGGTACTGGCGATATTCACCTTACGATGGTGCAAACGGTACCTGTAACTGGGGTCATTGTAGTAACAACACCACAAACCATAGCCTTGGCCGATGCCAAAAAAGGTATCGCAATGTTTTCGCAAGCTCAAATGAAAGTGCCCGTAATAGGGCTTGTAGAAAATATGAGCTACTTCACTCCTGCTGAACTTCCTGAAAATAAATATTACATTTTTGGTAAAGAAGGTGGAAAAATTCTTTGCGAAGAATACGACATTCCTTTTCTTGGAGAAATTCCTTTAATACAAAGCATACGTGAAGGAGGAGATTCAGGAGTGCCTGTAATGATGAGTGATGATACAATTTCAAAAAAGGCGTTTGAATTATTTGCAGGCAATGCAGCAAGAGGTATAGCCATGAGAAATGCTAATCTTCCTACAACAGAAATACAACAAGTACTGGTTTAAATATTGAGCCATTGCTTTGCATTGGCAAAAAGCAATTTGTCACGCAAGGTTTGGTCAGCTATTGTAGATTCTATAAGCTGCCCAGGATGGTGCTCACCAAGTGGAAAAGGATAATCACTTCCCATACAAATTTTATCATTGCCCATTACTTCGAGTAAATAATTTATAGCCTTTGCATCATGTACAAGACTATCTATCCAAAATTTTCCGATATAATCGCGAGGGTTTACATTATTATCTACTGCTACTAAATCGGGGCGCACATCAAAGCCATGAGAAATTCTGCCAATGGTAAAAGGAAAGGAACCTCCACCATGAGCAAAAGCAATACGCAGATTAGGGAAATTGGCCATTACTCCTGAAAAAATCATAGAACAAATAGCTCTTGATGTTTCAGCCGGCATGCCCACTAGCCATGGAAGCCAATATTGTAGCATTTGTTGTTCGCCCATCATTTCCCAGGGATGCACAAATAAAGCACATCCAAGTTGTTCTGCTCTTTTATAAAAAGGAAAAAAACGCTGATCACCCAAATTGATTCCATTGATGTTGCTTCCTATTTCAAGTCCTGGCAATTTTAGTTCGTTCACACAGCGCTCCATTTCCTTTATAGCCAAGTCAACATCCTGCAAAGGAACAGTTCCTAACCCAATATATCTTTTAGGATTGCTTGCTACTGTTTCAGCAATATGGTCGTTAAAAAACCGGGAAGTCTCTAGTCCATCAGCAGCTTTTGCCCAATAATTAAACAACACTGGTATAGAAGACAATACTTGAATATCAACATGAGCATGATCCATTTCGGCTATTCTCAGCCGTGAGTCATAGCAATTTGCTTCTACTTCTCTAAAAAGCTTATCTCCTTTCATCATACAGGCCTTACAATTCCTGTGTTCAAGATGAATAAAATCACCATAGCCGAATTTCTGCACCCAATTGGGCATGTGCTCGGGCATGATATGTGTATGGATGTCGATCTTCATTTAAAATTTCTAATGTACTCTTGAATCTAATTACCCTTTTCTAACTGGGGGGCTCATTATGTTTCCGCAATTATTGCAGGTACGCTTATGCTCATCAGCATAAAACCCGTCCATAACGGGGGGAAGCTGCTGAACAATATCTGAAACATTGAGATACTCTTCATATATTTTATTGCCGCAATTTTCGCAATACCACAAAAATCCATCTTCTTCTGTTTCTCTTACTTTCTCAATAACCAAGCCCACCGTATTAGGCCCACGCTGAGGCGAATGTGGAGTTTTGGGAGGCAATAGAAATATTTCCCCTTCGTTAATATGAATATCTCGTGGCTGTCCATTGTCTATAATCTTTACTACAATATCTCCTTCTAACTGATAATACAATTCCTCAGTTTCATTGAAATGATAATCTTTACGAGAGTTGGGACCCCCCACTATCATAACAATAAAATTTTCAGCATCATTATACACACATAGATTACCAACAGGCGGCTTGAGTAAATCGCGATGCTCATCTATCCATTTTTTAAGATTAAAAGGGGCTGCTATTGCCATAAATAAGATTTTAAGTGAGTAATTTACGGCAATTTATTATTAATTACCTTAGCTTATGCAACAAGATATTCCCTACCACCTCGAAAATTATATAGGTGGGAATTTCACAGCTCCAATTTCAGGCAAGTATATAGATAATGTAAATCCTGCTACCGGAGAGGTTTACGGGCAAATTCCAGATAGCGATGAAAAAGATATTGAGGCAGCTGTAACAGCCGCGCGAAAGGCTTTTCCCGCATGGAGCAACACCTCCAATGAAACAAGATTTTCAATACTTAACAAAATAGCCGAAGGTATAGATGCCCATCTCAATAACCTGGCACTTGCAGAAACTAACGACAATGGCAAGCCGCTTTGGCTCAGTAAAAAAGTAGATATTCCAAGAGCTTCTTCCAACTTTCGATTTTTTGCTACCGGAGCAATGCATTTTGCTTCAGAAAGTCATAGCATGAGTGAGCCTGCTATTAACTATACACTGAGGCAACCTATAGGTATAGTTGGGTGTATTTCTCCATGGAATCTGCCACTTTATCTTTTTACCTGGAAAATTGCACCCGCCTTAGCAACAGGCAACTGCGTTATTGCAAAGCCTTCTGAAGTAACTCCGCTTTCTGGCTATCTTCTTGCCCGCATTTGCAAAGCCGCTGGGCTGCCCGATGGCGTGCTGAATATTGTTCATGGAACAGGACCCTCATGCGGAGAAGCTATTGTAAAACATCCGGAAATAAAAGCTATTTCCTTTACCGGAAGCACACGTGCCGGAGAGAGAATTGCTTCTATTGCAGCTCCTATGTTTAAAAAATTATCTCTTGAACTGGGAGGAAAAAATCCTAATATAATTTTTGCCGATTGCGATTGGCAAAAGATGATGAACACTACACTGCAATCAACCTTTAGTAATCAAGGCCAAATCTGTTTGTGTGGAAGCCGTATTTTAGTAGAAGCTTCTATTTATGAAAAGTTCAAGACAGAATTTATTGAAAGAGTAAAACAACTAACCGTAGGCGATCCTCTTGAAGAAAATTCAAAACAAGGTGCTTTGGTAAGCAAATTACATTTTGAAAAAATTGTAACCTGTGTTGCAACTGCCATAAAAGAAGGAGGCACCCTATTATTGGGTGGTTATCCTGTAAAAGTACCTGGCAGGTGCGCAAATGGCTATTTCTTTGCCCCTACTATTTTTGAAGGATTAGGACCTGACTGCAAAACCAATAAGGAAGAGATTTTTGGGCCTGTAGTTACGCTACAGCCTTTTACAATAATAGAGGAAGCCATTTCACTTGCCAATGCAACATCCTATGGACTTTCCTGCACTATTTGGACCCAAGACATTAGTAAAGCCAATATCATGGCAACCCATGTTGCTTGCGGGATTGTCTGGGTAAACTGCTGGCTGCTCCGAGATTTACGTACTCCTTTTGGTGGTGTAAAAAGTAGTGGCGTCGGCCGTGAAGGCGGTTGGGAGGCCATGCGATTCTTCACTGAAGCGAAAAATATTTGCATCAGATATTAGTACCAACAAAGTGACTATTTTCGTCCTGAAAAAAGGTAATAATGGGAACATCAAAAATTATTCACACCGATAAAGCCGCCAAACCACTAGGTGCCTATCCTCATGCTAGAACTGCAGGCAATTTGCTTTTTCTTTCTGGTATAGGATCTCGAGATGCGCTTGACAATAGTATACCTGGTTTAAAACTTGATGATAAAGGAAATATTATCAGATATGATATTGAGGCCGAATGTCATTCCGTATTTGCAAATGTAAAAGCAGTACTAGAAGCTAGTAATAGTGCTTGGCAAAATATTATTGATGTTACTGTATTTCTTACCAACATGAAAAAAGATTTTCCTATTTACAACAAAATTTACGGTGAATACTTTAAAGATGTTAATGCTTGTAGAACGACCGTAGAAGTAAAAAGTTTACCAACACCCATTGCTATAGAACTTAAGGTGATTGCCACTATTAATGAAGGAGCTTGACGAATATTATGCATATACAGTTTGAGAATACGATTGATTTCGCTAAAGAGCTAGATAATAAAGATCCACTGCGACATTTTAGGGAGCAGTTTTATATCCCTTTTCTGAATGGTAGAGAATCTGTTTATTTAACTGGAAACTCACTAGGTCTTCAGCCTAGAAGAACCCAGGAATATATTATCACCGAACTTGAAGACTGGGCAAATTTTGGAGTGGAAGGCCATTTTCATGCAAACAATCCATGGGTTTCCTATCATGAGTTATTTCCTCAAATACTTACAAAACTTACAGGAGCCTATGAAGAGGAACTGGTAGTGATGAACCAACTTACAGTGAATCTTCATTTACTGATGACAAGTTTTTATAGGCCATCAGGCAAACGATATAAAATTATCTGCGAAACAAAAGCTTTCCCCTCCGATCAATATGCTTTTGCTACACAAGCCAAACTTCATGGATTTAATCCTGATGATACAGTAATTGAAGTAATGCCTGAAAAAGGAAGCGCCTACATCTCCACAGAATCAATTATCAATTCGATTCGTACACATGCTTCTGAAACTGCACTTGTACTTTTTGGTGGAGTTAATTATTACTCGGGTCAGGTTTTTGATATGGAAGCCATAACAAAAGCAGCACATGAAGCTGGTGCCATGTGTGGATTTGATCTGGCGCATGCAATAGGCAATGTACCCCTGCAGCTTCATGATTGGAATGTAGATTTTGCTTGCTGGTGCAGTTATAAATACCTCAACAGTGGACCTGGTGGAGTAGCTGGCGCATTCATTCACGGAAATCATATAACAAATACCAATATTCCAAGACTTGGGGGATGGTGGGGACATGACAAGAACAAGCGTTTTAAAATGGAAAAGGAATTTACCCCAATGCCCACAGCCGAAGGATGGCAACTGAGCAATGCCCCCGTTTTAAGTATGGCAGCACATAAAGCAGCATTAGATATTTTTGAAGAAGCAGGACTGGATGCTCTTTTTAGTAAAGCAAAGAAATTAAACGATTATCTTCTTTTTACAATTGATACCATCAATAATAAATATCCTGAACCCGCTATGGATATTATTACCCCCCGTAATAACACTGAAAGAGGTTGTCAGGTTTCACTTGTAATGAAACGCCAGGGAAGAGAAGTTTTTGAATCACTTAAAAAAAATGGAGTAATTGCCGACTGGCGCGAGCCTGATGTAATACGTATTGCTCCGGTACCTTTATATAATAACTTTGAAGATATCTTTCATTTTGGAGAGATAGTTACCAAAGTATTAGGATAATAAATTAAAAAATGAAAAATAATATTGCCATTGTCGGAGCTGGTTTAGTGGGTTCACTACTTTCCATTTACCTTTCAAAGCGTGGATATAAAGTAAATATATATGAACGCAGAATGGATATGCGCCAGCTTTCAATGAGCGCAGGTCGGTCCATCAACCTAGCTTTAAGTGATAGAGGCATCAAGGCACTTGAAGAAGTAGGTATCATGGATGAAATACGCAAGATTGCTATCCCTATGCATGGGCGACAAATTCATAATGCAGATGGCAGTCAAGCCTACCAGCCTTATGGCAAAGAAGGACAGTTTATTAATTCAGTTTCGCGTGGCGAACTAAATAAAAAACTGATGGATCTTGCTGAAGCACATGGAGTAGAAATAAAATTTGATGTGCGATGCGAATCAATTGATTTTAAAAACAACATTATTCAATTAGACAAAGGAGAACAGGCTGGTCCTTTTGAGGTAATTTTTGGAAGCGATGGATCCTACTCTGCCGCAAGATTGACTTATCAACTACAAACTGACAGATTTCAGTATCAACAATATTTTATTGACTTTGGATATAAAGAACTTACTATCCCTGCAGGTGCTGGAAATAGTTTTCTTATTGAAAAAAATGCTTTGCATATATGGCCAAGAGGCAACTATATGCTAATTGCCTTACCTAATAATGACGGGAGTTTTACGTGCACACTTTTTTTCCCTTTTGAAGGAACTCCTTCTTTTGAAAGCTTACATACAAAAGAAAAAGTAAGAAAGTTTTTTAATGAAACATTTGCTGATGCATCATCAATGATGCCCACACTTGAAGAAGATTTTATGAATAACCCTACCTCCTCTTTGGTAACTGTAAAATGTTTCCCTTGGATTAAGGAAGGAAAGTTTGCACTAATAGGCGATGCTGCTCATGCCATTGTTCCATTCTTTGGACAAGGAATGAATTGTGGTTTTGAAGATTGCTCGGTATTAAACTCACTGATAGACAAACATGGTACAAACTGGGAAATAGTTTTTCCAGAATACCAGCAATTGCGTAAGCCCGATGGTGATGCTATTGCCGATTTGGCAATCAATAATTTTGTAGAAATGCGAGATAAGATTGCAGATCCCCAATTTTTATTACAGAAAAAAATTGAAGGTCGTTTCAGCAGTAAATATCCTGATAAATGGACGCCTGCTTATTCACAGGTAACATTCAGTCCACATATTAGATATAGTGAAGCATTACAAAATGGAATGAGACAAGAAAAAATAATGAGTGATATTATGGCAATGCCCAACATTGATACAATTTGGGATTCGGAAGAGGTTGAAAAAATGATTCTTGATCGTGTTGCCAAATAAAGTGATAATATAAAATGAAAAAAAGTTTTTTAATAGACTCTATAAAAGCTAAAGCATCTTATTTATGTATAGGCCTTGATAGCGATCCTGACATGCTGCCTGCCTCCTTGAGCAGAAATGCAAAAGGGGTAGTCACTTTTAATAAAGCAATTATCGATGCCACTAAAGACCTCTGTGTAAGCTATAAAATTAATACCGCTTTTTACGAAGCGATGGGCGCATCTGGATGGGAAGCAATGGAAGAAACCGTAGCTTATATTCCAAAAGAACATTTTAAAATTGCTGATGCCAAGCGAGGAGATATTGGAAATACTTCTAAACAATATGCCCGTGCTTTTTTTGAAAAATTAAATTTTGATGCCATCACACTTCATCCATACATGGGAAGTGACAGCATTCAACCCTTTCTTGAGTACGAAGACAAATGGGCAATCTTATTGGCGCTTACTAGTAATAAAGGAGCTGATGATTTTGAAATGTTGAAAGTAAAAGAAAGTGGCGATCCTTTTTTTTATGAAAAGATTATTGAAACTACTTCGCAATGGGGCAACCCAAACAATTTGATGTTTGTTACCGGCGCCACTCGAGCCGATCAGTTGGCATCTATTCGAAAAATTATACCCAATCATTTTTTACTAGTACCAGGTGTGGGTGCACAAGGTGGCAGCCTTGCTGATGTTACTAAATTTGGGGCCAATAAAGATGTGGGCTTGCTGGTAAATGTATCTCGTGCTATTATTTTTGCTGGCCAAGACGAAGATTATGCAATGAAATCAAGAGAAGCTGCGCTATCTTATCAATTACAAATGAAAACATTACTTACCTAATTTTTCTACAATTCTTTCAGCCAACATAAGTGCCCATTTGTTATACTCCAATCCTGAAGGATGCAGCCCATCTTCAAGAAAATAAGAAAGATCGCTACCATGAATACGTTGAGAGGTGGTGACATCTATAAAATCTACATTATACAAAGCTGCAAATCGTTGGCACACTTTATTATACTCGTCAATCTCTAAGGCAATCTTTAACCTGTCCCTATCAGCAGCAAAAGGCGAAATACCCCAATCAGGAATACTCAATACAAATACATTATCGGCAAAATCTCCTGCAAAATGGATGGACTTTTGTAGCAAACCCAAAAAATCGGCCTCAAATTCTGCAACCGGAATAGCTCTGTATTGATTGTTAACGCCAATAAGAAGGGTTACAAGATCGTATTTGGGTAAAAAAGAATAATTATCAATGGCTTCAGTAAGTTCGTGGGTTGCCCAGGCTGTTTTAGCCAAAATATCAGGAGCATGAAAAGAAATACCCTTTGCTCGTAGCATCTGCACTAGCCTATAGGGAAAAGATTCATAGATGGGAACCTGTTCACCAATGGTATAACTATCGCCAAGAGCAAGATATGAGTAGCTCATAATGATCAAAAATAGTATTTCGGCTTAAAAAAAGGCAAAAAAAGAACTTAATATCCCAAGATTCAACATTTTACAGATGAGCGGTTTCGTGTTATCTTTGCCGAGTCAAAAAATCACCCCCAATATTATGGCTGCAAAAACAGACAATTTTGTTTCTCCCGATTATTTCCAGGTTGATGATCTGCTTACAGAAGAGCAGAAGCTCATCCGTGAAAGTGTACGTAGTTATGTAAAAAAGGAGATCTCTCCTATTATTGAGGATTATGCACAGCGTGCTGAGTTCCCATTGCAAATTGTTAAGCAGCTTGGCGACCTAGGCTGTTTTGGGCCCACCGTGCCTGTTGAATATGGAGGGGGCGGACTAGATTATATTAGTTATGGCCTGATGATGCAGGAATTAGAAAGAGGCGACAGCGGGGTAAGATCAACAGCTAGCGTTCAAGGAAGCTTGGTAATGTTTCCAATTTATGCCTATGGCAATGAAGCACAAAGAAAAAAATATCTCCCAAAACTGGCAAGTGGCGAATGGCTAGGTTGCTTTGGACTTACAGAACCAGATCATGGCAGCGATCCTTCTAGCATGCTTACTAATTTTAAAGATGCAGGAGACCATGTAATATTAAATGGTGCTAAAATGTGGATCAGTAATGCTCCTTTCAGTCAGGTAGCAGTGGTGTGGGCCAAAGATGACAGCGGAGATATCAAAGGCGTTATTGTAGAACGTGGTATGGAAGGATTCAGCACTCCCACAACCCACGGAAAATGGAGCCTTAGAGCAAGTGCAACAGGCGAATTAGTATTTGATAATGTTAAAGTTCCTAAAGAAAATATATTACCTAATGTAAAAGGACTTAAAGGCCCATTAGGTTGTCTTACAAAAGCTCGATATGGCATTGCCTGGGGAGCTATTGGGGCAGCCATGGATTGCTATCATATTGCTTTACAATACAGTAAAGAGCGAGAGCAATTTGGGAAACCAATTGGATCATTTCAATTACAGCAGAAAAAACTTGCTGAAATGGTTACAGAAATAACAAAAGCCCAGTTACTCAATTGGAGGTTAGGCGTATTAATGAACGAAGGAAGAGTAACACCTCAGCAAGTAAGTATGGCTAAAAGAAATGCCTGTGAAATTGCAACAAATATTTGTAGAGACGCCAGACAGATCCTAGGCGGAATGGGCATCACAGGTGAATACCCCGTAATGCGTCACATGATGAATCTTGAAAGTGTGATTACCTACGAAGGCACTCATGATATTCATTTGCTAATTACAGGAATGGATATCACAGGCATCAATGCATTTAAATAACTCTACTTTTAAAAAATTATGATAAAGAATATCAGCGTCATTGGTGCAGGAACGATGGGAAACGGAATTGCACATGTATTTGCCCAATCTGGATTTAGTGTTACACTTGTAGATGTAAGTAGTGCTCAACTTGAAAAAGCATTAAATACTATTGGAAAAAATCTTGATCGTCAAGTTGGGAAAGGTACTATTACAGAAGAACAAAAAAAATCGACACTAAATAATATCACTACTGAGTCTGTATTAAACACCGGAGTAAGCAAGGCTGATTTAGTTGTTGAAGCCGCCACAGAAAATACAGAGCTTAAGCTAAAAATATTTTCTCAAATTGATGAGGCTGCTCCTGTAGGATGTATTTTAGCAAGTAACACTTCATCTATTTCTATAACTAAAATTGCATCAGCAACTAAAAGACCTACAAAAGTAATAGGCATGCATTTTATGAATCCAGTGCCTGTAATGAAACTAGTTGAGATTATTAATGGCTATGCAACAGATAAAGACACTACCGATGCAATTGTTTCTCTTTCAAAACAGATAGCAAAAATTCCTTGTTCCGTTAATGATTATCCGGGTTTTATAGCCAACAGAATATTGATGCCTATGATCAATGAAGCCATATACAGTTTATATGAAGGAGTGGCTGGCGTTGAAGAAATAGATACTGTTATGAAGCTTGGCATGGGGCACCCGATGGGTCCTTTACAATTAGCAGACTTTATTGGACTTGATGTATGTCACAGCATATTGAGAGTATTGCACGAAGGATTAGGCAATCAGAAATATGCTCCCTGCCCGCTTTTAGTAAATATGGTAACCGCCGGTAAACTTGGAGTAAAATCGGGTGAAGGTTTTTATACTTATACTGCAGGAAGCAAAGATTTAGTGGTAAGCAAAAGTTTTGCCCCTAAGATATAAGCCAATCGATTTTCTTTTTTATTATTTCAGATATTGATTCATCCAGCCTAGCCAGTATCTGTCTCTTTCCATTTGTGTTACAGGATCAGAGGCATTGTGTGCATTTATTGGCCATACAATAAATTTAGCAACCGTTCCATTGTCTTTTAAAGCATGAAATAATTTATACGATTGCGTTATAGGAACTCTAGGATCTCCTATATTAGCAAGAATTAAAGTAGGTGCTTTTATTTTTCTAGCTTCTGTAATGGGTGATTGGTCAATATACCTTTGCATATTATCCCCCACCCAAGGCGAGCCTCCCATTGCTAAAGCCCTGTTAATACTGTAGTCGCCTAAATTATATTGATCAGAAAGATCTGTAACTGCTGCGCCTGCTATGGCTGCTGACCATCCACTGAAATGACCCGATAACCAAACAGTCATAAATCCTCCATACGACCATCCTGTAACACCAATTTTATTACTATCAGCAGCAGGAAAACGTTTTAATACAGCCAACCCATCCATTATATCTTTCCCTGGTCCTTCGCCAGCATCGCTCACAATAGCAAGTCTATATTTACTCCCAGAGTTATCACTGCCGCGGTAATTTGGTTCAAAAACAAAATACCCTTCATTGGAAAATAGTTGCGAGAGTCTTGAAAACTGATCTACAGATGCTGCAAAAGGACCGCCATGAATGATGAGTACTATGGGATATTTTTTATTTGAATCATATTTTGTAGGATAGGTAACAATTCCACAATGCTTCCATCCTTCTGTCTCCCATCTGATAGTTTCTGTTTTACCTAAAGTCATTTCTGAAACTTCCTTATTAAAATTGCTAAGTCTTTCAGGCTTGGAAGATGTTGATGATAAAAAATATAATTCTGATGGATGATTAGGTTCGGATCCAACGAATGCAATACGACCATTATTTGAAACACTTAATTCAATCCAGAAAAACCAGCTAGGGCATACACTACCTAAATTAATTTTATTAAAATTTCCATCAGTTCCAAGTGTCCATAAAGATGTTTTATTATCATCATGCCCTCCTACTAACAAATTTTTTCCATCAGGCATCCATACTGTTCTGTAGAGATCCTTATCCATTGTTGCAGAAATAATCTTCCCATCATTTCCCTGTTTATCAGTAATCCACATCTCATTAATATCTTCCGGATTGCTATCTTTTTTATACCAGTACGATATAGTTTTTCCATCCGGCGAAAAAGAAGGATAGGATTCAAGCTTGGCATGAGTAGTGAGTGGAGCGAAAGACCCATCTTTAATATTTAATACCTGAATTGTACGATTGGCGCTTTCTCCCGAATAAGGCGATGTTACTTTTATAAATAATATAGAATTGCCATCCGGCGACCAACAAAGCGGCGATGAAGGTGCACCTGGAGGAATAGTAACAGGAAGACTCCACTCTCCCGACGTGAGTCTTTTTTGTACTCCTGTTTTTAAATTTGCTAGCCATATATGAGAAGTAGCAGGCTTCGATGTAATGAACATGTCATTATTACCTACTTCAAAAGCGGTAATTCCTTTTTCAATTTCTTTTTTATTAACTGGCTCATCGGCTGTTACATAAGCAATGCTTTCTGAATTAGGACCCCATGAAAAATGTTGTATGCCTTTGATGGTACTGGTTATTTTTGCAGCTTTATCAACAACAAGAGGCGTTGTTAAAAATAATTGAAGCACAGCACTTTTATCCTGCGTCATTTTTGCAATAAAAGCAATCTGTTTCCCATCAGGCGACCATCTTGGATGCGAAAGCGAATATTTATTCTTTTGAATCACTCTGGCATTGCGAGTTTCTACTTCTACTAATACTAGTTGGGTATTAAATAAATTCTGTTCATAATTAGGTCTTGAAACTAATAGTAAAATACTTTTTCCATCAGGCGATATCTGAGGATCAGAAATGCTTGCCATTTTCCCATAATCTGCCAGCTCAAATTTATGCTGGGCATTTGCACTATTTATAAAAATAAAGGCGCTTGAAAGTAATAAAACAATAATCTTATTCATGACGTTCTAAATTATTTGAAAAGATACATATTAAAACATAAAAAATAAAGCCCCGAAAAAATATTCGAGGCTTTAGAAAGATAAATTATTTATTACTATCTGATAATGGTCACATCTGATTTGACAGAATATTTCCTTCCTGTTATCATCGTAAACTCTATTATTGCATAATAAGTACCATCTGGTAAAGGTTTGCCATTAAAGCGTCCATCCCAATTATTTCTATAATCTCTAGATTCATATACTTTACTTCCGTAGCGATTATAAATATGAACCGTAACATTCTGAAGACAGCTAAAATCATCATACACCGTCCATAGTTCATTAGTTCCATCTCCATTGGGTGAAAATGCATTCTTAACTCTTATACATTGAAGATCAACCGTAACCAAAACACTGTCAGTTGATGAACATCCAATTCCATTTGAAGCAGTAATAAAATAAAGCGTAGTAACAGCAGGAGAAGCTATTGGATTCAGTACATTAATAGCATTCAATCCAACTGACGGAGTCCAAGAATAATCAGTAGCGCCACTTGCAGTTGCTTGTAGAGTAACATTTCCGCCACCAGCAATAGTTTGAGGAGGACCAGCATCAACAGAAACAGGCAGAGCAATGGTAACATCCACAGTATCTTTTTTCGTACAAGAGCCAAGTGTTGCTGTAACTTCATAGCTCGTATTAACAGTTGGAGAAGCTATTGGATTAGGAGATGATGCATTATTCAAACCTGAAGCAGGGCTCCAGCTATAAAAACTAGCATTACTAACTGTACTCAATGTAGCTGAATTACCCAAGCAGATATTAGCGCCTCCATTTGCTGTCAGCGTAAGATTGTTTGTAAATCCAACAACAACAGCTGGAGTTGTGAAATTGCAACCACCTGCATCTTTAATTGTTATTGTATAGCTACCCTGAGAAACAGAGAAAGAAGCTGACGGTTGATAATTTCCAGGATTTGAACTTATTGCATAAGTAAAAGGCGCCTGTCCAAATGTTGCATTTGCTAAAATCTGGCCATTCCCTGTACAATTAGCATCAGTAGGGATTGCAGATCCATTTACCTGACCTTGAGCAAGTGTAAACAAGGCTGTATCTGAACATGATTGCGCACTTTGTGCAATCAGTTGATAAATTCCCGAACTACTAATTGAAGCTGGATTAACTACAGGATTATTATTGATTGTCCATGAAGAGGAAAGTCCAGTTGTATCAAAAACATTATAAAGATTAACAGTTGTTGCATTACAAACACTTAAAGCACTATCAGATCCAAGATTTGGTTTTGCTTTTACAGTTACTACCGTGGTTGCCGAACAAGTAGAACCTGATGCAGAAACTGCTGTAACATTGTAATTATAGTTTCCAGGTTGAGAAGGCGGTGTAACTGAAGTCGGATTTTGACTAGTAGAAGTGAAGCAATCAGGACCAGTCCAAGAATAAGAGCCTCCTGTAATTGTAGTAGAACTAAGGTTAAGAGCAGATCCAACACAAACAGGCCCAGTATTAGTAGCTGCTGTAGTACATATTACAGCACAACTTGTTGATGCGGTTCCAGCAGTCTGTTGAAATGTAATAACACCTGGCAGATTTGCAAAATTTGTTATCAACAATAAATAAAATTCACCTGTCTGAGCATTGGTAATACTTGCTGTTTCGGTAGCTGCTAAGCTATAGCTACAATCAACAATATTATTTGCACTAATCCCACTACAGGTAGCGCTTAATGAGGAAAAAGGACCCCAAAGTGCAAAATCTACATCAATAGGATTACCAGTATTACTTGTCTGATCAATAGTAATATCTATATTTCCTGGGTTTTGAATTTGCATATAATACCAAACAGGATTAGGGGTTGTAGACAAACAACCATATATTCCATTGGCTCCCAAAGATTGAACATTAGTACTGTTAGGAAATACATAAGTTGTTCCTGTACAGAATGAATTTGCTGTCTGACAAGTTCCTCCAGGACCTGGAGGCTGGGGAATAGTTACACACAACCCAAAACTGCCATTATTGTTATTTCCTCTTTCCCAAATTCTAATCCATATAGTATCATATGGGGTAAAATCTGAACGGGTGATATAGGGCATCAATCCATTTGAACTACCATCGTCATTACACTCAATAAGTGTCAGATTGCCACAACTCCCTTTGTATATAGCCATTCCCCCATCTGTCATTTCTCCATCTTGAGTATCAAAATTGAGTGCCCCATTACATGGAACAACTACTTTAAACCAAACATCTCCACCAAGATAATTAGCACAACCTGGCGCAGGAACTCCAGTGCTTGCTGTTGCAGCCGCATTGGAATAGAAGGAGTAGTTACAATTGTATGAAGGGGTAACCAATATAGCTGTACAAGGATCTTCATTTACTGGAGGAAGAGGTGGCAAAGAAACACAAATACCAAAACTACCAGGAACATCCCAGAATGAATTATGCCATACTCTAATCCATATTGTATCGCCTGGAGTGAGCCCCGTTGCTGAAATATATGGCATAAATGTATTGCCATTCCCATCATTATCACAATCTATTAGTGTGAGATTATTACATGTGCCGCTATAAATAGCCATCCCTCCATCATACATACCTACTGCCTGTGTACCAATATTAAAGGCTCCACCCTGCGGTACCACAACCTGAAACCATACATCTCCATCAGAATAATCTGCACATCCTGGATCAGGAACATTGGATCCTGTAGCATCTACATTTGAAAAGGTTTGATAGGAGCAAACTGCATTAGCTGGAAGTGTAATTGCATTACAAGGCTCATCATTTGAAGGAGGAGGCGGAGGTATACTAACACAAATACCAAAAGTTCCTGTGCTGCCACCCCCATAATCCCATACTCTAACCCAAATAGTATCACCAGGAGTAAGCCCGTTAGCTACAATATAAGGCATAAGTCCGTTAGCATTAGGACTAGCGTCATCATCACAATCAATAACTGTGAGATTATTACATGTGCCACTATAAATAGCCATTCCTCCATCAGTAAGAATTCCGTCTTGAGTATCAAAATACAACAGACCACCCGAAGGCACTACTACCTTAAACCAAACATCTTCTCCAGCGTATTGAGCACACAATGGGGCAGTAACAGCGGATCCTGTAGCATTATCATTTGTAAAAGTTTGATAATTGCAATTAGTAGAAGCTGTAAGTGTAATAGCAGCGCAGGGCTCATCATTTACTGGAATCTGAGCCTTACTAGTTGTAGCACTCACTAAAAGTAAAAACATCATAACGATGCTTAACTTAGATTTCCTTAAAGACTTAATTAATATAGAAATAATCATGGAAAATGATTTTAGATAATTACTTAATTATTATTTTTTGAAAGCAAATTGCAGCCCTATTTCATGAGCTCCAGACCCTTCGTTAAATACACTCATAGGCGTTTCATAATAATCGTAAGAGTAGGCCATACTTACCCGCTGTAAAAGCTTTAAGCCAACCTGTAAACTCCACGACTGCTTAACTCTCCAATTCAATCCCCACCATAAAATATCTTTATAATCAAGCCTAAGTCCCATATCATATTCAGTAGGCGCATGCTCAATAACTCTTACTAGCGCATTAGGAATTAGAAAAATATCGTCTCCCGCATCTATTTTGTAATTAGCAATGAAATTATAATGACGATATAGTTTGCCTCCTAAAGTGGCACCCGGGATATTAGCAAGCTCAAGCTTTGATTCTACCAATTGGCTGACTGCTGCCCCAAGGCTTAATTTATAATTAGTATAATATACCCCTGCCCCTACATCAAAAGCTGATTTATTGGAAGACCCTGAAAGTACTGGATCAGTACCAAGCGCATCAATCAATTTAGTTTTATCAATTGAGTATTGCAATCCTCTTACTTCCAGCCCGATTCCAAGGCGGTATTTTTCAGTTCTTGGCACAATGTGGTAAGAATAAGCCAGCTGAACACCTGTTCTACGGGTAGGCCCTGTTTCATCGCGGTAAATGTAGCCGCCTATGCCAGCATTCATTTTCTTAAGCTCTGCATCTCCATACACCATATAGGTTTTAGGGTTGCCCGGGAAAGACGACCACATGCTCCGGTAAGAGAGCCCTATCATATTTTTGTTTGACAATCCTGCAGCTGCAGGATTGTACATGGAATTATGCTGCATGTACTGGCTAGTGAAATGAAGTTGCTGTGCATTTGCAAGTAAAAATCCTAGCGATAAAAAAATAATTAGTAACGGTTTTTTCATAAAAAATTATTTAATAAAGAACAGAATGAACCCTTAATAAAAACTACACAATTATACTACTTTCTTAGCTTCCGTGTTAGGTATTTCTTTAATTTTTGTCAAAATTATTTCGACGTCTCTGGATGGAATAGAAGCTTTTATGACACAAAAAAGACCTATATCCTTTTCGAGCAAGGTGCAAGAAAATTGTTTCAACAACCTCATGATATCATTAATTATAGTATGATCAAATTGAATTTCATAAACTATTTCAACGGTTTTTTTTATTGCTGGAATTAACTGTAGGGCTAGAGAAGCCGAAGTTTTATAAGCATTTATCAACCCTGGAACACCCAAAAGGGTACCTCCAAAATAACGAACTACCACTATTGCCACCTGGGTAAGATGCCGGCTATCTATTTGCCCAAGAATCGGCTTGCCTGCAGCACCCGAAGGTTCGCCATCATCATTGGCCCTGAAATTATCTCCAGTAAGGCCTAGCCTATAAGCAAAACAATGATGTACTGCCTTAGGATGCTCTTTTTTTATGGCCGTAAGTATCTTCTTGAAATCTTCAGCATCAATTATAGGATGCGCATATGCAATGAAGCGGCTGCCTCTGTCTTTAAACTCAGCAACTGATTTTTTTTCAATAGTATAGTAATATTCCTGCGAACTCAATATTCCTCAATTTTATGCTCTCCATTTAGGAAATATAATATTGAGTCATTCAATATCTCCTCGCGCTTATAAGGATTCTCTGAGTGGAATACAGGAGCTGCCACCCCCTCATTTATCTGTAAAGAATTATTAATAATAATGCGGGCCTCATCCCATAAGCCCAAATCAATGAAAGACTGCAGCAGCTGAGCTCCCCCCTCAATTAGCACAGATAATATTCCATTTTTGTAAAGCAATTTCATGGCCTGAAAAAGAACATCAGTATCTTTTTCTATTTTATAATACATCAGGTTTTTATAAACCCCTTCTTTAAGTTCATTAAAAATAATTGTAGATGCCTCCTCGTTAAAAACATTTAAAGATGCAGGAATTTTCAACTCCTTATCAATAATTATCCTCACAGGATTTTTCCCTTCAACAAGTCTTACAGTAAGTGAAGGATTATCATTCAAAACAGTACCCGTACCGACCATAATTGCCGGCTCTTCGCTTCTCCATTTATGCACCAGCCTGTCTGTAAACTGATTACTGATTTTCAGCCTTGATCCTTTTGTACCAATGAAGCCATCTACTGTTTGGGCCCACTTTAGAATAATGTAGGGCCTTTGCATGAGATGAAAAATAAAGAACCGCCTGTTAAGATTTATTGCTTCTTTTTCAAGCACTCCTGTAATAACCTCCAGACCAGCCTCCTGAAGTTTGTGAATGCCCTTACCATTTATCTTTTCAGAAAGATCTTTACATGCAATAACTATTTTGGCAATTTTGTGATGGATAATAAAATCAGAGCAGGGGGGTGTTTTACCAAAATGAGTACAAGGCTCCAACGAAACATACAAAGTACTTTCCGAAATAAGTTGTTTTTGATTGGCAGGGACGCTATTAATACAATTGACCTCAGCATGTGCCTGGCCTAAGGCCTGATGATACCCTTCTCCAATAATAGTATCCTGCCATACCAAAACAGCCCCAACCATAGGATTGGGTGCTACCCTACCCGCTCCCATTTCAGCCAACTGAATGCATCGCCTCATATATTTTTCATGATCCTTCACAGGCTAAAATTAAGCATAGAAAAATAAACTAAGTTTGTTGGATTGACATGGAATGAATTATATCGCAATTTTCTGATTCAAACCCAGGCTATATATGAGCAAGGGGAAGCGGATCGTATCGTTTCTATGATATTTGAATCTCTTGCGGATGCATCCCGGGCTTTTATTATTAGAAATACCATGGAAGTGGTACCTAAAAAAAAAGAAGTCATTTTATTATCGGCCTTGGAAAAGATTAAACTTAATGAACCCGTACAATATATTATTGGTGAAGCCTGGTTTTTTGATATGAAATTTAAAGTGGGGCCAGGAGTACTTATTCCTCGACCTGAAACTGAAGAGCTGGTTCAATCCTTATTAGATTTACAATTAATAAAAAATAGCAAAGTATTGGATATTGGAACCGGCAGCGGATGTATTGCTATAGCTATTAAAAAAAATGCGCCAGCAATAAATGTCACAGCCATAGACATCAGTAGTCAAGCGCTGCTGATAGCAAAGGAAAATGGCAAAAAAAATGAGACTGACATCTCTTTTTTACAACTTGATATGCTTAATGAATCATTATGGGAGTCTCTAGGAAAATATGATTACATAATTAGCAATCCTCCTTATATTCCTGAACATGAAAGAACATTACTAGATAAAAATGTAAGTGAATACGAACCTTCACTGGCGCTATTCACACCAGATGACAACCCTATTATTTTCTATGAAAAGATTTTAAAATTTAGTCTTACTCATCTGAATAAGAATGGAGGTATTTTTATGGAAATACATGATCCCTTTGCCGAAAAAATAATGAATATATATTATCAGGCAGGATTTGAAACAAAAATTAGAACTGATTTATTTGGAAAGAAAAGAATGCTAATCGCTAATCTGTACCAGTAACTGATGCAGAAGTGGTAGCACCTAAGCGGCGGGCTACTTTCATAACTCGAATAATTTCTCCCCATTGTGCTACTGAATCAGCATTAATCACTACGGCAGGCTTGACGCTATCACCTTCAATAATATATTTTCTAAGTACTGACTCCAGCGAATCCGGATTTATTTTTTTTGAACCCACATAAAGGTTTTTATCTTTATCAACACTAACCACCACACTTTGCTTTTGTTTTGTATCGCTCTTAGAACGGGGTACACTCATCTTTACCACATTGGGATTAGCCAAGGTTGATATCATCAAAAAAAACATCAACAAAATGAACAAGATATCATTCAGCGGGCCTGTATCAAGCTCTGAATGTTGTTCTCTGAATTTATGACCTCTTATTTTCACCGGTTGTGAATAGTTTTAATTTATCGAGTAGGTTCCTGTAAAATATCGAGGAACTCGCTGCTAGCAGACTCCATCATATTGGCATTTCTGTTGATTTGGCTATCAAGAAAGCTATAGCCTAAATAGGCAAGCATACCAATAATTAACCCTGATGCAGAAGTAATCAATTTAATATACATAGCATCAGCAATTTGACTGATAGATGGATTGCTGATTGTTGCAAATTCTTTAAGTAATAATACAAGGCCTACAATAGTTCCAACAAAACCAAATAATGGTGCTATACGAGCTACCACAGAAAGTATAGCAAGATTTTTTTCCATTTTATACAACTCTAGTTTGCCTACATTTTCCATACTTCTCTCAATTGCATCAATAGGCTTACCTATACGCTGGATGCCTTTATCTATAATATGTGCTGTAGGCGTATCTGTATTTTTAGTAAGGCTTCTTGCCGCTGCTACATTGCCCGTAACAATGTGATCACGAATGATACGCATAAAATTCTCGTCCATCTTGGAGGCTTTCCTAATCACCATAAGCCTTTCAATAAAAAAGAAAACAGCTATCGCAAAAAGTAATCCCAAAGGAATCATCAATGGACCTCCCTTTGCCAAAAGGCTCCAAATGGATTCTATTTTTGCAGAAGATGCTGCAGTAGTTGTCAGGGTATCTACCTGAAGAAAATAGTCAAACATATTTTATAATTATTCTGTTAAATAATTTTTCAAAAGATACAACACGTCATGCAAGAAACGAAACAAAATTTTCAATCTCGTTTAATATTATGTTAATCTTGTTCACTCAGATCAATAAATCTCTAAGACCTTTCCTCCCAAATAGTGCAAAGATTAACTATAGTTTCAGCAGCCTTCATCATATCATTCACGCCCACCCACTCCAGTTTGCTATGTATATTCTGCATTCCTGTAAAAATATTAGGGCAAGGTAAGCCCATGTAGCTCAGCCTGCTTCCATCTGTTCCTCCTCTAATACTTTCAGTTTTAACGGCAAGGCCTGATCTGCTGATGGCTTCTGCAGCATATTCAGTAACCGATGGATGATGATCAAGGATATCCTTCATATTACGGTACTGTTCGTGAGAAGTATAAGTTACTGAAGTACCCGGATGCTTTGCCACAATGTTTTCGGCTAGTTCACGTAGTTGTATATGATGATTGCTTAGCTGAGCTGTTTTAAAATCTCTTACTATAAATTGTACAGTTGCATTTTCGGCATTCCCACTAACATCTACAGGATGCACAAAACCAATCTTGCCATCAGTAGTTTCAGGGCTCCATTCATTTTTGGGTAAAGTTTCAAGAAAAGCACCAGCCAACTTGATAGCATTAACCATCTTTCCTTTAGCATATCCAGGATGCGTAATGACGCCATGAAAAACAACGGTTGCTGCATCAGCACTGAAGGTCTCATTTTCAAGAGATCCTGCCTCGCCTCCATCCAAAGTATAGCCATAAGTAGCGCCAAGCTTTTTCATATCTATTTTGGCTGTTCCTCTTCCTACTTCCTCATCGGGAGTAAAAACAATTTTTACATCGCCATGCTTAATCTCTGGATGCTCAAGAAGATACTTTGCCGCTTCCATTATTATAGCAACTCCACTTTTATCATCTGCCCCAAGTAAAGTATTGCCTGAAGCGGTAATAATATCGCTGCCAATATGATTTTTGAGATAAGGAGAATCAGCAATACTTAAGACCTGTGAGTTATCATCGGGAAGCACAATATCGCTGCCGTCATAGTTAGTATGAAGAATAGGCTTAACTCCCGTTCCGCTGCAATCAGGAGCCGTATCTACATGCGAACAAAAACAAATAACAGGTATGTTTTGCTTTGAAGAAGTAGCGGGTACTGTACCATAAACATATCCAAATTCATCAAAGGCAGCATCTTTGATACCCATATCCTTCAATTCTTGCATCAATAATCTTCCAAGATCTTTTTGCTTTTCAGTTGAAGGATGTTTATCTGAAGCGGGATCACTCTGCGTATCAATCTTCACATAACGCATGAACCTTTCGGCTATATTGTCATTTTTTATCATACTCCTATGTTTTTGCAAACTTAAATAATTAAGATTGGTTTATTGAATGATGTTTATATTAACTTTAAGGCACTCTTTGATAATAATATTATAGCAATCTAATTATTAATAAAAAATCATCTGAAAGAAAAGCATGAAAAAGATATTATTAGGAGCCATTGTAGGTTCAATTATTTTATTTGGATGGCAATCTTTTTCCTGGACGGGAATGGGAATACATGATGAAACTTATAGCTATGCCCCTACACAAGACTCTGTGATTGATTTTCTTCAAAAACAACTTAAAACTACAGGTCAATACAGGATTCCAAACAATCTGCCCGGCAACTCAAATGATAACGAAGCTTTTTGGAAATCAAGAGAAGGGAAACCATGGGCAATTGTTACCTATCATGATTACTATAAATACGATATGCTTAGCCCTACCGTCAGGGGATTTCTGATTTCATTCATTTGTGTGCTACTTCTTTGCATTAATATTCAGCAATTCAATAAGAAAAAATTTTGGAGAATATTACTTACAGCACTCAGTTATGGCATAGTAAGCTTCCTATTCGTTTCTTATAGCCAACACAACTGGTTTCAAACACCATGGAGCGTGCTCAATGGCCAATTAATTGATGCTATTGCAGCATGGGGTCTTTCTGGATTATGGCTGGGAGTATGGTTTTCTCAAAAATAAAAGCCTATCAGCTTTCATCACCAATAGTAACCAATTCAATATCAAATACTAGGTCTTTTCCTGCAAGAAAATGATTGGCATCGAGTAATACTACATCTTCACGTATTTCTAAAATAACAACCTGAACAGGCTGGCCCTGGGCATTAGAAAGTGAAAGCATCATGCCTACTTCAAGCTTCATATCGGGAGGAACATTTTCAATTGGGAAAGGAATAATATCCTCTTCGCTCCTAGGACCATAAGCATCTTCAAAGGAAATTTCAATAGTCTTTTTTTGCCCTACACTCATACCAGGAAGCGCAGCATCAAAACCCTTAATCATTTGACCTGCACCTACTGTAAATTCAAGAGGATCGCGCCCCTGTGAAGAGTCAAATTGCTCACCTGAAGTTAATTTCCCTGTATAATGAACCCTTACCAAATCTCCTGTTTTTACAAGTTGCATATATAATATTTTGCTTTAAATAATAATTCCCATTACATAACGGGAGCTTGCAATTTACTTATTAATCGCCGAATTAATAACTTTTAATGAAATTTGCAATTATGCAATTCTTTATATCCATCACCATATTTGCTCTTACCCAATTTGCAGTTTCAGGATGCGCATCCACTTCCTATCCTATTTCCAAGGGTTATCAATCTATAATACCAGGCGCAGATAGAATGGAAACCTACTTGCCCTACTTAAGAAATAAAAAAATAGGTGTTTTTGCTAATCAAACAAGCATCGTGGGTCATCGCCATCTAATAGATACACTTTTAAGTGCAGGCATACAGGTTGCAAAAATATTCAGCCCCGAACATGGTTTTAGAGGAATTGCCGATGCAGGCGAAAAAGTAAACAATGACATTGATGCTAAAACAGGCTTACCTATTATCAGCCTCTACGGAAATCATAAAAAACCAACCAATGTAGATCTCGAAAATATTGATGTGGTTATTTTTGATATACAAGATGTTGGTACTAGATTTTACACCTACATATCTTCTTTGCAATATTTGATGGAAGCCGTTCTTGAAAACAATAAAAAACTGATAATACTCGACAGGCCTAACCCAAATGGATGGTATGTAGATGGGCCGGTGTTAGATAAAAAATTTAAAAGCTTTGTAGGCATGCAACCTGTGCCTATTGTATATGGCATGACCATTGGTGAATATGCATTAATGATAGCAGGCCAAGGCTGGCTTGAATCAGGAAAGGCAAATTTGATATATGCTAAAGAACAAAACATGAACAGATTAAATGAATTAATCAAAGTAATACCTTGTATAAATTACGATCATAAAAGCAAATATATTTTACCGATAAGTCCCTCTCCTAATTTAAGAGAAATGAAATCTGTTTACCTATACCCTTCTATTTGTCTTTTTGAAGGAACTATATTAAGTGAAGGAAGAGGAACCGAAAAACCTTTTCAAATATTTGGACACCCTTCCTTACCAAATACACTTTATGCTTTTACTCCTAAGCCTAATGCTGGAGCAAAAACCGGAAAATACTTCAACCAAACTTGCTTTGGATGGAATCTATCTGGATCTGAAGCAGAGGTTCTTAAAAAAGTGGATGGGAAGATTCAGCTTCATTATCTTATAGATGCTTATCATTTATTTCCGGAGAAAGACAGTTTTTTTATTGCTGATAATTTTTGTCAAAAGGTTGGAAATGACAAAATGATAAAACAAATAAAGGAAGGAATACCGGAATCAGACATCCGAAAAAGCTGGGAACCTGAAATAGAAGCTTTTAAACAGATTAGAAAAAAATACCTTTTATATAAAGATTATTACTAAGCTTGCATTATTAAATGAATAAAGCCACAGATATAAAAAATTTAAGAATCATTTTCATGGGTACACCTGAATTTGCTGTAGGCTCTCTGCGCAAATTATTGGAAGCGGGATATAATGTAGTTTCCGTAGTAACCTCGCCAGATAAACCTGCAGGAAGAGGACTTGCCTTACAAGAAAGTGCCGTGAAGGTTTTTGCAAAATCAAAAGGGCTACTTGTGTTACAGCCCGAAAAACTAAAGGACCCCTCTTTCATTCAACAAATAAAAGAACTTCATCCAGATATTCAGGTAGTGGTAGCTTTTAGAATGCTGCCAGAAGTAGTATGGAATATGCCTCCTCTGGGAACTGTTAATGTACACGCATCATTACTACCTCTATATCGTGGAGCAGCACCAATAAACTGGGCCATTATCAATGGCGAAAAAATTACGGGTGTTACCACTTTTAAGCTAAAGCACGAAATTGATACAGGAGATATTTTACTTAGCAGTAAAGTAACTATTGAAGAAAATGAAAATGCAGGAACCTTGCATGATAAACTAAAAGAAGAAGGAGCAATGTTGTTATTAGAAACACTTAGTCAATTGGCAGCAGGAATACTTAAAGAACAACCCCAATTTTCAAGCGACAATAACTCACTCAAGCATGCCCCGAAAATTTTTACTGACACTTGTAAAATTGACTGGAATCATTCTGCTGACGAAATATACAATCTTATTCGTGGGCTTTCTCCCTATCCTGCAGCATTCACCACACTAGATAATAAGAAACTGAAAATATTCAGTGCAAAAAAAATAAAAAGTGATTCACATGCCGAACCAGGATCAATAGAAACAGATAATAAAAGTTATTTGCGTTTTGCTGCCAGAGATGGAAGCATAGATTTACTTGACCTACAGCTTGAGGGGAAAAAACGAATGAATGTTATAGATTTTCTCAGAGGTTACCGCTTTGAGAAATAAAAAAGCGTATTATTTTACACCCATCTTAGCTAACATATTTTTAGAAATTGCAGCTTTAGGTACTACAATACTAACCGTATTTATAGCAAAATAGGTTTCTGATACCATAATATATCCTTGATAAGGACCTATATTCCCCCAAGAATTTTTAACCTTAAAAAATCTTTTTCCATTTTTAGTTTTTTCAATACCTACAATATGCATAAGATGATCATCTTGAGTAGTAAGATTTTCAAATAATTGTTGACGAGAAGCAGCATCCCATTTTATTTCACTTCCCTGGGGTTCGAATCCCCGATTTTTATCTGCATCTGGCACAATAGCAATACCGGTTTGCTGACGAAAATTATCATTACTTACATCAGTATCCCATAAAACAGAATATCCTTTCTGCAAAGCAGACCAAACTATTTCAATCATTTCTTGAGCAGGAATATTATTATATGAACCATTACTGAAATTATCGGGCACTTCTAAAATAAAAGAAGAATAAAATGGATGATGTGAAAAGGAAGTAATATTAACATACTCATCGGCATTAAAATGAAGTATCTCTTTAGCAAATGAAATCGGCGTATATTTTATGCCCTTATAGTTAAACTCTGAAGGAACTGCACCCAAATACTCATCAAGTAAATGATTATAGCCTTCAAGCCAATCAGAAGAAATAGGGCGAGGTGCTTTATTGATAATACTATCTAAAAAATCTTTTAGATCCCCAATCAACTTTGAATGATCGAGAAAGGATTTAGAGACCAATCCGCTGTATGCCTCATCAGACATAGCGCCATACAAAGATGTTGAACGAATTACATCGTGACCCAAACCACCCTCCGAAAATTGTGCCTTCCCTTGTCTAAGCAAATAATTCTTAGCTTTTTCAATATAAATATTTCTTACAGTAAACATTTCACTAAGATCAATATCGTTAGTACTGCTTTTACTAAATTGAGTTTCCAGCATAGAAGTTGCAGAAAAAGACCAACAAGTACCTGTATTACCCTGGCTTTTTACTGAAGTAGTACTTACCTCTTTTTCAGGGGCAAAAGGAGCTGGGGCTACCTGAGGAGGATACTTTACCTGCGAAAAAATAACAAGGCTGCTAAATAAAAAAAATAAAATTCCAACTGTAACTTTGCTAACTCTTTTCATGATAAAATAATTTTAAAACTTAACTGTGCATTCAAACGTACCCGAATTGATACCTAATTCCGCAGCACCTGCATTACTCAATCTGATTACCTGACCATCATTTTGTTTCATGTCAGGAATTACATCCAGCACTTTTGCATATATACTTTTTTGATTAGCATTATTGGTAATCTTAACTATCGTTCCAGCAGTAGCCTTATTATTTAAACAATAATATTTTCCATCTTCCCAACCACTTGTACTTTTAAAAATACCAGCAGTACCTATTTGCTCATCCTCTGTTTTGTTATTCTTTTGTTTTTCATATAATGCTCTAAAATATCCACCACTGAAATTTTTCCCATTTTGAAGTTCAGGCATTTTTTTATCAGCAACTTCAACATCCGGCTCCGCCTTTTTTATGATAGGAGAATTTTTAATCTCTGGCTTGGGGATATTTTTTTCAGGAGCTGTAATACTTTTATCTTCAACCGGCTGCTTCGCGGAAGGGGCAGCAGCTAAAGCAGATAATTCTTTTTTGACTTTCAGATAACCAATAATCAATTTTGCATTTGAACTAACCTGATCTTTTGAAAGATTGTTCCATTTTTTAAGTGAAGAAGCCGATACTTTATTAAAAAGAGAACCTACCTGATTGAGTGAGTATTTTGTATTAGTTTGATAGTATATAGGAACAAGTACCTCGTCTGAAACTTTTTTGCCATCCTGAGAGAAATTAGTAGCCACAAGAGGAATCATAATATACTGCCCTATTTTTAATCCATCTTCCATTTTAAGATTATTAAAGGGAGCAATATTTATACTCGGACTAACATTATAAAGACGCCCAATGCTATAGTAATTTTCTTTAGCCCCAACAGTGTGATTTAAATAAAAGGAAGGTGACTGACCTTGAATATTCAGAGGTAGTTGCTGTGAAAAAAGCATCAGCGGAGTTGCCAATAAAAATAAAAGTGCATTTCTTAGTACCATAGCTGAATATTTTATTGTCAAATCATTTAAGACATTTACAATTTAACCAATATAGCAAAGATGAACAAATAAAACCTGAATGGTGTGAGTTACTTGTTAAGAATCCTCCAACTTTTTGGGAAATAATTATTCATGCGTCCAGGCAATATTTTTGCCCAGCCAAGCGCTAAGCCAGCATACCTTAATATGACCCAACCCCTTGGCGAGTCAGGCAAGGTGATTGTTTTCTTGCGAAGATATTCTAATGCAGTTTCCTTGTCAGTATCTATAAATGAGATTTCTTCATTCACAAAATTGCTCAGTGCAAGTTCATGATCGGGTATCAATTCATTATGCATTACTTCGCCCACTTTTATGCCCGCCTTTCTGATATAAAGTGCCGCACTCAATAATCTAATATTGAGCGAAATGGATTCAGGTATTATAGAAATACTTTTAATGTCGGGTAAATGAAAAAGCGCATCACTCTTACAAAATAATTTTGCTGCATTTCTTTCTACTAAAGACAAAGGAGTAAATTTATAGGCTTTTGATCTTTCAACTACTACTTCATCTTTACTCTTTCTGAATACGGACATAAAAAATCCCTCTCCCTTAAGTTTGTCGGGATAAAACCGATACCCATAAGCTCCTGAAAGTTCAGCAATCGTTTCTACTATTTTCCATTCTTCCTTAATATCAATCCTTACTGAATTCATTTTATGATCACGAACAACATAGTCGCAAATGTCTTCATCTTCTTCTTTTGAAAATGAGCAGGTAGAATAAATTAGTAACCCATTTGGTTTTAAGGCCGGTAATACATCTGCTAAAATTCGCTCCTGTCGGCCCGAACATAGTTTTACATTTTGCAAACTCCATTCATCTATGGCATCCTTATCCTTTCTAAACAATCCACTTCCGCTACAAGGTGCATCAACTAGAATTACATCAAAAAATTCCGGGAGCTTTTGAAAATCACGTGCATCATTTTGAGTACATACCACATTAGCAGCGCCCCATCTTGTAATATTATCACACAGCACACCCACTCTTCCTTTGATTACTTCATTACTTACAAGCAATGCATCCTCATGCATCAAAGACTGAATAAGCGTTGATTTACCGCCAGGAGCAGCGCAAAGATCGAGAATTTTCAATGGAGCATTAAGCGAAGTGGCATTTGAAAGTACATGCTCGAGAAACATACTGCTGGCTTCCTGAACATAATAAGCTCCAGCATGAAACAAAGGGTCTAAGGTAAAAGAGGGACGCTCTTTCAAATAATAACCATTAACACTCCATGGCACTTTTGAGGCAATAGAAAGTTCATTGAAATATTGATCGTTAAACTTTTTAGGATTGATACGAATTGAAGTAAGTACTTCTCCGCTATTATGAGCATGTAGAAAAGAGGCTTCATCAAAGCCGGCAGTTCCGGAAAGCGAGTTAAGTAGATCTTTAGGGATTTCCAATAAAAAGAATTGATCAGTGATACTATTTCTTACATACTCTTAATCTCATTGCAAAGATCTTGAAGTACTTTTTTGGCATCGCCAAAAAACATGGATGTTTTAGGCTGAAAGAATAATGCATTCTCGATACCTGCATAACCCGGCTTCATACTTCTTTTATTTACAATCACATTTTTAGCCAATTCTACTTCCAATATAGGCATGCCATAAATTGGCGAAGCAGGATCATTTTTTGCAGCAGGATTCACAACATCATTGGCTCCTAAAATTAATACCACATCACAGGTTTTAAATTCATCATTAGCATCTTCCATTTCAAGAAGCTTATCATATTGCACATCCGCTTCAGCAAGCAGTACATTCATATGTCCAGGCATTCTTCCAGCAACAGGATGAATTGCATATTTCACATCAACTCCTCTTTCTGTAAGAATTTTTTCAAGATCATGGCATATGTGCTGCGCTTGGGCAACAGCTAATCCATATCCAGGCACAATCATGACTTTGCTAGAAAAATTCATAATGGTAGCTGCATCACTCATGCTAATTTCTTTATAGGCGCCTCCATGCTCTACTGAAGCAGCTCCAGTAGCAGTTGCTCCAAAAGACCCTATCAATACATTCTTAAGAGACCGATTCATTGCCTTACACATAAGCATGGTAAGCAAAGTACCCGCAGCCCCTACAAGAATACCTCCCGTAAGCATCACTTTGTTGTCGTATAAGAATCCACCGCAGGCAGCTGCCACACCAGTGAAAGAATTTAATAATGAAATAACTACTGGCATGTCGGCTCCACCAATTGGCATCACAAAAAACACCCCATATACGATACAAAAAATAAAAATAATGTAAACCCAAAGTGCGCTTGCAGGATGATTAATAACCCATGCAGCCATTATTAAAATAAATACAAGCAGCACAATATTTAAAATACTCTGGCCCTTGAAGGATGAATCTTTTACACTCCCATTCAGTTTGCCCCAAGCAATCATACTACCCGCAAAAGAAATAGAACCAATAATTAACCCCAAAAGAATAATAAATATGGATAACTTAATACCCTCAGGCACGCCATTGGCCATAGCAGCATGGAGGTTATTATACTCAACAATTGAAATTAATGCTGCACAGGCTCCACCCATACCATTAAAAAGACTTACCATTTCAGGCATGGAGGTCATTTTTACACGCTTTGCAGAAACCATTCCGGCAATACCCCCAATTAATAAACCAGAAAATATCCATTTATAATTATGAAGTGCTAACCCTGTCATGGGATCGTGATAAAGAAAAATGGTACCTCCAATAGCCAACCCCATTCCTACTGCAGCAATAAGATTACCTCTCCGTGCTGATGCGGGATGGGCAAGCATTTTAAGCCCAAGTATAAATGTCACCGACGACACTAAATAAATTATAGTAATAATATTTCCTAACATTATTTTAAGCTTGCTTATTCTTTTTCGACTTGAACATTTCCAACATTCTATCTGTAACAACAAAACCACCTACCACATTCAACGTTCCCAATATCACAGCCAGAAAACCAAGTATGAGTGCACTGTAGTTATTTGCTTCCGCCTTTCCCGTTATAATAATAGCACCAATAATTACAACGCCATGAATTGCATTAGCTCCACTCATCAATGGGGTATGCAACACACTTGGCACCCTACCTATAACCTCAATACCTACAAATATCATCAGCACAACTATGTAAATGATTTGCTGGTGATCAAAAATAAATTGCAACAACCTTCCCATAAATAACGAATTATGAATTTATGTTAATGCTAATCCTGAAAATACACGATCATTAGTAACAAGCCCACCATGCGCCACGCAAGTTCCCTTCACTAAATCATCAGCAAAATTTAAATTAATGCCTCCTTCTTTATTAATGATAAGCTGAAGGAAATTCAACACATTCTTCCCATATAATTTACTTGCATCACTTGGCATCAGAGAAGGCAGTGAAGAATTACCCACTATACAAACACCATGAATAAAAATAGTTTGATCATTTTTAGTACACTCAGTGTTGCCACCTGTTGCGGCTGCAATATCAATTATTACGGAACCTGGCTTCATAGTCTTAATCATCTCCTCAGTAATAAGTACGGGTGCTTTTTTGCCTGGTATTTGAGCAGTAGTAATAATGATATCAGCCTTTGCAGCTGTTTCTGCAATTTTTGCTTTTTGCCGATTAAGAAATTCTTCAGTTTGCTGAACTGCATAGCCTCCAGCCTGAGCAACATCAATAGCCCCCTCCACTTCAACGAATTTTGCACCGAGGCTTATCACTTCTTCCTTTACTGCCTGCCGGGTATCAAATACTTCTACTATAGCTCCTAGCCTTCGGCCTGTTGCTACTGCTTGCAAACCTGCTACCCCTGCTCCCAGTATAAGCATACGAGCAGGAGGAATACTGCCTGCCGAAGTCATTAACATTGGGAAATATCTGGGGAATAAATTAGCCGACATGAGTACGGCTTTATATCCAGAAATATTAGCCTGACTACTCAATATATCCATGCTTTGAGCACGGGTTGTACGGGGAAGCATTTCCATACTGAAAACAGTAAGGTTTTGCGAAGCCCAATCTTTTATTATTGCAGGAAATACCAGCGCCTGGTAAACTCCAAGAATTATTTTTCCTGATAGCAATGAAATATCCTGTGCAGTAAGAGCCTGAATACTTAAAATAATATCGGCCCTTTGTAATACCTGCATGCGATCGGCAACCTGAGCGCCAGCTTCCTTGTATCTATCATTGAAAGCAAGGGCACCTGCTCCTGCATGTTCCTCAATACATACCTCAACATTCATTTTCTTTAAAAATGAAACATGCTCAGGCAAGAGGGAAACCCTTGTTTCGTAAGCCGGTTCTTTTAATACACCAATTATCATAGTCTTGGGCCCGAAGGTAAAGAAATTTAGAATCTTATAGTAAAGTGCTGTTTTATCTTAATATCAGGGTGAATAAGCACAATACCAAGAAAAAAAAGATCAATCGTCATAGATACTGCCTGATTATTCTTGATTTCCTTCCATGCTGCTTCCATTTCAGCACTCCAATGTATATCATCAAATACTAATAATGATAAGGGAGCTGCATAACTAACAAGCTGCCTGAAATATTCTAGTGTAGGCTGAAGACGGTGATTCCCGTCGATAAAGGCAAAATCTATATCCCCCAAATCAGACAGTACCTCCTGAAGCTTATCTTCAAACCTGCCTTCCAGCAGTGACACATTTGAAATAGCAAGTTGATCAATATTTTTTTGAGCTATGGCGCTCACTTCAGAAGCCCCTTCAATGCTAATAACCTTGCTATTAGAATCTGCACAAGCCAAATAAGCGGTTGTAATGCCTAGTGAAGTTCCTAACTCTATTACATGAACAGGCTTATAATACCCCACCATATTATGAAGCAATCTGCCATACTTGGGAGATTTCAGGGATGAGGAGGCAATAGAGTTGACGGCTCTTTTTCTTTTATTGGACATTGTAGATCCTGCCCCATAATCATCTACTTCAATAATTGTATCATCTTTCAGTAAGGAAAGACGTAAGTTTTCAATATCCTGTATTTTTTTTGAAACAGCTGATCGATTCAACACCTGTTGAATAAAATCAAATACAAATGGGGAATGCACACCATGACCCTTGCCATTTATAGCGCCAAGGTAATAGCGCAAATATTTTATTGCCATAGTGAAGCTGCCGTAAGGCTGGGCCTCTCTACTTTCTTTTCCAGTGTTGGAAGGAGTAGGCATATTTATTTTTTTCGTCGGGCTCACAATCAACAGATGAAACTACTTCCCAAACTCCCGGATCCATATCCGGAAAAAAAGTATCACCCTCTACTGTTGAATGAACCCTGGTAATATAAATACTATCAGCTTTAGAAATAGTTTGCCCATACACATTACCGCCTCCTATTATAAAAGCTTCTTTACAATTGGAAGCGCGAGCTGCATCGATTGCTGCATCGATTGCTGCCGCTACCAAAACGTTTTCTGCCTGCCATCCTGCCTGAGCAGTAATTACAATATTAATACGCCCGGGCAGTGACTTGCCAATTGATTCAAATGTTTTACGGCCCATAATTATAGGCATGCCCCAAGTAAGGTTGCGAAAATTTTTCAAATCCGCAGGTAAATGCCAGGGAAGATTGCCATCCTTTCCAATAACATTATTTTTTGAAGCTGCAACCAACAAGGATATCATCATAAATGAATAAAATTTGTCTTACACTGCAATAGGCGCCTTAATGCCCGGATGTGATTGATAATTCAACAATTCGAAATCTTCAAACTTAAATTCAAAAATATCTTTTACTGAAGCATTGATTTTCATCTGAGGCAAAGAAAAAGGCTTACGACTCAATTGTAGTTCGGCTTGTTCGAAATGATTATTATATAAATGAGCATCGCCAAAAGAATGCACAAAATCTGCGACTTCCATATCACAAACTTGAGCAAGCATCATTGTAAATAAAGCATAAGAAGCAATATTAAATGGAACACCAAGAAAGACATCAGCACTTCTCTGGTAAAGTTGGCAACTTAAATTCCCTTTAATGCCGCGACTCATTTGCGCTGCTGTTGGAGGGGCAACATAAAACTGAAACAAACAATGACAAGGCATCAACTTCATAGCAGGAAGATCTGCAACATTCCAAGCACTGATGATTATCCTACGACTGTCAGGATTATTTTTCAATTGAGCAATCACTTGAGAAACCTGATCTGTTATACTACCATCTGCTCCCTGCCAAGCACGCCATTGTTTGCCATACACAGGACCTAAATCCCCATTCTCATCAGCCCATTCATTCCAAATATTCACCGCATTTTCATTGAGGTATTTGATATTGGTTTCTCCACGCAAAAACCAAAGCAATTCATAAATGATACTCTTAAGATGACATTTTTTTGTTGTAACCAAAGGGAACCCCTCCCTCAAATCGAACCTCATTTGATAGCCAAATACACTTCTGGTTCCCGTTCCGGTACGATCACTTTTGTCGGTACCCTTGGCAATAATATGTTTTAAAAGATCATGATACTGCTGCATGGCCGCAAATTAGCCAATTGGCCTGAAACCTGAAAAAGAAGCCTAAAAAATCACACCTGACAGCAATTCGTATCTTTGCCCCATCAATTATGAGTAGTAAAGGAAAGGTTATGGTAGCAATGAGTGGCGGTATCGACAGTACCGTGGCTGCTCTCATGCTTCATCATGAAGGGTATGAAGTAGTGGGCATTACCATGAAAACCTGGGATTATGCTCAAAGCGGGGGAAAAGGTAAGAAAGAAACAGGCTGCTGCAATATAGATAGTTTCAATGATGCCAGGCAAGCGGCAGTTCAACATGGATTTCCTCATTTCATTCTAGATATTAGAGAAGAATTTGGCGATGCAGTAATCGACAATTTTGTAGATGAATATATTGCGGGGCGAACACCCAACCCCTGTGTAATGTGCAACACCCATATTAAATGGAAGGCCTTACTGAAAAGAGCTAATGCGCTAGATTGTGAATTTATTGCAACCGGACATTATGCCCAAGTACATCAACATGAAAATGATAGGTATTTTATCCGTAAAGGCTTGGATGAAACCAAAGATCAAAGCTATGCCCTGTGGGGGTTACAACAAGACTTGCTAAAAAGAACTATGTTACCCCTTGGAAAATTTAGGAAAACAGAAATCAGAAAAATGGCCTTTGATTTCGGATACCCCGAATTGGCAACAAAGAATGAAAGCTATGAGATTTGTTTTATTCCTGATAACGACTATCGTGGTTTTCTGAAACGTAAAATGCCCGATCTTGAAGAAAAAGTGAAAGGAGGCAACTTCACTGATACAGAAGGCAATATTATTGGTAAGCATCAGGGATATCCCTTTTTCACAATTGGGCAAAGAAAAGGACTTGAAATAGCACTTGGCAAACCCGTATTTGTTACCGACATTGACCCTGATACTAATACCGTAGTGCTAGGCGATGAAGAAAGCCTGAAGCGTCCGGCGATGCTTGTAGGCAAACTGAACTGGATGAAATATGAAGGCCTGCAAGAAGGGATGGAATCTTTAACTAAAGTGAGATATAAAGATATGGGGATGTCAAGCAACCTTTTTGCACACGAAAGTGGAGTGAATGTGCGTTTTAAACAAGAAGTAAAAGGTGTTGCTCCTGGGCAAAGCGCCGTTTTCTATGAAGGTGATGATGTAATTGGGGGCGGTATCATTTCTCAAAGCCTTAAAATTTAATAAACCGAGACTTTACATGAAAAGATCTCTTCTTTTTCTTGGATTTGCTATGATGATTCTTGCATCTTGCAAAAAAACTGATGAAACATTTGTCAGTGAACCTCTCAGCACTTATTATCCGCTGGAAGTAGGTAAGTATATCAGCTACCGTCTTGACTCAACAGTATTTGTAAATTTTGGAACTACGCAAGAAATCCATACTTATGAAGTAAAATATTTGACTGATGCCCAGATTACAGATAACCTAGGGAGACCAGCTTATCGAATTATCAGATTTTTTAGAAATAATGCTACCGAAGCATGGTCACCCGATGCAACCTTTATGGCTGTGAACGACAGCACTCAATTTGAATTCATTGAAAATAATCTGAGGTATATCAAATTAAAACTTCCAATAAAAAATGGAACCAATTGGAAAGGAAACTCTTTTATCGACACCTATTCTGTAAATTCTCCGGTAAGGCATCTTGACTCATGGAACTATGTATACGATAGTGTAGGCTTAGCCTTATCTATAGATACTATGAGCTTTGGTAATACATTAAAAGTAGATCAGCGTAATGAAGTTATTGGCAATCCAGAAGATCCCAACTCATATAGTGAGATTAATATCGGCATAGAAAAATATGCAGCAGGATTAGGAATGATTTACAGAAAATTTTATCACAGCGAATACCAACCAGGCGGAAATGGATTTTTTGCCGATGGCTCTTACGGTGTTGAATACACGATCATTGATCATAACTGATTAGCAATTGCCTAATATTTTTTTGTAATTTATCTCATCACATTTATTCTTTTCTAATAATTAAATTGAAACTTTATTTTTCAAGAAGAATATTATCTATTTATGAATGCAATAATAAGAAGAGCTAAAAAAGAAGATTGTAAAAGAATAATGGAGCTGATTAGAGAATTGGCTACTTATGAAAAATCGCCGGAAGAAGTAACTGTTGAATATAATCACTTTGTAGAAAGTGGATTTGGCACTTTTCCCATTTGGGGCGCTTTTGTTACAGAATTAGATGGAAAAGTAGAAGGTTTTGCTCTTTATTATATACGATATAGTACCTGGAAGGGGCAAACTATGTATTTAGAAGACCTTATTATAACAAATGAACAAAGAGGTAAAGGGCTTGGCAAAATGCTGTTTAATAAGCTAATAGAAGAATGCAAAGACAAGAATTTAAAAGGATTATCCTGGCAGGTGCTGGATTGGAACCAGCCTGCTATTGATTTTTACAATAAATTTCCAGGTATAGGTATTTCCTCAGAATGGCTTAACTTTAATTTGAATTTATAATTTCATGGGCAGCATTTTTTGGCCAAATAGCCTCTTCATAATGTAGTCCATAGTTCAACCATTAAAAAAATCAATATGATTTCATTAGTAAAAAAACATTTTTTTGGGTTTTTAGTCATTTTAATGACAAGCCTTACCCTTTTATCCTGTCAGAAGGATTTGAGTGGTGATCTTCCTATTGATCTAGGGCCCCTGCCCGATCTTGCTACAAAAGTAGCTTCATCGGTTTCTGGGTTTGTAACTGATGAAAATAATGCAGCTGTTGTGGGTGCTAGCGTTAGCGTAGGTAATCTGTCAACTATTACCGATGATTATGGATATTTTGCAGTGAGCAATGCTCAGGTAGTGAAAAATGCTGCTGTTGTAACAGTAGTAAAATCTGGATATTTCAATGGCATTAAAACTTACATCGCCGATCAGGGTAAATCTGCTTTCTTCAGAATAAAACTAATACCTAAAACAGTTGCAGGTACTTTCAGCGCAGCTTCAGGTGGAAATGTAAGTCTTCCAAATGGCTTATCCATTTCTTTCCCTGCTAATGCAATTGTAACTGCATCTAATAATATTGCCTATACAGGAACTGTAAATATTGCTTACTCCTATATTAATCCTCAGGCTACTGATATTATGCAAATCATGCCGGGCGACTTGCGCGGAATTGATGAAGCAGGATATCTCAAGCTACTAACCACCTATGGTATGGCTGCAGTTGAAATGAGCGGCAGCGGTGGCGAATTGCTTCAGATTGCTGCTGGATCAAAAGCTAATTTAACTATACCAATACCTTCCGCCTTTATATCAACTGCTCCAGCTTCCATTCCACTGTGGTATTTTGACGAGCAAATTGGATTGTGGAAACAACAGGGAAGCGCTACAAAAACGGGTAATGCTTATGTAGGCGAAGTATCGCATTTTTCTTTTTGGAACTGCGATGTGCCAGCCAATTATGTTCGTTTAACTTGTACCATCGTAGATACCGCTGGAAACCCTATTCCTTTTGCTGCAGTAAAACTGACTGTAATAAACAATAGCGCTAACTCAAGATGGGGATTCACGGATGCAACAGGTTATGTTGGCGGATTGGTACCCAGCAATGCACAATTATTGATGGAAGTTTATTCAGACTACAATTGTGGCACTGTAGCTTTTTCACAAACTATCAATACTTCAAATACTGATATTACTTTGGGTAATATTGTAATCAACAATACCCAGTACACTGCACATATTACTGGTACGCTTACCGATTGCTCGAGCAATCCTGTAACTAATGGTTATATAATAATGAAAGTTGACCAACGCTATTATCGCTATGCTGTTAACAATACAGGTGCATTTGATTTTAATTTTGTGATGTGCAATAATGCTTCAAGTGCGCTATTTATTGGAGAAGACATGACGAGTGGCCAGCAAAGTTCAGGCCTTACTTCAACTATTACTCCAGGCAATAATGTCATTGGAAATATTCAGGCTTGTGGCGTAAGTACTTCAGAATTTATGAACCTTGTAATTAATGGAACAAGTTATGCATATACAATGCCTGCCGATACCTTATATCAAAATGGACAAGGAAATATTAGTAACATTATTGCCAGTAGTAGAAATGGAAGTCCATCGGGAGGCACTACGGGAAGTTATTCCTATATGAGTTTTGATAATACTGCAATGGCTGTAGGGTCAGTACAAAACCTAAGTTATTTTGCCACAAGCAATATTGCAGACTCATTGTATTTTACCCCTCCTATTCTTGTTAATATTACAGAATACGGAGCTATAGGTTCTGGCTTTATTTCTGGTAATTTCAATAGCACATTCCTAGGGGCAGGAACTATTCCGGCTACTTACAATATTCAGTGCTCTTTCAGAGTAAGAAGAAGTTTCTGATTTCTGTTTTTAATTATGAAGCCTCCTGATAATTATCAGGAGGCTTTTTTATGCAATGTCAAATAACCCTGCTTAGATTTTTTATAAATAAGAGTTGCTGATGGCTTAATTTTGCAACGCAAAACTAAAGTTGATTTAATCCATGGCAGAAAAGATAATAATGAGAAATGGCAAACTTGAAGTGCCCGATTGCCCTATTATTCCTTTCATTGAAGGAGATGGTATTGGACCTGATATTTGGAAAGCTAGCGTAAGGGTATTTGATGCAGCCATTGTAAAAGCTTATGGTGGAAATAAAAAGATTGAATGGAAAAAAGTGCTTGCGGGAGAAGAGGCCTTTAATAAAACGGGAGAATGGATGCCTGCTGAAACCATGAAAGCATTTAAAGAATATTTTATTTCCATAAAAGGACCCCTCACTACTCCTATCGGAGGAGGCATAAGAAGTTTAAATGTTACTTTGAGACAGGAACTTGATTTGTATGTTTGTTTGCGTCCTATCAAGTATTTTGAAGGAGTTCCCTCTCCTATGTGGCAACCTGAAAAAGTAAACATGGTAATTTTCAGGGAGAACACAGAAGATATTTATGCAGGCATAGAATACATGACAGGAACGCCTGAGGCAAAAAAATTACTCGATTTTCTTATTAAAGAAATGGGGGTAAAAAATATACGTTTCCCTCATAGCAGTTCTTTGGGCATTAAACCAGTAAGCCGCGAAGGAAGTGAAAGACTTATCCGCGCAGCTATTCAATATGCACTTGATCATAAGCTCCCCACTGTTACATTAGTTCATAAGGGCAACATCATGAAGTTTACTGAAGGAGCATTTAAAAACTGGGGATATGAACTAGCTGAACGTGAATTTCATGGCCATGTTTACACTTGGCAACATTGGGAAAAAACAAAAAAAGAAAGTGGGGAAGCTGTGGCAAACGAAGAGATGAAGATTAGTGCAATAGCAGGAAAGGTGATTATTAAAGATGCTATTGCAGACAATTTTTTGCAACAAGCACTGCTGGCTCCTCAAGACTTTTCAGTTATTGCTACATTAAATCTAAATGGTGATTATATCAGCGATGCGCTAGCAGCCCAGGTAGGAGGAATTGGCATTGCCCCTGGTGCTAATATTAATTATAATTCAGGACATGCTATTTTTGAAGCCACACATGGTACAGCTCCAAGATTTGCCAATACTAACACCATGAATCCATCTTCACTTTTACTTAGCGGAGTGATGATGCTTGAATATATGGGCTGGCGAGATGCTGCCGAAATTATTACCTCTGCGATCAGCAAAACAATCCGCAATAGAACCGTAACCATTGATTTCTATAACTTAATGCAAGAAGGTACCCTCTTAAAGACAAGCGAATTTGCCGACGAAGTGATTCAACACCTATAAGCACAGCAATTATTCGTACATTCGCGGGCGCAAATAATAACACATGGAAAAAATTAAAGTAACCAATCCTGTAGTTGAATTAGATGGAGATGAAATGACTCGTATCATTTGGAAATTCATTAAGGATAAACTAATACTACCCTATATTGATGTACCCATTCAATATTTTGATCTTGGAATGGAATATAGAGATGAAACGAATGATCAGGTAACTATTGATGCTGCCAATGCTATTAAGGCTTGCGGAGTTGGTATTAAATGTGCAACCATTACTCCTGATGAGGCAAGAGTAAAAGAATTCAGCCTCAAACAAATGTGGAAGAGCCCTAATGGAACTATTAGAAATATTCTAGATGGTACTGTTTTTCGCGAACCTATTGTTATTAATAATATTCCACGCCTCATCACTAATTGGACTGCACCTATTATAGTAGGCCGTCACGCCTTTGGTGATCAGTATAGAGCAACAGATACCCTAATAAAAGGGAAGGGCAAGTTAACTATGACCTTTACGCCGGAAGATGGAAGTGCCCCACAAACATTTGAAGTATTTAACTTCAAGGGAGATGGAGTTGCGATGAGTATGTATAATACAGACGAGAGTATCTCAGGATTTGCCAGAAGTTGTTTTAATATGGCACTAAGCAAAAAATGGCCGCTTTACCTTTCTACAAAAAATACCATCCTTAAAAAATATGATGGTCGTTTCAAAGATATTTTTGAAACAATTTATCAAAATGAATTCAAAGAAAAATTTTCTGCTGCTGGTATTACTTATGAGCACCGACTGATTGATGATATGGTTGCTAGTGCATTAAAATGGAATGGCAATTTTGTTTGGGCCTGTAAGAATTATGATGGTGATGTACAAAGCGACACAGTAGCTCAAGGATTTGGAAGTCTTGGATTGATGACCTCAGTACTTATTACTCCCGATGGAAAGACTATGGAAGCAGAAGCTGCTCATGGCACCGTAACAAGGCATTACCGAGATCACCAAGCCGGCAAACCCACTAGCACGAATCCTATTGCTTCTATTTTCGCTTGGACGAGAGGACTTGCTTTTCGTGGTAAACTTGATAGTAATCAAAAATTGATAGATTTCTGTAATACACTAGAGGCTGTTTGTATTGAAACTGTTGAAAGCGGTAAAATGACTAAGGACCTCGCTATTTGCATCCATGGAAATAAAGTAAGTCATGGGGAGCACTTCCTTTATACAGAAGAATTTCTAGACGCTATAGATAATAATCTCAAGAATAGATTAGGAAAGTAATTCTATTTACTAACTCCGACATACTAACTCCGACATACTAACTCCGACATACTAACTCGGGCCTTAAGGCCCGAGTTAGTATGTGACACTTCACAAAACATTAAGATCTATTTTTTGTTAGCTTCAAAGAAAAATAAAATTCAGCAACAACTGATATTACTTTACTGTATTAATTCATAGATATTGATTGTAAAATATAATTTTGAATAACTCTAATCAGCGATAGCTCTATGCCCAAAGGTTATATAATAATTCATGCTGTATGGGGAACAAAAAAGAGATTCCCTTTTCTGAAAAGAAATTTAATTCAAAAAATAAGAAAGCATATAATAGAAAATGCTCAAGAAAAAAATATACAAATCGATAGAATCAATGGATACTCCGACCATATGCACTGCCTATTAAGATTGAATTCAACAATGAGTATCAGTAAAGCTATGAATTTAATAAAGGGAGAATCCTCACATTGGATAAACAAACAAAAACTAACAGAAGAAATGTTCGAGTGGGCGGATGAGTATTATGCTGCTTCTGTAAGTGTAGTACTATTAAATAAGGTACGTAAATATATTGACCGTCAGGAAGAACATCATATCAAGAATAGTAAAATAATTGAACTCGAAGATTCATATCAACTCGGGCCTTAAAGCCCGAGTTGATATGCCCGAGTTGATATGATGAAGGGCAGATTTAGTATGATGCAAATCCTAGTTAAAAACTAACCCTTTAAAAAAGCCTTTAGGCTTTCCCGCCAATTAATTATATCTATACTCAAAGCCTTGCTTATTTTGGATGTATCCATCACAGAATAAGCTGGACGCTTTGCAGGTGTGGGATATGAAGCCGTATCTACAGGACGAACTTCACAAGTTGACCCTGTAAGCTCTTTTATTGCAAGTGCAAAATGATACCAAGTTGTAACTCCTGAATTACTATAATGATAAATGCCCGAAGGAATTATAGGATGTGATAATATAATCTTCATTATAACTTCGGCAAGATCTGAAGCATTGGTAGGACAACCAAACTGATCATTTACAATACCCAATTCTGCACGATCCTTCATCAATCGAATCATTGTCTTTACAAAATTATTGCCCTCTTTCCCATAAACCCATGAAGTACGAATAATATAAACATTGCCTCCTTGAGATATAGCCTGTCGCTCTCCTTCAGCTTTAGATACTCCGTAAGTATTTATAGGATTGATAGGAGCATTGGCAGTATAAGGAGATGTGCCATTCCCATCAAATACATAATCTGTAGAAATATGAATAAGGGATGTATTATACACTTTACACAGAGATGCAAGATTGCCTACTGCTGCTCCATTAACTAGCATAGCCTGCTCTTTTTCAATTTCCGATTTATCAACAAGAGTATACGCTGCGGTATTAATACACCAATCAGGCGAATGCTTCAAAAAAAAATTATTTAATGCATCGTTATCTGTAAGTGATAATTGCTCACGAGGCAATAGATGAAACTCAAGTGAAGGGAAATTTCCTGCCATCTTCTTAATAGCATGACCCAATTGGCCACTGGCACCTGTTACCAATATTTTAATTCGTTGACTCAATCTAATTTTATTAGGAGTAAATGAAATTACTATTATGCTCAGCAAATAAGGGCTGAAATAAATCCTTTTCTGAAATAAGTTTTTTAGTACCCGGAATCTTCCAGTCAATAGCTAAAGTAGCATCATCAAAACGAATACCCCCCTCAGCTTCTTTATGATAATAATGGTCACACTTATAAAAAACCTCGGCAGTTTCTGAAAGAACAGAATACCCATGAGCAAAACCCTGGGGAACAAATAATTGTTTTTTATTTTCTGCTGTCAATTCAATACTAAATACTTTTCCAAAAGTTGGAGACCCTTTACGAATATCAACTGCTACATCTAGTATAGCACCAGATAATACTCTCACAAGTTTACTCTGTGCATAAGGATTTAACTGGTAATGCAATCCCCTTATCACACCATAAGTAGAACGAGCCTGATTGTCCTGTACAAATCGAATACTTAATCCGTCATCGGCAAAGGTCTTCTCATTATAACTTTCAAAAAAATACCCTCTTTGATCAATGAATACTTTTGGTTCAAATACCAATAACCCGGAAATGTCTGTAGTAATAAATGGCATGGATGAATAAATTATTATTTTTAAAAAGCTTTAAACATAGGAGCGAAATAAGAAATAGTTTCTATTAAACCATCATCAAATCGAACCATTGGTTGATAATTCAATAATTCTTTCGCTAGTGAAATGTCAGCTAGAGAATTACGAATATCCCCAGCACGAGGCGATCTGTAAGTAGCCCCCCAATCACTTTTTAATATTTTTTTGCAACCATCAAATAACTGGTTTACAGAATAACTCTCTCCTACTGCAACATTATATACCTTATTAAAAGCTGCTTCGCTTTCATTAAGCATACCCTTCACATTAATTTGAACGGCATTATCTACATAAGTGAAATCTCGAGTTTGCTCTCCATCACCATTAATAAAAACAGTGTTGCGAGATAAAATCCCTTTTACAAATAAAGGAATCACTGCAGCATAAGGGCCATCAGGATCCTGGCGGGGACCAAATACATTGAAATATCTAAACCCCATTAACTTCAATCCATATAAATCTGCAAATACTCTTGCATAAATTTCATCGGTCTTTTTTGTTACTGCATAAGGAGAAAGACATACACCCACGCTGTCCTCTATTTTAGGCAATGTTTGATCATCGCCATATACAGATGAAGAAGAAGCATATACAAAACTTCTAGCGCCTGATTCCTGAGCAGCCTTCAACATATTCACAGTGCCCCCCACATTCACTTCATTAAAATAAACAGGTTCTTTAATAGAACGAGGCACAGAACCTAAAGCAGCCTGATGGCTTATATAATGAATTCCCTCACATGCTTTTCGGCATACTACAATATCTCTAATATCCCCCTCAATAAATTCAAAACCAGGGAAAGCTCTTAATACTTGAAGATTTGATTCAAAACCATTCGCCATATTATCAAGCACACGAACCTTTTTAGCACCATGACGCAATAGATATTCGGCAATATGACTTCCGATAAATCCAGCACCTCCTGTTACAAGAAAATGATCCTGAGATAAATCTCTTTTATGAAAGGTATGATTCATTATTATAGACTCCAGTATTTTCGACTATGGATTTTATTTCTGAAAAGCCCTTTAATATCTGCAATAAGCGCACCTTGATGTGTTATGGATGCAAAATCTTGATCTCCCCAACTTTTAAAGGACTCGTGAGGAACAGTAATAATAACTGCATCATAATCATTTTGGGTTTCAGTAACTAGCCCAAACCCATACTCATGAATCAGTTGCGCACTTTCAGCATAAGGATCTATAATGTCAACATGCAATGAAAATGACTTGAGCTCTTTTACTACATCTGCAACTTTTGAATTTCTAATATCACTTACATTCTCTTTAAAGGTAGCTCCCATAATCAGCACTTTTGCATTCTTTACAATACCATTACTGGCAATAATATGCTGAACTACTTTATGCGCTACATAACTTCCCATACTATCATTTATAGCTCTTCCTGCTAAAATTACTTGACTATCATAACCAAGCTCCTTTGATTTATAAGTCAAGTAATACGGATCCACTCCAATACAATGCCCACCTACCAGGCCCGGCTGAAATTTTAAAAAATTCCATTTTGTACCTGCCGCTTCCAACACTTCATAAGTATTGATATTCATCTTATCAAAAATGATGGAAAGCTCATTCATTAATGCAATATTCAGATCACGTTGGGTATTTTCAATAATCTTAGCAGCCTCAGCTACTTTTATAGAAGAAGCCCTATGAATACCTGCCTTAACAACCAACTCATATACTTTTGCAATTATATCAAGACTTTCCTCACAACAACCACTCACAACTTTTATTATAGTAGCAAGCGTATGCTCCTTATCCCCCGGGTTGATCCTTTCAGGAGAATAGCCAACCATAAAATCTTCAGTCATTTTGAGTCCCGACATTTTTTCAATAATCGGCACACAATCCTCCTCGGTACACCCAGGATATACTGTGCTTTCAAAAATAATATAATCTCCTTTTTTAATCACCTTTCCTATAGTTTCACAAGCATTTTGAAGAGGAATGAGATTGGGTACATTATGCTCATCCACAGGCGTGGGTACAGCAACTATGAAAAAATTCGCCTTCTTTAAAACTTCTAGATCAGATGTAAATTCAATATCACAACCCTTAAATGATTCAGTCGATATTTCTTTACTCGGATCCTCAGCGCTTCTCATCATATCAATACGTGAAGGATTAATATCAAACCCTATAACCTTTACTTTTTTAGCAAACTCAAGAGCTATAGGCAACCCAACATAACCCAATCCTATCAGGGCAAGGCTCCTTTTCTTTTCTATAAGTTCCTGAAACATATTAATTTTTTAAATAAAAATCATAACAAATACCCCTTACTTTGAAACTCCTTGGGTAGCTTGTGAAGTTCTTCCTTAGGCAAAGATTTAAAAAACTCATAAGTAATCTTAAGACCTTCTGCTCTTGACATACGAGGTTCCCAGCCAAGAATATTTTTTGCCCTTGTAATATCAGGCCGACGCTGACGTGGATCATCAACTGGCAAAGGGTGATACACTATTTTTTGAGAAGTGCCTGTGAGCTTTATTATTTCCTCAGCAAAATCTTTTAGTGAAATCTCATCAGGATTGCCAACATTAACCGGCATAGCATAATCACTCATGAGCAAACGATAAATTCCCTCTACCTGATCATCTACATAACAGAAGCTACGCGTTTGACTCCCGTCACCAAAAACAGTAAGATCTTCTCCTCGAAGCGCCTGGCCAATAAAAGCAGGCAATGCACGCCCATCATTAAGTCTCATACGTGGACCATATGTATTAAATATCCTAATTATCCTTGTTTCAAGTTTATGATAAGTGTGATAAGCCATGGTGATAGCTTCCTGAAATCTTTTTGCCTCATCGTAAACACCACGAGGACCCACAGGATTTACATTACCCCAATAATCTTCATTTTGTGGATGCACCAAAGGATCTCCATATACCTCACTGGTACTAGCAACAAGAATTCTTGCTTTTTTTGACAAAGCCAACCCTAAACAATTATGAGTACCCAAGGAACCCACCTTCAAAGTTTGAATAGGAATTTTTAAATAATCAATAGGGCTTGCAGGAGAAGCAAAATGTAAAATATAATCGAGCTCTCCTGTTACATGAATAAATTTTGAAATATCATGATGATAAAATTCAAAACGAGGATGACTGAAAAGATGTTCAATATTTTTAATATCCCCTGTAATCAAATTATCCATACCAATCACTACAAAATCTTCTTTGATAAAGCGATCACATAAATGAGAGCCAAGAAAACCTGCGGCCCCTGTGATTAATATCCTTTTTGGACTGCCATTTTTTGAGGAAACAATATGCTGCACTGTCATTGATTTATAATATGAAACAATCTGACTACTCCCCTCCGATTGTTTTTCTTCCTATGCTTAAGTAATAATAACCTAATTTAATCATCTGATTTAAATCAAACAAATTCCTTCCGTCAAATATGACCTTATTTTTGAGTAACAGGCCCATCTTCTCAAAGTCAGGTGTTCTAAATTCATTCCATTCTGTTGCAATCACTAATGCATCAGCATTTTCAATAGCTTGGTACTGATTATCTGCAAGCGTAATTTTTTGACCCATAACAGCTTTTACATTAGGCATAGCTTCAGGATCAAAAGCAGTAACAATAGCTCCTTCCTTAAGTAAAAAATCAATTATATACAATGCTGGCGCTTCCCTGATATCATCAGTATTTGGCTTAAAAGCAAGGCCCCATAATGCAATACGCTTCCCTTTAATATTGCCATTAAAATAATTCATGATCTTTTTTACTAGATGATGCTTCTGTCTTTCATTCACATCAATCACAGATTTTAATATTTTAAAATCATAACCTGCTTCATCAGATGAACGATCTAGGGCTTGGACATCCTTGGGAAAACAACTCCCACCATAACCTATGCCCGGGAAAAGAAAACGTTTTCCAATCCTATCATCACTTCCTATTCCTCTACGAACCATATCTACATCTGCACCTAGCCTTTCGCAGATTTGAGCAATCTCATTCATGAAACTAATCTTTACCGCTAGAAAAGAATTTGCTGCATATTTAGTTAATTCAGCTGAGCGCTCCTCCATAAAAATAAGAGGATTGCCTTGACGCACGAAAGGTGCATATAATTCACTCATAACACGAATAGCCCTTTCAGAATTAGTTCCAATTACTACTCGATCTGGTTTCATAAAATCCTCTACAGCCGCTCCTTCTCTCAAAAATTCTGGATTACTTACCACATCAAAAGATGCACTAATATCTTCAGTACTATTTTTTAAAATAGCTTCCCTTACCTTTTCAGCTGTTCCTACAGGAACAGTGCTTTTATCAATAATCACCTTATAATCACTCTTACGAAGTAGCTTCCCTATTGAAGCCGAAACTCCCAATACATAATTCAAATCAGCATGGCCATCGGCACCAGGAGGTGTTGGCAAAGCAAGCATGATAGCCTCCGCATCTCTAAATGCATCTTCAAGCGAATTAGTGAACTTAAGCCTACCCTCCTTTATGTTACGCATGAATATCTTTTCCAAACCAGGCTCATAAATGGTAATTTGACCAGAACTTAATTTATCTACTTTAACCTGATCAATATCTACACAGGTTACAATATTGCCTGTCTCTGCAAAACAGGTACCTGATACCAATCCCACATAACCTGTTCCAATAACTGCAATCTTCATAAAATATTACTCTTTAAATTAAACCTGAAACTACTTTTTTTCCTGTAAAATTCAGCACAGCATTGATAATAAGATCCTGCTGCTCAGTATCCAATTCAGTATGAATAGGTAATGAAATAACCCTTTCAGTGAGCCAGTCTGTAATAGGAAGCACAAAATCACTTCCTCCGAAAGTATCAAACATTTTCTGACGATGTGCTGGAACAGGATAATAAATCATAGAAGGGATACCCTCTTCAGCAAGATAAGCATGCATGGCATCTCTATCAATTCCATTTAACAATAAGGTATATTGATGAAAAACATGTTTGTTGTTTGGATGTCTGTAAGGCACTTCTATACCTGAAACATTGGCAAAAGCTGCATCGTAATAATCGGCGGCCTTTCTTCTTGCTAAATTATACTCATCTAAATGTGAAAGCTTAATATCAAGAATGACAGCTTGCATAGCATCTAACCTAGAATTACAACCAACCACATCATGATAATATCTCCTACTTTGACCATGAGAAGCAATTATCCTGATCTTTTCAGCCAATACATTGTCATCCGTAAAAAGGGCACCGCCATCTCCAAAAGCACCTAAATTTTTGGAAGGATAAAAAGAAGTGCATCCAATATTCCCAATACTTCCTGTTTTCTTCTTTGATCCATTAGAAAAGGTATACTCATTTCCTATTGCCTGAGCATTATCCTCAATAACATACAGCCCATGCCTAGTAGCAATATCAAGAATCGCTTCCATATTTGCAGCCTGGCCATAAAGATGCACAGGAACAATCGCTTTTGTCTTGGAAGTAATTGCCTTTTCAACAGCCTTTGGATCCATGCAAAAAGTCCTTTTATCAACATCCACAAAAATAGGCTTGATTCTGAGTAAGGCAGCCACTTCTACAGTAGCTATATATGTAAATGAAGGAGTTATTACCTCGTCGCCCGGCTCTAAACCTAAGGCCATCATTGCAATCTGAAGTGCATCGGTACCATTAGCGCAAGTAATTGCATGCTTGCTTCCATTAAATGTTGCCAAATGTTCAGCAAAGGTATTAACTACCTTGCCCCCAATGAATTGAGAGCTTTCCATTACGGCAATAACCGCCGCATCCACTTCTTTTTTAATCTTGTGGTACTGAGATTTAGTATCCACCATTTGCAATGTCCTCATGTTCCTTAATTTACAGGGGACAAAGATAAGATTTTGATTTACTAAATTGATCTGGGACTCATGGCCAAGGAATACTAATTTTGGACTTTAAAATCAACGACTTGGGAGTAATTATTTATAACCTGTTTCTTGTATTATTTGCAATTGGAATAAGGGTGACAGCAATTGTCAACCCCAAAGCTAAGAGCTGGTTAATAGGTCGCAGAAAATTCCCTGAAATACCTAATGCGCCAAAAACGATTTGGATGCACAGTGCCAGCCTAGGAGAATTTGAACAGGGACGACCTCTACTGGAAGCCATCAGAGAAAAATATCCTAATTATCGCATCATTCTTACCTTCTTTTCACCCAGTGGTTACGAAAGTCGTAAAAATTATAAAGGTGTTGATGCCGTTATTTATCTTCCTTCAGATTCTGCAAATAATGCCGAAAGATTTCTTGAAATGATAAAACCTTCACTTGTTCTGTGGGTGAAATATGAATATTGGTATTATTATCTCAAAGCAATAAAAAAAAGAAAGATTCCGCTACTCTTAATATCAGGCCTATATCGAAAGGACCAACCTTTTTTTAAATGGTATGGTAGTATTTGGAAAGAAATGCTGATGTGCTTCAGTCATATTTTTATTCAAAATGAAGCCTCCGCCCTGCTTTTAAAAAAAATCAACAAGCCACTGCCTGTTTCACTAAGTGGCGATACCCGATTCGATCGAGTAACTGCTATAGCCGAAGCACGAAAAGAAATTCCGGCTGTTGCAAAATTGTGCGCCGGCAAAAAAGTAATTGTAGCAGGAAGTACTTGGAAAGAAGATGAAGAAAAATGGGCTAATTACGCAATCAAACATCCCGAAGTACTTTTGATTATAGCACCGCATATGGTAGATCAAAACCACATAAAAGAAATGAAGGCAAGATTTATCAATAGTATATTATTTTCTCAATTAGATCAGCATAACATTCAAAATAAAAATGTACTCATCATTGATAACATTGGAATGCTTTCTAAACTTTACCAGTATGCCGATATAACTTATGTTGGTGGCGGCTTTGGAAACAATGGCATTCATAATATACTTGAAGCTGCCGTGTATGGCAAGCCAGTAATCATCGGACCTATTTATAAAAAATTCTATGAAGCCGAAGAGCTTATTGAGTCAGGGGGCGCCTTCTCTATACAAAATGCAGTTGCGCTGGAAAAATTAACCGATGAATTATTTTCTAACAAAGAGAAGTTGCATCAATCAGGAGAAGCTGCTTATAATTATGTAAAAAAACGCAGAGGCGCCACGGAAATAATAATAAATCATATTCAGGAAAATCGTCTTTTGATTAACTGATCAAATTGATGAACTGCAGGATTTTCTTCATCCCATCCTAGCTTCAACTTCAATTCTCTTTTGATCCAATATTCAGCTTCTTCAAGTATGGAAAAGCCATTTATTGTTTTAATACTTCGCTCATACATTACTTCATCGCCACGAAACAATTCATTGATGAAAGTAAATCGCTCATTGATACCCACCCCTTTTTTAAGATCTTTAATTGATGACTCCTTAAAAATATCAGAAGTCTCAGGAATATCTTTACGCAATTTATCATGAAGAGATGGCTCAGTACCAGAGGCTATAATTTCATGAACCTCAGAAGTTTTCGTTTCTTTAGGTTGCTGCTGTGTAAGTGTTGGAATTTCTTCTACCGGATCAAATTCTATAAGAGGTTTGTTGGGTACAGCTATTTTACTCCTGCTTTTGAAATTTTTCTTGATCTCCTCCAATTCAGCCTCTATTTCTGCCTCATCAACATTCAATACCTCAATGACTTTTTCAATTTTATCAGAAGCACTATCGGAAACCAAAGGCATAGCAGGGGGAATATCAAATGCTATTCCCGATGCAGAAGATAAAGGCTCTGTAGATTTTAAATGCTGTAATTCAGCCTGAAGCATCTGAACAGTAAGCAACAACTGATCTACAGACTCTTTTCTGGCCAGCTGCTCTTGCAGTTTTACACACAACGTAAGTACACGCTCCATAAGTTGAATTTTCTCTGAAAGAAAACAACAATTATAAAATTGTTTTGCCCGATGGCAAGAAACAATAATCTTTGCATGTTTCCAGAACTAAAGTTACAAACTCATTTTTAAAAACTATTCTTAATGTTTATAGAACCCGCATATAAAGGGGAGCGCAGAGGCTGGATAGAAGTAATTTCCGGCAGTATGTTCAGCGGCAAAACCGAAGAACTCATCCGCAGACTGAAAAGAGTGAAAATTGCCAACCTTAAAGTTGAAATATTTAAACCCACCATTGATGTGAGGTACGATGAGGTAAAAATTGTGAGCCACGACACTAATTATATCCATTCTACCCCCGTATCCTCCTCATCAAAAATACTAGAACTGGCCCACAACGTAGACGTAGTAGGGATTGATGAAGCTCAGTTTTTCGATAGTGGAATAGCTGATGTTTGTGAAAAGCTGGCATCAAACGGAATTCGAGTTATTGTAGCAGGACTTGATATGGACTATCAAGGCAACCCTTTCGGACAAATGCCCAACCTGTTGGCAAAGGCTGATTATATTACCAAATTGCATGCTATTTGCGTTAAATGTGGAAATATCGCTAATATCAGCTACCGAAAAGTGGCAACAGAAGGACAGGTATTGCTGGGAGAAAAAGATGTATATGAACCCCGTTGCAGATATTGTGCTCAAGTCAAAGATTAGTATCATCCAACCCAAGTAATAAAATGACCCGGAGGATAATCGCCCTAATCAAAAAAGAATTGCTGCTTGAACTGAGGATGCAACATACCTTTTATGGCATTTTGCTATACATCGCTTCCACCATTTTTATACTATACCTGTCTCTCCCCGAAAACCCCGACTCCTATGTATGGAATAGTATTTTCTGGCTTGTTCAATTGTTTGTTTGCGTAAATACCGTGGCAAAAAGTTTTCTGCAAGATGGAAAAGGCAGAATGTTATATTATTATTCTCTATGCTCACCAGTTGAATTCATTATCTCCAAACTGGTATTTAATATGCTGCTAATGCTTATTATGAGCGGTATCAGTCTTATTCTGATGCTATTTTTCCTTTCTAACCCTGTTGATAATCTTCCTTTATTTATTGCCATCACCCTGCTTGGCGGTATTGGTATCAGCCTTGTATTCACCCTAATGAGTGCTATTTCTGCAAAGGCCCAGCACAATGCAGCCTTAATTGCCATTCTTGGATTTCCCGTAATACTACCTCAGCTATTGCTACTCAATAGGTTAAGTATGGCAGCCTTCTCAGAAATATTTAGACCTGGGGCCATAATGCAACTCTTCGGACTACTCATTTTGTTTGATATCCTAGTTGTCACACTTTCCATTATTCTTTTTCCCTACTTGTGGAAAGACTAAAACAAAGCAAAAATTGAATTTATGAATGCGTTTCCCCATAACTTTGCGCCCACTTTAAAAAGCAAACGTTGCAAAAGAACTGGTGGAAGATATTATCCTTTTTGCTTTTAGCCTATACTATTATCGGAGGGTTCCTTATGGATGTGCCTCGGCTTTTTATACTTAATGAAACAATACGCAATCTTTACTTCCACGTTTCTATGTGGTTTGGAATGATGATTCTTTTTATCATCAGTTTTATTCATAGTATAAAGTATTTAAGTTCTTCTAATTATCGCTCAGAAATACTTGCAAGGAACTATGCAGCCACTGGTGCTATTTTTGGTTTACTGGGTTACATTACCGGAACAGTATGGGCCAATTATACTTGGATCAGTGACCAAAGCCAATCTCTAGCTAGTGTTTTGAAAGAACCAAAACTTATTGGCGCAGCCATTGCTTTACTTATCTACGGAGCCTACTTTGTATTGAGAGGATCTTTTACCGATATCGACAAAAGAGCACGCATCAGTGCGGTGTATAATATTTTTGCTTTTGCCATGCTATTCCCTAGCATATGGATAATTCCTAGACTCGTGGGAAGTTTACATCCTGGTGCCCCGGGTAGTGATAGCGGAAATCCCGCACTTAATTTTAATGATATTGATAGCAGACTAAGAATGGTATTTTACCCGGCTGTAGCAGGCTGGACGCTACTTGGCGTATGGATCACCACACTAAGAATAAGAATAGAATTGATCAGGGATAAATCTTTAATAAATGAATAAGTTATTTTTTACTTTATTTGCGCTGTTTTTAGCGCTAACAAGTCTTCCTGCTTTTGCACAGGATAAACCAGCAATGGCTGATGCCATGCGAAGCAATGGGAAGATTTATGTAGTAGTTGCTGTTTGCATGATTATTCTGATAGGACTTTTCATTTATCTGATATCAGTCGAAAGAAAGATCAGCAGCATTGAAAAAAACAAACAATAAAACAAGCGTATTAAAACAAAAAAGATATACTAACTAAACCTTTTTTATGAGCACATCGGCAAAAAGTACAAAAGCAGAAACAAGCAATGAAGCTTCACAGCATTACAGCTTTTTTCAAAGCGTTGAAAAAAGTTTTGATAAGGCTGCAAAATTTACCTCAGTTGATCCAGGTATTCTTGAGCAAATTAAGGCCTGCAATAGTGTGTATCAAATGCGTTTCCCTGTAAAATTAGATAATGGTAAAATTGAAGTTATTGAAGCGTACCGCGTTCAACATAGCCATCATAAAACTCCCTGCAAAGGAGGTATCCGATTTAGTGATGAAGTAAATCAGGATGAAGTAATGGCACTTGCCTCTCTGATGACCTACAAATGCGCAATCGTAAATGTTCCCTTCGGTGGAGGAAAAGGCGGCATTAAAATTAACCCACGCAATTATAGCGTATACGAACTTGAAAAAATTACTCGTCGTTATACCAGCGAACTAGTAAAAAAGAATTTTATAGGACCAGGAACTGACGTGCCTGCACCTGACTATGGTACCGGTGAGCGCGAAATGTCGTGGATTGTTGATACCTACGCATCATTAAAGCCAGGCGAAATTGATGCAGCAGGATGCGTAACCGGCAAGCCCGTAACCCAAGGAGGCGTAAGAGGAAGAAAAGAAGCAACTGGTCTCGGTGTTTTCTTTGGCATTCGTGAAGTATGTAATATGCCAGATTTGATGAAGAAACTAGGAATGAAAGAAGGAATAATCGGAAAAACTGTAGTAGTTCAAGGATTAGGTAATGTTGGATACCATTCTGCAAAATTCTTCAGCGAAGCTGGTGCTAAAGTAATTGCACTTTCAGAACATGATGGCGCTATTTTTAATGCTGAAGGCTTAAACATAGAAGCTGTAATGGAATTTAAACGTTTAAATAATACTATCATTAATTTCCCTGGCGCTACTACCCTAGCGAATAATACAGATGCACTTGAACTCGAATGCGATATACTTATACCTGCCGCACTGGAAAATGTAATCAATGCAGAAAATGCTCCTCGTGTAAAAGCAAAAATCATAGGCGAAGCTGCTAATGGCCCTTGCACTCCAGAAGCTGATGAAATTTTTATTAAAAAAGGAATCCTTTGTGTTCCAGATATGTATCTGAATGCAGGCGGTGTAACGGTAAGTTATTTTGAATGGCTTAAAAATCTCAGTCACGTTCGTTACGGAAGAATGGAAAAAAGATTTACCGAAAATATGAATAAGCAGATTCTTGGCCAGATTGAAGGACTTACTGGTAAAACTGTTGCAGAAAAAGAAAGAGAACATATTCTTCATGGCGCCGACGAAGTAGATCTTGTACACAGTGGGCTTGAAGAAGCTATGGTTACTGCAACCAGAGAAATTATGGACATCTGGAACAACAACCCATCTATTCCTGATATGCGTACTGCAGCTTACGTAAGTGCTATCAATAAAGTAGCTACCAGCTATATCGAACTAGGAATTTTTCCTTAATAAAAGTCATTATAAATTTCAAATCCTGCCCCTCAGGCAGGATTTTTTTTGTCCACATGTGTATAGGAAGGTATCTCTGAAATCATTTCAAACAAAGAATCTTGATGCTTGAAGGCCGCACAATACAACCCATTCGTTATAACAAGAAAATTAGCACGAAGACTGATATTATATCTTAGAATCTGCTGTAATACAACTTCTGTTAGTGCAGTATCCATTTCTTTACATTCAACAACGATATAAGGCGCCCCACTGCTATGATACGCAACTATATCAAAACGTTTTTTCATTTCGCCTACATTAAATTGTTTTTCTACCGCAATAAGTGATAAGGGGAAACCTAAAACATTTACCAGGTACAGCAAAAAATTCTGCCTTACCCACTCTTCAGGAGTAACTAGCAGCCATCTTTTACGAGCGATACAAAAAATAACTTCTTTTCCATTCTCTACTTTTAAAGAAGGCTTTTGAGATGGATAGGAAACCTTAATCATCATAGGGTTAAATATCGTAACAATTGGCCGATAATGAACCTAATGCCCAAACTTATTGAAGGATGCGTAATGCGGCAAATTTTTGTACTTTTACAGCAAAGGCATGAAAACAAAACAGGATATCGTTCAAAACTGGCTTCCCCGTTACACAGGAGAAAGCCTCGAAAATTTCGGGGAATACATCCTGCTCACCAATTTCTCCAATTACGTTGGCATGTTTGCCGAATGGAATAATGTGAAAGTGATGGGTACCGATAGGTCAATGCAGTGTGCTACAGCAGACAATATCACTATTATAAATTTTGGAATGGGTAGCCCCACCGCAGCTACTGTAATGGATCTGCTTACAGCGATCACTCCTAAAGCTGTACTTTTTTTGGGGAAATGTGGAGGTCTAAAAAAAAGAAATAAAATCGGAGACCTAATTCTGCCAATTGCAGCTATCCGTGGCGAAGGAACAAGTAATGACTATTTTCCACCTGAAGTTCCTGCTCTTCCAGCTTTCGCCTTACAAAAAGCAATCTCCACTACCATTCGCGATTATGAATGCGATTATTGGACAGGCGTATGTTATACTACTAATCGTAGAGTTTGGGAACATGATGAAGTATTTAAAGAATACCTTCAAAAGATCAGAGCCTACGCCATTGATATGGAAACGGCAACAATTTTCACGGTAGGTTTTTTTAATAAAATTCCAACAGGTGCAATCTTACTTGTAAGCGATTCGCCTATGACACCCGAAGGCGTAAAAACTGAAGAAAGTGATAAGTCTGTTACTGCAAATTTTGTAGAACTGCATCTAAGAGTAGGAATCGATTCTCTTAAACAACTCATCAACAACGCTCAAACCGTAAGGCACCTGAAATTCTAATAAGAGTGCTCCCTCTCCTCCAAATAGAAGACCTTACTGTTTCTTTCAATCAAAAAGTAGCTGTTAATCATATTTCATTTAGTATTTTACCCGGCGAAGTAGTTGCCCTCGTTGGTGAAAGTGGTTCAGGAAAATCCATAACAGCCTTATCTATTCTGCAATTATTACCCAAAACAGCCCAGCGCAAAGGAAGTATTCGTTTTAACCCAAATACCAATCAAGAAGTTGAACTGCTACTGGCTAATAAAAAAGAAACTAAATCAGTAAGAGGAAATAAGATCTCAATGATTTTTCAAGAACCTATGACCTCGCTGAATCCAATAATGAAATGTGGTATTCAGGTATTAGAAGCACTTAAACAGCACCAGTCAATTAATGATAAAGAAGCTAGACTAAAAGTAATTGAACTATTTACTTTAGTAGAATTGCCCCAGCCCGATGAAATATTCGAACGCTATCCACACCAACTGAGCGGAGGACAAAAACAAAGAGTGATGATTGCTATGGCTATGATTTGTCATCCAGCCTTGCTGATTGCAGATGAGCCCACTACAGCACTTGATGTAAGAGTACAACAAAGCATACTGAAACTAATCAAGCAACTACGTGAACTTTTCAACATGTCCGTTTTATTGATCACACATGATTTGGGTATAGTGGCTGATATAGCAGACAGAGTAATGGTAATGCAAAATGGAAATATTGTTGAATCTGGAACTACAAGTGAGGTACTTAAATCTCCCTCTCATTCTTATACAAAAGAACTGAGAGCCTATAGTCTAACAAGAATAAAAAAAGAAAAAAATACCCAGGAAATTTCAATCCTAATATCAGAAATGCCCATTTTAGAAGTAAAAGACATCTGCGTTAACTACACTTCAGTCATTAAAAAAAATAAAGAAGTTATTAATGCAGTAGATCACGTGAACTTCAATATTTATGAAAATGAAATTGTAGGGCTCGTAGGAGAAAGTGGTTGCGGAAAAACAACTCTTGGAAGAACTATCCTTCAATTAATAAAGCCATCCTCAGGTCAAATAAAACTGAAAGGAAAAGATATTACCGGAATTACTAGCTCAGCAATTAAAAAATTAAGGCAAGATTTTCAAATAGTTTTTCAAGATCCTTACGGATCGCTCAATCCTCGATTAAGCATTGGCAATGCAATAATGGAAGTACTGAAAGCGCAGCAGCTTCACGATAATGATAATAAAAGAAGGGAAAAGGTAATAGAGCTCCTCGAAAAAGTGCAACTTCCTGCCGATTTTTTTTCAAGATACCCTCACCAGTTTAGTGGAGGACAGCGACAGCGGATTTGTATTGCAAGAGCACTGGCTACAGCACCTTCCTTCATCGTTTTCGACGAAGCCCTTTCGGCACTAGACCTCAATATTCAGTCAAGTATGCTAAGCCTTATAAATAACCTGAAATTAGAGTTTGGGTTCTCTGCACTATTTATTTCACATGACTTGCGACTAGTAAAACAAATTTGCGACAGGATCATGGTCATGCAAAAAGGGGCTATTATTGAATCCGGTTCCACTGAAGAAATCTTTACCCAGCCCTCTCATAATTATACTAAACAACTCCTAGAAGCCATCCCGGGAAACAGTATTTTCGTTTGATTAAAAAAATATTTCCTTTTTTCCCTACCTTTGCCCACTTTAAATCATGCCGTAACATGATAAGTGCCTCCTAAAAGGCTAGTTCCTGTAAATACTTACAGTTTCTGTTACAAGCATGGGATAAATAACTAACGAAAATAAAATTTACATGAAGTTATCCCAATTTCGATTCGACCTTCCCCTGAACTTAATTGCTCAGCACCCCAGTAAAAAAAGAGAAGAAAGCCGCATGATGGTCATCCATCGTCATACTGGTCAAATTGAAAATAAACTCTTCAAAGACATCATGGAATATTTTGACGACAAAGATGTATTTGTTGTCAATAACACAAAAGTGTTTCCTGCACGCATGTACGGAAGAAAAGAAAAAACAGGTGCTAAAATTGAGGTTTTTTTACTGCGTGAATTAAGTAAAGCCAATAAGCTTTGGGATGTGATCGTAGACCCCGCTAGAAAAATTCGTGTAGGGAATAAACTTTATTTCGGCGATAGTGATGAACTAGTAGCTGAGGTAATAGATAATACTACCAGTCGCGGTCGTACTATCCGATTCTTATGGGATAAATCAGATGCTGAGTTTCGTGATATGCTGGAAATATTAGGAGAAACCCCTCTTCCTAAATACATAAAGCGCAAGCCTGAAGAGGAAGATAAAGAACGTTATCAAACTGTTTATGCAAAACATGAAGGAGCAGTAGCGGCACCTACTGCAGGATTACATTTCAGTAAAGAACTTATCAAGCGTCTCGAAATTCAGGGTATTCGCTTTGCTGAAGTAACATTACATACTGGTCTTGGAACTTTCAGACCTATTGAAGTGGAAGATCTAAGTAAGCATAAAATGGATGCCGAATATTATAAAATAGAAGAAATAGCCTGCAATATTGTAAACAAAGCAAAAGTTGGAGGGAATCGCATCTGTTCCATAGGTACTACTACAATGCGTGCAATGGAATCTTCTTACACTGCCGAAAAATTATTAAAACCTTCAGAAGGATGGACCAATCATTTCATTCATCCTCCCTATAATTTTAATATCGCTGATGCATTAGTTACTAACTTTCATTTACCTAAAACAAGTCTAATGATTATGGCCTGTGCTTTTGCAGGATTCGACTTGATGATGGAAGCATATAAGAAAGCAATAAAAGACAAGTATCGCTTTTTCAGTTATGGCGATTCTATGCTAATTATATAAGAAAGATATTGAAATGATCTTTTGCTGATACGCAGCTAATCATTAAATTATACAATTAAATTTTTAATGTCGGCGGTTTCCCCGACATTTTTTTATGCCTTTATTTAAAACTAAGGGCAAGAAGATGTTATTATAAAAAAAGGGGCCACGATAGAAATCACAGCCCGTCTTAATCCAATATCCTATGAAAAACCATTGTTAAAACGCAGACATGAAATAAATATTGTAAAAAAGTCAAAAAAAGTGGAATATTTTATGAAATAGGCTCAGGGAATGAAACAGAAAATTGATGAGCAAGTGCTTCCAGCGTCTTAACTAATTCATTATCAATTGGAATTCCATTCTTCATACGTTCATTTTCATAAATTCGTTCTGGATCACCCGGAATGACTACCTGTTGCCCATTCGCAGACTCCGATGATCGAAATCTTCTGATCCAGGCATCCATATGGGTCTTAAAATCAGAAGCAGGGCGAAAGGCATCTATTCTCATAGCCCCAAAGAAATGTCCAATTCCTTTTCCGGGTAGGTTATCAGGAACAGGAACATAAGCTGGAAATGGAGGTACCCAAGGACCATAATTTGCCCCACTTAGTAGGGCCGATAAAATATCAACCATACTCCCTAGCATATATCCTTTGTGACTGCCTCCTTCCCTGTGGCCCCCTAAAGGAAGCAAAGCACCTCCCTTTTTTAATTCATGAGCATCAGTACTTGAAATACCATGCTTATCCTGCAACCAACCCTCAGGAGTATTTTCTCCTTTTCTCTGCAAGAGTTCAAGCTTGCCATTAGACGCAGTAGTAGTTGCAAAATCTGCAACAAAAGCAGGCTCTTCGCCAGCCGGTATAGCCATTGCAATAGGATTAGTACCTAATAAACGTTCTTTTGAAAATGTAGGAGCAACAAGAGGTGAAGCATTGGTCATCGCAATGCCAATCATATCTTCTGGTAGCGCCAGCATCGCATGATACCCTGCAATACCAAAATGAGAACTATTTTGTACACTCACCCATCCCGTCCCAACCTGAATAGCTTTTTGGATGGCAATCTTCATGGCATAAGGAGCCACATTCAGCCCCAAAGCTGAAGATCCATCAACAACAGCGGTGGAGGGTGTTTCATAAATCACACAAGGTTCATTGCCAGGAAATACACGTTTCACTTCCCAAAGCCTCACATAACCCTGAAGTCTTGCAATACCGTGGCTGTCAATCCCCCTAAGATCAGCTGATAATAAAACTTTGGTAGCCGATTCAGCCTGCGTATTATTACATCCAACAGCTAAAAAAATGTTCCTACAAAATTCAAATAATGATTGATAAGTGTAAATCATGATCGAACGAAGATAATAAATGAATACTCCTTTTTATTCAGCAGATTCGCTCAGAAAAAACTGAATCGGGCCAATTTGCCGCCCTTTTGTAAATTTGCAGGCTCAAACACTATATTTACATCTATGGGAAGGATTTTTGAAGTTCGAAAAAGTGCCATGTTTGCCCGCTGGGATAAAATGGCAAAAAATTTCACCAGAATCGGAAAGGAAATAGCCATTGCTGTAAAAATAAGCGGACCTGACCCCGCCAACAACGCTGCATTAAGAAGGTGTTACCTCAACGCTAAGGCTTGTAATATGCCTAAAGACCGAGTGGAAGCTGCTATTAAGCGGGCTATGGGAAAAGACACCAGCAACTATGAAGAGCTTGTATATGAAGGATATGCTCCTCATGGTGTTGCCCTTATGATTGAAACTGCTACAGATAATCCTACACGCACCGTAGCTAATGTAAGAATGCACTTCACAAAAGGTGGTGGTAGTTTGGGTACCAGCGGAAGCGTTGGATTTACTTTTAACCGAGTGGGAGAATTTAAAGTGAAAGATGCTGGAAAAAATATTGAGGAGTTGGAGCTCGAACTCATTGACTTTGGTCTTGAAGAAATTGGCGAAGACAGCGAGGGCAATATTATTATACGGACTGCCTTTAATGAATTTGGGAATATGAATAAGGCACTTGAAGAAAAAGGTATTGAAGTAGTTACTGCAGAACCCACTAGAATACCTATGAATACCGTAGAATTAAATGAAGAACAATCGCAGGAAGTACTAAAACTTGTTGATAAACTTGAACAGGATGAAGATGTACAGAAAGTATATCATAATCTTAAATAATAAAATGATAGTATTTTTAATATTCAAATAACTTCTTTAATAATCAATTAATATTACTACAATGAATAGCCGCCTTGAATCATTCAAACAAAACGGATACTTAGTACTTGAAGGGTTCAATACTGCTGAGCAATGCGATAGTATAATGAAAAGAAGTGAGGAGTTATCGGCAGAATTTAATTATGATGGCCACCCTTCAGTATTTCAAACAAACGAACAAACAAGAACAAGTGACGACTATTTTCTGGATTCAGGAGATAAAATTTCTTTCTTCTTTGAAAAAGACGCCTTTGATGAAAAGGGGAAATTAAAAACTGATTTATTTCATTCATTGAATAAAATTGGGCACGCCCTTCACGATCTTGATCCCGTTTTCAATTCATTTACAAGATCCCCTCAAATGAAGCAGCTTGTTGCTGACCTTCAACTAGAAGATAATATTATCATTCAAAGTATGCAGATACTTAAACATGCCCGCATTGGTGGTGTGGTAGATATTCACCAAGATGCATCTTTCCTCTATACTGAGCCAGGCTCCTGCATTGGCTTCTGGTTTGCACTTGAAGATGCTACCATTGAAAACGGTTGTATGTGGGCTAAACCTGGTGGACAGGAAACTAAACTTCGTTCATGGTTCAAAAGAAAAGAAGGTGGCGGAACCGAAATGATCAATTTTGATGAAACACCCTATTCAACTGAAGGCATGATTCCACTAGAAGTAAAGAAAGGTGCATGTATTGTGCTAAATGGACTACTTCCACATTACAGTCTGCCAAACACAAGCGGCAAATCGCGTCAGGCATACGCCATTCATACTATCAATAAAAAAAATAAATACCCAAAAGAAAATTGGCTACAGCGAGACATGAGTAGCGTTACTGGATTTTAAAAATAAATAGGTGCGAATTAGCTTATTGTGTTGTCAACTTCAATGACTCTACATTAAAAAAGAAGTTACATTATGCTGCTCCTTTTGTATAAATAGCAAAGTGAAAATTACTCTCGAATCATTTCCATTACAACCCTTACCACATCTTCGGCATTAGGTTTAGAAAAATAATCGCCATCACTACCATAAGCAGGCTTATGAGGCTGGGCAGTAAGTGTTCGTGGCGCAACATCAAGGTGTCGATAACCATTCTGCTCTTCCATAACATGATTGAACATATAAGCAGCACCACCACCCGGCACATCCTCGTCTATAAACAATATTCTGTTTGTTTTCTTTAATGATTCAACTATTGAATGATTAATATCAAAAGGAAGCAGCGTCTGCACATCAATCAATTCGCAACTAATCCCTTGCTTATCGAGTTTTTCCATAGCATCCTGTATTACACGCAGTGTAGAGCCATAAGAAACTAGAGTAATATCAGATCCTTCTTTCAAAACTACAGGAACTCCCAAAGCCACTGTATATTCAAGTAAATTAGTTGGAAGTTTTTCTTTGAGTCTATAGCCATTCAAGCATTCAATCATTAAGCCAGGATCATTGCTTTGCAATAAAGTATTATACATGCCCACCGCCTGTGTCATATTTCTTGGCACACACACATATATACCACGAAGCGAATTAATAATCATGCCCATGGGAGACCCACTGTGCCAAACTCCTTCTAATCTGTGACCACGAGTACGAACAATCAATGGCACACTTTGTTTACCTGCCGAACGATAATGTAATGTAGCTGCGTCATCGGCAAGAGGCTGAAGTCCATACAAAAGATAATCGAGGTACTGAATTTCGGCTATAGGCCTTAGTCCTCTCATTGCCATACCAATACCCTGGCCCATAATAGTAAGCTCACGTATACCAGTATCAAAAATGCGATGTATTCCATGTTTCTCCTGCAAGCCCATGAATCCTTGGTTAACATCACCGATATGACCCAAATCTTCGCCAAAGGCTACTACATCCTTACGGGAAGTAAATAATTCATCAAAATATTTGTTCAGCACTTCAAATCCATTGACCGCTTGAGCATCAGTTGCATATTGTAAAGGCTTCACTGGCACCTTCAAGGCAGACTTAGGCCCTTCGTTATATAAATAAGAGTTGAATAATTTTTCTCCCAGAAGCTTCAATTCATGATAGTAATTTCTTAGCGCAGCAGCAGCACTCGAATGATCATTTTCTATAACAATGATTGCCTCAGCTAAAACACGATATATATCGCGCCGCATAGGATCTCTCATAGCTTTAATGCTGCTCAGCAAGGCAGCAATATCTGCATTAGAGGAAAGCGATTCTAACTTACTAGTAGTTTCGCTGACCATTTCAGTGAGCGACCTATTGTACTTTTCCCAAGCCTTTTGCTTGCTTTCTTTTACATACTCAATAGAAGTTTTTTCTATTGCTGATAACTCTTCATCCGTAGATAGGGCATTAGCAATAAGCCATTCTCTCATCTTCTTAATGCCATCCCATTCTTTCTCCCATTCAATTCTGTCAATATCCTTATACCTCTCATGACTACCTGATGTAGAGTGACCCTGAGGCTGGGTGAGTTCTTCGACATGAAATAAAGCTGGAATATGTGTGCGTCTGATCTTTTCAATAGCCGTATCTAATACCTCGCACATGCCTGCATAATCCCACCCCTTTAATTTATAAATATCTACCCCATTACTATCAGAAGTTTTCTGAAAACCAGATAGCGCTTCTGAAATAGAGCCTTTTGTAGTTTGATACTTCTTTGGAACGGAAATACCATAACCATCATCCCAAACAAAAACTGCTAGAGGAACCTGCAATACTCCGGCTGCATTAAGAGTTTCCCAAAAATGACCTTCGCTGGTTGAAGCATCACCTATGGTGCAAAAACTGATTTCATTTCCATTATTGGTGAAATTCTTGAACCCAGCATCTTCCCCAATATTTCTGTAATAACTAGAAGCAACCGCCAAGCCCAATCCTCTTGGCATTTGACCGGCTGTAGGAGAAATATCACTAGAAACATTTTTTGAATTTACCAAATCCGTCCACTCACCCTCCTCGGTCATAAACCGAGTGGCAAAATGCGCATTCATCTGCCTGCCAGCACTAAATGGATCATGATCGCCAACAGGATCAGCATATAATTGACTAAAAAACTGTTCAACTGTTGCCAATTCGGTCGCAAACATAAAGGTCTGGTCTCGGTAATATCCCGACCTAAAATCTCCGTTTTTAAAGAATTTAGACATAGCCACCTGAGCCACCTCCTTTCCATCACCAAAAATGCCAAATTTGGCCTTACCTGTTAATACTTCTTTTCTACCCAAGAGGCTGGTCTCTCTGCTTTCACAGCATATACGATAATCCCTTAATACTTCATTTCTGAAATGATCAAAGCTTAACTTTTCCTGAGCTGCTGCATCCGATATTGTTGTTGGCTCCATAACCTGAAAATTGATGCGAAATTATTGATTTTCCTTAGTGTTTGTTAAAAAACTGCAAACAGTCATGCAATATGGCACTTCCCAAGACATTTTTGTATCTTTATGGTCGGATTTTATGAAGAAAATTATACTCATTTTATTATTAGTGCATGGGCTTTTGCCTGTTTTATTAGCCCAGAAGGACTTGAAAGCTAAGGAAAATGTCGTTTCTGAGGCAAGAGAAACCCTTGATAGCTTGATAATAATAGAAACTGAATATAATTTCGGAAAGATTCCTCAAGGTAAGCCTGTAAATCATATTTTTGAAGTGGTAAATGGAGGAAAAACTGCCTTCAAAATTGGAAATGTTCAGGCTAGTTGTGGATGCACTACTCCAGATTGGGAAAGAGATAAGGATATCCCTGCCGGAACCAGTACCAAAATTACGGTTGGTTATAATGCTGCTTCTGAAGGAGCCTTTACAAAAAATATTACCATATCTTATGGCAAAGAACAAACAAAACAATTAATAATAATGGGTGAAGTTTGGAAAACTCCTTCCACAAGTGCCCCTGAAAATAAAGAATTGAACGAGCTTAAAAATTAAATTAAAAACAAAAAACAAAACAGATGAAGAAAATTCTATTCTCATTAGCAGCACTTACCCTATGCACATTAACTTTTGCTCAGGGTAAAAAAGCAGAAGATGTAGCAAAATTTGAATCTGAATCTATTGATTTAGGTCAGATTAAACAAGGCACTCCAACTACTGCTATCTTCAAAGTAAATAACATCAGTAGCGAACCCTTGCTTATTGAGCAAGCAAATCCTACTTGCGGATGTACTATCTCTAACTATACTAAAGAGCCAATCGCTGCAGGAAAAGCAGGCGAAATAAATGCTACTTATAATGCAGCCAATGCTGGTTCTTTTGAAAAACATTTGACAGTAAAATTTGCCGGAGTAGATGAAGTTAAAAGCATTACTATCAAAGGACAAGTTTTAACTGCTGAAGAATATGCCAAAATAAATGGAGGCACTGTTGCTCCTACCCCTGTAGTAGAGGCTACTGCTGCTGTTCCTGTTAAAGTAGAACCCGTAAAGGCTACTCCTGCGCTACAAGCAGTTCCTGCTAAAAAAGTAAGCACAAGCAAGCCGAAAGTTGGTCCAGCTAAAGGAAGTAAATAATAAAAAAATAAGCTATTGTATAACCTCCGCAATTTGCGGAGGTTTTTTTTACGCTTTAAGATTATCATCCTTAAAAAAATAAAATAGCATGTTTGCAGATGCAATTGAAAAAGTAGCACAATTTACGAGGCCAGTACATACTATTATGAGGCTTTACAATAATAACCAAATAATACCCGCTGCTGCTACCTTATTCTTTGTTAATAAATCGGGCTATGCTATCACCTGCAAACATGTGGTAGACCTTATTGGCTCCTCTCAGCAAATCAATGACAATTATCAATTGTTCCGAAATGAAAGAAATAATATTCCACAAGATGGAAAATTAAAAACCGCATTAAAAGGATTAGAGTTAAAGTATAAATATTCGGATGACAATATCATTCAAATTAAAAATAATTTTGTTGATTGTATTGATATACTAAAAGACCTTACATTTATTACCCACCCTACTCTTGACCTTGCCATCATTAAGTTTAATGGCTTTGAAAATATCAGATATCAAGATTGTGCGCATTTCATAAAAAATACAAGCGATATCCGACAAGGAACATTTCTTTGTAGACTAGGATTTCCCTTCCCTGAATTTAATAACTATACTTATAATGCCCAATCCGATGATATTGAATGGACCCAAACAGGCAACCAACATTCCCCTCGTTTTCCGATTGAGGGAATGGTAACCCGTTTCCTTGCAGATACCCAGGGTTTGTATGGAATAGAACTTAGCACTCCTGGTCTGAGAGGGCAAAGCGGAGGACCTCTATTTGATGAAAAAGGAAGAATCTGTGGGATGCAGTTTTCTACCAAACACCTTCATCTGGGTTTCGACCTAGAAGGCAAAGAAATTCTCGTTAATAATAAAAGCCGCACCATTTCCGACTACTCATTTCTACACCTAGGCCAATGTATTCATGCTGATACCATTAAGTCTTTCTTGAAACTTCATCATATTGATTTTTTCGAAGAATAAGGGTAGATATCCTTAAAATAGCAACCAACTCATCCTATTTATAGCTGTATTACCTTTGTGCCATGTTATCAATAAGCAACCGTGGTACAATAATGCCACCTTCACCCATCCGCAAACTGGTCCCTTTTGCTGAAGCTGCAAAAAAAAGAGGCATCAAAGTATATCATCTTAATATTGGCCAACCTGATATTGAAACCCCTCCTTCAATTTTAGATGCGGTAAAGAATTCTAACTTGAAAGTGCTGGAATATAGCCATAGTGCTGGCAATGAAAGCTACCGAAAAAAACTTGTAAGCTATTACTCAAAAAATAATATTGATATTTCTTATAACGATATTATTATCACAACAGGTGGCAGTGAAGCAATACTTTTTGGTTTTATGGCTTGCCTAGATCCAGGAGATGAAGTAATAGTACCAGAACCCTTCTACGCTAATTATAATGGATTTGCCATAGAAGCAGGAGTAACCATAGTTCCTATTCGTAGTACCATCGACTCAGGATTTGCCCTTCCGCCAATCACCGATTTTGAAAAAGTAATTACTGCACGCACTAAGGCAATTATAGTATGCAATCCTAATAACCCAACTGGTTATCTCTACAGCGCTGCAGAAATGAATACACTGAAAGAAATTGTATTAAAATACGACCTCTTTCTTTTTGCTGATGAAGCCTATCGCGAATTTTGTTATGAAGGAACCCATACTAGCGCTATGCATTTAAAAGGCGCCGAAAATAATGTTGTACTGATGGACACTATCAGTAAACGCTATAGTGCCTGCGGCGGAAGAATTGGTGCCTTAATTACAAAAAATAAAGAAGTACTTGAGACTGCACTGAAATTTGCTCAGGCAAGGCTGAGCCCTCCTTATTATGCACAACTACTTGGTGAAGCAGCAGTAGATTTGCCAGACGATTATTTTGAAGCTACTAAAGCTGAATATAAATTACGAAGAGATACAATAGTAAAAAGACTAAATAATATGCCGGCTGTTTTTTGCCCTACACCTGGAGGTGCATTTTATGTAATGGCAAGACTCCCGATTGACAACTGCGATAAATTCTGTCAATGGTTATTAGAAGATTTTAATCATAACGGAGCTACCGTAATGATGGCGCCGGCAACAGGATTTTATAGTAACCCTTCGCTTGGTACAGATGAAGTACGTCTTGCTTATGTGTTAAATTCAGCAGATATTATTCGTGCAATGGACTGTCTGGAAAAAGCACTTCTAGTTTATCCTGGAAGAGTATAGTTCCGAATCAAAATTTTAAATCACCTCCTATATTATCACAATGGATGTTGTTATGGATATCTTGCAATTTGTAACTGCTGCTAAACCGCAGTCAGAATTTGCTGCAAGCTTATATAATCAATATTGCAATCGTGGTGGCCTGAGTAAAAAACAATTAGAAGGCTTGTATAAAATTGCAAACAGCATCGAAGGATATCACCCCGGAAAACTTGCTACCCTCGAGGCTATCATCAAGAAAAAACCAACGCGCTACAAATCTGAACTCCCCACACAAATCAATCCAATCATTCTAGAAGATCCTTCAGTTGAAAAAATAAAAATAATGCTGGAAAAATATCCACAGCACAAGCGACTCCTCTTTCTTCAGTCAAAACAAAATAATAAGGAAGCCTTATCTCTAAACGAAAAAGGTGAAATTGAAAAATTTGAAAAACTTCTTTTGTCTAAAAAATAAAAAACATCAACGCGGCCCTGGAGGACAATTTCTTTTGAGATAATCTGAATAAAGATTTGACAAATGCTGAGAAGTTCTAGCGCCTTCATTAATACTGTGAGTCCTGTTAGGATAGGCCATGAATTGAAACTGCTTGTTATTTTTAACAAGCTCATTGATTAGCAATTCAGCATTAGCATAATGTACATTATCATCTCCTGTTCCATGTATATAAAGTAGGTTGCCCTTCAAGCCCTTCACATGCGAAATAGGTGAGCCATCTATGAAATCCTGCATATTTTCCTGAGGAAGTCCCATGTATCGTTCCTGATAAATATTGTCATAGAATAATTGATTGGTAATGGCTGCAATTGCTATGCCTGTTTGAAACATATTGGGATACTGAAACAATAGATTTAATGAAGAGGCAGCGCCACCACTCCAGCCCCAAACTGCCACACGGCTTGCATCAATGTAAGGCTTTTCTAATAATTTTTTTGTACCCATTGCAAGGTCGCGGATGTTAAGTCTGCCTATTTGCCTATAAATAGCTTTCCTCCATCCTGCACCTTTTAATGATGGAGTTCCCCTATTATCAATGGAAGCCTGAATATATCCATCTTCGCGCATATCTCCGTTATAAAGAAAATTTGAGTGACGACCGAAATCATCCCCTACTGTAGCAGCAGCAGGTTCGCCATAAACGTAAAGAACTAGAGGATACTTTTTTGTAGGATCAAAATTCTTGGGCTTGTTAATCCAAGCATCCAACATGATATTATCTTCAGTAACAATCTGCATGTATTCAACATCATTTTCATCGCTTGTTTTTATTGTTGATGCTATGCTTTTGGAAAAATTCAGGGATTTATTATCTGGCAAACTAATCCATTCTTTTACAGCAGGTGTATTATTATTAGAAAAACTGTGTACTGCAAGTCTAGCAGTTGGCGAAATAGTGTATTTATGAGTACCTGTTAGCTTTTTATTAGTAACAAGTTCTAACTCTTCACGAAATTCTTTATTTGGATTGTTGATACGCACCCGATAGAGATAAAGCTGGGTAGCATTTTGAGGAGAAGCAGAAAAATATAAATAATTATTTATCTCATCAATGCCTTTGATTTCATTAATATCATAATCACCTTTTGTAAGCAAGATTGTGGTTTTGCCATCGCGACTAATCTTATAAATATGTCTCCATCCATCCTTTTCGCTCACCCAAAGAAAATCCTGCCCTTTATTAATCCAGTTCCATCCCGAAGGATCATCAGCATTTAGACCTACCCAAGCCTTATCATTCTCTGCCCAAAAGTTATGGGCACTACCCTCATTGGTATTACAATAAAGAAGTTTACTTTCCTGTTGCTTGCGGTCTAATTGCTGAACAATGAGTTCATTAATTCCGCTCCATTCCATTCTGGGAAGATAATGCTGCCTTGGATCTCCCTCAATCTTCATCCATCTAATTTGACCTCCTAACAAGCTTATCACTCCAATCTTCACAGGAGAAGGCGCTTCTCCCACCTTAGGATATTCAACAGGAATAATTCGCGAATAAACTGAGTCTGTATTATTAATCATGTAAAAATCTCTGATCTTAGTAGCATCTACTTGCCAAAAAGCAATTTGCTTGCTATCAGGCGACCAGCGAAATCCATCGCGACAAGCAAATTCCTCTTCATACACCCAATCGAAAGTACCATTAATCAGTTTACGAGTTCCATCTGTAGTTAATTTCTTTATTGTATGCGTAGTAATATCTTCCGAATAAATATTATGGTCACTTACATAAGCCACACTCTTACAGTCGGGCGAAAATTTAGCAAACATGAGTGATTGCGAAGGAAGTTCCTTACCACATTTTGAAAGCTGGTCATTTATAAGATCTAAAATCCAATAATCGCCTTTAGTTTTATACCTCCACACTTTTACGGTATTCACAAAAAAAAGCATCTTTTTCTGATCACTGCTATAAGCATAGGACTGAGGAACTAGCGCCTTAGTGTCCCCAACAGGAATCAGCTGCTCTTTTTTTACAAGTACTGTTTCATTATCAGTTTTCGGATCCACCTGAATTAAATTACCTTCTTTCATTTTTGTATAGGCCAAGCCATCTGCTGTCCAGTTTATTTTATTATTACCTTGAGCAACTACCCATTGAATATTAATGAAGGAAATAATCAATAGAAACTTAATAAATAACCTCATATAGTAACATTTTGAGCTTTAAAATTAATAATTAACGGCCGTCAATAGTCACAATGCCCAAAAAGAAATAATTTTGATGAATGTCAGAGGCCGAAAAAGTAAGGTTAGATAAATACCTCTGGTCAATTAGACTTTTTAAAACCAGAGCCCAAGCAACAGAAGCCTGCGACAAAGGAAAGGTTCGATTTGGGGGCGCTGCGGTTAAGGCGGCAAAAAAGGTTATCATTGGCGATGAATATGAAGTTAAAACAGAAGCAAAGAAATGGGTAATTAAAGTATCTGGGTTGAATCAAAAGCGAGTTCAGTTCAGTGAAGCTATTAAATTCTATCTAGACCTGACCCCTGCAGAAGAAATTGAAAAAAATCAATTTCTGGCAGCTTCCTTTAATACAGGGAAAAGATTGAGTAAAACGGGCAGACCCACAAAAAAACAAAATCGCGATTTGAATGAATTTTATGAAGATTTAGGTGCCTAATATTTTTAAAGATGAGAATTGATATAATTACAGTTGTTCCTGGCTTACTAGAATCTCCCTTTGCTCATTCTATTATGAAGCGTGCCCATGATAAAGGTATACTGAAGGTAAATGTGGTCAATCTAAGAGATTATACTAACTATGCGCGAGCCCAGGTTGATGATTATCCTTTTGGTGGTGGGGCAGGAATGGTACTGATGTCTGAACCATTAGCTAATGCAATTGAATCCTTGCAGAAAGATATTAAATACGACGAAGTAATTTTTCTAACTCCCGATGGCACTACACTCAATCAAAAAATAGCCAATAATTTGTCGCTGAAAAATAATCTATTATTAATCTGCGGACATTATAAAGGAATTGATCAACGCATCAGAGATCATTTTATAACAATGGAGCTCTCTATTGGCGATTATGTGCTCAGTGGCGGCGAATTGGCTGCAGCCGTTTTAACTGATGCAATTGGGCGATTGATTCCTGGTGTGTTAAACGACGAAAGCTCTGCCCTTACAGATTCATTCCAAGATAATTTACTGGCTCCGCCCGTTTACACAAGACCTGAAGATTTCAGAGGATGGAAAGTGCCAGATGTATTAATGAGCGGCAATCATAAACTCATAGATGAATGGCGACATGAACAATCACTATCCAGAACAAAAGAAAGACGTCCGGATCTTTTTAATAAATATGAATAACAAAAGGAGCGCTATTATTAAATTACATCAAAACATACTTAAAACATGCATCAAATAATTGCAGGGAATATTGTAGATATTAAAAAACAAACTATTGCCTACGGAGAAGTAGTGGTAGAAAACGGCAAAATAAAAAGTGTAATTATAGATACAACAAAAGGACCAGAAGAAAATAATATTTTCATTCTGCCAGGTTTTGTTGATAGCCATGTGCATGTGGAAAGCTCTATGCTGGTACCTTCCGAATTTGCCCGTATGGCTGTAGTGCATGGAACAGTAGCAACTATCAGCGATCCCCACGAAATTGCCAATGTATGCGGCATGGAAGGTGTAAAATTTATGATTGAAAATGGAAAGACCGTTCCATTCAAATTTCATTTTGGCGCACCAAGTTGTGTGCCGGCTACAATTTTTGAAACTGCAGGCGCCTCTTTAAATGCCGATGAAGTAGATGAACTTTTAGCCTTACCAGAGATTAATTATCTCAGCGAAATGATGAATTTTCCGGGCGTACTCTTCAATGATGCAGAAGTAATGAAAAAAATAGCCTCTGCAAAAAAATACAACAAGCCTGTTGACGGACATGCCCCAGGATTACGCGGAGAAGATGCAAAAAAATATATTGATGCAGGTATTTCTACCGATCATGAATGTTTTACAGCTGAAGAAGCAATTGATAAACTTAAATACGGAATGAAAATTCTTATCCGTGAAGGCAGTGCTGCTAAAAATTTTGAAGCCCTCGCATATCTGCTTAATGAAAATTCTGAAATGATGATGTTCTGTAGTGACGACAAACATCCCGATAGTCTTGAGGCAGGGCACATCAATCAACTTTGTGCCAGAGCAGTAGCTAAAGGAATTGATGTATTTAAAGTATTGAAGGCTGCATGTATCAATCCTGTAGAACATTACAATATGAATGTAGGATTGCTAAAAGAGGGAGATCATGCCGACTTTATTGTAATAAAAGACCTCAAGAGTTTTGAAGTATTGCAAACATATATTAACGGACAATTGGTTGCAGAAAATGGGAAGTCGCTCATTAAAACAACCCCTTCTGCTATAATAAATAAATTCGATTGCAAGGAAAAATCACCCTCCGATTTTCGCATTCCCTATAAAGGAGAAAAAGAAATACATGTTATTGAAGCCCTCGATGGCCAATTGATTACTAATGATATTATCACTGCACCAAAAATTGAAAATAATTTACTGATCACTGATCCTCAAAATGATATTTTAAAAATTGTAGTAGTGAATAGATACAATGAGGCCCCAGTAGCAAAAGGATTTATTAAAAACATGGGGCTCCGCGAAGGAGCATTGGCTTCTTCCGTGGCGCACGACAGCCATAATATTGTAGCTGTTGGCACTGATGATGAAAGCATTTGCAAAGCTGTAAATCTTGTAATCAGAGAACAGGGAGGAATCAGTGCCGTTGGAAAAGGAAAAGAAATGATTATCGGACTTCCAGTAGCGGGCATAATGACCAACCGCGATGGATACGAAGTATCTGCTCTCTATACAGAAATTGACAAATTTGTAAAAAAAGAACTTGGGTCAACACTGGGCTCACCCTTCATGACCCTTTCTTTTATGGCCTTATTGGTAATCCCTTACCTTAAACTTAGTGATAAGGGATTGTTTGACGGGCGTAATTTTCGCTTTATAGAAGAAGTGCAATAGTTGTGAAATTAAGTACCTAAATAGTAGGGCTCGTATAATTAAATTCAAAAGGCTTTTGTTAGTAATTGTAAAATGCTCTAACATTGCTGTCGTTTATAGTTTTTAAAAATAGCCAGATCTCTAAAAAAGAAGAAATGATACATAATCTTAGTGCGCAGCATTCTTTAGTAAGTAATTGGGTAAGTGAATTAAGGGATACAGAAATTCAGCAAGACAGGCAACGCTTTAGGCGCAATCTTGAAAAAATTGCTGAAGTTGCTGGCTATGAAATCAGCAAACAACTGCCCTTTACTGAAAAAAAAGTGACTACACCGCTAGGAACATCTAATTGTAAAGTCCTTTCTGAGCAACCCGTGCTGGCTACTATTTTACGTGCGGGACTAACGATGCACCAGGGTTTGCTTAATTATTTTGATAAAGCAGATAATTCCTTTTTAAGTGCTTACAGAAAACACCATCCTGATGGTAGTTTTGAAATTAGTTTACAATACATCAGCTGTCCAGATCTTAATAATAGAATTGTGGTCATTAGTGATCCCATGCTGGCTACAGGAGCTTCCTTAATAAAAGCAATACATTTCCTTAAAGAGGAAGGTAATATTCGCGAAATACATATTGTTTGCGCCATAGCTTGCACTTTAGGCATTGAACATGTACTAAAAGCAGAACCCAATTGCACTATTTGGTGCGGCGATATAGATGAGGAGCTTACAGCTAAAGGTTATATTGTTCCAGGTTTGGGAGATGCAGGTGACCTGGCCTATGGAAATAAAGTTCAAAACTAATAAGCAGCTGCTTATTACATATAATACTTACTTATATATACCAACTCCCCCTAGATACTACTTATTTGTATATTTGAGAAGGTAATTTTGATTATGAATCCTTTAAGCTAGTAGCAATCAACATATTTTTGCTACCTTTATACACCTACAATTCAACAAGATAGTATGAGAATCATTTTTGTTACGATAGCATTACTATTCTTTGGTTTCTTAGCCAAAGCGCAGGATCCTCATTTTTCCCAGTTCTTCAGCTCTCCCCTCACCTTAAACCCTGCCTTTACAGGTAAATTTGATGGTATTTGGAGACTAGCAGCAAATCATCGCGACCAATGGCCTTCCATCCCAAAAGCATATGTTACTACTTCAGGATCATTCGACATGCCTATCATGACAAAAAAAGTACCTGAAGGAGATGTATTTGGATTAGGTTTTTCGGGGCTTTCAGATGCAAGCGGAAATAGTGCTTTAAAATTAAATTACGGATCCGTTTCACTTTCTTATCATAAATCATTGGATGATGCAGGATATAACACAATTGGCTTAGGCTTTCAGGGAACTTACGCCAGTGTTACAATTGATCCTACCAAATTGGTATTTGAAGACCAGTTGCGTCAAAATGGATTTACTGGCACAACCGCTGATGTGCTTACTAACGGAAACAATCAAAACTACTTTGATGTAAATGCTGGACTCTTATTTTCCGGGTCAACAAATGGGTACAACAATTACTATATTGGCGCTTCCATATATCATCTGAATAGACCTACACTTAATTTTAAAAATGATAACAACTGGTATCTTACAAATCGTGTAACCATTCATGCAGGAGGATCTTTCCCTGTTTCAGACGCATTAACGGTTCATGCTTCTGCCATACAACAGATTCAAAATAAAGCAAGCGAAACTGTATTGGGTGTTGCAATGGGCTTTAATGTAGGAAAAACAGAAACAAATAACCCTTCAAGTCTTTTTCTTGGATCCTGGATGCGTTTTAATGATGCACTGATTCCATACGTAGGCCTAGAAGTTGGAGGATTTAGATTTGGAGCCTCCTATGATGTAAATATCAGCAATCTAAAGGCTGCCACTATCAGTCGTGGTGGTACTGAGTTTTCTATTATTTACATCAAGCAGCCACCTAATCCAACAGGTATTCCTTGTCCTAAGTTTTAATGCCACTTTTTAAAACTCTAGGTAAATAAATTTTCTTACTGCTTTTTTATAATAACCAAAAAAGGATTTAATATTCCTAGCATTTCTTCACACGTATAAAATAATTAAGATTTACCAAGAACGGTCGCATTTTAATTATATTAAGAATCTACGACATGCTGAAAGAGATTATCATTGCCATACAATCATACGCAGAAGCGCATCGCTTTATTTCCAAACATAATCTGTGGAAGTGGATTATTATTCCGGGTATTATTTACGCCCTCATGTTCATCTTTGGTTTTTATCTTTTTTGGACATCCAGTGGAGAGGCTGTTGAATTCATGCTACTTAAATCGGGCATTAAAGTTTGGCTCGACAGAATGGAAGATGGCTGGTTGCAGTATCTTTTTATAATGGCCAATATTATTCTGATACTGATTCTCCTGCTGTTTTATTTTTCTTTATTTAAATATCTTTTTCTCATCGTTGGATCTCCTCTATTAGCCTATCTCAGCGAAAAAACAGATAGTATTTTAGAAAATCGTGAATTCCCTTTTAATTTATCGCAACTCTCAGCTGACATTAAGAGAGGAGTCTTTTTAGCTATCAGAAACATGCTCTGGCAAACTTTTTATACTGTTGCCATAATACTCCTTTGCCTTATTCCTGTTATAGGATGGATTACACCCCTATTAACGCTAGTATTTGAAAGTTACTACCTCGGCTTTTCAATGCTTGATTACAGCTGTGAAAGAAATAAAATTAGCGCCAAGGATAGTATACTTTTTGTAAGTACCCATAAGGGGCTTGCCATCGGTAATGGCATGGTATTTTACCTGATGCATTTACTGCCTTTTATAGGCTGGGTGCTTGCTCCTAGCTATGCAGTAGTAGCGGCTACCCTAAGTATTTCAAAAGCAAAAAAACAAAACTTATTTTCGGCAAATTGAGCACAATCTATCTAATACCAAGTCCTTTGGACGACAATGCTATTGAAACAATACCTTCATATGTTTTGGAGGGGGTAAGAAAGTGCAGCGTAATATTTGCTGAAAATGAAAGAACCGTAAGAAGATTTTTGAAAAAACTGGACGCGTCAATCAGCATTGATGCTTTTGAATGGACTACTATCAGCAAAGAGAATAAGGATTATGAAATAATATTCAGAAGTAAAATCAAAGAAGAAAAAAACATTGCTATCATCAGCGAGGCTGGATGCCCAGGAATTGCAGATCCAGGACAATCTCTTGTTTCTATTGCACATGAAATGAAATGCGAAGTGATGCCTCTTGTAGGACCCATTTCACCTATGCTGGCTTTGATGGCGAGCGGAATGAATGGTCAGCATTTTGAATTTGTTGGCTACCTTCCAATTGAAGTAGCTGAAAGAACAAAAATGATAAAAGAACTTGAATCGGCCTCTGCAAAAAGTAACAGCACCAAAATTTTTATAGAAACTCCCTATCGCAATAATCAACTTTTTGAAACCATACTTAATACTTGCAGGCCAGAGACCTTATTATGTGTAGCTGTTAATATAACCAGCGAGCAACAGAAAATAAAGACTCATCGTATTTCCGATTGGGAAAATAATAAAATAGATCTGCACAAGAAACCAGCTATTTTTCTGATATACTCCGGCAAACCCCTTTGATAGTATTTTTGGTAACTTGCAGCCATAACCACAAATCATGAAAATAGCCATTGTTTGCTATCCTACTTTTGGCGGAAGCGGAGTACTGGCCACTGAGTTAGGCAAAGCACTTGCCGACAAAGGACACCAGATTCACTTCATCACCTACCAGCAACCTGTAAGATTAAGTGGCTTTCATTCCAATCTTTTTTTTCATGAGGTTAAAGTGCCAACCTACCCTTTGTTTGATTACCCTCCTTATGAAACTGCATTGGCGAGCACAATGGTAGATGTTGTAAATAACCACCAAATAGATTTACTCCATGTGCATTATGCCATCCCTCATGCCTCAGCGGCCTATATGGCAAAACAAATCCTAAAAAAGCAAGGACGCAATATCCCTGTAATTACAACGCTTCATGGCACTGATATTACATTAGTGGGACGCGATAAAATGTACAGCCCGGTAGTTACTTTTTCAATGGAAGAAAGTGATGCCCTTACGGCAGTATCACAAAGCCTAAAAGATGATACTTATAAAAATTTTAACCTAAAGAAACCTATTGAGGTAATCTACAACTTTGTGGATGTAGCCAGATTTCAGAATAAAAACATTGAATCATTTCGCAATGTGGTGGCTGAAAAAGGAGAAAAGATTATTCTTCATGCCTCCAACTTCCGCAAAGTAAAAAGAGTAGAGGATGTATTGAAAATATTTATGTCAATCGAAAAAAATATTCCTTCCAAATTATTCCTAATTGGAGATGGCCCAGAAAGATCGCATTTGGAATCACTAACCCGAAGCTATGAAGCATGCGGAAAGATTAGATATATTGGCAAGCAGGATCAGATAGAGGACATTCTACCTATTGGCGACCTTTTCTTACTGCCTAGTGAAACAGAAAGCTTTGGACTTGCCGCCCTTGAAGCCATGGCTGCGGAAGTGCCTGTAATCTCTACTAATACAGGAGGATTGCCTGAACTAATAATTAATGGCTATTGCGGATATATGAGCAATGTTGGAGATATCGAAGATATGAGCAGCAATGCTATTAAGGTTCTTTCCGACGAAAAAACACATAAAAAATTTAAGGCTAACGCCCTTGCACAAGCCAAAAAATTTGATATTGGAGAGATTGTACCTCAATATGAAAATCTCTATAAAAAAATGCTGGAGCTACCTTTTTCTTAGCCAGGATTCAGGATCATAATTACTACTCTCATTACTGAGATAAAAATCAATGGCGCCTGCTCCATCAAGATTGGCTGCTACCCTGCCTATTGTTTGCCCTGTTTTAACTTGTTGTCCACGCTGCACAGATACACCTGAAAGATTACTGTATGTGGTAAAATATCTTCCATGCTGAATAATTACAACCTGCATATCATCTACATTAGTAACAGTAGAAACCGTACCATCAAAAACTGTTTTTACCTGACTTCCCACATCTGATGAAACAGTAACTGAAGTAACTACCATTGTTGATCCACTAGGAAGTTTGTTAGAGCCGTAATGCATCAGTATTATTCCACGATCAAGCGGCCAAGGAAGTGATCCCCTATTTTTTTCGAAACTGGTATTAAGTGCTATATTATCATCATTTAATAACACACTGGCTCTCTTCTCTGGAGCAGGAGGAGTTGTTTTTACCACAGGTTCAGTCTTCTTAGTGGCGGTTGTTTTTGCTGATTCAGCAACCTTAGTATTTGTTTCTTTTGTAGTAGTGGCAGCTATTAATTTTTTTTGTTTTTCTCTTTCCGCATTAGCAGCAGCAATAGCCGCTTTCCTTGCTTCATCCTGTGCACGCTTAATAGCAGCAGCAATAGCATTATTAACTTTTTGCATCTGCTTCTGCTTAGATGCAATCTGTTTGTTAAGATCTTTCCCCTGTTTCTTTAGCTGAGAAAGAATCCTGTCCTTTTCAGTTTTTTGCGTCTCTAACTCCTTCATCTCTTTATTCTGCACTTCCAATGTAGAACTCTTGGTTTGACGCATGCCACTGAGTTCATTTATTTTCTGGCGCCTCAAATCCTGAGTGCGTAAAATATTTTGACCCTGTATCTCTCTGTAATTTCTATAACTTTTTAAATAAGTAATGCGCTTCATTGCATCATTAAAACTGGAAGCAGAAAAAATAAAGTTTAGAAAATCGTAATTACTGCGATTTTTATAGGCATACACCATACTTTTTCCATACTCCTGCTTAAGTGTATCAAGCACCCTGTCGAAACGATAGATATCGCGTTGAGTAAGATAAATATTATCATTGAGTATATTTAGCTCCCTACTGATATTGTCAATTACACGGTCCTGAAGATTAACCTTATTATTGATAAGTTTCCATTGAAGCAGGCTCTCCTTAGTTTGAGTCTTATTGGCATTAAGAAGTCTTTCTGTCTCCTCAATTTCTTTCTTTAGCTGCTGGCGCTGCTTTTCCAAATCTTCCCTGCTTTGCGGCTGGGCATAGGAAACTGAAACTAAGCTAAGCAATATGAAACATGCAACGAAAAACCTCATGGATATATTCAGATTTATGATGAATTGGATGTAAATGATAATGAATATTTAATACCCCTTCCTGCTACTTACAATTGATAATTTTTTGTACACTAAAAAAATAACAAACAGAATTAAAAATCGGAATTCACTTCATTACAAATAACTACTAATTCTTTTTATAATTCTTTGGAACACTAAAATTCACTGATAATTCTTTGTTAAACTCATACTGTTTATAAGTTAACTTAATATCTAAATTATTTTTTTCAGTAGCAATAATCTGCCGGTATACCGGAAAATAAATACCGTCCTTATTTTCGTACTCGCCATAGGTAATATCCCCAGTTCTATGCCTAGCAATATCCAAATCATCTAGCTTGCTATGCACCATCAACCGAGTATCATTTGTAAGTGTAAGTAAATTCTTAAATAATTCAGTCCTGGTTGACAAAAGCGTAAAATTTTCCTGACGCTGAAAAGATGTAATATTATCTGAGTAAAAAATAGGATTGCCCACCAGCAGATCTTCAAGTGTTTTATAATCAAACGGGATGCCTGTAATATCCTGCAAATAATCCAGAGAGCGATACTGTACCCATTTATCCTGCTTATTCAATAGTATTAAACTATCATGGGTAATATATAAGCGATATACTTCAATATTTAGAAAGGTGCTGGAAATAGAAATCCAGATACTGCTGTCTCTAATAATTTTTACAACCGCAGTAAGATCAGGCTGCTTGCCACTAGTACCTTCAGCCTCTACTTTTATTTTGGCAGAAAAAGTATTGAAGGTTATATGATGGCTCTTGAATTGTTGAATGGCGCTGTCCACCATTTTTATAGAATCTACTAATGATGCACTCAATCTTGAAGAAGAATCTATAGGCGCAATAAGCTGATTGATATGCCTGGTACTTCTACAGCTACTCATTGCAAAAAAATAACCTATCAGAACCAAAAAAAAATATCTCATGAAAATTCAGTTTGTTATTGCTTGCCGGTATGACCAAAGCCACCCTCACCGCGTATAGTAATATTTAATTCTTTTGACAACACGAGTTCACACCTTGTTACCTTAGCAATGATCATCTGCGCTATTCTTTCTCTATTTTCAATTACTTGAGGCTCGTTACTGAGATTTACAAGTATTACTTTTATTTCACCCCTATAATCGCTGTCAATGGTACCAGGTGTGTTAAGACATGTAATTCCTTGTTTAATGGCCAACCCGCTGCGAGGTCTTATCTGTGCTTCAAATCCATAAGGCAATTCAATATGAAGTCCTGTGGGTATTAAGGTGCGCTCCAAAGGTTGAAGTGTAATAGGCGCATCTAGGAAAGCCCTGATATCCATTCCCGATGACCCTTCTGTAGCATAAGCAGGTAATGGATTATCAGAATGATTTATGATATTGACAGAAATAGGCTCCATATTGTAGGCGGCAAATTAAGTAAGAATTAGGAAAGGAAAATGTAAATGGAAATTATTATGCTTCCTCTTTTTTTATTAAAACAGTAGCCATGGCCATGAGCCCTTCCTCCCTTCCTGCAAAACCCATTTTTTCGGTAGTAGTTGCTTTAATTGATACATCATTAACACTGATGCCCATTACTCCAGCAATGGCAGTTTGCATACTTTGTATATGAGGTGCAACTTTGGGCGATTCTAAACAAAGCGTACTATCAATATTTACAAGGGCATATCCTTTTTCCCTTACTAGCTCATACGATTTCTTAAGCAGCAACTTGCTGTCTATATTTTTATAGGCAGGATCTGTATTGGGAAAATGTATGCCAATATCGCCAAGCGAAAGTGCTCCCAATAAAGCATCACAAATAGCATGCAATAACACATCGGCATCACTATGGCCTTCAGCACCTTTACTGTGAGGTATTTTTACACCACCCAGCCAAAGATCTCTGCCCTCGGCAAAGCGATGAAAATCTATTCCTGTACCTATTCTGTATGACATGCCGTAAAGTTCAGTAAAATATTGCAAATGTGTTAGGGGAATAAATGCAAGTTTACCTCATAAAAAAAGCGCTCCGAAAGGGAACGCTTTGAAAATATTATTGAAATACTATTAGTTTTTATCAAAATCGTACAACAAAGAAAAACGAAGTGTATTTGACAAAGGATTACGGTTAGTACCCGATCCAGAAGGTAATAAGTAAGAAAAGTTCATTCCAAACATATTATACTTCAATCCTGCGCCAATAGTAAAAAATTGTCTGTTGCCTTTAGTAGGGTTCTCATAGAAATAACCAACACGGAAAGCAAACTGATCTTTGTACCAGTATTCGCCACCCAATGAAAGTTGAAATTCTTTTAGTTCTTCAGAAAAACCACCCGGAGCATCGCCTAAAGAACTGAACCAACTAGAAACAACACCTGTACTACGATAATCTTTTATTTCAAGCGCAAAAGCCGAATCAGAGGTATTATTAACCTGAATTGGAGGTGTAGGAACTAACAGCTTGTTCAAATCAGCAGCAAAAGTAATTTTATTATCAGCATCAAATACTTTAGTATAAGCTACACCAACACCCAGGTTAGCAGGGATATAATCTTTTTGAGTAGCATCGGCCGTATAAGAAATTTTAGAACCTAAGTTACTTAAAGTAGCACCCCAAGCAAATCCAGCTCCATTTTCCTTACCACTATTTTGATAAAAGT